>JAABUV010004223.1_pt1 | contig 17398 bp, 21 predicted proteins | sample 5559971 | NCBI WGS metagenome assembly JAABUV01 (sample SAMN10711881, study PRJNA513362) | rock metagenome | isolation source: Antarctica rocks | place: Antarctica: Victoria Land, Knobhead nord | collected 2015-12-19
CGACGCCTGTGCGGCCCATCTCACGGGCACGCCGTCCCCGTCCCTGCTGCCCCAGGTTCAGCCGACGACGCTCATCGCGCCGCTGCCGGTTGCCGCGTAGCATCTCGCCCCAACTGAGCGATTACCTTGGAAGATCAGTGGCGCGAAGTACGTCTTGGAGACGTTGTAACCCTACAACGTGGTTTCGACCTCCCGTCTCAGCGCCGCAAGCCTGGCGCCATACCAATCGTGTCCTCGTCCGGCATTAGCGGACGTCACATCGAAGCGAAGGTTGTTGGACCCGGCGTGGTTACTGGTCGATATGGGACCATTGGTCAGGTCTTCTTTGTCGACGAAGATTTCTGGCCGTTGAACACAACGCTCTACGTCAGAGATTTCAAGGGCAATGATCCCCTATTCGTGTCCTATCTGCTACGCACGCTTGATTTCCAATCTCACAACGATAAGAGCAGTGTTCCGGGCGTCAACCGTAATCACCTCCACACTGCCAAAGTCCGCGTCCCGCCGTTATCTGAACAACGCGCCATCGCCGCCATCCTTAGCGCGCTCGACGACAAAATCGAGCTCAACCGGCGCATGAACAGGACGCTGGAGGCGATGGCGCGGGCCATCTTCACGTCCTGGTTCGTGGACTTCGACCCCGTTCGCGCCAAGATGGAGGGACGCCAGCCGTTCGGCATGGACGCGGACACCGCCGCGCTGTTCCTCGACGCGTTCGAGGACTCGCCGCTGGGGCAAATCCCGCGAGGGTGGCAAGTCGGCAGATTCAGCGACACCATCGAACTACTCAGCGGCGGCACACCCAAGACATCCGTCGCAGAGTACTGGGGCGGAGACACCCCTTGGTTCTCAGTTGCCGACGCGCCGAATACGGGTGACGTGTATGTTATCGACACAGAAAAGAAGATAACGCAAGCGGGTTTACAGAGATCGCCCGCTCAATTATTGCCAGTCGGGACAACGATTATCAGCGCTCGCGGAACGGTCGGCAAGTGCGCGTTGGTCGGCGTGCCGATGGCGATGAATCAATCGTGCTATGGTGTGCGAGGCGTCGCTGGGCAAGGCAATTTCTATACGTACTTCTCGCTGCGTAGCGTAGTGTCGGAGCTACAACAAGGCAGCCATGGCTCGGTTTTCGACACTATAACGCGGGATACTTTCAACACGGTCGATGTAGTGATACCGCCTGCCATCATCGCACAACAATTCGAGACGATCGTCACGCCATACCTACAGCGGATTCGATGCAACCTCCTTGAGTTGCGTACCCTTGGCGCCATTCGTGACGCGCTGTTGCCCAAGCTGCTCTCGGGCGATTTGCGCATCGCCGAGGCCGAGCGCTGCCTGGAGAAAGCGGTATGAATGAGGCCGGATCATGGCGCCTGTCCGACACGAAGAGTAGCACGGTGCGGGCAGGATCAACAATTGGTATCGTACTATTGGTTAGTTTCGACTACGTCGAGTTGAGATGAGGTGCGAATAATGGAGTGGCAGGATCGTGTTGTTGTTGATCCAAACATATTGGCCGGCAAGCCCGTCATAAAGGGGACGCGCCTAGCCGTAGAGTTTATTATCGAACTGCTGGCGAATGGCTGGAGTAATAGCGCCATCTGGCAAGACAGTGTTGAGCCTAAGCCTTTCAAACCCCTTGGCTTGCGATACCAGATGTAGTATCATTCTACTGAAGGGGAGTACGATGTCAAAGCGGGAAAAGCGCCTGGAGAAGCTACGGCAGAACCCCAAGAACGTACGACCCGACGAGTTAGACGTGGTGTTGACGGGTGCGGGATTCGTGGTGGCGCGACAAAAAGGCAGCCATAAACGCTACGATCGTGGCATCCATCAGTTGACGGTCCCGCAGCGTGAGCCTTTCTTGCTGGACGTCTACGTCACGCAAGCCCTGGATATGCTGGACGCCATCGCGATGCAGGAACAGCAAGGGGAAGGTGAGATTAATGGTGACTGAGGCCGATGTGCACACGGAGGCGCAGCGCTACATGGCGCTGCCTTATCGCATTGAGTTGGCGCCGGGCGACGGAGGATGGTTCGTAGCGGTCCCCGATCTGCCGGGGTGCATGAGCCAAGGCCGCACGCAGGACGAAGCTCTGGCGATGATCCGCGAGGCGCAGGAACTGTGGCTGGAGGGGGCTATCGAAAAAGGGCTGCGCATCCCTGAGCCGGGCGCCGCGGATAAATACAGCGGGCGTTTCATCATACGTGTACCAAAAGACGTACACCGCGACCTGGCGGCCGCAGCCGCACGGCAGGGTGTTAGCCTCAACCTGTATGTCGCCAGTACGTTGGCACGCGCGGTTGGTCGTCCTTCTGAGGCGGGAGCGCGGTAAGGCGGGAGCGCGGTAAGGCGGCGCGCCTTTCCTAATGTCACGGGGCATCCCGCGAGTAAGCAGTAGAGGAGGCCGCGAGGAGCGGCTGAACGAGTTCTTGCAGCTCCGCGTCGGTCCAGTCACCGTTGCTGAACTCGGCCAGCCCGAGTGCGAGCGCGTGGAGGAGCGACACGGCGCGTTGGTCGCCGGAGCCTTCGATGTCCCACGCGGCGGAGGCGAGCCACAGCCGCAGGTCGGTCAGTGAGAGCGCGCCGGCGAGGTAGCGCGCCAGCCGGTCGCGGATGTCGAGAGCGATGGATTGTGGCATGGGTAGCGCCTCGGGGATAGCACGAGGGCGTATGGCGATACGCCCCTACAAATGACCTGTTCCTGTAACGATAACATAATGGGCGGGCAAGGACGTCACACGATGCGCCTACGGGTGCGCGCCAGTTTTTCGCGCTGGCGTCGCGTCTTCACTGGGAGCGCCGGCTTCCAGCCGGCAGGCCGTCGCGGGCGCGCATGTCGGTGACGCCAACCACCAGGGCGGCGACCGTATGCCGGCTGGAAGCCGGCGCTCCCAGCAGATACGGTGCGTGCCCCGATGACCAGCGCGAAAAAGTGGCGCGCACCCTGCGCTTACAATGCGAGGTGGCGGACCCACGCAATGTATGACGGGTGGTACGTAGGCGATAGGTGAGAGGAGCGGCGCATGGCTAGGCGGTTGGACGAGTCGACGGTCGAGCGGGCGGCGCTGGAGTGGCTGCGCGAGCTTGGCTATGGGTACGCGCATGGGCCGGATATCAGCCCCGGCGGTAGCGCGCCCGAGCGCGCGTCGTTCACCGAGGTCGTGCTGGTGGGACGGCTGCGCGCCGCGCTGGAGCGGCTCAATCCGCATCTCTCGGCCGCGGCTCTCGACGACGCCGCGCGGCAGGTCCTCGACCTCGACGCGCCCGATGTCCTGACCAACAACCGCCGCTTCCACGAGATGCTGCGCGACGGCGCCCCCGTCGAGGACGTGGCGCCGGACGGCGAGCGGCGCGGGCTACGCGCGCGCCTGTTCGACGATGAGCGCCCCGAGCGCAACGATTGGCTCGCCGTCAACCAGTTCACGATCACCGACGGCGACCGCAACCGCCGCCCCGACATTATCGTCTTCGTCAATGGCCTGCCCCTGGCCCTGTTCGAACTCAAGAATCCGCTCGACCCCACCGCGACGGTCGAGGGCGCCTACCGCCAACTCCAGACGTACTAGAGCCAGATCCCCGCCGTTTTCACCTACAACGAGGTCCTGGTTGTCTCCGACCTTACCGTGGCCCGCCACGGCACGCTGACCTCCGACTGGCCGCGCTTCGCCCCCTGGCGCGCCATAAATATAGACGGGGAGGCGGACGAGGCCGCCGCTATCTCCGAGTTGGAGACGCTGGTGCGCGGTATGTTCGCGCCGGCTACTTTCCTCGACCTGGCGCGTCACTTCGTGGTGTACGAAACGAACGGGCCGGCAGTAGCCAAGATCATGGCGATGTCCCACCAATATCACGGCGTCAACCGCGCCGTCGCCGAGACCGTCCGCGCGACGGGTCCCGACGGCGACCGCCACATCGGCGTGGTCTGGCACACACAGGGCTCCGGCAAGTCGCTCTCGATGGTCTTCTACGCTGGCAAGATCATCGGCCACCCCGCCCTGGAGAATCCCACGCTGCTGATGCTGACCGACCGCAACGACCTCGATGAGCAGTTGTCCGGCGCCTTTGGCCGCGCCGCGAGCCTGCTGCCGCGCTCTGAGCGAGCCGACGATGTGGCGGCGCTCAAGCGGCTGCTCGCCGTCCCCGCCGGTGGCGTGGTCTTCTCCACGATTCAGAAGTTCCAGCCCGACAAGGGCGGCGACTATCCGCGGCTGTCCGAGCGGCGCAACATCGTGGTGATCGCCGACGAGGCGCACCGTTCGCAGTACAGCTTCACGCGCGGCTACGCCCGCCATCTGCGCGACGCCCTGCCCAACGCCTCGTTCATCGGCTTCACCGGCACACCGATCGAGACGGACGACAAGTCGACGCGCCAGGTCTTCGGCGACTACATCCACGTCTACGACATCCGCCACGCCATCGATGACGGCGCGACCGTGCCTATCTACTACGAGGGACGCCTGGCCCGGCTGCACCTGACCAACGAACTGATCGACGAGGACTTCGAGGATGTCACCGAGGGCCAGGAGGATGAGGTCAAAGGCAAGCTACAGAGCAAGTGGGCGCGGCTGGAGGCGATGGTGGGGACGCCGGAGCGGCTACAGAACATCGCTGACGACCTCGTGGCGCACTACCACAAACGCTCCGAGGCGCTGGAGGGCAAGGCCATGATCGTGTGCATGAGCCGGCGCATCTGCGTCGAGCTCTACGACGCGCTGCGGCGCGTCCCCGGCTGCCCCGAAACGGCGGTGATCATGACCGGCAGCGCCACCGACCCGCCGGAGTATCAGCGCCACCTGTACAGCCATGTCAAGCGCGAGGAGCTCAAGGAGCGCTTCAAACGGCCCGACGACCCGCTGACGTTCGTGATCGTACGCGATATGTGGCTGACCGGCTTCGACGCGCCCGTGCTGCACACCATGTACGTCGATAAGCCGATGCAGGGCCACAACCTGATGCAGGCCATCGCGCGCGTCAACCGCGTGTTCCGCGACAAGCCGGGCGGCCTCATCGTGGACTACATCGGCATCGCCGACGACCTCAAGCGCGCCCTCACACAGTACACCGATAGCGCGCGCGACGAGGCCATGCTGCCCATTGACGTAGCGCTCGACCTCGCGCGCGAGAAGCACGACGTGGTGGCGGCGTTTTTCCATGGCATCAACTACCACGGCTGGACGCGGCGCACCCCAACGTGCAGTTCGAGGTACTGCGCAAATTGCTGGAGGACGAGATCAACGGCAAGCTGCGCCGCAACGTGGTGACGTACCGCTCGTTCAAGGAACGCTTGGAGGAGAGCATCGCGGCGTACCTGAGCCGCTCGGTACAGTCGGCCGAGGTCATCAGCGCGCTCATCGCGATGGCGCGCGAACTGCGCGGCGTGGACAACCGCGCGGCGGCGCTGGGTCTGAGCGACGAGGAAGTAGCCTTCTATGACGTGCTGGCGCACGGCGGCGCCGGCGCCTTGGACGTCAGCGATCCGCTGCGTGCCCTCGTGCGGGACCTCGTGGCGGCCATCAAAAGCACGTTGAGCATCGACTGGACCGACCACGAGAGCACGCGCGCGGGCGTCCGCGTGGCCGTGAAGCGCGTGCTACGGGGCTCACGCCTACCCGCCACGGATATCGAGGCCCTGTTGCCGACGCTCATGGAACAGGCCGAGAGCCTGTATCACGATTGGCCGATGGCGGCATAGCGGATCTCGTGCATGATCGTAGGGGCGTATGGCATACGCCCGCGCGTTCGATGCCACGGGCGTATGCCATACGCCCCTACGCCACGCCAGGCGCCACATTTTCGCGCTGGGTCTCTACTGGGACCGCCGCCGCTCGCTGCGCTGCCCGGCGGCACACCGTCGCGCCAATGGCGTCGGCCAGAGGCAACACGGTCGCCCGCGACGGCAGGCCACCGGGCAGCGCAGCGAGCGGTGGCGGTCCCAGCCGAGACGGCCAGCGACCCAGTCACCCCAGTCACCGCGAAAATGTGGCGCGTACCCGGTCCTAGCGCAGCGTCTCACGCAGCAGGCGAGGATCATCGCTCAAGATGGCGTCGACGCCGAGCGCGGCCAGCCGGCGCATCTCCTCCGGCGCGTTGACCGTCCACGCCACGAGCCCCAGCCTGGCGTCACGCAGCGCCGCCATGACCTCAAGCGTCACAAGCGAATGCTTCAGGTGCAGCAACGACGCGCCAACCTCGCGGACGGCCGCGACGGGGTCGGGCAGCGCCGCGTCGGAGAGCAGCCCCGCGCGTGGACCCGCTTGTAGGTCCGCGGCCGCGCGCACCGTCGCGCGGTCGAACGATGAGATGATGACATCCGCGGCCATGTTGTACTCCCCGACGCGTCGCGCCACCATCGGGATCGCCTCGACACCCCCTTTGACCTCGACGTTGACGAGGACACGCCCCTTGAGCAGCGCGAAGACATCGCCCAACTCGGGGATACCCTCGCCGGCCCACGCCACGCCCTTATACCGGCCAGCGTCGAGGCGACGCAGTTCGTCCATCGTCAGCGCGGCCACAGCGCCGTCGACGCTCGTGACTCGTCGCGTCGTCGGGTCGTGAATCACGGCCAGGAACCCGTCGCGCGTGAGGTGAACATCGAGCTCGACCACCTCCGCGCCATCCTCCAGGGCGGCGCGGAACGCCGCCAGCGTATTCTCGGGCGCGCGCGCCGAGGAGCCGCGATGCGCCCCAACTAAGGGTCGTGAGTCGTGAGTCGTGAGCCGTGAGTAAAGTTGAGGTGTCATTGCCGTTTCACCAATTCCACTGCCTGTGCCAAACAAGTTCCACTCACGACTCACGACTCACGACTCACGACCTCGTCAAAGAGGCTCATCGGCAGGAACGCGCCGACGAGCCAGTTGGGCGCGTCGACGATCTCGCAGATTTTGAGGTCGACGGCGACGCTGCAGAGCATATAGGCGTCGACGCGCGCGAGCCCGTAGGTCCGCTCCAGGTGCTCGATCATGTGGCGCACGGCGTGGCGGGCGGCCTCAAGTAGGTCCGGCGCGATGCCGTCGGTAGCGTAGTAGGGCGCGGTGTTGGTCCGTGGCGTCAGCGGCCCGGCGGTCATAAACTGGGGTTGGCGCACCGGCAAGTCCTTGCGCACGGTCAGGCGCACCGTCGCGCGCATGGGTGTCTCGATCGCCGTGCCGCAGACCTCGCCGTCACCTTGCGCGGCATGGCCGTCGCCCAGCGAGAAGAGCGCGCCCTCGGCCTCGACAGGCAGGTAGAGCGTGGCGCCGCGCGTGAGGTGCTTGGTGTCCATGTTGCCGCCATGCCGGTAGGGCGGGATCGTGGAGAGCGCGCCGGGGGCGCCAGGGGCCAAACCAATCTCACCGCAGAACGGCTCCAGCGGGATGCGGATGCCCAGGGCGAACTCGGCCCAGCCGTCAGCCAGGCGCCATATCTTGAGGGCCGGATCGGGGAACTCATCGGTGAGGAGCCCAAAGCCGGGGATCAGCGCCGTCCAGCCCCACTCAGCGGGCTGTAGGTCCAGGAACTCCACCTGCAGCGTATCGCCAGGCTTGGCGTCCTCGACGAAAATCGGGCCGTTGACCTGATCGACGCGGCCAAAGTCGAGTGTCTCGATCGCGCGCACGGTGGCGTCCGGGCCGATCTGGCCGCCCGCGGCGTCGAGCAGGTCGAACTCCACGACATCGCCGGAGCCAACCGTCGCCACCGGCGGGATCGAGTTGTCCCAGGCCAGATGCCAGCGGTCGCGGTGTACATGGATAGTGCGTCCGGTTGTCAACATGATCATTCTCCTCAGTCGATTATATAGGACGGCAGGGCTCATGAATTGTCCGTGAGGCCAAGGCTCCCGGCGTGGTGTAGGGGCGTATGGCATACGCCCGTGGTCTCGAACGCACGGGCGTATGCCATACGCCCCTACAATAATGCACGAGCCCTGTATAGGACGGGATAGTGTGTAGCGTAGCAAACCGCGTAGCGGCCGGTCAAATAGTAGTAGGATGAGCCCCACAGCTTGTCGCCGTGAGTGTTTAGGGGTAAACTATTAACAGGCCATTGAGAGTCCGCCCTATAGCGCGGAACGGAAGGTGCAAGGCAATAGTCTCGGTATAGGCCGGTGCGGCCTATGACACTGGTTGAACGATGACGGTTAGGGAGGATCATACATGCTCAAGGATGTTGAAACACTTGTATTGCGCGGCGCGACGGGCGGCTTGATGGCGGGACACGGCGCGCAGAAGCTCTTCGGTTCGTTTGGCGGACCGGGGCTGCAAGGGACCGCCGGTTTCATGGAGTCGCTGGGATTGAAGCCGGGGAGCTATTGGGGCATGGCGGCGGCTGGCTCTGAGTTCGGCGGCGGCGTGCTCACCGCGGTCGGCTTCCTGTACCCGCTCGGACCCATCGGCATTATGTCTTCGATGGGCATGGCCTGGGGCAAGGCGCACTGGGGCAAGCCGATCTGGGGCCAATCAGGCGGCGCCGAGTTGCCGGCGACCAACATGGCGGTCGCCCTCGCCCTTCTCATGGCCGGCCCCGGCAAGTACTCGCTTGACCACGCGTTCGGCATCAAACTGCCCGGTTGGTTCGGGACCGTCGCGGGCTTGGCCGCCATTGGCGCTGTCACCTATGGCCTCATGCAGAGCCCGGATCAGCAGACCTCATCCCCCGCGCAGCAATCCGGCGCGACGGGTGACCAGGCGGCGGCCGAGCAGCAGCCTGGCCCCTCAAGCGGCCAGGAAGCCGCACAGCAGAGCGGCGGCGCTACGGCCAGCGCGGCAGGCCAGCCCTCGACCGACGCGGGTGGCGGCGACACCAGCCCGGTGTAGGCTCCCAGGGTCCTGTAGTTTTCCCCCTCACCCCCACTCCATCCGGATTGGTCTCTCTCCGCGTCGCTCCAACAGCCCACCCGGCTCTCCCTCAGGGGCAAGGGGAGTAACCCTGTGACACGACGGGCGGCCCCCCTCTCCCGCGTCAGGGAGAGGGGCTGGGGGTGAGGGCCGGCGCCACCCGCGCTGCCCTTACGACCTGTGCGGCACGGCTATAGCGCTATCTGAACATATCCTTTTCCGGCGCGCGTTGCAGTTCGCGCGCGCTACCCTCGCCGACATCGTAGGCGTAGCCGCGTATGACGGCCGCGGGTATCCCCCCGAGCTTACCCATCACCAACTCCGCCGCGCTGGCTAGTTCGTCGGCCACGGCCAGGATACTGGCCTTGAGGACGTAGCCGTCCGCATCGACGCGGTCACGCTCGTCACGCAAGGGACGCAGCCCAGCGCAGCCAATGGCCACGTTTACCAGGCCCTCGCGCCACGCGCGGCCAAAGGTATCGCTGATCACGACGGCAACCGTTACGCCGGTCCGCTGGGACACCGCGGCGCGAATCACCTGTGCCGATAGATCGGGCGCGCGCGGTAGCGTCAGTACCGTTTCATCGGCGCCGGCGTTGGAACGGTCGACGCCGGCGTTGGCACAGACGAAGCCGTGGTGCGTTTCACAGATTATGACCCCACGATCCATGCGCACGATACGGGCTGACTCACGCAGCACTACCTCGACCTGCCGGGCGTCCTTGCCCCATCGCTCCGCGAACATGCGGGCGAACGGCGACGGCTCGACGGTCCGCAAATCGACGCTACACCCTTCCGCTTTGGCGACGATCTTGTGTGTCACCACCAGCACGTCGCCATCGCGCAGACCCTCCACGGGCGCGCGCTCCGCCGCGTTGAGCAGGAGCGTCCCCAAGTCATTGCCCTGGCGTATCTCGGGGAGCCCGCGCAGGGGCAGGACCCGTACCTCGTCATCCATGAGGAGCCTCCGCAAGGTCTGCCAGCGTATTCCGCAGGTCCGCAAGGTCCGCCGGCGTATCTAAATCGCGTTCCAGGGCGGCCAGGCGCACCGTCATGATGGTGAGCCCACGTCCCCGCGCTAGGGCCTGGTGACGGGCATAGGAGGCGGGGCCGAAGGCCGGGGGCAGCGCCAGCGGCGGCCGCAGCAGCAGCGCGTTGGTCCCGTCCCCCGCGCGGTCGGGCGCAAGGGCGACCGCGGCGTCGGACGCCTCATCCAGGAAGCGCGTGATGACGCTGGGGGTCAGCAGCGGCAGGTCTGCTGGTAGGATCAGCACGGCCGCCGCGCCGTATGCGGCGGCGCGGCGCGCTCCCAGCGCGACCGCGGCATTCAGGGCGTCGCGGTCCCCTGGCCGTGGATCAGGGTCGGCGTAAGCGTGCGCGCCGAGTTCACGCGCAAGCAGGCGCAGTTCCGGCGCGGCGCTGACGACGATGACGCCCTCTAACGCCGGACAGGCGCCCGCCGCGGCAACCGTCCGCCGTAGCAGTTCACGCGCGAGCGCTGCCCGCTCATCCGGCCCCAAGACTGGCGTCAAGCGCGTCTTGGCTCGCCATGGGATCTTTGCCGGGATCACGGCCCAGACGCTCACGTTAGCCTTACCAGACTCCGCGCAAAGGCCAGCGTACTCGTGGCCAGGCGATGCCGGTCGTCGGGCGAGCGCATCACCGCGGGCGTTACCAGCGCGCGCAGGCCCAACGCCTCGACCGCCGGCGCCAGTGCGCTGTCCTCCTCATCGAGCACGAAACCGTGCGCCAGCCCCTGGTAGAGGCGCGCCACGCCGAGGGCGCTGACCTCATGGCCCAACGCGGCGAGCATGGCAGCGGCGGGGCCGCGCAACGCCTGCCCACCCACGATGGGGGAGACGGCCACGATCGGCGCGCCGGCCGTGTGCAAGAGATCACGCAGGCCGGGTACGGCCAGGATCGGGGCGACGCTGACGAAGGGATTGGACGGGCAGAGCACGATCGCCGTCGCTCCGGCGACCGCCGAGCGCGCCTCATCCGTCACGCGCGCCGCGTCGATGCCGGCGAACTCCAGCCCCAGCACGGGATCGCCATGGCGCCGCCGCACGAAGTAGTCCTGGAAGTCGAGCACCCCATCCGCCGTGCGCACGCGGGTGGTCACGGGCTCGTCGCACATGGGGAGCAACCGCGCGCGGACGCCCAGCGCGCGCGCCAACTCATCCATTACCGTGGTGAGCCGCGCGCCGCGCAGCAACTCGGTGCGGCGAATGTGCGTGGCCATGTCACGGTCGCCGAGCCGGAACCAGGTAGGCGCGCCGTAGCGACCCAGCAGGTCAATCGTGGCGAACGTGTCGCCCGCGATGCCCCAGCCCTGTACCGGGTCGGCCAGACCGGAGAGGGTATAGAGCACGGTATCGAGGTCGGGGCAGACGCGCAGGCCATATAGGTCGAGGTCATCGGCGGTGTTGACGACGACGGACAGGTGGTCGGGCGGCAGGACCCCGTAGAGGCCCTCGGCCAGCTTGGCCCCGCCCACACCACCGGCTAGGGCCACGACACGCATCACATCCATACCGTCAGTGTACCCGGTCACGATGCCTCGCCGCGTTCGTCAATCGAAACGCACGATGAGCTCATTGAGCGGGCGGCGGGGGCGGCGGTGCGGGTCGCGGGCGGCGTAGCCGATGGTGAGCAGGGCGTGCGGGACGAGCGCGTTGTCCAGGTCGAGCGCCGCGCGCACGGTCGCTGGGCAGAACAGCGGCGCGCACATCCAGCCGCCGTCGAGGCCGCGCGCGAAGGCCGCGAGCAGCAGGGTCTGTAGGGCCGCGCCCAGGCTCTGGATAGCCATGATCTCCTCGGCGCGCCCGCGCTCCTCGTCGGGGTAGCGATCCAGATCGTCCAGGTACAGGCAGGCCAGCACGAGGGCCGGCGCGTCGATGATGCGCCGGCGCGACTTGTCCAAACGCGTCGCGACAACCGCCGCCGGCTGGCCGTCGAACGCCAATTGCCGCTCCCAGTCCGCCCCCATCGCGTCGGCCAGGCGCCGCTTCGGCGCGGCCCGCGTGAGCACGACGAAGCGCCACGGCTGCCGCCCGTGCGGCGACGGCGCCCAGCACGCCGCCTCCAGCAGTTCTTCCAGTAGCGCGCGCGGGACGGGGCGGCCGTCGTAGGCGCGCACCGAGCGCCGCCCGCGCGCCAGCGCCAGGATGTCCCCTCCACGGCCCGATTGTGTCGCATCGCCCACGGACGGTACAGTGGCAGGGTCTGTGAAAAGTCCAGTGGGACCCGCCGACTTTTCACACGCCGGGGGTCCAGTGGACGTGTCGGACGGAATAGTCATGACGGCGTCGTCGCCGGCTGTGGCGTGCCGGTGGGGCGCGCTTTCTCACCGGGGCGTAGCGCCGGGATGACGTGCGCGCCGTAGGCGCGGATGAACTCCTCCTGGTTACGCCCGACATTATGGACGTAGATCTCGTCGAAGCCGAGGTCGGTGTAGTGCTGCAGGCGCGCGCGGTGCTCTTCGAGGTCGGGGGAGATCAGCACGCGGTCGCGGAAGTGCTCCGGGCGCACCAGGCTGGACATGGCCGCGAAGTCCTCGGGGTTGCGGATATCGGCCTTGGGGAAGGCCATGCCCCCGTTGGGCCACTCGCGCACGGCGTTTTCGGTCGCCTCCTCCAGCGTCTCGGCCCAGGAAACGTGTAGCTGGATCAGGCGCGGCATCGTGGACGGGTCCTTGCCGGCCTCCCGCGCGCCCTTCTCGAAACGCGCCAGCAACCCGGCAATCTTCTTGTCGGCCGCGCCGACCATGATGATGCCGTCGCAGGTCGCGCCGGTCCGCTCGCTTTGGATCGGGCCGGATGTCGCCACGTAGATGGGGGGAGGCGTCTCGGGCAGGGTGTACAGCTTCGCGCTCTCCAGCGTCCAATGCTGGCCCCGATATTTGACGACCTTACCCGAGAAGAGCCGCTTGATAACCTCGATGCCCTCGTTCAGCGTCTCCAACCGCGCGGGGCCCTCGGGCCAATACGCGCCGGTGATATGCTCGTTGAGCGCCTCGCCGGCCCCGAGCCCGAGCCAGAAGCGGCCGGGGAACATCTGCTCAAGCGTGGCCGCCGCCTGCGCGATGACCGCCGGGTGGTAGCGCGGGCCCGGTGGCGTGACACCTGTCCCGAAGCGCAGCTCCGTTGTCGCCCCGAGTGCGCCGAGCCACGACCAGACGAAGCCGCTCTGTCCCTGGCGCGGGGTCCACGGGTGGAAGTGGTCGGAGGCCATCACCGACGTAAAGCCAGATCGCTCCGCCAGTTGACAATAGCGCAATAGGTCGCTCGGCGCGAACTGCTCGAACATCGCGGCGTACCCAATCGTCGGCATAGTATCCTCGTATCCTCTATGCGAAGCCATTCACGTCGACCTTGGCGCTGTCGATGCGCAGGCGGATCGTCTCGCGCGTTTGTTTGGCGAAGGACGAGGCGGCCATCTCCTCGCCGCGCTCAGGGCCATGGTAGCGCACGGCTAGGCGCTTGATGTCGGCCTGGGCCGCCTGCTGGTCCTCCGACTGCAGCGTGCACGCGCCCACGATCGTCACGTAGCGGTAGCCATCCTCGACACAGAATGAGGCGCGCGGGTCGCGGGTCAGGTTGCGGTCTTTGACCCGCCCCTTCGCCGTGTTCATCAGGATCGTATCGCCCTGCACCTCGTACCACAGCACGGTCTGATGCGGCGTGCCATCATCGTTGATATCGGCGAACACGCAGAAGCGGGGCTCCTCCAGAAACGCGCGAACGGCCGGGGACAATTGCGCCATCCCATCCTCCTACTTCCTACTCCGCTGACTGGGGCCAGCCTACGCCATCTATACTCAGGATACAGGGCGGGTGGATTATCGGCGCTCGTGGGCCTGCGACTGCGGTCGCATGGTAGACGCCGCCGACTGCGGTCGGGCACAGTCCCGTGCAGCATCCCCGCTCGCCTCGCCCTGACACCGCAGTGTCCGTGGTCTGCCATGCGACCGCAGTCGCAGGTTTCGATAATTCACGAGCCCTGACTCAGGATAGCATTAGGAACAGGTCCTCGACGGTAGGCATGCTATCATAGGACTATGTACGCCACAGGGGATGAGGCCAACCCATAGCCGTGGGGAGGGGTAGATGGATAGCGAGGAGGCGCGCCGGTTCGTGCGCGAGAACCACCGCGCGGTGCTGGCGACGCGTCGCGCCGACGGCCGGCCGCAGATGAGCCCGGTCGTCGCGGCGGTCGACAGCGCCGGGAAGGTCGTCATCAGCACGCGCGAAACGGCGATCAAGACGCGCAACCTGCGCCACGACCCGCACGCGTCGCTCTGCGTGATGAACGACGGATTCTTCGGTCCGTGGGTGCAGATCGACGGCGCGGCGGAGATCGTGCCACTGCCGGAGGCTATGGAGGGGCTCGTCGACTACTACCGCGCGGTGGCGGGCGAGCACTCTGATTGGGACGACTACCGGCGGTCCATGGAGCAAGAGCGGCGCGTGCTGCTGCGCATCACGGTCGAGCGCGCGGGTCCCGATCATAGTGGGTAGGGGGGACAGTACCATGCCCGACGTAGCGCCCCGCCGCCCGCGCTTCGGTGTGCAATTGCAAGCGCAGCGCGCCACCTGGCCCGACTACCAGGCCGCCGTGGGCGCGGTCGAGGACCTGGGCTTCGACGCGGTGTGGACCTTCGACCACATGCTGCCCTTCTCGGGGCCGGACGACGGGGCGTGCTTCGAGACCTGGACCACCCTGACGGCGATGGCCTGCCAGACGCGCCGCGTCCGCGTCGGCGCGCTGGTCAACGGGGTGCTCTACCGCGACCCGGCCACGCTTGCCAAGAGCGCGGCGATGGTTGACCTGATCAGCGGCGGCCGCCTCGAGTTCACGCTGGGGGCGGCCTGGGCCGAGCGCGAGTTCCGCGCCTACGGGTTACCGTTCCCGCCGGTGGCCGAGCGGCTGGCGCGCCTCGACGAGGCGCTCACGATCGTGAAGTTGCTGTGGACGCAGCCGCGTACGACCTACGAGGGGCGCTACTACGCGGTCCACGACGCGCCGTGCGAGCCCAAGCCGCTGCAGCAGCCCCACCCGCCGATCATGGTCGGCGGCAACGGGCGCGGGACGCTGCGCATCGCCGCCAAGCACGCCAATGTGTGGAATGGGATAGGCTCGCCCGACGACTGCGCCGGCCGCATCGCGCTCCTGCGCGAGGCGTGCGCGGAGATTGGGCGCGATCCCGGCGAGATCGAGTTGACCGTGCATCCGCAAATGGCCATCGCGCGCACGCACGCCGAGGCGGAGGCGATGGCCACGGCGATCGCGCGGGGCCATGGGAAGAACCTGGAGGACGAACGCGAGGGCTGGCTGCTGGGCACGCCAGAGGAGGTCCGCGCGCAGGTGCGGCGCTATGCCGACATCGGCGTCACGCAGTGGATGATTGCCATGGGCGCGCCCTTCGATCTGGGCGCGCTGCGGCTGTTCGCCGAGGAGGTGGCGCCGGTTTTCCGTTGAGCGGCGCATACGCAAAATATATATGCTATAGTTACCCTACTATGACATCTATGACCGCACACACACGACGCCTTGGGCGCGTCACCGCGATGCAAGTGCTCTACGAAATCGACGCCGTGGGCAGCGACCCATCCGTCAGCATCGACGGGCTGATCGAGGAGTACGAGGCGTCGAACGAGGTCAAGACGTTCGCGTCAACCCTCGTCCAGGGGGTCCTGAAGCGCCTCCCCGAGATCGACGCGCTGATCGAGGAGGCCGCGCCGCAGTGGCCGCTCGCACAGGTCGCGGGGGTGGACAGGGCGGTGTTGCGCCTGGCTGTGTACGAGTTGCGCTTTGGCGAAGGCGTGCCCGTCAAGGTTGTCATCAACGAAGCTATCGAAATCGCCAAGGAGTACGGCGGCGAAGGCTCGGGCCGCTTCGTCAACGGCGTGCTCGGCGCAATCGCCAGTAGTCAATAGCCAGTTGCCAGTTGCCAGTTGCCAGTTGCCAGTTGGAGGTTGTTCGGGAGCGCAAGGGGCCATTCATCATACGTCAACTGCAACGTAACGCGCCATTCTTTTTCTGGCAACGGGTGCGCCACAGCAAAGTTCCCTTGTGCGGCGTGGCAGCCAACCAGCATGGCCGCTGTACGCGTGATGGGAACTTTGCTGTGGCGCACCCCTGGCAACTGACTACTGACTACTGACTACTCGTGCATGGTATACTCCACCCTGATACTCGCACAGACACAGGAAACGTTCAGTAAGGGAGAATAAGGACAGTGGCAGACGCGGACACAATCGAGCAGCGCATTAGGCCGTTGATCGCCGAGCAACTCGGCGTGGAAGAGAACAAGGTGATCCGTAGCGCGAGTTTCGTGGACGACCTCAACGCCGACTCGCTGGACCTGGTTGAGATGATTATGTCGCTCGAGGAGGAGTTCAAGATCGAGATTCCCGATGATGATGTCGAGAAGATCAGCACCGTCGGGGACGCCATCGACTACATCCAGGAGCACACCGAATAACCGCCTCCAGCACGGACACCTCCCCCAACACACCCGGCGCCCCTGTCTTGGTGGCCTGCCGTGACCTCATGTTCCGTAGCAAAGTCGAAGCGACGCTACGGCATATGCGGCTGGCGCCGCTAATCCTGCGTCCCTCCGATGATCCCGCCGCCGTCCTCGCGGCGGGACACCCCCTCCTCATCATCGTCGACCTCAGCCTGGCGGCGGAGCGCTGGCGCGCGATCGTCGACGCAGCCCAAGGCGCCCCTTCACCCGTGCCGATCCTCGCATTTGGCCCCCATGTCGACCACGACACACATGCCGCGGCGCGCGCCGCCGGTTGTGATCTCGTCGTCGCTAATTCTCGCCTTGCCCGCGAGTTACCGGAGTTGGTGGAGCGCTTACTGGGACGAGTGACTAGTGATTAGCTGACCAGGCCTTTAGGCAACGCTCCATCCATATCTTGTCGTAGGAGGAACATTCAGCCCAATGCGCCACTCCTATCCACGATTCCGTGCGGCCCGCGCGCTCCTAGCTTGCGCCGGTCTGGCCGCCGTGTCCACTCATCCCGCTCACGCGTCCGCACGGCCCCACCTCTACTCAGTGTCAGTTGACCCACCGGCCGTCACCGCGCAACTCGCCGGTGAGATGCTGCGGCTCCTCAACGAGGATCGGGCGTCAGCGGGGCGCGGCCCGCTGACGCTGGACCCACGCCTGGCGACGCTCGCGGCGAACCACAGTCGCGATATGGCCGTGCGGCGCTACTTCGCCCACATCGCGCCGGGGGACAGCGATGCGTTCGACCGCTTTGCGCGCGCCGGTATACGGTTCGACGCCGCCGCGGAAAACATCGGACGCATAGACAACCGTCCGCTGGAGGTGGAAGTCGCCGCGCTAAACGCGGCGATGATGGCCGAGCCGCTCGACGGAGCCTCACACCACGACAACATCGTGGATACGCGGCTGCATCGTGTCGGCATCGGCCTATGCATCGGACCGGACGACTCAATGTATCTTACTGAGGACTTCACGAATTAGTCGGAAGTCGGAAGTCGGAAGTCGACTTCCGACTTCCGACTTCCGACTACGCTAGTTGTCGCGAAC
>JAABUV010004225.1_pt1 | contig 17386 bp, 21 predicted proteins | sample 5559971 | NCBI WGS metagenome assembly JAABUV01 (sample SAMN10711881, study PRJNA513362) | rock metagenome | isolation source: Antarctica rocks | place: Antarctica: Victoria Land, Knobhead nord | collected 2015-12-19
TGTTTGTGCTGGTGCGTGTGTAGGGTGGGTAGGGCCTCCACCTGCCAGCCGGGCGACCCGGCAACGAGCAGGTCCTCGAACGGCACCTTGTGGTGCCCGTTGGCCGCGATGACCATCTGCGCCGCACTTGCACGCAGGTGATCAAGCAGGCATGCGCGCAGGTCAGTCAAGTAGGGTTGCGCGCGGGTGGCCACGTAAGCCCACACCGCAGTCACCGCTCCATGCACTCCACACAGTCTCCACACGAAATTCGCTCACTGGGAGCGGCATGCCAGGGCAGGGCGTGCGGCACCTGGAAGCGGCGCAGCTTGGCCATGACAGCCATGACGGCGGCGTCGCCCGCATAGCGCTCCAGTCGCTCGCCGTGGCCGCGCGTGTCGTCCACGGCCGCGCGCACGCGGCCGAGCGCCGCGTCGCGCTGGAAGTCGCTGTCCTCGTGCAGCTCGTTGATGGCCTGCGCGCATCGCGGGCGGCGCCGTTATGTCAGCTAAGGCACGCCTGGCAAGTGGACGGCTGCAAACCACGGCTCACCCAAGCCTGGAGATACCCGCAGCTGCTCCATTCACATTGCCTTTGAATGACAGAGCATCCCTCAGGGCCATCTGCATTCCAGTGCATCGCCTGTCGCCCGCCGCCCGCGCTCCACTGTATGTGCGTGATGGTTGGCAGCAGCCACAGGCGCTTTTACTAGAGAGCAGGGAGGGCGGGGCTGCGCGCATTGGCGCGCACCCTCTGTATGGCCAGGATCTGGTGCGTGGTGCGCAGGTCGTCCACCCTGCGCAGGGTCTCGCGCGGCAGGCCGGCCGCGGCGCGCGCGCGCGCGCCCGGGTCGTCCAGCGACGCCCAGCGGTCCACACGGCGCGCCTGCTTCGCCTCGCCCAGCGCCTGCGCCACATCGCACCAGACGTCCGCAAGTCTCCCAAGGATTGGGCAGTGTGGACTGCCCTGAGCTTTTCACACATCGAGAAAGCACAAAGAGCGTGCAACGCCAGGCCTTGCCCTAGCCGGCGCACACTGCCCCGCCCAACCTTGTGGCCACGAATTGACTGGCTAGGGCTTGGTCGGGCCTGCCGCACCCTGAACGCGCTCGCAGGGTTCCGCGCGGCCTCAGCCTCGCCCACGCGCGCCGCGGCCGCCGCCGCCGGCCGCGGCGCGGCCGCCGTTGCCAGCAGCTCCCGCAGGCTGCTGTTGGCCTCCGGCGCACAGTCGCGGGGTAGCCTGCGTGAGCGCAGGGCGCCGCTGTGACCTGCTGCCCATAGCTGCAGTCATGCCAGAGTATCTTGATGGGCACCAAGAGGGCGCTGCTGTCCATCAGGCATGGCGCGCACTTTGCTTACATACAGAGTTACGCAGGTGGGGATGTCGCAACCAGACGTGCAGATCCACTTCCGCGCGCGGTGGGAGAGTGCGTGGCAGAAATGCATGGAGTGATAAGCATACGGGCCTGAAGGGGTGCTGTCAACTGTCAAGAGTGTAACTCAGGATTCACTTCCAACATGGGCAGCGCACTGCCCATTGGAGGCCGCGGCGGCCCGCTCAGCGCCGGCGGCCAGCAGGCGCCGCGCGCACGCGCTGCAGCCAGCCAGCGCCGCGCAGTGCAGCGGCGTCAGGCCCTCAGGGTTGCTCGCGTCTGCAGGCCGTGTGACACGGTGTCATACAGAGCGCTGCACTCTGCAGCGTCAGCCCAACAAGCTGCCCGTGCCTCTTCACGGCCGGCCGCAGCCACATGCTCGGGATGGTGCACCACACCAGGGCATGACGTTGCTGCCGCCAAACAGCGTGTTACAACTGTACCTTCCCCTCCTGCCGGCACGGATGACACGGCTGCGCTTGGCACGCCAGGTCGGCGTGCTCGCCGGCTATGTGAGGGACCGCTGCTCACAGGAGGGGTCACCTGTGACAGACGCGCCCCGCGCAATGAGCAAGTCCACGACGGAAGCGTGCCCCAGCGCGCCGGCGAGGTGCACCAGCGACCAGCCGCGCGCGCGGGCCAGCACATCCCCGCCGCCCTGCATCGCCCAGCCCCATGTTTGGGTCATGAGCTTCAGGGGGGGACCCGCTGCAGAGGCCTGCTCGCACTGGCGGGAGACAGGTACGGGCAGCCCAGCGTGAGCTGCGCACGGCCCCACCCGCCAGCGCTGCTGAGGCCCGTGCCTCCGCAACGTGTCCAGCTGCGATGCAGCAGCAGTGGCACTGATGATGCGAGCCTGCATGGGTGGCAGCCGACTCGCACCGGCGCACCGCGCCGCAACGGCCGGGCTCTGTAGCACTCGTGGCCGCCTGCAGAAGCACGACGAGGCAAGATGCAGGGGGACAATCGGGGGCGCGCCTGCGTGGCCAGCAGCTCCGCCGCGTCCGCGCGCCCCGCCGCGACCGCCTCGCCGAGCGGCGTCAGGCCGCGCTTGTTCCGCGCGCGCCCCGCCGCCCGGCCCACAGCCGCCACCAGCGCGCGCAGCGCGTCCATGTCGCCGGCCCTTGCGCGAGCAGCAGGCCGAGCGTCAGGCGCCTGATGTTCGTGGGGCCTCTTTCCGTGCCCTGCATGCTTCAGCACAGTGCGCTCAATTCGGTGGCAGGGGGTGACAGCTGGCTTGGACGCCAGGCACACTGCAAAGCCCTGCAAGGGCAGAGCAGGGGCCCTGTCACTTGAGGCCGGAGCCGCGTTTCAGAGCGTCATGGCGCGCGCTGCCATTCCCGAGTCGGCGGTCCTGTCCGAGTTTGCTGGCAGGCGCAAGCTCCAGCACCGACAGCGCACGCCCCCGTCCCCCAGCTGTGAGCACCGCACAGCCACATGTCACTGCTGCTCGCTGGAGCAGGCACAGTGCAGCGGCGCGCACCGCGCCGCCAGGTGGAGCGGCGTGTCGTCGGCGCCGTCGGCGCCCTCCGCCCACGCGCGCTTCTCCAGCAGCAGGCGCAGCACCTCTATCCGGCCGCCCAGCACGGCCCAGTGCACCGGCGTGCGCCCGCCTGCGCCCCGACGGCCGCTGCTGAAGCGGGCTGGGCAGGGCAGGCTGCACCATGCCCCAGCATGCAGACCCTCTCCCTAGCCCGGGATGCAAGAGAATGCTAGGCAGCCGCATGGGGTAAAGCGCACATGGCGTGTAGAGCCCGTGAGATGCCAATGGGCTGCATGCGCTGGTGCCAGGCACACTGGGCGTCTGTGTGCGTGCTGCGCGTGCGCACAGGCGGGGCCTGCAGTGGAGTGTTGCAGGGCAGGCTTGTGTCTGTGTGCAGCAAATCAGGGTCGTTCCCAGGCACAGCTCTACACAGCGGCTGACCGCACAGCAGAGTGGCTCAGAGCATAGCAAAGGATGGCCCTCCCACTCCATGTCATTGCCGCTCGCAAACATAATGTTCCAGGACGTAGCCGCCCGCGCACGTCGGGGCGCACCGGGGTCCTCCGCGTCCAGGTCTGTGCCGCGCGACCACAGGAAGCGCACGACCTCCGCCTGGCCCTGCCCGCACGCGTAGTGCAGCGCGCTCACGCCGCGCTTGTCGCGCGCCGCCGCGTCCGCCCCCATCTCCACCAGCTTCTCTACCTGCGCACAGCGCGCGGCGATCCCACGTTTGCGAGGCCTGTGTCTTGATAGGACAGGTAGTATGAGTTGTACAGGTGGGGCAGGTGCCAGAGGCAGGCAGCGGGCCTGCCGCTTGAGCGGCGCGTCCTCGTGCGCGGGGCGCGTGCAAGTGTAACCGGGCAGGGAGGCAGGGAGCTGGGGCGGAGCAGAGGCAAGCGGCACACTGCCAGCTGCAAAGCACACAGCAGCGCTGGCGATCTGGGTGCGTGCGCACATCGCCGAGGTACCCGCGAGCGCACGCGAGCACGAACAAACCATTGTGCTTCTTCTGCGCCTTAGCCTGCGGATGCAGGGGGTCCTCGGTCAATGCACAGCACACCCAGGCTGAAGCAAGTCTGCACAATCGGCACAGCGCAGGCTACCTGGTCCACTGCTGCGTCCATCTCGCTCCTGCTGTGGGGCCAGTTGCGTGTCCTGTTAGCAACTCCTGGCAAAGTGCTCGGCTCTATGCGCTGCTGGCTGAGTCTCTTGTCCAAGACGCGAGGTTGCCGTGCCCAGGGATGCTTGCTCATAAGCAGTCTCGGCGGTGCTGAGTGTGTACTTTGATATGACTTTGGTGTCGCCTTGGGAGTATGGTAGCAAAGTAGGAGCTCACTGCTGCTAAGCCTTCCAGCTGGTAAACTGCAGCTAGACATGCTTTGTACTTCGGGCAGGTCTGGGGGTGGCAGGTGACCAGGCTACCTTCTTTTACTCTCGACGTGCAGGTTGAAAACATGCAGAGGCGAATGCAGGAACAGCAGTGCGCACGCGCGCAGCTGCGCTCGCTTGACGAAAGAATGCCTGTCAAACCCAGCAGTCAGAGCACACCCTGCTTCGCGTGGCAGGCAGAGGGAAGCAGGTGTCTCTCCAAAATTCAAAACGCCGCCGCCTCGGCCCACGCGACCCCAGGGCCTCTTGTGTGCCACGCGCATCACCTCTCTGACCCAGGGGCCGCAGCCGGGCTCTGCAGGGCAGGCATGCTCCGGCCGGCCAGGCTGGGCCTCTCCTGCCCCGCGGCACCTGTCGGGCTGCACAGCCTGCAGCTCCCCGCCGACCATCGTCTGGCGCTGCAGTGGCAGGGCCAACAAGGAACACACGCGCCCTGCCTAGGGCGACACGGCGTCCACGACCTCGCTGACGGCCTGCTGGGGCGAGAGCACGGCGGGCAGGTTGAGCGTGTTGGACAGGATGTTGTGGCCCAGCGGGTCGTTGATGTGGTGGAACAGGCCCTCGATCGGGCCTTCCCGCGTCACCAGCGCTTGCACCGCAAAGCCGACGAACGCGATCATCTGCCGCCCCCGGCCGCCCGCACGCCGTGAGCAGCTGCCTCTGTGGTGCGGCACGAGCGCAGCGCCCTGGATACGTCTGTTCGGACTCGACAGCAGTGACAAAACACTTGCGCGGGACCCTCGGTGCAGCGCGCATAAGTTTCGATGAATGTGTGGCATTGGCGGTAGCCACTGGCGAGCATGAGCAGGGGTGCGCACGGCCAGGCGGCCGTTCTTCAGCTCCTTGGTCTGGTTGGTCTGCGAGTACAGGCCGGCGGGGTCGAAGGGGTACGAGTCCAGGAAGCCCGACTGCCGCGCAGGGCACACCATGGTGGGCGGCCGCCCACAGGACGCGCACTCGCGCGCTCTTTTGGCGTCAGCTCTACTGTTACATTAGGTGAATGTCGCACTAGGTGGACAGACTGAGGCTGCTGGCCATGTGTGCAACACGGCAGCGGGCTGCCTGCAGAGGTGGGCAGCCCTCACGTGCGCAATGATGCGGGCAGCTGGCGCTGCTGCACGAGCCCGCTGGTCGCAGCCCTGCCGGCACAGCACTGACGGTGCCTGGGCGGTGCAGCGTATTGGGGGAAGGGCGGCGCGCCTGGCCGGTCTTCTTGAAGCCCTGGTAGCGCTTGACCTCCAGGAAGCCCAGCAGCAGGAACTCCAGCGTGGTCAGCGCGAGCGGGCTCCAGCCATAGTCCTTGGCGCCCGCCTCATACCACTTGGGCTGCACGCCGAGCAGCTCCTGCAGGCGGGCGGGGTCCGGGAGTCAGAGGCGCGCTGCGCCCGTGCTGTTTCCCTGACATCGCCGCTTGCCCTGGCGGCAGCTGGTCCAGCATCATGCGGCTGAACGCAGTGTGAATTCTATCATGTTGTGTAAGGCCTCAGCAGTGCACATGAAGGTTGCATCTACGCGGACGCGCAGCAGGCAGCACGCGCCTGGCCCATGATGCCTGCCACGCCCGCCATCGCCCAGCGCGCGTTGGTCTTCTCTGCCTCCACATACTGCGGAGGGGACCGCCGTGCGCACTCTCAGCAGACTGTGGCCAACAGGTGAGTGTTCAAGCTCAGCCTTTTTGCAAGACGCCTGCACCCGTGAACAGTTATGGCAGGTACAGTCGTCTGCCGCAGGCAGCACACAGCACGCAGCTGGCACACAGGTGCACTACAAGCAGCCCCTTGGGAACTGTAGCTCGACGCACCCACTTGCGGCGCTCGGGGTCGGTGCCCAGCCCGAGAGGGTCTGCGCGCAGCGCTCATGTCGCTCAGCGCGGGCCGCCGTATGCCGCCGGCATGCTAGCAGGCCCGCCACGCGTGCTAGAGCGGTGCAACAGTGAGGCGCACCAAAGCCAAAGTCGCCCGGCAGCTCGCCATTCAAGTATGGCGGCGTGTCCGCGCCGGGCAGCCAGATGGTTGCCTCAGGGCCGGTGCGCGCAGCGCACACGGCGCATGTTGCGGGACGCCCGCGCTGTGCTACCTGCGTGCGCCGCACGGCCTGTTGCTTGCAACAACTGAGCTGCTAGGCGAGTTGCGCTGTAAACCTGTCGAGCCCAATGCCGCACTGCCTGCCGCAATGCCTGCAGAATGCCTCAGCAGGGAGGCAACTGCAGACTTCCTTCAGAGCTCCTGGGTGCCAGCTGCTGCTGCCTGCTCGCAACAACACAAAGCGCCAGACTGCACGTCCCGACTCTTGTCGAGCTTCACTCTCGCCGGCTCCCGTCACCAGGCCGGCACCGCAGGCGAACGTCCCAGTGAAACCAGAGCGCCGTGTGGTGCACGCACCTGCGGAAGGGGTGCCGGCCGAGCAGCGACCGAGCCCGCAGCCAGGAGGGCGGCAGCCATGATGTAGGAAAGCCTTCACACTCACAAGAAGGGCTCAAAATCGACCTGGGCTCCGGCAAGAAACTTATCTCCTAGCGTTCAGATCTCGGGGTGGCCCTAGACCGCCGTCAGGCCTTAGGCCGATGCCAAGTCCAGGAATGACAGCCCAGCAGCACTTGCTGCTGGAGACCGCAAATTAGGCCCTGGCCATGGAGGAGCAGGGGCCTGCGCAGAAGCGGCCGCGCACGGAGTCTGCCGAAGCGCAGGGCGGTCAGGTGCGGGGAGAAGCCTCTCCTAACACTTGAGAGCGTGTGTCAACTGGAGTGCCATCAGCTTGCGTGCACAAGCGTGATGCGTGTACGTGACTGTGTGCCAATAATTGCAATCTTGATGCAGTGGCAATCAGCCTTTCGGGCGCAAGACAACAGCTTTGTTGGCAAACACAGCACCAGAGCCAGGCCCGGTGAAGGCTGGCGACGTGCAGGATGCGCCCCCGCCGGCGCCGCGCGCGCCGCCCGGGGGCCCGAGCCTCTTCCTGCCCTCTGCCAAGCCACCGGCGCGCACGTCGGCCGCCGGCCCGCGCCCGCCGACCGCGCCCTTCCTCGCCGGCGCGCCGGGGAGACCCCGCGCGACCCTAACCCCTGCCGGCGGCCAGCCGGGCACGCCGCGCGGCGGCCGCGGCGTGCGCGCGGGCTCGCCCGCTGCAGAGGCGGGCACGGGAAACCCTAGACCTGGCGAACCCCCTCGCGCGGACCTCGCAGCGTCGGTCGCGGCGGCGCTGGACGCGGGCGACGAGGCCGGCGCGGACGCGGCGCTGGCCGGCGCGCTGCAGGCCTGCCTGGACAGCCCGCTCAGCCCGAATAGGCGCGCGGCGCCTCTGTCGTTGCCCGGGTAGCTGCAGGATTCAAACACTGTGGCTGTGCCAGCACAGGGGCCCACCGGTGAGCATGCCCGCCTGTGCGGGAGGCTCGCACAGGATGTGGAGCCAGAGTGGGCGCACATGCGTTTCCCTGTGCAAGACAGCTGTGCTTTGGTCTGTAGATGTCAGCGAGTGCCGCGCGCGCGTCCCCGCCCTGCCGCGCGCGCGCCACCGCCCTGCCGCATGCGCACGCAGGCAGCACTTCTTGGGCGTGGTGGCGGCGTTCCGGCGCGCGCCGGCGGCCGCGGCGCTGCCGCGCACATTTGCGGCGCTGCTGGGCCTGCTGCGCCCGCCGCCGGCGGGCGCGCGGCGCAGCCCGCTGCTGGCGCTGCTGGCGGCGGCCGCCGTGCCGCGCGGCTGGGCGGATGCCGACGAGTGGCCGCAGGCGCGCCCCGCGCGCCCCGGTCGGAATTCCATTCAGAGCATCGCAGCCGGACGTACCCCGGAGTCGGGCCGACGTGAGGTCAGAGCTGCTGTTGTCGCGGGCGGACGCACGGCTCCGTTTGACGGGCCCCGCCGGCGCCTGCGGCAGGAGCTGGCGCTGGCATACGTGGACGACCTGTTTGGCGGCCGCGCGTGGGCGGATGCCGAGCCCGCACGCCGCCTCGCCGCCGCGCTGCAGGGCGCCTTCCCGCCCGACCCCGCCCCGCACCTGTCGGCCGATGCGGTCGCGCCGGGCGCCGCCGGCGGCAACGTGGTCGGCGGCACCGCGCTCGGCGGCGGCGGCGGCGGCGGCGGCGGCGGTGGCGGCGGCGGCGGCGGCGGCGGCGGCGGCGGTGGCGTCGGCGGCGGCGGCCTGAGCGGCGGCGCCGTCGGCGCCGGCGCCGGCGCTGCGGGCGCGCTGCGCGGCATCCCGCCTGCACAGGCGCGTGTATACCGTGGGTCAGGGCAGGTGCCTCGGTCGCGTCCTCGCGCCAAGGGGCCAGGGGACTGGGCGGGGGGCCGCGCTGTCATGATACGCCCTGATGGGCACTTTCCCTTGTTGCATCGGGCAGCGCGCAGTGTCACAAGCAAGGCAGTAGGGCGCATGCTCGCCAGCCCCTGCCCGTGGCAGGCACGGGGCTCTGCTTGTGCATCAGCCTGCCTGAGCTGGCGCGCCAGACATGCACGAGGTCACATGGCTTTTGTGGGGCGTGGTTCGCAGGCGAGCCTGTTCGCGGCGGTGACGGAGCTGGCCGAGGCCGGCGGCGGCGAGGGCCGGCTGCCGGCGTGGTCGCCCGCGGCGCGCGCGGCGGTCGGCGCAGCCGTCCTGGAGCACCTGCGCACGCTGACTGCCGGCACCATCGCCAGGCGCGCCGCGCCCGCGCTGCTGGCTGTCACGCTGCCCACCTTGTGCGTGACGGTGCAGAGCGCAAACAAAAGTCAGACTGCCAACCTGTGCAGGTGAAGTAAATTGAGCAAAGAAGGATGTGCAAATGCATGGGGGAGTGACGCGGTCAAGCTAGGAGACAGAGGGGCTGCGGCGTGCAGCGCGTGTGTCCAGAGAGCTGCTCAGCAAGGCATGGGGCTGGCATGCCCCCTGCTGCACCGGCGGCGGGCCCCAGGACAACAACATAATACCACGGACAACGCTGGGTGGCGCCTGCGGGTGCCGGGCTGCTGCTGGGCGCAGCGTGGATCCCAGAACCTGGCTCAGACGCGCCTGGTGGAGCCCGGCGCCCGTCCCCAGCGCGGCGCCGACGCGCGCGCGCGCGCGGCGCGCAGGGACAACACGAAGCTGTTCGTACGCCTGCTGGTGCTGGGCTGCCGCTGGGCGGAGGGCCGCGCGGCTGCGGCCGGGCAGCTGGAGGCGCTGCTCAACCAGACCGCCAGCTTCCGCCCGGCCGCGCAGCTGCTGGAGCTGCTCATCTGTGCGCGCCCGGCCCGGCGCCAGGATTAGGGCGACATACCCTGAACCTAACCTACACCTGGCCCCCGCGCGTGCGCGCCTGCGCCCGGGCGCATGCCCGCCTGCCAACCCCACCCATCCGTTCGTGCCAGACACGCGCTGCCGGTCGTGGGCGGCAGGCGGCAGGCTGCGCGGCCCCCCGCCCAGCAGTACAGCCGCCGTCCAGCGCACGCCCCACCCCCCTGTCGGGCGCCCGCACGGTGCAGCGCGCTCCAGGGCTGCGGCAGATGCCAGGGCCTGCGGCTGCGCGTGGCCCACCCGGCCGGCCTGCTCACGGCGCCCGCGCACTGCATGCGCGCGCAGGCTCTGTGCGCAGCATGGCGCCGGGCGACGTGCAGGCGCTGGGCGCGCTGCTGGGCATGCGCGTCAAGGCCGCGCACGCCGCGCTGCACGGCCGCATGCTGGAGCGCCTGGCGCTCGCGCGGCCCGAGTTCGCGCGCGCTGTGCTGCACTCGCTGCTGTGGCAGGCGCGGCGCCGCATAGGTTAGGGTAGATTTAAGGTTAGGTTTACTTTCGCATCACGCAACTGGATCCGTCCCCAGGCCAGCTGCACGCGCAGAGCTGCATGTTGGCGGGCCGCGCCACAGCGCGCGGCGCGAGGGGGCTGCTGGGGGCTGCTGCGTGCGGCGCGACCCGCCCGGCGCTGCGCGCGCAGGACGTGCGCGAGAAGGGCAGCAAGGCGCACTTTGTGAGCCAGGTCGCGTCCGTGGCGCGCGCCGTCGCCGACAGCGCCGCGGCCGCCGGCGGCGGCGCCCAGCCGGCGCTGCCGCCCGGCTGCGTCGAGTACATCCTGGCGGGCACCTTCCATGTGCGCCGCCGCGCGCGCCCCCGGCTCCCCGGCTCCCTGGCTTGCGCGCGGCTGCTCGGCTTGCGAACGTCGCGCCCAAGGCGCTCGCAGCGTCCGCTGCGCGTCCTGCGACAGGCCGCGCTTGACGCGCAGCCCGCTGTTCAGTTGGCAGCGACAGAAGGGGACGCGCGCGCGCGCGCGCACTTGCAAACCTCCCTGCGACACTCCCCGCAAACCTTCTTGTACCCTCCAAAGTCCTCCGCACGAATGCCCGCGCGGCTGCCTCCCAGGAGATGATGGCGGCGGAGGACGCGCGCGCGCGCCTGCGCGACCTGTGCCGCCGGCTGCTGCGCGCATGCGGCAGCGCGCTGTCGGTCGGGCGGCTGTGCGCCGCGCTGCTGGCGCCCTGGCCGCCGCTGGCGGCCTGCCCGCTGCCCGCGCGGGTGCCCCCCACGCACCCGGCCCGGCCCGCGCGGCGCGCGCTGCCCTCGCCCAGTCCAGGGCGCGGCTGCGGCGTGGCGCCCTGCTCTGCCGCCCTGGCTGCGGCCGGACTTGTCCACCGCGCCCCACACGCGTGGTCTGCCATGCCCCCAAAGGTCTGCGCGCATGTGGTGTAGGTAGACCTTCGTAGAAAGGGGCCGGGTGGCTCGCGCATCCACCGCGCTCGCCGCCACGAGCCGGCTGCAGGGCCTCACCGTGCGGCGCCGCGCGCAGGAGGCGTGGCTGGGCGAGGTCATGGCAATTGTGTGCTACGTGCAGCTGCTCGCCGCGGCCGCGCTGCTCGCGCCCGAGCGCCCACCGGCGCCGCCGTCGACCGAGGGCGCCGGCGCCGCCGCGGCGAGCGAGCGCCCGTTGCCGCTCGCCGCCGTGGCGCCAGCGGGCCCGAGGGCGCACCCAACGGGGCTGCCCGGCGCCCCCAGGCGCGCGGCCGGCGCGGCGGCCGCGCCGGCGCCGGCCGCCGGCGAGCCCAGCGGCGCGAGCGCGGCGGGCCAGCGCGGCGCGGCGGTCGCGGCGTTCCTGGACGACGCGGCCGGCGCCGCGCTGGCGGCGGTGCAGTGGGGCCGCGACGTGGTGGCCGCCGCGCTGCCGGGCCTGCCGCCGGCGCGCTTCCGCGCGCTGCTGCTCCGCGTCCTGTTCCTGGAGCCGGGGCCCGGCGCGTATTTCTCGGCGGGCGAGGCGTTCGGCGCGGCCGAGGCGGCCGCGCTCGCGCTGCTGGCCGGCAGCGTGCCGGCCGGCGAGGACCTGCTCACGCACGTCGTGCTGCTGGGCCTGACGCCGACGCCGCTCGCGCCGGCTGACGCGCTGGAGGTCGTAGAGGCGCTGCTGCGCCGCACGGCCGCTCAGGCCGCGGCGGCCGGCGGGGCCGGGCCGCCGGCCGGCGCGGCGGTCGGCAACGCGCAGCTGCCCGGCGCGGTGCTGCAGCTGGCGCTGTACCAGGCGCCGGCCGCGCCGGCGCCGCCGCCGGCCGGCCTGCCGGACCCGCCGGGGCTCGCGCGGCGCGCCGACTGGTGGGCCGCGCTGCGCTGCGGCGTGCTGCTGGCCGCGCTGCACCCAGGCCGCCTGGCGGCCGCGCTCGCCGCCGATGTGCCGGCCGCGGCCGCGATGCTGGACATGTTGGTCACAGCGTCGCGGTCGTGGCCGCCGGGCGAAGACGCGGCGGCGGCCGCCGCGGCGGCGGCCGCGGCGGCCGCGGAGGCGGCCGCCGACGCGGCGGCCGCGGCCGAGGTCGCCCGCTTCCTGGGCGCCTGCGGCGCGGCCTGGGAGCCACCGCCGGGCGGCGTCGTGCGCCTGGCGCCCGGCGCCGCGCCGCGCGCGCTGCCGGCCGGTGTCGTCGACGAGCTGTTCGCCATGGACGCGCTGTACGGCCTGGGCGCCGCGCTGCGCGCCTGCCGCGCGCCCGACCTGCTCGCCGCCGCGGCCGGCCGGCAGCAACTGGCCGCCGCGTGGCCCTGGGCGGCGCGCGTGCTGCGCGCGGACCCGGCCGCGCTGCCGCACCTGCAGCGCGCCTGGCGAGCACCGCTGCTGCTGCGCGCGTGCGCGGCCGGCGGCGCCGGCTTCCCGGGCGCGCTGCGCGCCGCGCTGGGCGCGCTGCTGGCGCGCGAGCTGCTGCCGGAGGGCGCCGCGCGCGCGGCGGGCGCCCTGGACGGCCCGGCCGCGGCTGCGGCCGGCCTGCTCGCCCGCTGCCTGGCCAGCACGTGCGGGCCCCTGCGCCGCTCAGGGCGCCCGCGCACGGCCGCGCCTGGGCAGGGTCGCTGACAGGGCGGCGACGCGGGGAGGGGCCTGCTGGGCTTCGGACGCGGTGCATCAGGACGTGCGTCTGCCTGGGTGCACCACACATGCGAGAGCATGCACACTCGTGGGCATGGGTGCATAGCGAGCGCGGCGTGCGGCCCGCGCGCCGGGGCACGGGCGACGACCGCGCGCTGCCACGCCGCGCGGGCGGCGCTGCAACCGCCCTGGCAGCATGTCTGGCCCCGGCCTCCAGCTCTGGCACTCACCTGGCTCTGTTGCAGGTCGCCTGAGATGCGGCGCCGTGCGCGCCTGAGCCTGAACTACGTGATGGACGCGGCGGTCGGCGCGCGGGCCGGGGAGGGCGCAACCCCCGGCGCCCTGCAGCCGGCGGGTGGAGCGGCAGCTGAGGGGCACTGCGCGGCCGGCTCCGAGGAGGTGGCATGGGTAGACGTGCGCGCCCTTGCACAGGCGCCGGGAGGCAGAGGCACAGGGAGGTCTGGGGTTAGGCGTGATGGGGGTGCAAGAGGTGAGAGAGTGGGGGGAGTGTCGGCGCGACATGCCCCTCCCGTGAGCCTCCGCAGTAGTGCCGAGAGCGTGCGGCCCGGCTGCCCGTGCATCGGTGTGCTGACCCATGGTGCTGACGTGCCATGCTGCAACCTTCATGTCGCTGCAGCCCTTCTCCCTAGGCCTCGCCGGCGGGCTGTGTCACAACATCTGCTATCTCGCCGCACCGTTTGGGCGCCCGTGAGGGTCCCGGGCGCTACAGGCGCTGGCGGGCGCGCCCGGCGGCGGCCCGCTGCTGGCCGCCCTGGCGCCGAGCCTGGCCGCCGCTACGCGGCGCGACGGCGACGTGGGCGTCCTGGGCGCGTACCTGCGGTGCCTGCGCGCGCATGGCGCGCGCGCGGGCGTGCCCGGCGTTGCCGCGCCCGCCCTGGCGGCGCTGCTGCTGCGCCGGCCGCTGACCGCGCGCGCGCTGCTGGCAGGCAGCGACGCGGGTGCGGGGCCCTGCGAGGGGTGCATCCGGAGACGCACCTCTGCATCCCCGCTGTCCGGGCGCTTGTGCAGGGACCTCATGCGGTCCTGGCCAGGAGATGAGCATATCAAGAAACACAGCACTGCATCCTTTCTTTATTTATGTCCACCTCTGAATGGTAAATGGTTTGAGCGCAGGCACAATCGAGGCCATGCTCGACATAGTCCTGGCGGCGCTGGAGCCCGATGCCGGGGGCGACGGCACGTCAGCCCCGGCGGACGCCGCTCTGCCCCCGGCGGGCGACGCGACGGCCCTCGCGCTCGTGCCGGCACCGGCCAGGGGCGGCGCGCCGGCGGGCGCGCCGCCAAGCGCGCCGACTAGCGGGCCGCTGGGTGTGGCGCTAGCGCCGCTGGACGTCGCGCGCGCGGCGCCCCTCGCGCTGGCCGCCCTGGCCGAGCGCCTGCGCGCCCCGTCCACTGGGTCCGGCGCGGCGGCAGATGCCGCACGGGGGCGTCCTGAAGCAAGCCCGCCGCCCGCGGACGGCGCGGCTGCCGGCGGTGCCGCGCCCTCTGGTGCCCAGGGCCGCACGGCGGGCACGGGTGGGGGAGCTGGCGTGCACACGGGCGCTGGGCAGGCAGGCGCGCGGCAGCGCTATGAGCGACTGCTGCGCCTGCTGCTCCGCCCGACGGCCAACGCGGGCGGCGGGTCCCCGGGCGCCGCAGGCGCGCGCGGCGGCCCTGCAAGCCCCGCGCGCGACGACTGGGAAGCCGCGGTCGCGCTGCAGCGGCGCGGCCCCGAGGGTGCAGAGCCTGACGTGCGCCCGGCCGCGCTGCTGCCGCTGCTGGACGAGCGCGGCGCCGCGGCCGCGGCGCGGTGCGCCGACGCGCGGCTGGCGGCGGCAGGCGTGCGCGCCGTGGCGGGCGACAGCGCAGGTGCGTACGCGGGCCGGGCGGCGGCGTTGCCCTGGCTCGTGCGCGCGCCCTGTGTGAGCGCCGTCCCGCCCAGGCCCGTCAGAGGCTCACCAGGTCGGCAGGGCTGAGCCGTTACAGCGCGCCGCTGGCGCGCGCACATGCATGAGCTGGTATCAGGGCCGAGGTGGGTTGCACGACAATCGCCCCGCACCGCCCAATGCACACGCCTCCCTGGCCACTCACGCGCGCGCCGCGCCGCGCAGCCCTGCTGCGACTGGCGGCCGGGCTGGGCCTGGCGCGGGGCGCGCTGCGCCCGCTGCTGGCCGCGCTGGATGCGCTGCCGGCTGCCGCGACGGCCGTCCTGCCGCCCGCCCTGGCGCCAGACCGGGCCGGCGGCGCGGGCGCGCTCCCCGCGGCCGCGCTGGCCGCGGCGTGCCGAGCGTGCCAGGCGCTGGCGGTGCGCCTGCGCCTGATCGGGTGCGCCCTCTCCCTCAATCTGAGCCCTAAACGCAAGTGCCAGGCGGTGGCGGCGTGGCTGCGCCCAATCAGGCGGGCCGGGCCGGCCGCCCGCCCCGGTCGCTGCCGGGCGACCCAGCCATGCCAGGGACGGCGATGCCACGGCCGCCCAGGCGCCGGCCGGGGAGCGAGCGGGGCGCTGCCTGCGGATGCGCCCGGGTGCCCGCTACTCTGAGCGGCGCATGCATGCGGTCCAGGCGTGCATTGGCTGCGACTTTGCGTTTGAGATGCAAGGCAAGCGCACATGTGGCGGACTGCGGTGAGCGCCGGCGCGCCGCGCAGGAGCGCCGGGGAGGGTACCCTGCCCTATGAGCTGCCCGGCGACCGCTTCTTGGCCGCACTGGCCGCTGCCGCGCCCGACGCGCGCGCGCTCCTGGACGCGCCCGCCCCCGCCCCGGAGCTCCGCAGGCCCGCCGCCGGCGCGGATACGGCTCAGCCCTCCGCTGCCATGGACCTGGATGCACCGGCGCTGGAGCCTGGAGCGGCGGCGCCGCGCGAGCCCGCTGACGCCGCGGCCGCTGCCCGTGCCTCGCCCGGCGCGCCCGGCGCCGCGGCCGCCGCGCCGCGCGCCGAGAGCGGGGTCGCGCGGGGCGCTGCGCCGCCGCCCGCCGCGGAGCGTGCTCGCGCTGGCGGTCAGGGGCCGGCGCGGGAGCTCTCCGCGGGTCCCGGCGGCGCGGCTGGCGCGCTCGCCCAGCTGCTGCTGTGTGAGCCGGCGCCGACGCTGCGGGCGGCCGCCGCGGCCGTGATCGCTGCGGAGCTGCGGCCGGAGGCTGCGGCAGGGGCAGCCGCGCGCGCGCCCGAGCGCCCGCCAGCCGGGACTCCTGGCATCCGGCCGGAGAGCGCACGCGCGGGCGGCGACGGGGAGGCCGCGCCAGGCCCGGCGCTGGCTCGGCGCGCCGCCGAGCTGGTGGGCGCCTGCGCGGCGGCGCTGCATGCGCTGGCCGCCGCGGGCGGCGCCGGCGCCGGCGCCGGTGGCCCTTGCGAGGAGGCTGCGGGCGGCGCTGAGGTTCACGAGGGGGCGCCTGGCCGCGGCGGCGGGCCTGAGGGGAGCCTCGGGGCGGGCGGCGACGGCGGCGGCGTCGCGCCGCGGGTGCGCGCGGCGGTGGCCGCCGTGCTGGCCGTCGACCCCGACCTCGGCCTGCCGCCCAGCCAGGCGCGCCCGCCTCAATTGAAGACTGAGCTGCATCGGCACAGATCCATTCTAAATGCGTGGTAGGGTCGGGCTGCATGGATGGGTCCTGCACGGGCCTCTGTCACTGTGTCACTATGGAGAGGGGCCTGCTACCTGCTGGCAGGCCCCATTGACAATGAAGTGGCCAAGCGGCGGGCAGCCCGGCGGCCGCGGCGCAGGTTGACACCCCCGCCCGGCCAGCGCAGGCGCTGATGGTGCAGCCCGTGCGCGCGGCGCTTTGGGGAGACGCTGGAGCCTGCGCCGGTGGGCCCCGGCCGCCCGCTCCGCACGGGGATCCCGCATCCGAGGAGCCCACAGCATCCGGTGCCGCGGCGGCCGGCCTGCTCCACGTGCACCTGGCGGCGGCAGGCGCGCTCGCCGCGCACGCGGCCGCGCACGCGCGCGCGGCCACGCAGCGCACGCTCCTGCGGCAGGCGCTCGAGCCTGGCGCGCGCGGCGGCGCGCACGCCCAGGCAGGAGCGTCCGGCGGCGGCGCAGCGTCGGGCTCCGCAGACGCCGCAGCCGCGGCTGCCGCCGCAGCGGTGCTGGACCTTGCCGAGCGGCTGGCCGGCGGCAACGGCGGCGGCGGCGGCGGCGCGCAGCGCCCGCTCTTCACCGCTGACATGGCGAGCGGCCTTGCGGCCGCGGCGGTGGCCGAAGCGGCTGCGGGCGGCCGCAACGCCGGCGCGGCGGCCACCGCCGAGGCCGGGCCCGGCGGCGTGGGCGGCCACGGCGGCGGGTGCCGAGCGGGGTTGCTGACGCGCGTCGCTGCCAAAGGCGCGCCGCAGCTCTGCGCCACCGTTGACGCGCTGGCGGCCGCGGCGGGGCTGTGTGAGGGCGGCGCGGGCGTGGGCGCCGGCCCGGAGCCCGCACCCTGGCAGGCGCCCGACGCCGACGCGGGCGCGCGGCGCGCCGGCGGGAAGCTGCTGGTCCGGCTGTACCTGGCCGCGCCCGATGGCGTGCTGGCCGCGCTGCCGCCAGGGCCGTCCCTACGCGATGCGGCCAGCGAGGACGAAGCGCCGCCGTCGCACGGCGCAAGCGGCGGGGGCGGCTGGGCGCGGGACGGCTGCGGCGGCGCGCCGCACGAGCGCGCGGAGGCGGCCGCGTAGCTGCAGCGCGCCGCGCTGGGCGCGAGCGCGTGCGCAGGCCCAGATGCCAGGGCCGAGCCGGGCGAGGCTGCGGGCTCCAGCGCGCTGTCCCGCCACGGCGCGGCCGCCCTGCAGCGCCTGGCCGCGCCCGCCGCGGCGGCCGGCGGCGGCGAGGCGGCGGCAGAGGCGGCGGCGGCGGCCGCCGCCGCGGTCGCGGCGCGCCACCCGGCGCTGCTCGCGGCGCGGCTGGCGCCGCTG
>JAABUV010004226.1_pt1 | contig 17386 bp, 14 predicted proteins | sample 5559971 | NCBI WGS metagenome assembly JAABUV01 (sample SAMN10711881, study PRJNA513362) | rock metagenome | isolation source: Antarctica rocks | place: Antarctica: Victoria Land, Knobhead nord | collected 2015-12-19
CCGTCGCTGACCCTGCCCTACCCCCCTGCCCTGCGCCGCGCCCTGCTCGACCTCATGCGCGACCCCGCGCGGGCCGCGGCCGACGCCACGCTGGAGCCGGCCGTGACGGATGCCAACGCCGCCGCCGTCCGCGCGCTGCTGGACCGGGCCGGGCTGCCCGCGTCGGCCATCGACGTCGTCGGCATGCACGGCCAGACCGTGCTGCACCGGCCGGAGGCACGCTTCACCCGGCAGCTCGGCGACGGCGCGGCCCTGCGCCGGGCGCTGGGCATCCCCGTGGTGAACCGCTTCCGCCACGCCGACATCGCCGCTGGCGGCCAGGGCGCGCCGCTGGCCCCGGCGTTCCACCAGGCGCTGGCCCAGGGGTTGACCCAGGAGCTGCCCGGCCCGCTTGCGGTGCTGAACCTGGGCGGGGTCGCCAACGTGACCTTCATCTCGGGCACCACGCTGCTGGCCTTCGACACCGGGCCGGCCAGCGCGCTGCTGGACGATTGGGTGGGACGGCACACCGGGGCCGCGTTCGACGAGGACGGCCGCATTGCCCAGTCCGGCGCCGTCGACGCCCGCGTGCTGGCGATGCTGCTGGCGCATCCGTTCTTTGGCCGGCCGCCGCCGAAATCGTTGGACCGCAACGCTTTTTCCCTCGGGGCCGTGGCCGGCCTCGGCCTGGCGAACGGCGCGGCGACGCTCGCGGCGTTCACGGTCCACAGCATCGCCCGCGCACGGGAGCACCTGCCGGCGGCGCCGGTCCGATGGCTGGTCGGCGGCGGCGGCCGGCACAATGCGGCGCTCATGGCCGGGCTGCGCGCGGCGCTGGGGGTGCCGGTCGATCCCGTCGAGGCCGTGGGCTGGGACGGGGACGCGCTGGAGGCCCAGGCGTTCGCCTTCCTGGCTGTCCGCTCACTGCGCGGGTTGCCGTTGAGCTTTCCCGGCACCACCGGCGTGCCCTCGCCCATGCCGGGGGGCGAGGCGCACGGCAGGTAAGGCCCTACAGCAGCACGGCCTGGGGTGCCGGGGCCGGGCCGGCGCCGTTGCGGCGGTCGCGCTCGTGGCGGGCGGTGAAGCGCATGTCGCGGTCGCTGTCGCGCGCCAGGATGGCGTCGAGCGCCGTGTCGTCCAGGTCGGCCCAGCGCCGGCCGCGGAACGGGCCGAACGGCACGCGGACCAGCAGCGCAGGCTCCCTCGACCAGGCGATGAGCTGGTCGAGGCTGCATTCGTTCAGCATGTCCCGCAGATGGTGCGCCGTGACATAGGCGTCCGGCCCGGCCCGGTGCGCCGGCAGGCCCAGCGCGCGGTCCAGCCCGGCCGGCATGCGCTCGTAGCGCAGCCCCTGGTTCGAGTGCGACGGCATCTCCGGCCATAGCCGCAGCGCGCATTTGTAGGTGCAGATCCACGGCAGCCCGCCGGTCATCGCGTCGACGCACCAGCGCCGCTCGAACTCGATCCGGTGCGCCGCCAGCGCCAGCAGGCCGGGCGCGGCGAGGATGGGAGGCGCCACGACGGGCCACGGCGGGCTGCCGGCGACGTCGGCGTCGATGATGTGGTGGACGGCGGCGGTGCGGGACGGGATCGGGCGCTGCGGGTCGACGAACAACGCGCCGCGTTCGGCAGTGACTTGCCAGCCGGCCCCGCTTGCATCAGCCCTGCCCGCGTCGGCCACATCCTGCCAGCCGATCTCGACCACGCCGTCCTCCGGCGGGCGGGAGCCTGTGGTTTCGAGGTCGATGACGCGGACGGTCGGATGCATCCTTGGAATATAGGGCGCCAAGCGGGCGTGCGGAGGCCCGCTTGGCTGGCGGCCCGCCGGCGCCGGATGGCTCAGGGGACACCTTCGCGGCGGCGGCTGCACCGCTGGGCCATAATAATTCGCTCCAGCGATTTTTCTTTCGGCCCGTTCACACTTCCCTAAGGGCCCAGCCGGGAATAAGCGCTATGATTGACAGAGAAAACAGTCGTGCGTTATCAGTGCCTTAAAGCAATCACGAAAGAGCAGTTATTTCCGGCTGGGCCCTAAGCATTTTCGGCGAAACTGCCCTCACGCCGGCAAAACCCGGCGTTGTGAACGAAGCAGGCCGCACCGATCGGATCGCGTGCGGACTGTCCGGAGTAAGTCATTATGTCCTTGAACTCAGTAAACACCAACATCGGCGCACAGGTGGCGCTTGCTTCGCTGAACTCCACCAACACGCAGCTCCAAGCGACGCAGAAGCACATCTCGACGGGCTACCGCGTGGCCGATGCGACCGACGACGGCGGTGCCTATGCCATTGCGCAGCGGGTGCGGACGGACGTGGGTGCCTTGACAACCGTGAACGAGCAGCTTGGCAATGCCAAGGCCCTGGTCGGCACGGCGCTTACCGCGCTCACCAGCATCTCTGGCAGCTTGACCACTGCAAAGGGCTTGCTGGTGAAGATCGGCGACGTCGCCAACACTCAGGACCAGCGCGACCAGTATGTCGCGACTTACAAGAGCCTGGTGTCGCAGGTCGCCAACTTTGTCGACGGCTCGAACTACAACGGCCAGAGCCTGTTGGGGAAGGTTGCAGGCGCGGCGGTTACTGCGGGTGCCGACACGAGCGTGATAAACAGCGAGAGTGGATCAACCAGCAAGATTACGAACGCCGACAACAGCACGCTGGCCAACACGCTGGCGACGCTGATCGGCTCGACGTTCAGCCGGTCGGCGGCAGGGGTGGACTCGTTCGGCGCCATCACTGCGGGCAACGATCAGACCGCGGCCTCGACGGCGTTGACGGCGACCAGCGGCGCGACTGCGTTCAGCACGGCGCTGAAGGGCGTGTCGAACCAGTTGAACCAGACTGGCGCGGACTCGAACCTGCTGGACTCGACGGTCACGTTCAACAGCTCGAAGATCGACAGCCTGAACGCCGGCCTGGGCGCCTTGATCGACACCGATTTGTCGAAGGAGTCAGCCAAGCTGCAAGCGCTGCAGATCAAGCAGCAGTTGGGCACGCAGGCGCTATCGCTCGCCAACCAGGCTCCGCAAAGCTTGCTGAGCTTGTTCAAGTAACCTGTGCGGCGGCGGGCAAAAGGCTCGCCGCCATACTGTTTCCTCGACATCGAGGCCCATCAACCAATCGGGAAACCCGCATGACGAACCTAGTCCTTGAACTGCACGCCGGCGAGGCGATGATTGTGAACGGGGCCTCGCTCCGCTTCCGCACCCGTACCCGGATCGAGTTGACGACCCACGCGCGTTTCCTGTTCGGCAAGCAGATCATGGCCTTGGAACAGGCCGACAGCCCAGCGCGGCGCATCTATTTCGCCCTGCAGCTCGCCTATATCGGCACCGACGCCGAGCGGCTGCACGGCATGGCGCAGGTGCGGGAAAGGCTCGCCGAGTTCCGCGCCGTCACCACCTCCACGCTGGCGCGCGAGATCTTGGACCGCGTGCTGTCCCTGGTCGAAGACGACGAGTGCTACGCTGCCCTGAAGCTGACGCGGCGCATCATCCGGCACGAGGACGCCGTGCTCGGCCGGCAGGCGGATGACGCCGCCAACGAGATCGGGGTCCGGCCCCGCGCAACGTTGCAGTAGGGGGGCGCCACCATGCAGCATTCGCAGGCCAACCGCGCCTACCGGGCCGCGTCTGCCCACCGCAGCCCGCGGGAGCAGGAGGCGGACGTGTTCCGTCGCGTGACCGGCGCGCTGCGTGCGGGGCAGAACGGCACGCCGCTGGACCAAACCAAGGCGCTGGCGGACAATAGCCGGCTGTGGATGATGATCGGCGACCTGCTGCGCGACCCGGCCAACGCGCTGCCATCCGGGCTGCGGGCCTCGGTCGTCTCCGTGGGGCAGGCGTTGCAGCGCGAGATGCGCAAGCCGTTGCCAGACTTCGCTTTCCTGATCGCGGTGAACGAGGATATCACCGCCGGGCTGTGCGGCCCATCATGAGCGGCACGATCACCGGCCTTGACCTCAGCGTGCTGTATAGCGGCGCCTCGTCGAGCGGCGGCGCATACGGCGACCCGATTCTCGCTCTGAGCCAAGCGGAGCAGAACCAACCGAAGAAGATCGCGGCGCAGGCAAAGCAGCCAGACGTGGCGCGCGACCTTGCCGCGTTCAGCAAGGCCGTCGCCGGCGCCAAGGACGTGAAGTCGCTGCTTGCGAACCCGGCCGTGCAGCGGGTGCTGCTGACCGTGAACGGCTTGGCGGACCAGATCGGCTACCCCGCGCTGGCGACCAAGGCGCTGCTGTCGAAGCCGGGCGATCCGAAGTCGCTGGCCAACGTGCTGCCCAACAGGGCTTGGAAGGCCGCGGCGGCAACCTACGACTTCGCCGACAAGGGGCTGGCCGTGCTGAAAAATCCCAAGGTGCTCGCCACGATCGCCAGCGCCTATGCCGAGATCAGTTGGCGCAAGTCGCTCGACGCGACCACGCCAGGCTTGTCGGACGCGCTGACCTTCCGGGACCAGGCCAAGTCAGTCACCAAGGCGGACGACATCCTGGGCAACGCGGTCCTGCGCCGGGTCGTGACGACGGCGCTGGGGATTCCGCTGGAGATCGCCTACCAGACGCTGAACGCGCAGGAGAACGCGATCACCAGCAAGCTCGACATCAAGCAGCTCAAGGACAAGAACTTCGTCGAGAGCTTCGCCAAGCGCTACTTGGTTGCCGCGGCGGGCAGCACCACCGCCCAGGCTTCGCCCACTCCGGAGCAACTGGCGGTCCAGGCGTTCGGCCTCGTGCTCTGATCGACGGCGCCACCCCGCAGCAAAGGCCCGGCGCGGCGGATTCTTGCTGACGGTTGGGTCCAACTGCGGCAAGCTGTCGGCCGAACCTTTTGTGGACGCGGGTCCGGAACGCTGGGGCAACGGGCTGCGACGCTGTTAGAAGACTAGCTGATGATGCGTTTTATCCGGGTTGCCGGGCTGCTGCTTGCGTTGGGCCAGCTTACGGCCCGATCCGCCCAGGCTTGCGGCTTCGGGGAGGCGCCGGGCGGCTGCGGCGGGAGCTCGGAGGGCGAGGCCAAGTACATGCTTCAACGGGTCGCCGCCGCGGTCGACGCCGACAAGGCGAAGGCATTGCGCGAATTCGCCCGCGGCGAGGACGGCTTCCGCACCGTCGACACCTATGTGTTCTGTGTCGGACCCGATGGCGTCATGACGGCGCACCCAAACCCAGTGCTACAGGGCCAGAACGTGCATGAGCTGCACGACGAGACCGGCAACTACTTCATCGCGACGATGCTCAAGACGGCCCAGCCGGGCCAGGTCTCTGAGATCCGCTATCTTTTCCCGCGGCCCGGCGGCCTGAAAGCGGTGGCGAAGACCACGTTCTACACCCGCGCCGCTGACCAGACCTGCGGCGTTGGAGTGTACGACGGCGACGACGCCCCGCCGCCAGCCACGACGACCGAGAGCCGCTCGAAGCAGCTTCGGCAGAAGCTCGGCGCGGCGATGCCGGCCAACCTGAACGGCGACTGGACCGCGTTCCTGCAAGCGCTCGACGAGGAGAGCAGCGCGCAGGACGCAGCCTTCACGAAGGCGCGCGAGCAGGTCCAAGCCGCTGCGACGGTGTTGTCGAATGGAGCGCGCCCAGCGGCGAACCGCTGACCCGGCGTCCGAAAGACCCGCAACCAATGGGGCGCGCCGATGTTCTTCAGCAAGCTGGGTTCTCCAGCGAGGTAGGAACGGAGGGCGACGATGCGGATCGGCCATATTGGCTTTGCAGCGCTGGCAATCAGCGGGATGTTGGCTGGACGGGCCGCGTGCGCGGCCGACGCAGCAAACCCGCCCCCAGTTGTTGGCTCGGACGTGATGGGGGACAAGTCGCGGAGCGGGCCTGACGGCTGGGCCTGGGCGCCGGTGACTCGCGACCAATCGGCCTCGGCCTCAGCGCCAGCGGCAGGGGAGGATGGGAAGAAATCCCAGGCCCTGCCTAATGCCCAGCCGGCCCCGAACGAGGGCAAGACGCTTCCGCCGGGGCAAGACCCTGGCACACCGATTGCCTCGGGCTCGGACAGCCCAGCTGCCTTGCAGAAGCCTGCTGCCGCGTCGGAGCCTTGACGGGACAAAATAGCTTCAATTTAATAGGGGTAATTACAAGATTTAGCGTTGGGGTGTTCGAATGACGATGCAGATGTCGCGCCGAAGCTTGATGAAAGGCGTGGGCGCAGGAGTCGCTGTATCGACGCTGGGGTCTCTGGGGTTTGCCGCGCTTGAGCCAGCCATGGCGTCCTCGGTTCGAGCATTCAAGCTGGCGCAGACGCGGGAAACGCGGAACACCTGCCCGTACTGCTCCGTGGCCTGCGGCGTCATCATGTATAGCCTGGGCGACAATGCAAAGAACTCTCGGCCTTCGGTCCTGCACATCGAAGGCGACCCGGACCATCCGGTGAACCGCGGCACGCTCTGCCCCAAGGGCGCCGGGCTGCTCGACTTCGTGCATTCTGAGACGCGGACCAAGTATCCGATGTACCGCGAACCCGGCGGCACCGAGCTGAAGCGCGTGTCGTGGGACTTCGCATTGGACCGCATCGCGCGCCTGTTGAAGGACGACCGCGACAAGAACTTTATCGCGAAGTCCGGCGACGTGACGGTCAACCGTTGGATCACGACCGGTTTCCTGGGCGCGTCGGCGACCACCAACGAGACGGCGTACCTGACCTACAAGACCGTCCGCAGCATGGGCGCCCTGGTCTTCGACAACCAAGCAAGAATCTGACACGGTCCTTCGGTAGCCAGTTTGGCTCCAGCATTCGGCCGCGGCGCGATGACCAACCATTGGGCGGACATCAAGCATGCGGATGTGATCGTCGTTATGGGCGGAAACGCCGCTGAGGCCCACCCATGTGGCTTCAAGTGGGTGATCGAGGCCAAGGTCAAGAACAACGCCAAGTTGGTGGTGGTCGACCCGCGCTTCACGCGCACGGCTTCCGTTGCAGACATCTACTGCCCGATCCGGCCGGGCACCGACATCGCGTTCCTCAATGCGTTGACGAAGTACTTGTTGGATAACAACAAGATACACGCGGACTACGTGAACGCCTATACCAACTGCGCCTTCATCGTGAAAGAGGGATACGGCTTCCAGGACGGGCTGTTCACCGGCTACGACGAGCAAAAACGCGACTACGACAAGACGACGTGGGAGTACGACATCGGTCCGGACGGCTACGCCGTCATGGACCCGACCCTGCAACACCCGCGTTGCGTGATGCAGTTGCTGCGGCAGCATGTCGAGCCCTACACGCCTGAACTTGTCGAGCGCATCTGCGGTTCGCCACAGGACAAGTTCCTGAAGATTTGCGAGCTGATCGCCAGCACCTCGGTGCCGGACCGGACGATGTCCTCGCTCTATGCGTTGGGCTGGACGCACCACAGCAAGGGCGCGCAGAACATCCGCGCAATGACCATCGTACAGATGCTGCTGGGCAACATCGGCATGCTGGGCGGTGGCATGAACGCGCTGCGCGGGCACTCCAACATCCAGGGGCTGACCGACCTCGGGCTGATGAGCAACCTGTTGCCGGGCTACATGAACCTGCCGTCGGACAAGGAGCCGACGCTTGCAAGCTACATGAGCACGAAGCACTTCCGGCCGCTGCGGCCGGGGCAGACGAGCTACTGGCAAAACTACAGCAAGTTCTTCGTCTCGTTCCAGAAGGCGATGTGGGGCAAGGCCGCGACCAAGGAGAACGACTGGGCCTACGACTGGCTGCCCAAGCTCGACGTGCCCGCCTACGACATCCTGCGCGCGTTCGAGATGGCGACCGAGGGCAAGATCACCGGCTACGTCATCCAGGGCTTCAACCCGCTGATGACGTTCCCGAACCGCGCCAAGGTGACGGACGCCTTCAGCAAAATGAAGTTCATCGTCGTGATGGACCCGTTGCAGACGGAGACGGCGCGGTTCTGGCAGAACCACGGCGAGTATAACGACGTCGACACTGCCTCGATCCAGACCGAGGTGTTCGAGCTTCCCACGACCTGCTTTGCCGAGGACGAGGGTTCGCTCAGCAACTCCAGCCGTTGGTTGCAGTGGCACTGGGCCGCGCAGCAGCCGCCGGCGGAGGCGCGGTCGGACATCGACATCATGGCCGGCCTGCACCGCCGCTTGGTCGGGCTTTACAAGAAGGAGGGCGGGGCGTTCCCCGACCCGATCCTGAACGTGAACTGGCCCTACGAGTTGCCAGAGAGCCCGCGCCCGGACGAGTTGGCGCGCGAGATTAACGGCTACGCCCTCGCCGACATCGCCGATCCCGGCGGTGCGCCCGTGGCGGCCGGGCAGCAGTTGAGCGGCTTTGCGCAGCTTAAGGACGACGGCACCACTGCGTGCGGCTGCTGGGTCTACTCCGGCTGCTTCACCGAGCGCGGCAACCAGATGGCCCGGCGCGACAACACCGACCCCGGCGACCGCGGCATCGCGCCGAACTGGGCCTGGGCTTGGCCGGCCAACCGCCGCATCCTGTACAACCGAGCATCGTGCGACCCCCAAGGCAAGCCATGGTCGGAGCGCAAGAAGCTTATCGAGTGGAACGGCTCCAAGTGGGTCGGCTTTGACATTCCGGACTATGGACTCACCGTGGCGCCGGACAAAAATGTGGGCCCATTTATCATGAACCCCGAGGGCGTGGCGCGGCTATGGACCCGCGGGCTGATGCGGGACGGCCCGTTTCCCGCGCACTACGAGCCATTCGAGTCACCGCAGCTCAACATCCTGTCACCAAAGATCCGGGGCAACCCCGCCTCGCGCATCTTCAAGAACGACTTGGCGCAGCTTGGGACATCGGCTGATTTCCCCTATGCCGCAACATCCTACCGCCTGACCGAGCACTTCCATTTCTGGAGCAAGCACGCGCGGGTCAATGCCATCCTGCAACCGGAGTTCTTCGTCGAGATATCGGAGCAGCTTGCGGCGGAGAAGGGGATTACCAAGGGTGACTGGGTGCGGGTGTGGAGCGCACGCGGCCAGCTCAAGGCGAAGGCGGTCGTGACCAAGCGCATCAAGCCGCTGATGTGCGACGGCCAGGCGGTGCATGTCGTTGGCATCCCGCACCACTTCGGCTTCACCGGGTCGACGAAGCCGGGCTTCGGGCCGAACTCGCTGACCCCCGTGGTAGGGGACGCCAACATCGAGACGCCGGAGTTCAAGGCCTGGCTGGTGAACATCGAGCGCAGCGTCGCGCCCGCCATGCCGATCGCGTAGGGGAGTAGGATGACCGACTACACCTCGCTGGACGTCATCCAGCGCTCCGCCTCCACCGATCAGCCGCCGGAGGTCCGTAGCAAGACGGAGGTGGCGAAGCTCATCGACGTCTCGCGCTGCATCGGCTGCAAGGCGTGCCAGACCGCCTGCCAGGAGTGGAACGACATCCGCGACGACATCGGGGTCAACACCGGCGTCTATGACAACCCGCACGACCTCACGGCAAAGACCTGGACGTTGATGCGGTTCACCGAGCACGAGAACGCCGATGGCGACCTGGAGTGGCTGATCCGCAAGGACGGCTGCATGCATTGCAGCGACCCCGGCTGCCTGAAGGCGTGCCCCTCGCCCGGCGCCATCGTGCAATACGCCAACGGCATCGTGGATTTCGTCGAGGAGAACTGCATCGGCTGCGGCTACTGTATAAAGGGCTGCCCGTTCAACATTCCCCGCATTTCGCAGGAGGACCGCAAGGCATACAAATGCACGCTGTGCTCCGACCGCGTCGCGGTGGGCCAGGCGCCCGCCTGCGCCAAGGCGTGCCCGACCGGCGCCATCATGTTCGGCACCAAGGAGGCGATGATCGAACAGGCGGACGACCGCATCGTCGACCTGAAAAGCCGCGGTTTTGAAAACGCCGGCCTTTACAACCCGGCCGGAGTAGGTGGCACCCACGTGATGTATGTGCTGCACCACGCGGACCAGCCGGAGCTGTATGCCAACCTGCCGAACAAGCCGCGCATCTCGCCGCTGGTGCAGTTCTGGAAGGGCGGCTTCAAGGTTGTCGGCCTCGCCACGTTGGCGCTGGCGACGGTCGGCGGCTTCTTCCACTACATCACCGCAGGACCGGACGAAGTGCCGCGGGCCGAGGAAGAGGAAGCAGCGACCGCAGCCGAGGACCGCAAGAGGTGAGCGCTGCGTCCGAACGCGAGGTCGTCGTCTCGCGCTACACCGGGGTGCAGCGCGTCAACCATTGGATCACCGCTGCGCTGTTCACCCTACTGGGGCTGAGCGGCCTGGCGATGTTTTCGCCATACTTGTTCTTTCTCACCGGACTGTTCGGCGGCGGGCAGTCGACCCGCGCCGTCCATCCCTGGTTCGGCGTGGCGCTGATGCTGAGCTTCGCCGTCCTGTTCGTGCGGTTCTGGCGGCTGAATATGCCCAACTGGGACGACCTCGCGTGGCTGCTACGGATCGGCGACGTCGTGCAGAACCGGCACGACCGGCTTCCCGCCATTGGCAAATACAACGCTGGGCAGAAGGGTGTGTTCTGGTCGCAGACAGCGCTGATTTTGGTTATGTTCTTTAGTGGATTGGTGATCTGGGACCAATATCTCTTCACCTACACCACCATCGAGCAAAAGCGCGTGGCGTTGCTGGCCCACTCATTGGCGGCCATCGCGGCCATCGCGATTATCTTGGTTCATATCTATGCCGGTTTGTGGATACGCGGGACGAGTCGGGCCATGATCCGTGGCACTGTGACCGGCGGCTGGGCGTTCCGGCACCACCGGAAATGGTTCTTCCGCCAGGCTGCGACACGGGGCGAGGTGCGGCGTGAAGCCGAGAGCCACGGCCACGGCGACTGACTTTATTTTGAGACGGCCAAAACGCGGCCTGGACGCCGGCGCGAGCTTCAATGAAACCCAGCCGGACCCGTCGCGGATCGGCGGCGTGGCGGAGGCGCCATTTGTCCGGCTGCCCAACCCGGCGACCTTGTTCGACACTCGTGCCCGGCGGTTGCGGGAACTGGCGGAAGGCCATGTGCTATCGGAGTACCTGCACTTTCTCGCCACAGTGACGGATGCGCAGGCTGCCGCGGTCCAGGCGCTGCCGCCGCCCGCGCCCGTTCCCTCTGCACAGGTCGCACTGCGCGCGGAGTATGGGTTCCCGCCGGTCGCGGCCGACCAGGTCCGCGCTAACCCGGATTTTGCTGCAACGCTCGCGTGGCTGCTGGACCATATCGAGCTGGGTGCGGCGCCTGACGCGGCCCAGGCCGCAGCCGACGCAGTGCGCTCCATGTCCGAGCTGGAGCGTTCCACCATAGCCGCCGACATCTTGGAAGGTGCCTACCCCGTGGACCGCACCGCCGAGGCATTGTTCCTAGCCGCGGCGCTGCAGGTCCATTTGGCACGGCTCGCCACCCAGCTCGACGCCGCAGCCGTGAAGCCGCCCACCGAGGGCGTGTGCCCGGCGTGCGGCAGCGCTCCGGTCAGCAGCCTGGTGGTCGGCTGGACCCAGGCGAGCAAGGCGCGCTACTGCGCCTGCTCCCTGTGCGGCACGCTATGGAACCATGTGCGCATTAAATGCACCGCGTGCGGATCGACGGATGGCATCGCCTACTACACGATCGAGGACGGCCCCAAGACCATCGGCGTCGAGACCTGCACGGCCTGCCGCTCCTATATCAAGCACATGCAGCAGCATGAGGATGGCAAGCTGGACCCGGTGGCGGACGACATCGCCTCGTATGCGCTGGACCTGCTGGCGCGGCAGGACGACTTCCGCCGGGCCAGCATCAACCCGCTGTTCCTGAACGGCTGAGTCCGTTGCTGGACTACGCCAGGCGTTGGCTGCCGCGCCGGTCGCTGGAGGCGCAACTGACCCAAGCGCGCGAGCTGGCCAAAGTCGGCCAGATGGCCAAGGCATTGGCAATCTGGACCGCCCTGGCGACGGATGGCGTCCCGCGTGCGCAGACCAACCTGGGCGCTTGCCTCGCCACCGGCGCCGGCGTCCCGGTCGACTTGGCTGCCGCGCGCCTCTGGTTGCAGCGTGGCGCCGAAGCTGGCGACGCGCTCGGCCAACGCAACCTCGCGACCATGCTGCTGAACGAGGACCAAGCCGCGGCGATGGCCTGGTATCGCCGCGCTGCGGAGGGGGGCGACGCCATCAGTCAGGACCAGCTCAGCCGGATGCTGCTGGATGGCGAGGGCGTGCCACAAGACTTGGCGCAGGCACGGCATTGGGCGGAGCAGGCGGCCCGGCAGGGAGTCGTCTCGGCCTGTGCACGGTTCGCGACGATGTGCCACGAGGCGAAGGGCGGCCCGCGCGACCCGGCGCAAGCGGTCCTGTGGTGGCGGGTGGCCGCCCACGCCGGCGACGCGGACGCGGCGGCGATGCTGGGCGCCGCGCTGCACATGGGACAGGGCGTGGCCGCGGACCAAGTTGAGGCGATGGCGTGGCTGATCGTCGGCTCAGGCCGTCATAGCATCCTGGTGCGCCCGTTCTTCGCCAAGGTGGAGGCGGAGCTGACCCCCGACGAACGCAGCCGGGCGCGGGCGCTCGCCGCGGGATGGGCCACGCAAGACCGGCCCTGATGACGGTTGGCGGAGGCGGATGGGAATCGAACCCACCGCCCGCTGTTGGCGGGCCACTGGTTTTGAAGACCAGGGAAGCCACCAGACCCCAATCGCCTCCACCATTGATCCTGCCATGCGGCCGTGCCGGTTGCTACCCTGGTTTTCCCTGGCTGAGGCACAAAGTCATTTTCAGATGATTCCGACTCCTGCCAAGCCTGCGCGCATTGTCCCTGCTGCCGCCGCTTGTGCGAAGCCCGCCGCACGCGGATGATCCAGCGGCGTTTCAACGGTTGCCGGCGACGCCGGGATCAGCATCCCGCCGCTCGTCTGCGGGTCGCACAGCAGGCAGGCATTCCTCCAATGGTCCACGGGAGCTGAACATGGACGGGCTCGCCGGCGCAAAGTTGCGGGCACTGCCGCAGCTCCAGCGGCTGCTGGAGCTGCCGGAGGGGCATTCGCTGACCGAGGATTTTCCGCGTGCGGCCGTGGTCGAAGCCCTGCGCGGGGCGCTCGACGAAGCCCGCGTGGCCTTGCGGCTGGGCGGCGTCGTCGCGCCGGACCCTTTGGCGCTGCTGGGCCGTGCGCGTGCGGCGCTGGACGCGGCGCAGTCTCCCTGCGTCCGCCGGGTGATCAACGCGACCGGCATCGTGCTGCACACGAACCTTGGCCGTGCCCCATTGGCGCCCGAGGTGGCCAAAGCCGTAGCGGAGGCTGCCCGCGGCTACTGCAACATCGAGTTCGACCTGGAAACCGGGGAGCGCGGCAGCCGCACTCAGGGCATTGAGCCGCTGCTGCAACGCCTGACCGGCGCCGAGGCCGCGTTCGCCGTCAACAACTGCGCCGCTGCCGTGTTGCTGGCGCTGAGCGGCCTCGCTGAGGGGGGCGAAGTCGTGGTCTCCCGCGGCGAGCTGGTGGAGATCGGCGGCGGGTTCCGCATCCCCGACGTGATCCAGCAGGGCGGCGCGCGGTTGGTCGAGGTCGGCACGACGAACAAGACCCGGTTGGCGGACTACCAGCGCGCCATCACCCCTGTCACGCGCGTGCTGCTCAAGGTCCACCAGAGCAACTTCCGCATCTCGGGGTTCACCGAGGAGGCGCCCTTGCATGAGTTGGCGGCGCTCGCGCGGGAGCGGGGGCTGCTGCTGGTCCACGACCTGGGCAGCGGCACGCTTGTCGACCTGCGCAGCCTGGGTCTGCCGCCGGAAATGACGGTGCAGGAGTCGGTCGCCGCCGGGGTCGACGTGGTGGCGTTCAGCGGCGACAAGCTGCTGGGCGGCCCGCAGTCCGGCCTGTTGGCCGGGCACACGGCGGCCGTCAACACGCTGCGCCGCCACCCGCTGCTGCGTGCGCTGCGATTGGACAAGCTGTCGCTCGCGGCGCTTGAGGCGACGCTGCGGCTGCACTGCTACGCTGGCCCCGGCGCGGTGCCCGTGCTGCGCAAGATGGGGCAGGCGCCGGCCGTGCTGCAGGCGCGGGCCGACGCCCTGGTGGCCCTGCTGGGTCCGTTCGCGCGGACGGAGGCGACGGTCGGCTACGCCGGCGGCGGCACCCTGCCGGATGTGCGCATCGAAAGCGTCGGCGTCAGCCTGCACCTGATGGAGCCGGAACCGCTGAAGGCGCGCTTGCGGGGCTGCCGTCCGCCGGTGGTCGGCCGCATCGCCAACGGCCGCGTGCTGCTCGACATGCTGACCGTGGACGATGACGAATTGCCCGACTTGGCGCGTGCGGTGCGGGAGGCGGCGTCGGCATGAGAATGCCAAAATGAAAGACGCCGGGATGAGGATGGTCGTGGGCGTGATAGGCCACGTCGACCATGGCAAGACCGCCCTGGTCCGCACCCTGACCGGCATGGAAACCGACCGCCTGGCCGAGGAGCGGCGGCGCGGCATCTCCATTTCGCTGGGCTTTGCGCACCTGATGGCGCAGGGCGTCGCGGTCGACCTCATCGACATGCCCGGCCATGAGCGTTTCGTCCGCACCATGGTCTCCGGCGCGACCGGCGTGGACGCCGTGCTGCTGGTTGTGGCGGCGAACGAGGGCATCAAGCCGCAGACGGTCGAGCACCTGGACATCGCCGGCTTGCTCGGCCTGGGGCGCGCGGTCGTCGCCATCAGCAAGGTGGACCTGGTCGACGCGGCGCGGGCCGAGGCAGCGGCGCAGGAGGCTGCGATGCTGGCACGCGGCGCCGGACTGACGGTTTGCGGGACCGTGCTGACATCGGCCAGCACCGGGCAGGGCATCGATGTCTTGCGGGCTGCATTGGCCGCAGCCGTGTCGCCGCAGCCGACCGGAGCCGACGACGGGTTCCCCTATCTGCCGATCGACCGCGCGTTCAGCGTGCCCGGCCATGGGACCGTGGCGACCGGCACGCTGCGGCGGGGGCCGCTCGCCGTGAGCGACGACGTGGCCCTGGCGCCCGGCGGGCGGGTCGTCCGGCTTCGCGGCCTGCAGGTGCATGGCTCGCGCGCGAGCGTTGCCCAGCCGGGGCAGCGGGTGGCCGCGAACCTGCGCGACGTGGAGCCCGGACAGGTTGCCCGCGGCGCGGCGCTGACGGCCCGTGGGCTGTTGCCGGCGTCGGGCTGGATCACCGTGGCGCTCCGTGCGGTGGACAGCGCGCCGGCGTTGCCCACCTCCTCGCGGCTGATGCTGCTGTTCGGGACCGAGGAGGTCGAGGCGCGGCTGCGCCTGCTGGACTGCGACGAGTTGCTGCCGGGCCAGGCTGCGCTGGGGCAGTTGCGCTGCGCCGTGCCGGTGTCGCTGCCTGCGCGGGAGCGGTTTATCCTGCGCCGTGCCTCGCCGCCACAGACGGTCGCCGGCGGCCAGGTGATCGACCCCGTGGCGTCGCGGCTGCGGCGTCATGCGCCCGGCGTGCTCAAGCGCCTCGCTGCGGTTGCGGGCGCCGGGCCGGCTGACATCATACGGTCCGAGATGGAGGCTGCCGGCCCGGCCGGGATGGCGCTCACCCGGCTGGCGCAGTTGGCCGGCACGTCGGAGGCACGGGCCGCGGAGCTGCTGCAAGCGCTCCCGGCCGTGCTGGGCCGGAGCCGGGTCGCGGTGCTGCGGCCGGAGTTCGACCGGACCGTCGCCGGAGTGTCCGCGGCGCTGGCGGGGCAGGAGCAGGGGTTGCCGCTCGACCGGCTGGCGGCGGCGCTGCCCTGGGCAGGGCGGGGCGTGCTGGAGGACGCCGTGGCCGAGTTGGTCCGGCGCGGCGTCCTGGTCCGCGCTGGTGGTTCGGTGCGGGTGCATGCGCCGCAGCGGGACCAGGCCCGCGCCAGCGAGGAGGCGGTCAGCGCCGGGCGGCTGGCGGAGGCGTTGCGCCAAGGCGGCCTCAGCCCGCCCGACCCGGCGAGCGTCGCGCCCGGCCCGCAAACGCGCCGGCTGGTCGACCGGCTGATTAAAGAGGGCGTTGTGGTGCGCGCCGTGGACAAGGTGCAGAAGCGCGAGGTGCTGTTCCACTCCGAGGCGGTGGAGCTGGCGAAGCGCCGGCTGGCTCCGTTGCTGGCCGGCGGGCCTGGCGTGCTCGTCGGCGAGGCTGGCGCGGCGCTTGGGATTTCCCGGAAGTACTGCGTTCCGCTGCTCGAACACCTTGACGCCATCCGCTTTACCCGGCGGATCGCTGACCGGCGGGTGTTGGCCGTTTCAGGGTGAAGCCTCCCTGGGGCTGACCCGACATCTGCGCTGTAGGCTGCAAAGTGGTGGCGCCTTGCTGGGGCGTGCTTCCAGCAAGGCAGCCGCGCGAGACACTATCAACGTCTCGCATGGGTTGTTTTCCAGTCTTCCGAGACGTTAGTGTGAGCTGGTCTGGGCCCTAGCGAGACGATTATTACCCCTGCGATCCTTTGGACGCGCGGCGTAGCGACTGATTTTGGTGAGCCGCCCCATGCTACTTTGCGGTTCACAGCAGCGATATTGGGTTAGGCCCTCACACGGCAAAGCAGGAGCAGAGCGGTGAGACGGCGGGTTGTCCCAATTGGGGTGTAGTCTATTTGCGACGGTATAGCCCTTAGCTGGATCAAGAGCTTATCCGACACTGGTGCAGGGGAGATCAATTGGGACGGCCCGCTTTCAACCGATGTTCCTGCTTCAGATTGTTAAGCGCGAATCCAGCGTCCGCCCTATGTCGTGACCCCTCCATGGACTATGACGATGTGACTCCGGCCTGCCGAATGCGCTGGTGGCCGTATTGCGGGACAGCTTGGCGGAGGTCCGGCCCTAACCGGCAACGCAACCAATCTATCTATGCAAGAGATTCCTTTGCGGCTAAGCAATGATATGGCCATCGTTCGAAGCGCCTACACTGGCGGGCTTATAGCGGCATCCATCACCTTTCTCCTGCTGTTCAGCACAGTCCCTGCAAAGGCTGTGACTATCATGGGGACTGGAGTGGAGAGCTGTGGAACGTGGCTTCAGCATCGCAGCGAGGGGCCGTACGGGGATCTACAGTGGGTTCTGGGCTACCTATTCGGCGCGGCTATATGGGGATCAAAGGACAGCCTACGCTGGGATGCAAATGTAATTTGGTATTGGCTTGATAATTACTGTCAATCTCACCCGGTCGCAAAGTTATCTGACGCTCTAGGTGCATACATTGAGGAATATGCGCTTAAAAACTAATTAGATTTTCCATCAACAGTTTGGAGGCATATCATGCCCTGCCCCGACTACCCTACCAATTGCCGCGTGCCGGACTCAGCTCCGCGGCTTTTGTCTGAAGGAGAACGGGCTGCAGTGACCGGCAAAGCTGCTGAGTTCGCCCGTGAGGCCCAGCGATGCGCTTATTGCGGCCTTGTCTTTGTTGGCACCCGGCCCATTCAACGCCTCGGCTGGCTGGAAAGCGTCATGGGACGAGAATTTCATCCGGCTCAAAACTACCAAAACTAGGAGATCTCGGGCCACCCTTAGTCCGATAACGTCAA
>JAABUV010004227.1_pt1 | contig 17385 bp, 19 predicted proteins | sample 5559971 | NCBI WGS metagenome assembly JAABUV01 (sample SAMN10711881, study PRJNA513362) | rock metagenome | isolation source: Antarctica rocks | place: Antarctica: Victoria Land, Knobhead nord | collected 2015-12-19
GCAGGGGTGCCGGGCGTCGTCAAGCCCCAGCCGGAGCGTGCCTGCTCCCACCGCACACCTCCCGCCCCTTATAGCCTCAAAGGAGAACGACATTTTTATCTACCCTTGACATAGAAGGTCTTTCTCCCGCCGGCTGGCGGGGCTGTGTGAGTCGTCGTTGGCGTGTCGGGTCGCAGCCGGGGCGACGTAAACCTCGGCCGGTGTCTGGTAGCCGAGCGCCTGGTGAGGGCGTCGGTGATTGTAGAAGTCGAGGTAGCGGGTCAGCCCCTGGCGAGCCTCCTTCGGATTGGCGTCGTCGTCGCGCTAGACTTCCTCATACGTGACGGTGCGCCAGAGCCGCGCGGTGAAGATGTTGTCGAGCGCGCGGCCTTTGCCATCCATGCTGATCTGAATGCCCTCTTGTCCAAGCAGGGCCAGGTACTGCGGACTGGTGAAATGGCTGCCCTGGTCGCTGTTCCAGATCGTCGGCGTCGCGTGGGCCAGGGCCTGTGCGACGGCGACGAGCACGAAGCCCAACTCCAAGGTCTGGTCGAGTTGCCAGCTCACGACGTAGCGCGAGTACCAATTCAGGACGGCGACCAGATACATCCAGCCGCCGCGCAGACGGATGTAGGTGATGTCGATGCCCCAGACGTGGTTCGGATACGCGCTCGTCGTGTGCCGTAACAGATACGGGTAGACGCGGTGCTCCAGGCAGCGTTTGCTCGTGTTCGGTCCTGGGGCGATCCCCGCGATGCCCATCTCGCGCCTGTGCCGCTGCACGGCCTTACGGTTGAGCGCGACCCCCTCGCGGCCCAACACCGCAGCGATGCGGCGGGAGCCATAGAACGGATACGCGGTGTACAGCGCGTCGATGCGGTGCGTGAGCGCCACCTCCTCCGGCGCTGGCGCCACGGGCTGGTCGTACAAGCTTGCCCGGCTTAATCCGAGCAGAGCGGCCTGGGCCACCAGCGGCACGTCCGGGTGCCCCCGCTCGACCAAGGCCACGCGCTCCTCTCTAGGCAAGGTCAAGACCAGATTTTTTTTTGAGCCACGCCACCTGCGTGGTCAGTTTCCCGATTTCGGCGTACAAGGCGGTCATGTCGTGCGCGTGTTTGTCCTGGAGGCCCTCGGCCGCGTCGCGCCGGTCGAACAAACTGGGCAACCCTTGGATCGCCGTGCTTTTCCAGCGCCCCAACTGGTTGGGATGCACCCCGCTCTCCGCGGCGATCTGCACGACGGTCTTCTCCTCGCGCAGCAACTCCTGCACGATGCGGGCTTTGTAGGCGGAACTGTATTGCTGTCTCATCGTGGTCTCGTCTACCACCTCTAACCGCCCCCTTTCACTGTCCAGATTCCTGGGTCCACTATATCGAGAGGAGGCCGGTGGCGAAGGGGAGTCGTAGATCAGGACAGTCTCTTGTAAGCATCGTGTGGGTAAATAGGGAACGAGGATACGCCTATGGAAAATAACAGACAACAAACCCACCACTAACCACTACGGCACAGTCGCGTGCCCTTGGGTCGTCGCAAGACGTTAACGCAATCGCAGATTGCCGTGCTGCACGCGGAGCGCCGGCAAGGGACACCCATTCGAATCCTGATGCGGGACTTCCGCATCTCCAAGGCGACGGTCTATCGCTACCTCGGGCATGGCGACGGTGGGCCGGAGGCCACCACCCCACCCGGCGCCCCGTAGGGGCCGTGCGCCGTGACGCCCCAGTCATGACACGTTGCGCCGTACACTGATGTCACATCCACAGACCGCGCATGCGAAGGAGCGTACCGACCATGGAGACACACAACCCCGAGAGCTTCCCCAACACCATCCCCATGATTGAGACCGACCGCCTGACCCTACGAGCATTGACGCCCGATGACCGGGCCGCCGTGTTCGCCCTGCTCGCCGACCCGCGCGTGGCCGTGCCCACGCACATTGCCCCCTTCGAGGGCATCAAGCAGGCGGACGAGCTGATCGCCTTCTTCGGACGGCGCTTCGCCGCCAAGGGCGGTATCCGCTGGGGCCTAACGCTCAAGGGCGACGACACGATTATCGGGACGGCCGGCTTCGCCGGCATCGACGACGAGACGTACCGGGCGAGAATCGGCTACGACCTGGCCTATGCCCACTGGGGCCGTGGCCTGGCGACGGAGGCGGTGCGTGCTCTCGTCGGGCTCGGCTTCGCGCAGCTCAATCTCAACCGTATCGAGGCCACGACCAACCTCGACAACACGGGCTCGATGCGCGTTCTGGCTAAGGTCGGCTTTACCGAGGAAGGTATCCTGCGCGACTATCGGTACTGGCGCGAGGTTGGCGCCTTCTACGACGCGCGCATGTACTCGCTCTTGCGCCGTGAGTACGCCGGGTGAGCGGCGATAGCGGCGACATCGTTGCGTAACCCATTCGACGTACGTCTGATGAAATGGGGCAGGGCTCGCCGGCGCGCTGTGAGCGATCAACGAATCACGCGCGGGAAAATGCACTATTTTGGGGGGTTATGCAAAACCCCCCAAAATAGTGATCAGCACCCATTTTTTCGGGTCCGACCACGATTAGTGAGATGGCTGATCATTACGCGGACTATGGGAAGAATCATGGGACCAGCCCGCCACGCAGGGGGACAGGTGGTCAGGATGAAGGGCTGCGCGAGATCCGAGGCGATCGGCGAGGGAAGGTGTCGTCCAGAAATAAAGTTCCCCCCGCATCGGCGCGTGTTGAACGCACCAGTGGGATCGTTAAAGTTCCCCCCGGACGATGTTCGGGACCTTTTCCGTCCCCCCTTTTGGGTCGTTTTCGGAAATAAAGTTCCCCCCGCATCCCCACTCTGAGCGTGGGATGGACAGAAAATCTTCCCTCGACCACGGTTGCGGGGGGAACTTTATTTATACGGGGACAACATTATTTCCGGACGCCATCGGAAGTCGGAAGTCGGAAGTCGGAAGTCGTGTCTACTGGGAGCGCCGGCATCCTGCCGGCAGACGGTCGCGACAACGGCGCTTGCTACCATCGACACGCTCGTCCACAGGGCTCGTGAAAAGTCGTTAGCGCGGAAGTCCCAGGACTTCCGCGCTAACGACTTTTCACGAGCCCTGCGCTTGTCCATAATGGCAGGGCGCGCCATCTATCGCGTATAGTTAGGGCGACAATTTATCGCGGGGCTGTATGGACGGCGAGAGGAGAATGGATTGACCAAGGGACGTTTGATAGCGCGCGGGGTAGCGGCCGCCGCATGCCTATGCGCCACAACGACAACAGCGGCTAGTGTGGGCGCGCATGCGGACGCGTCTAGTGGACCTACCATTCGCTATCGTAGCGCGGCCTTCCCCTACAGCATCGCGTACCCCGGGGGCTGGATGCGCCGCGTCGTCACGAGCGATGGTCAGAAGGTCGAGCAGTTCGGGCTGGGGCCGTGGGGCCATGACGAGGTCAATGTCAGCGTGACCTTGGTCGCCTCGGCGGGCGCGAGCGCGGCGGACGACACCGCGCTGCGCCAGGACCTCGAAGCCCAACGGCGTAAGACGTACGGTAACATGTCCGAGGTAGGATCGGTACAGGTGGCGGGGCACACCATCGTGATGTACGCATGGAACCATAAGGATAACGGCGCGCCTCTGGCCGACACCGAAGTCGTCTTCGCCGATCACGGCCATCTCTGGGTCGTGGTCATGGTCAGTGACCAGGGGGCGCGGCAGCGCTATTGGCTGCCGACCTATACCGCGATGCTGCGCTCGATACGGCTGCGCGCCGCGTAGCGGCGCGCGCCCCTTCTATCTCCTACGGCCGCCTCCGTGGCGCGGGGACGCAATGCCGTTTTACGCTGCGGGGACTGTGGGGATCGTGAGCGCGGAACTGTTGTAGTTACTCCAGATCGCCACGGTCGTCGCCGGCACTTTTTTACCCGTCGTCGTCGACTTGATGGTTGTTGTGGCGTCCTCCTCGCGCGGCCGCCCATTGGATGGGTTCACGTAGAGCATACCGTGCACCCGCGCGCCCGCGGATGTCGTCAGCGTGAAGGTATACCCATTGCAGAGCACACCCTGCACAACCTTTGCCCTGGCCGGCGTGAATGTTGTCGACCTGCCCGCCCCCTCGAAGGTGGCGCTGGGGTCGATATTGATTTGTGCTGCCACCGCCGCCGAATTTACGCACCGATAAGGCACGGACGGGCTCTGCTTCATCTGTATAGTAAATGATGATGGCGTTAGCGTTAGCGTTAGCGTACCCCTGCCAGGGAGGATGCGGTGGCGTGGGTATTGAAGGTATTGAAAAGGGCAGATATGATGACAACCTATCGTACAGCGATGATGGGCTTTGGGAACGTGGGGCGTGCCGTGGCTGAATTGTTGCTGCGGCGTGGGGCTGACGTGGAGCGCGACCACGGCGTCGCTGTGTCATTCGTGCTGGTGGCCGATCGCTCCGGCGTCGCCGTCGACCCCAACGGCCTCGATCTCCAGCGTCTGCTCGACGTCAAGGCGCGCGATGGCGGCGTCGCCGCTTACCCCGGCGGCGGTCGTCCCGGCGTGTCGCCGCTTGACGCGCTGCGTGAGATCGACGCCGACCTGTTGCTCGAGGCGTCGCCGACCTCGGTGCGCACGGGCGAGCCCGGTCTCTCCTACATCCGCGCCGCGTTAGGCCAGGGCCTGCACGTCGTCAACGCCAACAAAGGTCCGCTCGTGGTGGCCTATCGCGAACTGATGGACCTCGCCCGTGACAAGGGCGTCGAACTGCGCAACGCCGCCACCATCGGCGCGCCGACACCCACGCTGGAGATGGCGCGCTACGCCCTGCACGGCGCGCGCGTCGAAGCCATCGAGGCCATCCCCAACGGGACGACCAACTACATTCTGACCCTGATGGAGCAGGGCCGTTCGCTCGACGACGGTATCGCGGCGGCGCAAGCCGCTGGCATCGCCGAGACCGACCCTACGCTCGACGTCGATGGCTGGGACAGCGCGGCCAAGATCCTGATTCTGGTCAACAGCCTGATGGGCGCCGATGTGCGGCTCGACGACATCAGCGTCGAGGGCATCGGCGCGGTCACCACGGCCGAGTTGGTCCAGATGCGCGAGGAGGGGGTGGCGCTCAAGTTGCTGGCCCGCGCCTCGGGCGGTCCCGACGGGCTGGAACTCTCCGTCGCGCCCACGCCGCTCCCGCTCGACCATCCACTGGCGCGCCTGCGCGACACGGCCATGGGCGTGGTGCTGCACACCGACGTCATCGGCGACCTCGTCATCTCCGTCGAAGGCGACTCGCCCCTTGGCACCGCGCAAGCCATGCTGCGCGACATCGTGAACATAGCAGTCCACGCAACTGCGTTCGCGTTATAGATATAATCGAAAGATAGGTGAGGAGCACAACATGTTGACTACGTACATTCGGGCAGCGCTGCGTCGAGCAAAATACGAGATGCTATCCGACGACGGTACCTTCTATGGAGAGATACCTGGATTTCAGGGTGTCTATGCGAACGCTGACACACTTGAGGCGTGCCGCGACGAGCTTGAGGCGGTCCTGGAAGGGTGGATATTATTCCGTGTCTCCAGAAACTTCGCGTTGCCCGTCGTCGACAACATCGACTTGTCCATCAAGAAAGTGTCGTAATGCCTCTCATTGGTCCGATCAGCCGCCAGAGACTCATCCGCTATCTGAGGCAACTCGGGTTCGACGGACCATACTCCGGCGGCAATCAGTCAGTACATGGTCAGGGGTGACGTCACGATATGGATACCCAATCCCCATCGCGGAGACATCGGCGGGGAGTTTCTCGCCCGCATACTGCGGCAGGCGGGCATCAGCCGCGACGAGTGGGAAACGCTGTAACGGCTCATGCCGACACCCGCGCGATGTCCGCGTCCGCACCGTGCAGCCGTGTACCCTCAATGGCCGCGACCTCAGCCTCCGTCAGCCCATAGAGCCGCGCCACGCGCGCGTTGATCTCAGCCTCCCATTCGGAGATCGTAAAGTTGAAGCGCGCGAAGAGCTCGTGCAGGATCAAGCCGATAGCCTCGTCGGGGACGTTCGCGCCGCGTTTGTCCAGCTCCTCCTCGGCGAAGAGGCCGCCGTTGAGGAAGGGAGCGCGGCCAATCAGCGCCTCCGAGGCGTCGCGCGCGACGCTCAGGTCCTGCGAGCGCGGATTGTTGAGGGCGGTGAAAAACAGCAGCCGTAGGCGCTCTGTGTAGAAATTGCTAGTACGTTCGGCGACAGAGGTTGCCGTGTAGCTCTTCCAAAGCGCGTTGAGGTAGTCCTTGTCGCCGCCGAAGGTGAGCCAGCCCTTGCGCTGCAGGAAGCACAGGAACATCAGGCGGTTGAATAGGGTCTGACAGAACAGCCGGCGCTCATCCTCGTCGGGCAGGCCCGTGACCAGACCCATCACCTGCTCAAAGACATCCCTATACGCGGCGAAAGACCGCCTGGTGACCGCTTCGACGTCGTAGATCCCGTCGAGGGCGGCGCGCAGGCCCTTGTGCGGAGCCTCCAGGTAGACTTTTGCCAGCTGTTCGACGACGGTGCGGCGGGGCTGTCCTTTATGCAGGGCGATGCGACGCAGCACGTCGCGTCCGTTTTGCATGGTCGGGTAGACAAGCTGCCACTCCGTGCCGGACGCATTAGTTCCGACCAGTAGCACGTTGTTAAGTGTCCGCCGTATCGCCTTGAGCGCGTCGGCGAGTCCTTTAACGGCAGCCGCCATGCGGTGCGCTACACTATGTCTGGTGCCATGCCGGTCAGATGCATGGGCAAAGACTTGCATAAGAGATAGAGACTGAGGAACAGACGGCGTGAAAGTCGCGTACATTTTTAGCACGACGGGGCGCACGGTCAGCTACAAACTCGGCAAGATGATCCTGCCCCAGCTCGAAGAAGGCCGCCACGGCGCCGAGGTCGTCGGCATGTTTTTCTTCGACGACAACACTTACGCGCTGCGCCAGGGCGACCCGTTGGGCGAGAGGTTGTCTAAAGTGGCGCGCGAACAGGGCATCCTGCTGATGCTGTGCGACCAGTGCGCCTCGGAGCGCGGCCTCGCCGCCGGCAGCGAAAAGGAGGGTTGGCGTGCGGTCGGGACCGTCGAGGGCGTGCGTGTGGGCTGCTTCCCTGATCTCTACGCGGCGCTTGCCGGCAACCCGCCCGACCAAGTCATCACGCTGTAGTCGTGAGTCATGAGCAGACGGCTACTTGTAGTAGTAGTACATTGCTCCGACGGCCGCGCCGAGCGCGATGGCGTACAGCACGGTGAAAAACGTTTCGCCGGCCGAGCCGGTGCGGATGCGCAGCGGGCGCGGCAGCAGGTGTAGGCGCGCGGCGGTGCGCGGGATCAGCGGAATGCCCGCGCGCGTACAGCCGTCCCCCGCGAGGTGACTCAGATAGCCGGCGCTGAAGCCGGCGGCGGGCCACGGGCCGGCGTAGGGCGCCGTCAGCAGGTAGGCCGCGACGGAGAGTCCCGCCCACACCGGCAGCCAGTGCGAGCCCTCGCGGTGCCCTCCGGCCACGAATCGCACCAGGTGCGAGAGCGCGCGGCTCACCACGTTGAGGATAGCCGCGGCCAGCCCGATCAGTGCGCCAACCAACAAACCGGGCAGCGAGAACAGCGTGCGCCGTGTGGCGCGGCGCAACCGCCGCCGCGCCATACCGCCCAGGAGGCGCGGGGTGTTGCTGATCATGGCGCCGGGCTCGTCGAGGTCGGGCAGCAGACCGCCGAACGCGCCAGTGAGGGCGCCTTCGACCAGGGGCAGCGGCCGCGCCGAATGCGCCAGCGCGAATACGACGATGGCGCCCGCCGTCACGCCGTAGAATAGGTGCGTCTTGCCCAGCATCTACTGATGAAAGAGCAAGGTGGCGATGAAGCCGACCCCGTTGAAGAATACGTGGGCCGTGATATCCGAGAGCAGGTTGCCGGTGCGGTGGTAGGCGAAGCAGAGCAGCGCCCCGACGATGAAGAGCGCGGGGACCAGCGGCAGGAGATCCCCCAGTGTGCGCCCCTCGCCCAGGTGGACGGCCGCGAAGGTCCCGGCCGAAATGATGTAGGCCAGCGGCACGCTCTTGCGCGCGGCCAGGGCGCGGAAAATATAGCCCCGGAACAGCACCTCTTCCACCACGGGCGCTACGAAGGAGCCCGCGAGCACGAACAGCAACACGGCGCAGCCGGGCGCGCCGTACAGGGGCTGGATGAGCACCCTCTGTTGCCCGTTGACATCAGCCCCCCTCCGCTGCAACGCGGTGGTGACGATGTCCGACAGGATCAGCGCCACGACGCCGAGGCCGAGGCCGACGAGCACGGCGCGGCCCGCCCGGTCACGCAGCGCCGCGCCGAGTCCAACGACGCTCCAGGGCAGGCGCAACCGGCTCAGGCGAAACCACACCACGAGCATGATGCCGATGTCGGTCAAGAGCAAGGCGGCCGTGTTGAACTGCGGCGCTTGCACCCACGTTTGGAACGCCGTCTGATCGCCCACCGTCTTGACGCGATGACCTGTGTGCACGTATATGTATTCCGCGATCAGGATGAGCGGGAACGACAGAACGATGCCGGCCACCAGGGCCAGGATGAGGTCGAGCGCGACGACCAGGTAGGACCCATAGGCGCGCCGCCGCACGACCAGGGCGCGGTCGCCGCTGTCCGTCGCCGCGGCCATACTACGGTCCCAGGTTTGCCGCCATCGCGCCACTACGTCGTTATCGTCGGGCGCTCGCGCGTCACCCGGACCCCGCGTCTCTACGGTAGCCTCTCGCATGATCTCTCCATCTATGTACCCATCGGGACAGGGGCGCCGCCCTTAGTCGTCACATCCAAAGTATAGCTGGCCTGCCCATTCAGCTTGCCATGGGCTAATCGTTCGATCACATTGCTGTCCATTTGACAACGCGCGTGCGTTTAGCCTAGACTGCCCACGTCATCGATAGTCGTGACGCTAACCTCGCATCTCCGCATCTCCACCCCCTGGCGCTCCACCCCTCGCGACACCGTCCATCTGTGTAGGGCGCCCCGAGGACATGGGACATGCGCGGATACCTGCGGCCCCTACAACCCCTACGGGGCCAGGCCCTGGAGATAGGGCGGCTCTTCTGGATGTCTACGGCGCTCCTGCTCTCCCTGGCCGTCATCGCCGGTGTGTTGCTGGGGGGGTCCGGGTTTTCCCTGCCATCCCTGACGTTGGCTGTGGCGATAGCCGCCGCGCTCTTCACCTCCGTCGTGGCGCGCGGCCACCGCGTTGTGTGGTTGTCCTGCGCGCTGCTGGCGGCGCTCGCGCTGGGCCTGTGGCGCGACGAGGCGACGCTTCCCCCAACAGGGGCGGCTGGGCTGGCGTACTACAGTGGGCGCGACGTCACCATCGTTGGGACGGTCACGGGCGAACCCGAGGTGCTCGACCGCGGCGAGACTATTCGCGTGGCCGTGGAGTCCCTCACTCTCGACAACGGCGCGGCGCGCCGCGTGTCGGGGACCGTGCTCGCGCACCTCGGTGCGCTCACCCCGCTCTCGTACGGGGATCGCCTCTCCCTGGGCGGGACGCTGGCGCCGCCCCCTATCCTGCCCGGCGGCAGCGGCGGCACCTATCGCGCCTACCTGGCCGCGCAGGGCATCGTAACGGTCATGGACTTTCCGCGTCTGCAATGCCTTGGCTCCGGAAACGGCGCCCCACTACTAGCCCTCGCTATCGCGCTGCGTTCGTTCATGGAACGCGGGATTCAGCATGTCTTGCCCGCCCCCGAGAACGCTCTGCTGCTGGGCATCCTGCTGGGGACGCGCACGCGCGCGCTCGGCGCCCTCACGGCGCCTTTCGTGGTATGACTTCAACCATAGTTTTGCAATAATTAGAAGCATAGTTTTGTAGGAGTCACGCGTGGAATGACGTGCAACGGGGGGCGTACTAGAGGGCGATTAGAAGCATAGTATTGTAGAAAGTACGAGATTAGAAGCATAGTATTGTAGAAAGTACGGCCCTCACTTCTAAAGATGGCCGTAGAGATTGGCTATAGACGACAACCTTCCACCTTCCATTTTAGGGTTATCTAAGCTTTGTGGTTGACACATGACATTGACAAGACATGTGTCGTCGTGGACCTTGTCGCCGCGTAACACATACCTTGACGTCTCCCATCAATCGTGATTACAACAACTGCAAAAACGGAGCCTGTTCGCGGCGTGGAGCGGCATCTGTGGTATATGGGGAATCGCTGAAACATGCATCGGTATGCAAGAATCTGCATGCCGATGCAACTGGCCAACAGAGTATTAATCAGTTGCTGCTCACTGTCCTGGCTGGTTAGCACATCTGCCTGTCGCTGAGACTCCGTTACGCCGACATTGGCCCGCTTTGTACAGCCGGTTGACAACAGCACCACCAACCTGCGACCTGGATCTCGCGCGGCCGCAACCCGTTACCTGTCCGCGTCCGTCCCGCGAAGGAGGTCCGCCCATGTTCACCCACCTGGGCCAGCGGCTCATCGCCGTCGGTCGCCCTCTCGTGCAGCACCTGACCCGTCACCTCATGGTCGCCACCAAGCCCAGCGCCATACCGCTCATATGAGTACCCTTAGTGGAGCGTACAGTCCCATACGCCGCCCGTTGTGTAAGAGGGCGACTGTAAAAGAGGACGGTTCTACCTTGAATATTACGATAGGCCCGTGCTTGGTAAGCTTGGTGGACATGCAACCGGGACGAGTCGATGGCTTGCCCTAAAACAGTATCATTGGCGATCTCACAAGAGCTCAAAAGCTTCGGTTAGGCTGGTCTCGTCGTTCAAACGACGCGCAAAATCGCTGTGCCAATGAGGCTTATGGAGTTCAGGTACGAATAGAGAACTGTTGGCCAACTCGCTGTGTCCGATTTGGCCAAGGTTTGAGAGCGGCATTGTGTGGATAGTTGGGTCTGCAGCCCAGTAGTCGTCGGCTGAGCGCACGAAGGAGACGTGGTGCTCCGCCGGGTAGAAGCGTAGCAGGTGGTCGCGCAGTGGGGCGAGCGCGTTGGGCTTCGGGCGGTGCCCGAGGGTCGCATAGGCGGTGCCGAACGTACTGGGCTGAATCAACAAGCAGGGCAGATCGACCCGTGGCACGATGTCGCAGCCCACCATCGCGGTAGGATCGTAGATCTGTAGCCCCGGTGCCACCTCCCGACCGAGGTCGACCAAGATTGTGTCAATCGACGAGATAGCAGGGGCCACACGTACGCACAGGCCCCGCTCTGGCCCGCGGGCCAATAGCCAAGCCGTGACGGTATCGAAGACGAGGGGATGCCCAAGCGCCAAATAGGCGATGGGCGACGCTTGAGGTGCCGCACGCAATATCGTTTCCGTGGCTACGTCATAAGCGTCGGTCCTGCGGCCACCGGCTTTGTAGAGGTGCCAGAGACTGCGCACGCGCGGCGCAAGATCGGACGGGCACCAGCTGTTGACGGGTGCGCCTAAGACCGTGTAGATCTCATGACAGCCCTCCAAGATGTCCAGAGTTTCCATCGTGAAATGCGCAGGGAGCCGCACACCGCCGCCGACGATGTAGATATCGGTGGCAACGGCGGCATCAGCGTGCGCTACAAGGGGTCGTGTCACTGTGCTCTCCGTCATAGCTTCGCGCAGTCGTAGACAACTGCGCCTCCTTTCTTCTAGATCTACGAAGCTTTGATTAAATCTAAGTCGGTACTTTGTTGATTCCGCTGGCGATGGTGCCAGGCGGTGTAAAATGGGCATGAATCCGACGGCCAGAAGGCCGTCGTCGGTGCCGAAAGGTGGCCCGCAGCGGCGATGTAGATGCCTTAACGCCATTCGCTCGACGGTTTGGGACTGATTTTGAAATCTCTAACACCCGCGCTGACGGAATCAACAAAGTACCGACTAAGTTATTCATCCGGCAAGTCCACTCGCGTTTTCTAGACGCCTATGATGGCCCTCGATGAGCGTGATATGGGCGGCATGACGTCTATTTGATCGACAAGCGGGCCACCTGAAACGTGCAGCCCACTTGCCGAATGGATCACTTAGATTAGACGTGCGGGCGCGTCGTTTCTTCCTCAAACGGGGTGGGCATTGCGCGGAAATGTCCGCGTACTGACAAGTGCAGGTCGAGGTGCTGTTTGCCGACCGTGCAGCCGTCATGCATCAGGTTCTCTGTAGGTGCAACGTAGGCTTCGCCTGCTCCGACGCGCAGTTTTGTCACTGGATACGATGGGTTCGCCCCCAAGAATGCTTGACCAATCGATGAGCCTTGACCAGTCATTGCCCTCTCTTTCAGATCGACACCCTCTAAGTAGTAGGTGGCCATCTGCCGCAAGCTCAGATTGATGTACACGAAATAGCGATCCTCGACACCCACGTTGATTCCGATGCGGTTGGTCGCCCTGGCTTTGGCGTCAAGCGGCAGGCGGTCCCAATTGTCCACATGCAGGCCAATGTAACAATTGCTCGACGCATCGAACGTTGCGGTGCGCAATCCTGGTGGATTGGCGCGGACTCCACCGACGATCAACTGGGTCTCGCCGCTGTTGAACTGCGCGAGATAGCTTAGAATGGTCGCGCTCGCCTCTCTATAGCAATCTGTTATCATCAGGTTGTTCAAGTCGCGGTCACGCTCGATCGACGTAAGTTCAAGAGCGACAAGTGGCTCCAGAACAGCATCGGGAATGCGGACAACGCTGATCCAGGCACCTGGCACTGATGGTGGGTTGACGGCCAATAGGCAGGCGTGCTCTGCGGCCGTCGGCGTCCTCCAATCCTCCTTCGGGATACGCGCCCGCGGGCAATAGGCGACGGGCGCATTCGTGTCATACGTCGCCAACTCCGTCCCCGAATTTACCAGCATACGCGGCATAGTGGACCGCGCGGTAGCGGGATCAATGAATACGCGGATATCGGGCGCCAGAGTAACCATACATTCGCTCCTATTCCGATATATTCCGACGTGGGAGGTGACTACACGCCACTTCCCACGTCGTTGCGCGATGCTACTAGCCCCTATTGCCCCAGTTGTTCCAGTTGCTGAAGTTGTTGCTCCAGTTATCCCACCGATTGTCGAAAGCAGCCCGACGGTCAACAGGCTGGCGTTGTGCACGCTGGACGGCGATGATCGCTTGCACCGCTGCGCGCTTCTCCTTGATGCTGTGCTCCAGATTGGTCATGATCGTGTCTCTCTCCATTCATTTTTGTGCGGATCCTAGGTCGTTCGTGGTCGATAGGCCTGTCGCGATCTATGCATCGTTGACGGCGGCCATCCGTGCCTTGGTGGTGATTTCTTTCCTCCGTCTACCTCCTTCCCCGCTCACATGCTTGAGCGCGAGACTTTCACCGAGCCACCTTGATCGGCATGGCGGTCAGAGTGTGGCCAGTACCGCATCGAGTAGCCGTTGCCGCGTGTTGCGGCAGAAAGCTGTCTCGGTCGCATCCGCCGTCCCGTGCTCGAAAACTTTGTTGGCACACTGCCCGCCGCCACAGAATGCGAAGTAGGGGCATATGGCGCGGCAGCGGGCGACGCCGTGTGCGAAATCGCCGACGTAGTCCGCGTGCCGTGCCCGCTCAAGGATGGCGGAAAGCCGCTCCTCACAGATGTTGCCGATGATATAGTCACCGTAAAGGGGCGATTGGGTACCCAGTAATTCGGGCGACAGCACAACCACGTCACCGTTCCACCCCACCGTGGGGAATAGGTCGGCGTCGACAGGAGGGATAATGGCGGGAGTGTGACTGTCGCAGACAGTGTCGAGATACCCGAGGGTGCGATCGATCTCACGCACGCGCAGCACGGGTCGAGCACGCCACTCTACAAAGAGGTCGGCCCAGAAATGCTGCACTGCGTCGTCGTCAACGACCCCGCCGTCCACATTTGCTCCTTCCTGCTCTTCGATATTGATACCGAGGGTTGTGCAGCCGAGGTCGGCAAAAAAAGCATAGATATCGGCGGCACGGGTCAAGTTACGCCGTCCCACCACCGCAATTGCGCTGTAGGGGATGCTATGCTCGGCCAGTAAGTTGATGCCGCGCATGGTCCGCATGTGTGTCGGCTTACCGGCCCAATCGACGCGGTCCTCGTTCGCCCATGCCGGGCCGTCGAGACTGACGCCGACGCGGAAGCCATGTTGGGCGAACAGGTTGCACCAGTGTGGGTTGATGAGCGTGGCATTTGTTTGCACGCTGTGCACTACCACCCCTCGCTTGTGAAGTTGGACAAATGGCTCCAGCAGTGTCAAGAAGTGCTCGTGCCCGCAGGCCAGAGGCTCCCCACCGTGCCAAATGACTGTCGTCACACCGTTGCCCGCGAGCACGGGCAAATCGTCGGCCACACGCTGCGCCATCTCCCGTGTCATTCGCCTGTTGACGTTGCGGTGCGATAAGTAGCAATACTGGCAGTTCATGTTGCAGGCGCTGGTCGGCTGCAGCACGATGCTGTGCAAAAGTTGCGTGTCCACCCTCGTCTCCTTCCGCTGTCATTGAAAAAGTTTGTTTATGTCACCATCGTATAGGCCCGTCGTCGCGCAATAAAGGAAAAGCGGTAGCAATTGCGAGCATGTTGCCTGTAAATTTCCCATTCGCGTGCGATCTCGCGGACAAGGCCATGCTATGCTGCGGGTAGGGGTTCCGCAGCGGAGCGACATGAGAAGGAACGCGTAGATGGAACTTGACAGAATCGAGTCGTTCGGCCAGATGCTACGTCGTTACCGCGAGGCGATCCCTCTCACACGAGAGACGCTGGCCGAACGTGCAGGGATATCCCCCCGGCAAATATCCAACCTGGAGCGTGGCAAGAGCCGGCCGCGGCCGGGAAGCTTCAACCTCCTCGTCAAGGCATTGGGGTTGGACGACCGTGACCGGACACGGCTGCTCGCTGCATTGAGGGAAAAGCTCCAGTCGCCACCCGCCTCGCGCCAGAGGCGGCCACTGCCCCTGCCACCGATGCCGTTGCTAGGCCGTTCGCATGAGATCGAGGCCATTGACACCCTGCTGCATCGCGCCGACGTCCGCTTGGTCACGATCACGGGGCCTGGCGGGGTCGGTAAGACGCGCTTGGCACTCCAGGCCGCGACGAATGCCGCAGACGCGTTCCCAGGCGGTGTCTTCTACGTCCCTCTCGATACCCTCGACGACGAGCGTTTGGTCTTGGGCGATATCGCGCGCGTGGTGGGCATGCGCGGAGACATTGGGACGGCAAGCAGGGGAGCGCCTTGGCGAGGGCAGCACCACATCTCCCGCCATGTCGCAGGAGGGCGAATCTCAGGCGATCACGACGCGCCTGAGTGACTTCCTGCGCGATAAGAAAACGCTCCTCGTCCTCGACAACTTCGAGCACGTCATGGGGGTGGCCACCTATATCGCAGCACTGGCGACTTCCTGCCACCATCTCAAGATACTAGTAACAAGTTTGGTGGCCCTGCATGTGCAGGCTGAGTACCGGTTCGCCACGCCACCGCTGGCCTTCCCATCGCCCGGCAATCTGCCTGCGCCGGACCGACCGGCGGACTTGGACGAATTCATGGACTACCCTGCCATCGCCCTGTTCGTGGAGCGTGCGCGGACGATTGACCCGGATTTTGCCTTGACAGCCGTCAATGTCGTGCCTGTTGTAGAGATATGTGACCGCGTAGACGGCTTGCCCTTGGCGCTCGAACTGGCCGCTGCGCGAATAGAAGTTTTGAGCCCGGCAGCTTTGCTAGAAGAACTCTATCATGCCCCGCTCGGCGTTCTTGATCGCGGATCGATTGACCAACCCCATCGGCACCGTGCGATTCGCGACACGTTCGCCGTGAGTTACCGATTGTTGACGCCGGAGTTGCGTGCCGTGTTCCGTCACCTGGGCGTCCTTAGCGGGTCTTGGAGCGTAGACGCGGCGCGCGCGGCATGCGCTGTCGACGATCCACGTGCCATGTTGGCATCTTTAGAAGAATTGACGAGGTCCAGCCTCGTGCGCGCTGACCGTGCGCCGAATAGACGCTGGCCGCGCTTCAGCATGTTGCGGGTGATGCGAGAATACGCACTGGAGCAACTGGAGAACGAGGGTGAGGGCGATGCGGCACGCCGACGCCTCGCCTCATGGTGCGTGCGACTCGCCGAGCAGGCGGAACGCGAGCTAATGGGCCCGCAGTCGGCGCGGTGGTTGAACCGCCTAGATCAGGAACATGACAACTTGCGCGCAGCTCTCATAGGGGCACGGGACGACGCGGAGATAGAGCGTGGCTTGCGACTCGCAGCGTCACTGTGGCGCTTCTGGGAAACACGTGGCTTCCTCGTTGAGGGGCGCGACTGGCTAGACCAGTTCATCAGTGCTGCGGAACGGACACCAGGAGTGGCGTCACGCGAGGCGTATGGGGCCGCCCTGCGCGGCGCGGGCGGTCTCTCTCTGGAACAAAACGACGCCGACGGCGCGGTCGCCTATTACACGCGAGCCCTAACCGTAGCCGAGCAAGCGGGAGACGCGGCTGCCATCGCAAGCATTTTAGGTAATCTGGGGCTGGTTGCCGAGTTGCGCGCTGATTATGCGGAGGCGATACGTTGTCACTCCGAAGCGCTTGCATCAAAAAACCACCTGCTTGCAGGGACGCTCGACGCCGAGCGCCGAGATAGGCTTACGTGGTCGCTCGCCAATACCCTAGGCAATCTCGGACGACTAGCTTTATTACGGGCTGATTACGGCGACGCACGTCGTCACTATCAGAAGGAGCTTCGTATTCGAGCGGAGGAGATTCATCCCGGCGAGATACGAGACCCATTAGGCTACGCGCTCGCGCTCAATGCATTAGGGGAGGTAGAGTTGTACGCCGAAAATTTCGACGAGGCGGACCGGTTACTCGCTCAAAGTCTCGCCCTTATTCATACCGATGGTGCCGTCGCCGAAGACATCGACGACAAGCGCAACCTCGCCTACATCTACAATAATCTCGGAGATCTGCGGCTGCTGCAAGGAGACCTTGATGCTGCGGCCGTCGCACAGGAGCGAAGCCGGGCGTTGCGCGCCGAGATGCAGACCGTCGAGGTCGCTGTGCCTCTGCGAGGACTGGGGGATGTTGCCATGGCGCGCCGAGACTATCATCTCGCCGCAGGGCTCTACGAGGAGGCATTGGCGATTGCGCGAACGAGCCCGGATCCCGTACTGCTCCTCCCGCTATTGGAGCGCGTGGCATATCTCGGGGTGGCGAAAGCGGAGGGACACTTATCACATGCGGAAGAGGCTGTTCGCCTGCTTGGGGCGGTGGAAGCCCGACGCTGTTCTCTGGGATTGCCATTGCATCAAGTGGATATGCGTAGCTATGAAAAATTCCTGGCCCTACTGCGCGACGAGTTAGGCGAAGCTATGTTTATGCAAGCGTGGGATGCTCTAGTTTTCGCTAACAAGGGGGCAATCGGGAGGGCTTTGGTAGGATAGGGGTGCTGACACCATATCGTCCGGAAGGAGCCTCCCGATGCCACCCGCAGTCTATCGCATGATGACCCTCCTGT
>JAABUV010004229.1_pt1 | contig 17384 bp, 15 predicted proteins | sample 5559971 | NCBI WGS metagenome assembly JAABUV01 (sample SAMN10711881, study PRJNA513362) | rock metagenome | isolation source: Antarctica rocks | place: Antarctica: Victoria Land, Knobhead nord | collected 2015-12-19
GGCGGGGCCGGGCGGGCGCGCGCGCCTGGTCGGTCTCCTGCTGCGCGGCAAATAGGCGCTGGTCGGCCTGCGCGCGCTGCGCGGCCAGCTGCTCGCCGAGCGCAGCCGTGCGGCCCTCCAGGGCCTCTGTTGTGCGCTTCAGGCCCTGCGCCTCGCGCTCCACCTGCGGCCCAGCGCCCGCCGCGCTCGTTTGCAGGGGCTCCAGGGTGGACCACTTGGCCCTGTCTGACATGACTCAGGGGGTGACGTTTGCTGCGACGCGCGCTGCTGCACGCCTGCTTGGCGCACTGCGGCGTGCGGCGGCCTCCCCTTGCCTCGCCTGGGCCTCTCATCCAGAAGGGCCACCACCTGTTCAGCCCAGCGCGCGGCGCACTCAAGCACCGCCCAGCGCGCACGCAAGCCTGGCAGCTGCGCAGATTCGCGCCCGGGAGCGGCAGGCCAGCGCGCGGGGTCCAGGGGATGAGCAGAACGCTTCCATACCCTAAAAAAGCCCAGCAACCCTCAGGGCCGGGCGCCGCGCCTGCATGATGCGCGTCTGCTCACTCTCTAACTGGTCGCCGACGCGCGCGTACTCGTCCTTCAGCTGCGCCACCTGCGTGCGCAGCTCCTGGTCTGCGCGTGCGCGCGCGCGCCCCCGCCTTAGGCGCTGCGCTGCGCGTCTTGCCTGCGCCCGCAGGCGTGCGCGCCCCTGCCGGGCGCGTGGGACAGCGCATGCCCTGGTCAACGCTGCCACTGCGAGGGCATGCCGCAGGCGCGCCCGGCTGTCACACGCCGCTCGTACAGCCCGCGGCGTCCACACGCGCGAGCTTGCGCAGGCCAGGGCGTCCAGGGACGAATGGCTCAGCATCGGGAGCGTGTACGCGTAGGTTCATGCACTGACGCACGGAGTGTGCAGGCAGGGCCCAGCGGGCAGCGGGGAGCAGGCGGCGGGAGGCGCGGCGCACTGGCGGAGCGCTCGGCGTCCAGCTCCTGCGCCGCGCCCGCCAGCTGCGTCTGCAGGCCGCCCAGGTCGCTGCGCAGCGCGGCGGTCTCCGCGCGCGCCTGCCGCCCGCCCGCCGCCTGCGCGCCCCGCCGCGGCCGCGCCGCTCGCGGCATGGACGTGCTCGCCGCCGGGTTTGGCTGAACCTTCCAGTTCAGGCGGGGATGGGCGCGGGCGGGCCCATGCCCGGCTGCCCCTGCGGCTGCGGCGAGCGGCGCCCGGCCGCGGCAGCCCGCCGGCCTGAGGAACACATTAAGGAGCTGCTGCGCACTCTGCTCCAGGTGACACGGGGCGACAAAGGCATGCTGCTGCACCCTGTAGGCTCAAGAACCCCGGCCATGCAAGCCCGGGCGCGGCGGCAGGCCCGGGCGCGCCTCCACGGCCAGCTTGCGCTCCACGGCGGACGCCTCCTGGCCCAGCCGCGCCAGCTCGGCCTTCAGCGCGCCGGCCTCGTCGGCCGCGGCCTGCAGCTCGCCGCGCAGACGCGCCACCTCCGCTTTGCGCCCCGCAAGGTCCTCCGCGGCCGCGCGCGCCTCGCCCTGCCGCGCCCGGCCGCCGCCGCCCCTCAGAACGCCGCTGCGCATGCCTACGGCCGCGGCGGCCCAGCAAATAGCTGCCCGACAACAGCGGCCGCTGCAGCCTGTCCGCCACGCGCCGAACCAACCTCTACGGCTACCTGTCAGCATTTCAAGAGCGCAGCACAGTGCTGCGGCGCGGTCACTCTGCTTGCCTAATTGCGCAGTGTTGGGTGAGGCAGCGCCGGCCTGCGCGGTCAGGGCCCGCGCGCCTGCAGGCCGGCGACGCGACCGCGCTCGGCCGCCAGCGCGGAGCGCGCTTCAGCGAGCGCGGCGTCCGCGTCGGCGCGCTGCGCGGCGGCGGCGGCCGCCGCGGCGGCCGCGATGCGCGCCAGCTCGGCCGTCTGCTCCCTCATGTCGCGCATTGCCTGCCGCATGCTCAGCGCCTCCGTGCCCACCTGCGCGCGCGCGCGCGCGCGGCTCGCCCTGCCTCCCTCGCTCCGCCAGGCCTGGGTCGGTGTGTCCGGCCGCCAGCGCGGCCAGGAGCGCGAGCACTGCAGGCGCGAGCGGCGCGGGCGGCGCAGCCGCTTCCGCGTGTGGTGTGTGCGCCGCGCGTGCGCGCCTGCCCACCGGCAGGGCCCGGGTGGCTGAGCCGGTGAGCCCGCCTGCAGTGCACGGCATGCAAGGTGCTTGGCGGCGAGGCGGGGCAGCACGGGGGCGCCGCACGGCTTGTAGCGTGCGCTCGGAGTTGGCGGCCATGCGCTGCGACTCGGCCAGCTCGCTCTGCAGCCGCTCGGCGTCGTCGGCGGCCGCCAGGCCGCGCTTGCGCTCGGCCATCAGGTCCTGCCGGCGCCGTCATAGCCCTGTGATACCCGGCTTCGCGGCCGTGCCCACGGTGCGGTGCGACAGGCGGGCTCACGACAGAAGCACTTGGGGCTGCCACAGCAGCCTCAGCTGCCTCTGCTCGCAGCTACTGGAAATCGTGCCGCGCTGCACTGGGCCGGCGCGGCAGGAGCCTGCATGCAGGGTCACGCCTTCACAACACCGGCCACAACCTGCGCCACGTCACACACAGGGCGCCCAGGCTGCACGGTGCCCATGCGTGCGGGGCCGCGCGGTGACAGAGCATGCCGCCAGCGCCCCGCGGGCTGCTGGGGGCCTGGCACGCGGGAGCGCACCTCCTGCAGGGCGCCCGAGTGCAGCATGAGCGCGCCGCTGCGCTCGCGCTCCGCGCGCAGCGCGTCAAACGCCGCCTGCGCGTCGGCGCCCACCTTCGCCGCGACGGACCTGCACGCCCGGCGCCGGCGTCAGGGCCGTCCGCGGCCTGGCGCGTCCCATTGAGGCCTGGCCACAGGCAGGGCGCTGCGCTCAATGGGAGCAGGTGGGGACCCCCATGCCCACCCAACAACAGGCCAAGCTGTTTGCCACACACACCGCACGTCAGGCGCAGGCGGCCGATGGAGGACCCGGTGGGGGCCAGTGCGTACTGTGGCCCACACAGGAGAACGGGCCTGCCCCGGGCGCCCTCACGCTTATTGTACCAAGCGGTTGCGTATAATCAGGCCGGGGCCCCCCAGGCCGGGGCGACCGCGCGCGCGCACCGCTCCTGCGCGAGCGACACGTTGGCGGCGTCCAGGATGCGCTGCAGCTCGCGCGCCTCCGCGTCCGCCGTGAACTTGGCCGCGCGCTCAGCGTCGGCCGCCTCGGCGGACGCTGCGGCCTCGGCGCGCGCGGCCGCCAGCGTGCGCCGCTCGGCGTCCAGCGCGCGCTCGGCCGCCGCCGCGGCCGCCGCCGCCGCCTCGCGCTCCTCACGCTGCGCCGCCAGCTGCGCGCGCACGCGCGCGGCGCGTCAGCGCAGCGCGGCGGCCTGCATTTGTCCATCAGGGATGTGGCACAGGTGATGCCGGGACACGCAAGGTCTTCATTCGCTTGCAACGCTTTCTGTACGCACGACTGAAGCTCGCGTGGGGGGCCTGCTTCGTGCACGCAGTGCTGCTGCAATGGCCGACGCCCTGCAGGCGGAAAACAAAGTCGGACGAGAGGGTCGCGCCTGGCGCGCAGAGTCGGCGTTGGCCGCGGAGAGCTGCTGGCGCAGCTGCCCGGCCAGCGTCCGCTCACGCCCGGCCGCAGTCGTCGCCTCGTCCACCTGCGGCCAGGTTAGGGCTGTTGGAGGTACGAGCGTGCCAGGTGCGCACTCTTCGGTAGCGACGCAGGACGCCCCGCGTGCGAGAAGCGGCCCCGCCCAGTCGGCCCCCGAGCCAACCGTTGACAGACTGCTCTGCGCAGTGCTGGGCAATGCGGGCTGCGCCAGCGCCGCATTGGGCGCGCCTGGGTGCGCAGGCCTGCAAGCGAGGCGCGCTGGCCGGCCAGCTGCGCGTCAGCGGCCGCCTGCGCTGCGGCGGCCTCGCGGCGCTGCAGGTACAGGAAACCCGCCAGCGCGCCCGCCGCGACCACGCCCAGCCCGTTCTGACGCGGAACGCTCACAGCAGGGCACATGCGCCCCCCTGTCACACGCGGACCAAAAGTTGCTGCGGCCTGTGTGGATGGTGTGGGCGCCTGCGTGGCTGACATGGGCGCCGTGCATGCGGCATTGTACGCCATCAGCATGAGCACTCGGATCGCGCGGCGGAATGGAGGCTGTTGCCAGGAGCGCGGGGCGGGCCGCGCGACCGCACCAGCAGCGAGAAGGCAGAGCCCTCCTCCTTGCTCTCTATCACCTCCGCGGGCGCGCGAGCAGGCGGCTCGGCCGCCGGGGCCGGCGCCTGCAGGAGCTCAGATAGTGGGGCAGCGTTCGGGGCCGGCGCCTGCAGGAGCTCGGGCGCGGGTGCGGGCGCGCGCTCCCGCGCGTCGCGCGCCTCCTGTGCGCGCCCCGCGCGCTCCACGTGTCAGCCCGGCGCCGCATGGCTTGCCGCCATTCAGGGGGCAGCGTAAGGGCGGGCCGCTGCGTGCAAGCCGCTGGACCGCGCGACACCCGCAGCGCACAGCGGGCGGAGCGCCCGGCGCGCCTGCTCCTGCGCGCGCTGCGCCTCGGCGGCCGCGTCCCGCGCCCGCGCCTGCGCGGCCTCCTCGGCGGCCTGCGCCTCCGCGCGCGCGGCCGCCGCCTCCTCCCCCGCGCGCCGCGCAGCCGCCTGCTCGGCCGCCACCTGCTCCCGCGCGTCGGCGGCCGCCTGCGCCGCCGCCGCCTGCTCGGCCGCCAGCTGCGCCTGCGCGGCCGCGGCCGCGCGCTGCGCGTCCTCGCCCGCGCGCCGCGCGGCGTCCAGCTCGCGCTGCAGCGCCTGCTGGCCGGCCGCCTGCGATGCGGCCGCGGCCGCGCGGCCGGCCTGCTGCTCGCGCTCCAGCGCGCCCTGCGCGGCTGCGGCCTCCGCGCGCGCGGCCGCCTGCGCGGCCTGCGCGGCCTCCAGCTCGGCGCGCAGGCGCGCCACGGCGCCGCCGGCCTCGGCCTCGGGCAGCCGCCGGCGCGCCACCTGCGCGCGCCGGCCCGCCATCACATGCGGCCGGGCGCAAGGGGGTGGCGGCAGGCGGGAACCAGGGCGGGCCCAGGGACGGGGGCAAATGCCAGTGTGTGCCGTAAGCGCAACCGCACGGGGCACGCAAGGCGGGCTCGCAGCCGGCGTGCGGGGGCAAGGGAGCAGCTAAGCGCGGGCGTCGGCGCTCGCTCCTTCTCATCTTCGCATTTGGAGCGAGCTGGGCGGCGGGTCAGCAGGAAGACAGCGGCGCGGGGCGGGGACGCACGGGCGGCGCGGACTTGAGCTCGGGCAGCAGGCGCTGGCCGGGCCGCAGGCGCGACTGCACCAGCGCCTCCAGCTCCTGCTGGTACGCGCGGCTCTCCGCCGCATTCACGGACGACGACGGCGCGGCCGACCTGGCGAGCGCGGGCCCCGGCAGCGCGACCTGTCGCAGCGCGCTCCCTGCTATGCACCGTGCCCGCCCAGCTTGAAGCAGCAGCGTTCACTCCAGCGCGAGCGCACTAACAGCTTTGGCTGCCAGTGTACGAGTCTGTTAGCACACCTTAAAAAGCACCCATGCCTTGCCGTGTCAATGCTGAAGCACCCGCTGTGTGACAGTGCAGCTCAAGCTAGCCATGGTGCTGCAGGACTGGTGCGGAGCAGCGTACTGCACACCCCGGGGTCATTCAATGCATCATTGCGTGGCATGAACCAGAGACATGCATGCTTCATTACGCTCGGCCTTGTACAGACAGATGCAGGTACCAGTCTGTGCAAGTAAACAAACTTCAGAGCTAAGTGTGACGTGTCGTGTCCGGCTGAGAGGCGTGAGGGGAGTGGCAACATGCACCAAGCTCACCAGGGCACATGCTGCCAGCGCGGCAGCCAGAGCCTGCCCCAAGCTCGCGCTCTCGGTACTCTTCGCTGAGCAGGCCGCCTGCCCCTGTTGACGTTTAGTGGTCGCTCGGGCGTTGGCAACGACCTGGCAGCCGCGCCAATGCAGCGCCCTACGCTGGCTGGGTGCCACGAGCAGCCTCGGCTTGGCCGTCCAGTTCTGCCCCAGGCTGATTGCCACCATCGCTGCCTGCACGCGCTGTCACCGGCCCGGCCTATCCTGAGCTTCTGGTCTGCCATCAACTCTGGAGAGCAAGCCAATATAGGCGCCTCTGGCCTCTACCTTGCTAGTTCAAGCGCACAAACGTGCGTAGCAGGCGTCGCCTTGCCCCCACACAGCCTGGTTAGACCCGGGTGCACGACGCGTGCTCTGAAAAGCACACCGCCATGGAGCAGTCTGAAGATGCCCTGGTGATGAGCTTGGGCAGGCTGCTTGTCTGCCCCATCTGGTGAGCTGCGCGCCCATCTCCACCACTCATGCAAAGCTGCTGTCGGACTGATGCAGTGACTTGCGCGCGCAGCCTGAGCCTGATGAGCGCCCCGACGCGGCTCAGCTGCAGCTACTACATCTGCGAGCGCGGCCCTCGCCCGCCGCACGCCTGCTCCGCGCGCTGCCTGCCTTTGGCGCGCAGCGGCTGAGCTGTGTGCTTGCAGCGCAGGGCGTGCATCCGCAAGTGGTTGGCTGCGCAGAAGGCCTGCCCGCAGTGCAGGGAGCCGGCGACCCGCCGCGACGTGTTCAGGTGCCGCGTCGGGCAGACCCGGCTGCCTGCCTTGCAGCACCAAACTAGACATCAAGATGTGCGCCGGCATGCACAGGGACGAGTCCTTCGACAAATTCGTCCGCCTCTTCCGTGACTACGAGGCCGCCTCAGGTACTGGGCCGCGCGCGGCGAGGCCACCAAGTTGTCAGTACATCTCTGTCCCCTTTAGAAAACCTGTAACGCGCGTGCTCCAAGCAGGGCGCCCGGTCCTGTGCACGCAGCTGCCAGCGCCGCCCGCCGCCGCCAAGCTCGCAGGCGACCAGCCGCCGCGGGCGGGCGGGCGGGCGCCGGGGCCTGCGAGCGCCTCTGCGCCGCAGGCCGGGACACCTGGCACAAAAGACTTGAGCGCGGCGGTGGACCTTGCCCAGGCGTCAGCAGAGCCTGGGCCGGCAGCGGACGCCGGTGCGGTGCCTGGGACCAGCCGCCCCGCCTCTGCACCTGGCGACATGTGCTGGGTGTGGACGTGCTTTGTGCGCAAGCGCCCCCGCCGCGGCGACCTTGGGCTGCCAACGCAGCCTCTGTGCAGCAAGCCTGTCGGCCTGACCTGGGCAGCTGCGCGCCGCAGGTGAGCCCCAAAAGGGCCGCGCCGCGGAGCCCGGCCCTGCCAGCCCGCCCCCGGCAGCGTGCTGGCTGCAGGCGGCCGAGCCCGGTTGCAATGAGGGGGCGGCAGCCGCGCACCGCTACAGCTTCCCCGCGTCGCCCAGCGCGGAGCCGCCGCATGCAAATGGCGGGGCGCGCGAGCGCGCGCTGCCAGGCCGGCCAGCGCATGGCAAGCCGCGACGGCGCGCGCGGAGCTGCGGCGCGAGGGCCGCCCAGGGCGACGAGGGGCCGGGCAGCCCTGACGCCCCGCCGGACCCTGCAGGCGAGCGGCCCGGCGGGCGCTTGGCGCGCCGCAGGCGGCGCGCCGCCAGAACCCGTCACGACTCCCTCCCGCCAGAGCCGCCCGCCGCGTCCGAGATCGGCCGCCGAGCGCAGCCGACGGAGCCTGCGGGTGCACACACGGGCCCTGACGTGGCAGCGCCAGGGAAGCAGGCGAGCGCAGACCCGGCGGCCGCGGCCAGCGAGCAGGCTGCAGGGGCCCGCGCGCGCCGTGGCCGGCAAGCGCCGCCCAACGGCGCGAGGCAGCGCCCGCCTGCAGCTGCAAAGAGGGCCCGCACAGGTGCCGGGCGGCCGCGTAAGCGCTCCGCGCCGCCCGCGCTCCGCGGCAGCCGCTCTGCGCCCCCCGGGCGGCAGCCGGCGTGCGGTGGGCGGCTCCGGCGCCGCGCTGGGTGCTGCTGGCGTCGCACCTGGGGCCGGAGGAGGCGGCGGCGATGGCGCGCGTGGCGGCGGCCGCCGGCGGGCGCACCGTGCGGGGCTGGGCGCCGGGCGTGACGCACGTGGTGTGCGGCGTGACGGGCGCGGAACCGGTCGCCAAGCGCACGTTCAAGTTCATGATGGGCGTGCTGAGCGGCGCGTGGCTGGTGTCGCCCGCCTGGCTGGCCGCGTGCGAGGCGGCCGGCGCGGCCGCGCCCGAGGAGGAGCACGAGGCGCGCCCGCCCGGCGGCCACGAGCTGCATCCTGGGCTGCGCGCCTGTGGCGCTGCGCCCGGTGCCCGGCTGCACCCATCGGAGTGAGGCCGGTGCCTCGGGCCATGCGCTCTAAAGCTGGGAAGGCGGGGCAGGACGCACTGTCCGCCTGCCCATGCTCCGGCCCCGCCTGCTGCGCGCCCCCCGTCGGGACCGCGACCGGCCGCGCCGCGCCCGCAGGTGGTGGGCGACGTGATGGGCTTCATGAGCGGCCCCATCCTGGGCCGCATGCAGGCCGGCCCGCTGCTGCGCCGCTGCGAGGTGTTCCTGGCGGGCGCGTTCAGCCGGCGCGCCGAGGTGGAGGCGCTGCTGCGCGCCGCGGGCGCGCGGCTGCTCACGCGCCCGCCCGTGCCGCCGGCGGACGCGGGGCAGGCGGCGCGGCCGGGCGTGCAGGCGCTGGTGCTGTGGGAGCCGGGGCCGGGCGCCGCGTCGCCGGCGGCGCCGCCGGGCGTCCCGGTCGTGCGCCTGCAGTGGCTCTGGGACAGCGCCGGCAGCTTCCAGGTGCAGCCGTTTGAGAAGTACGCCTAGCGCGGCCTGTCGCCCTCTGTGACTTAGCATGAATGGCTCAGCAGCTGCCCCTGCGCTTGGACCGCTCTTTCACACCGCGCTCTCTGCCAAGGAGGCCCGTGCACGCTGTGATAAAAGCATTGCTGCTCCTATAGCCGCCCACAAGCGAATGACCCTCAGCCCTGTTTAGAACCTCACGCAGCGTCTATGCACTTGCCTCCTCCAGACCGCCCCCTGGCGAGCCGCGCAGATGCCGCCCACATGTGCCACATGCAAGCGCTTCTTGCGCGGCCGCAGCACCCCCGCAGCCCCCGATCCGTGCCTGGCTCTGCACACTTTCGACAGGCCGCGCGCTCGAGCGCCGGCAGCCTCACGCGCGCCCGGAGGGCAGCAGGTGCCAGGGGCCCGACCAGCCGCGCGGCGCCCCCGCACCCCCCGCATGCACCGCGGAGCAGTCGTAGCCCAGGTTGTCCAGCGCGGCCGCGGCCGCGTCCCTCACAGCGGCAGCTGAGATGTCCCGCGTCAGCAGCGCATACAGCGCCGCACACGCCTTGACGCAGGCCCGGTTCTGTTCATTGGCTGCGCACAGGTTGGCTAGCGCCACCGCGGCCGTCTGCTGCAGGGCGGCGGGGCTGCCGGGCGCGAGCAAGTAGATCAGCGCGGCGACTCCCCGCACTCCCGGATGCTGTCTGGGTTGGCGGCGCTGCCTGCGCACAGGTTGGCCAGTGCGGCCGCGGCCTGCTCGCGCACGGCGGCGGGGCGGCCGGGCGCCAGCAGCCCGACCAGCGCCGCGACGCCCCCGGCCGCCCGCACGCTGTCCCTGTTGTGGGCGCTGTCCATGCACAGCCTGCGCAGCGTCCGGGCGGCCACCTCGTGCACGGCGGCGGGGCCGCCGGGCGCCAGCAGCCTGACCAGCGCCGCGACGCCCCCGGCCGCCCGCACGCTGTCGGCGTTGCGGGCGTGGTCGGTGCACAGGTTGGCCAGCGCCACGGCGGCCTGCTCCTGCAGGGCGGCAGAGCCGCCGGGCGCCAGCAGCCCGACGAGCGCCGCGACGGCCCCGCACTCCCCGGCGCTGTCCCTGCGCTCCGCCCTGTCTCTGCACAGGTTGCGCAGCGCTGTGGCGGCCCACAGGCAGGCGGCCACAGGGCTGCCGGGCGCCAGCCTAGTCAGCTCTGCGACCAGCCAGCACTCCTTCATGACGTCCCAATCCTGGGCACCGTCGCGGCACAGGCTGTGCAGCTCATGCACGGCCTCGTCAAGCGCAGCTGCTGAGCGGCCGGGCGTCAGCAGCCCGACTAGCACCGCAAGGCCTCTGTGTGCACCAGCCCCCTTATCCTGGGGGCGCCCCCTGCACCTGCCGCGCAGCGCGCGCTGGACGTGCAGAGGCGCGTCTGTGGCCCGTCGCGTCGCCGTTCGCGGTATGCCCAGCATGCAGTGTAGCACGCCTTGCGGACCGCAGAGGGCATGTGAAGCAGGGCGCTTGCGGCCTCCGGCGGGTCCCGCGGGGTGCATCAGGCATGGCCTCATCCGCACCCCGCACCATTTATACATAGCCAGACGGACCCGCATGCCTCTGCTCGTGCAACACTATGCTCGGGAGCAGAGCAGGTTGCAGCTCCAAGAATTTATGGCCCTGTGGTCACAGCACGCCCAACTGGTGTATCGGGCTCCCGGCTCACCTGCCAGCTCTGCGGCCTACATGGACTGCGATCCGCACCTGCTCTGGTGCAGCACAGTCGTGTCCGCCAGTTGCTGGGGCTCCTGCGCGCCCCGCACGCGCGCAGGCTCGTTGTTGCGCTGCACGCGCAGACTGCTGCAGCGCCGTAGTGGCCAGAGGCTGCCAGCGTGCATAGCGGCCTGTACCACGCAGCACGCAGCACTGCGAGGAGCTTATGAGGGGCCTGAAGCGTGACTGCCGCACGCACCGCCTTGGAGCTCGCGGCAGGGCAGTGTCCCGTTGTTGGGCACTGCGAGCAGCCTGCCCAGCTGGGCTCAGAGTAAGCACCGGCGGTGGAGGGCGCGCTCCTTATTTTTATCTTTTTCAGCGTGTGTGCCGAGGAGCAGCTTTTTAGCGCAAAGGACCCTAGACCCTACCCCCACATGCGAGCAATCCAGCACATGCTGCATGGGAGTCTGTTGGACTCCCCGAGACTGATGAGCTGGCTGCCTCGCCGTATTGTCTTGACGCCCTGTGCGCACGGCTGCGTCACGTGGTGCATGGCGTGCCGCTGAGGCGCAGGGCGCAGTTCATGAAGCTGGGCATGAGGCCTCCTTCCTGCGCTGGGCGTTGAGCCATGCCCTGTGGCATGCATTTTATCATAAAGCAGACCTTGGGCCCCAAATATAGCACCATGTTAAAAAGTGTGAAAGCTAGCAGCTGCAGTCTGAAAGCAAAGAGTGCAGCCAATGCGCAGCACACAGTGCAGTGTCAAGGCCTTGTCCTTAATTACAACGCCAGCAAAAATCTCTCTGCGCCCAGCCACGCTCCTTGACAAGCTGGGCCAGTTTCTGCATGTTCAGAGCGGCCAAGTACGGGCGCCCGCCGACCAGTGCCCCGCCCGGCGGAGCCCCATGCAGCACTCCCAACCGCTATCATGTTCGGCTACTTTGCATCAGGGGCATAGCACTTACACTGTGGGCAGCCTAAGCCTGCGCCCTGAAGAGCACCTCTGCCTTGGATGCGCCAGCACTGCAGCGACGCAGGCGGCGCAAAGGGCGGTACCTGTCAACCTGTGTCAGTCAACTCAGGCAATCATTGAAGCTCCACTACCACTGTTGTCAGTGGCAAGGAGCAGGCCCCTGCCGTGGGTGCCACGTGCAGTACCCAGGTTCGCTGTGCCCGCGGCAGTTGCAGTCGCGCACGCGCGCGTCAGCATATCGCCCTGATCTGTTTCAATAGGGCGACACGCTGACGCGCGCAAGCGCGATTGCGACTGCCATGGGCACAGCGAACCTGGATACTGCACTTGGCAGCCACGGCATGGGGCCTGGTCGCCTGCCGCTAACAACAGTAGTGTGGTATGCACTGCTCTGAGCGTTTTACGTGACAGGTGGTAGCAGTCAACTGCCCACTCCTTACACTCCACTTTGCCAACGTGCACTGAACACTGCGCACCTGCACGCCCAACTCGTTCAGCTGAGCAGAAGTTGTGTGCACGTACGCATATGTACACTGGCAGGCAAGGGTCACCACGCAGCGCGAGGCGCCGATGGGCATCTTGTGATGACACTGTAGTTTTCCAAGCAGGCCATAACTCAAGATGGTACTTGCTGCTCGACACCAAGCACGAGCCACCCGTCACACTTAGCGCCAGTGACCTGCGCTCTCACGTTGTGGCATCGCTGCTTCTGGTGCACGACTGGATATCACCCTTGGACGAGTCCGGGCACCCCTCCCCCGCCTCTGCCGGCTTCTGCAAAATCAGTTGTGCCTGCAGCTTGAGCGTGTGTCAGACTCCGTCCAAGTAATCGGCAAAGGTGACCGTAATCAGCTCGAGCCTGACCAAGCACTCGAGCCCTGCCAAAAAGAGCCGACTCTCATTCTTTTCGCTCGGCAGCCGAGGGCGCAAGCAAGCTCTGTAGTGCAGCAGAGCAGATGGCTGCGCCCCACATCGCGCTGGCCTGCCTGGTATGCTTGGTCGCACTGCAGGGCGCGAGGGCCTTCGTCCCGGATGCCCTCGCCGATGCGTCCTGCGCCTGGGCGCCCGCCGGCGCTGAGAGCCCCAGCGCCGGCCCCAGCGGTAATGCCGCCTCGTACACGATTGCCAGCGGCCTGATCCCCAACGCGTACCGGACGGGTGTCCGCGCGCCCGTCAAGCCGCAGGTGCCGCCGGTCACCTGGCTCGGCGTGGCCAACTCCCCGACGTACAAGGCCCAGGTGCACGCAGCGGCGGGTGCGCTCAACCTGCCGCCGGTCAACAGCAACGCGACGGTGGACCCGGCGCGCGCGCGCACGTTCAGCTTTGTCAACCTGGGCGCGCGGACAATCTGGGTGAGCCGCCTCTGACCTGCTTGCAGGCACTCATAGTTTTGCTGGTGCATACGAGAGTGGACAATAAGACGGCGCCTCGACGCGCTGGCACTTGATCCCATCAGCTTCTCTGCGGGGCCGGCCTGCCTCGCCCAGCCTTGTTATAGCGATGAAGTGCACACGCGCGCCGCGCCGCAGGTGGGCATCAATGGCAACCACGGCGGCCCGCAGCCCGGCGGCGGCGGCTGGGTGCTCAAGCCGAACGAGTTCATCAAGTTCGCGATGGGCGCGGGCTACTCGGGCGCGCGCGCGTGGGGCCGCATCGCCTGCGCCGCCGCGCCCACCGACCCCACCTGCGCCAACTACACGTGCGCGGCCGCGGCGGGGAGCATCCCCACCAGCTGCACGCTCGCGCCGACCAAGGGCAAGGTGACGCTGTTCGAGATCAAGCTGGACAGCTACGCCAGCCTGGACTTCTACGACATCAGCCTGGTCGACGCCTACAACCTGCCAATGAACATCGTCCCAGTCCCCGGCATATACTCAGGCGAGGGCACTCCCTGACAATTTCTTTCTGGCACATGTGCTGCGCGCACTTACCACGCTTGCTGTGCATGCGCGCAGCCCAGCTGTGTGCAGGCACAGCAGCGCATGCAAAACGATGTACCCGCTGACCCCGAAAAGAATATCCAAGCTGTGGTTGCCCCTGGGCTTGCCGTTGTGAGAGCACAGGCGCTGTCCTCTGCGACGCGGTTGCATGGCCACATGTCCTGCTCTGACACAGGCGTGAGTGCATGCATGCGCTCCGCCTGCTGGCAGTGGCCCTGCAGCTCATGACTCGCCCAAGGCACGGCGCTGCCGCAGGCGCCAGCAGCGACCCCACGCACACCAGCAGCTGCGGCGCGGTCGCGTTCGCGCACGACCTGAACGCCGCGTGCCCCGCCGCGCTCGCCGAGTACAAGGATGGCGCCGGCGCGACAACCGAGTGCCGCAACCAGTGCGGGGTGGCCGCCACAAAGAACCAGCCGCTGTGCAACGCGTGCACCGGCTCCAGCTCGTGCGTGACCAATGCCAACTCGCTCGCCTTCAAGAACGCGGCGCCTGGTGCATACAGCTTCTCGTACGACGACGCGACGAGCACGTACATGTGCCGCGGCGCGGACTACCAGGTCCAGTTCGGCGTGCTGGGCGAGAAGGCCTTCTACATCCCGCTTTAGCGCCCTGCGCCTCCCGCCGGCCCGCCCTGGACAATCGGCTCTGTCTGCTATCGAAAGGGGATCACTGTGTGCATGATTTTCTGACACGGTACGGCCTACGGCATGAGCGCGCCGCCATGACAAAGCACCTGCCCCCTGCCTTTCAGGACTGGCTGCTGTGTGCACCTCCGCCTGAGCTGGGGCGTATCATGTGTCTGTGGCGCAGCGCATGCCTCCCCGTCCTCTCAACGCATCTGACAAGTCTGCTTTAGCTGGCCCCACGCCTTATCGCTGGCCCATGCCTGCCAGAGTGTGCTGCGGCCGTATGCCGCCCCGCAGCACAGCCTCGCTTGCGTGCATGGCGGCTGGGTGCGGGCGCATGCGTGCGCTCCGCCTGAGAGGGCACTGAAACACCGCCATGCTGCGCTGTGCGCTGCTGGTGACCCACCACCGGCCATGCCACACTGAGATGCTTCCACTCTGGCACAGGGCAGGCAATGCATGTATGGTGTCGCCTGCAGCGTGCAAGTGACACATGGCTGCAAGGTAGTCCCGCAGCCTCAGGTCTCTCCTACAGTGCTGACAGCAATATGTGTGGATTTACATGTCACAAGACGTGCAGTTCTGGCTTGGTAGGTAGGCCTTGTGGAGCTCCTTTTGATGTTGCGCGGCGTGTGTGCATGTCTGGGTGTAGTCTTTAGCACGCTGATGACCATCGGTCATAGGCTGCGCTGTGCGGGCGTGTGTGTGAGATGTGTGGACCGCAAGACTGACCTGTGGCTGACATCCTCGTATGCATGCAATGTTATAGCTTGCTCCATAGCTCATCCTGGGCACGCACTCACGATGATCACAGTGAGCGCATGGACCCGCATGCATAGATCTGCACTGTGACCGGTGGTCTGAGATGCTGGGTAAGCTGGAAAGATGCTCACCAATACAGTCATGCAGCAAGCAGAAAAGCATGGCACAGCCGCGCTCTCAGTTCAAGGCAGTTCAACACATGAAGCAGCAGCGCCAGCGCCCAGGGCCACACCCACCAGCAAGAAGAGGCCGTCTGGGGTTCCCGAGCTACCCTTGTGCAGCAGCGCCCACGCCCATGGCAGCCGCTCCGCGCCCCTGCCAGGCCAGCTGCCGTGTCAGCAGCACGCGCCCCTGCCGTCCTGCTCACTGCAGCACCCGTGCCCGCCGCTGCAGCAGCCGGCATACGCCACAGTCACCTATTCTGTCATGAAACACAGCACAGCAAGCTGTATCGGAGCATGGGCTGGCAACGCAGTCGGGACCCAGCGCATCGGGCGGCTCTGCACAGTCACAGCACCCGGGCCCCTGGGCCGCAGCGCACCGCCGGCAGCTGGCCGCCGCCGCCGCCACCGCTGGCGCCCAGCGCCAGCGCCCTGAGTGACTGGCTCGGGTCGCCCGGCCGCCGCATGGGGCCCTCTGCGCGCAGCGCGCGCCCCGTCAGGCTGCCGTGCGACGCCGCGGGCAGCGGGCGCCGGTCGTGCGCAATGGGTGCCCGGTTCTAAGGCGCTCGCCAAAGCTTGCACGCGGGCTGCGGCGGCGCAAGCGAGGGGTCCCAGGCCGCCAGCGCCGCGGGCTGACCAGGAGTGTCCCCTCCATGGGACGGGGGGCCCGGCTGGTCGCGCGTTCAAGCCCAGCGTGGCCCGGCGCGGGCGCGCACCGGCGGCGTCCGCGGCCGCGTCGACGCGCGCGCCGCGCGCGCCGGCGCCGCCGTAGCTGCCCGAGTCGGCGTCGGCGGCGGGCGTGCCGTCCCAGAGCCGCCCGCGCGGCGGCGCGCCGGTCTCCATGTCCTCGGCGCTCAGCGCGTCGGGCGGCCGCTCCGCAAACGGCACGCCGTCCGGCGGGCGTAGCCTGCGCGCGCACGGCAGGTGTTATGCCAAACATGCTGGCGCGTCTGTGCCGAGCGGGCCAGGCTGTTGATCAGAGGGCACAGCGGTGCGAGGGTGAGGGGGCGCCCAGCGCGGCGCAGCCCGCGCCGGCGGCGCGGCGGGGCGCGCGCCGCGACAGGTTGGCCATCAGCTTGCTGAGCAGCTGCTGCAGGTACTCGCGCGTGTTCAGGTTCTCGACCTCCGCGGGCGCGGGCGGGTGCAGCCGAAAGTCCGGCGCGAACGCCTCCTGGTACTCGTTCCCCGGCAGCTCGTCGCCCAGCTCCTGGCCTGCGCGGGCGGCGCGCTGCCGCGGTCAGCACTGCCCGGTCTCCCCCGGCTGCGGCAGCCAGCGCGCAGCCCGGCAACACCCGTTCGACGTAACAGGCGCAGGCCGCGCGGCCCCTCACGTGCTGCGCAGCGGGCGCGCTCCGCCGCACGAGCGCGCTCGTCGCGGCGGGCAGCGGCGGCCCAGCAGACGACAGCGCGGGGCTGCTGGCGGCAGCGCATGAGCTCCCCAGCCGCCCGGTCTGCCTGAGAAGGCGCGGCGGGGCGGGCGCGCACCCAGGATGCGGCCGGTCTCGTACGCCCAGCAGCGCGCCACGTTGTTGATCTTGTACCCGCCGCCGCCCAGCACCAGCATGGGCACGCCGAACTGCAGCATGAACTGCTGGCAGTCCGCGTGGCCGCGCAGCGTCAGGCTGAACGCGCCCAGGCGGTCGCCCGCCAGCGAGTCCGCGCCTGCGCGCCCGCGCCCGCGTGGGCCCGATGCCGGCGCCGGCGCAGCGCCGGCGGGGCGGGGCGCGGCGCACTCCCCCCGCCGCTGCGCTCGGCCAGCGGTGCAGGCGGGCGGCGGCCTTGCGCGGGACGCAGCCGCGGCGAGCGCGCGGCCGCCGGCGCGCTGGCCTAGCACGGGGCGGCGCTGCGACCCTGGCAGGCAGCGGGCGGGGCTGCGACCCCGGCAGGCAGCGGGCGGCGCCGGGCGCGCGCCCGACTGGAACACAATGACCTCCGGCTGGTAGATCTCCATCACGCGCCGCATGATGGGCCGGAACAGGAACGTGTACGCCGCGTCGTCCATGCCGTCCTTCAGCGGCACGTTCACGCTGTAGCCCTTGCCCCTGCGGCGCGCGGCGCCGCGGCCTGGGCCGCCCGCCCGCCGCGCGCGCTGCCGCGGGCCCGTCATCACGGCCCCGGGTTTCCCGGGCCAGCGCGCCGCTGGCAGCGCCGCCGCCGACCTGCCTGGGCTCGGCGTGCGCCGCCTCCCGGCCGCCCCGCGGCGCAGCGCCAGTGGATCACAAGCTGCAGAATAAAGTTGTTACGCAGGTGACAGCTCCCAGTACCTGACAGTCAGGACATTGCTAGGGCGCCCAGCGCGCACATGCGCGCCTGGTCACGCGCAGGCAGCAGGTGAAGGGCGGCGGGCGGGTGCGCGCCGGCCCTGGCCGCAGTTGTGCAGGTCGCCGGTGCCGGGGAAGAAGCCGTCGCCGAGCTTGTGCAGCGAGACGGTGAGCACGCGGTCGGTGGCCAGGAAGGCCTCTTCGACGCCGTCGCCGTGGTGGATGTCGATGTCCACGTACAGCACGCGCGCGTGGTACTTGAGCAGCTCCAGGATGGCCAGCACGATGTCGTTGACGTAGCAGAAGCCCGACGCCTGCGCGGCCG
>JAABUV010004233.1_pt1 | contig 17382 bp, 15 predicted proteins | sample 5559971 | NCBI WGS metagenome assembly JAABUV01 (sample SAMN10711881, study PRJNA513362) | rock metagenome | isolation source: Antarctica rocks | place: Antarctica: Victoria Land, Knobhead nord | collected 2015-12-19
ATGGACATCTCCGTCGCCATCCCCAGCAACCTGGTCGACGTCTCGAACGGCCGCTTCACCGGAAAGCGCGATCTCGGCGACGGCTACACCCAGTGGAACTGGCACGTCCACTACCCCATCAACAACTACGACGTCTCCCTCAACATCGGCAACTACCAGCATTTCGCCGAGAAGCTGGGCCCACTCACCCTCGACTTCTACGCCCTCCCCGAAGATCTCGACAAGGCCAAACGTCAGTTCTCGCAAGCCAAACTCATGCTGGAGGCCTATCAGCACTACTTCGGCCCTTACCCCTTTTCCAAAGATGGTTACAAATTGATCCAGGCCCCCTACACCGGCATGGAGCACCAGTCCGCCGTCACCTATGGCAACCACTTCGAAAACGGCTACTACGGCCGCGACTGGACCGGAGTTGGCATCAGCCCGCGCTTCGATTTCATCATCATTCACGAGTCCGGCCACGAGTGGTTCGGTAACGCCGTCTCCGCCGCCGATTCCTCCGACATGTGGATCCACGAGGGCTGGACCACCTACCTCGAATCGCTCTACGTCGAGTACCGTTGGGGCAAGCCCGACGCTCTCAAATACATCAACGGTTACAAATCAAAAGTCCGCAACCTACACCCCATCATCGGCCAGCACGGTGTAAACGCAGATCCCCCCATCGACCAATACTTCAAGGGCATCCTGTTCCTCAACACCCTCCGCAGCATCGTCGACGACGACCCGCGCTGGTTCAAGCTCATCCACGATCTCTTCCAACACTTCAAATACCGCAACATCATGACCGAGGACGTTGTCGCCTACTTCAACCAGCACACCGCCGCGTACCTCCACCAGGACCTTACGCCGATCTTCAACCAGTACCTCCGCCACCCCGCCATCCCGACCCTCGACCTCGCCTTCGACGCCGCCGCCCACACCGTCCGCTACCGCTGGCGTGCCGACGAACCCGCCTTCGCCATGCCCATCCGCGTCGGCGACCCCACTCACTGGAGGATCATCCACCCCACCACCCAATGGCGGACCCTGCCCACCCTCCTCACCCGCGACACCTTCCAGGTCGCCACCGACCTCTTCTACATCAACGTCGACAAGTCATGAGGGAGCAGGGAAGACTCCTTAGCCTCTAAGAGTCTCGCTCAGAAAAGCTCGGCCTTTTCCCCATGCGCTAGCATCAGCAATGCACAAGGGAGCCGTTGCACGAGGTGTCCTGACCCTCTATCTCGCCAACGCATCCGCCCCATTTCCATTCCAGGCTCAGACCTGGCGCCTCGTCGACCACACCAACGGCAGCGGCACAGAGACCGCCCGCCTCCTCATCACCACTTCCACCGACAACTACACCTCCACCAACAGCCCCCCGAAGCAGGCTCTCCTTCAGATCAAATGCGTCGCACCCCTCACGGACAGCGTCACCCTCTCCATCGACTCCGACTCCACCTTCGCCGTAAAGACCGACGCCACGGCAACCCTCCCCATCCGTCTCGACGACGAACCCCCCATCCACGCCGCGTCGGCAAACCTCTCCCTCCACCAGATCCTCATCTACGATCTGCGCAACCTCCTCCCCTCCCACAAGCGAATCGCAATCAGCCTCCCCATCGGTACCAGGGGCCCGCAGCCCCTTACCTTTGACCTCTCCCAACTCGCCTCCGCCATGCGAGACTCCAACTGCCGAAGACGCCTGCAATAGCCCTAACCCGCCCTCCACGTCGCATGCGAGACGTGTCGCTCCAAGCCGCGAAAGATGCCTTTCCTGCCGTACTCGTTCGTCTCGCAGATCCGCCCCGGTGATCTCTCCATGGAAACCATCGGTTGCTCATCCTGATCCATCCTGGAAGCTCTCCCACTCAGCGAGCTACCATCTGGGCGAGGCCTCACCATGCGCTTGTCCCGCCGCTCCGTTCTCTCCACCCTTGCCGGCACCGCGGCAGCCGCCGCCCTTAGCCCTCTTTCTTCGATCGTCCAGGCCAGCAGCTCCGAAAAGCCCAGCAGTTCGAAAACGCAGGATCAGCCTCTCCCTCACGACCCACTCCGCCCCGCCTTCCACTACCTCCCCACCCGCAACTGGATGAACGACCCCTGCGCCCCCATCTTCCACCGCGGCCAGTACCACATGTTTCATCAGTACAACCCCAACGCCGCCCATTGGGGAGACATGCACTGGGCCCACGCTGTCTCGCCCGACATGGTTTACTGGCGACGCCTCCCCGTCGCTATCGCGCCCACCCCCGGCGGCCCCGACTCCGAAGGCGTCTTCACCGGCTCCTCCATCCTCCACAACGGCACACCTGCCATCATCTACACCGGCGTCCAGAGCGTTCCGCACGATCAGGCCACGCTCTCCGACGGCACTCACAACTTCCGCGAGACCCAGCTTCTCGCCACCGCCGCCGACCGCTCCCTCGGCGCCTGGCGCAAGCACCCCCAACCCGTTATTCCCTCGCCACCTCCCGGCATGAAGGTCACAGGCTTCCGCGATCCCGCACCCTTCGAGCACGCCGGCGCTCAGTACCTCGCCGTCGGCTCCGGCATCGCCGGTAAGGGCGGCATGGTCCTCCTCTACCGCGCCGTGAAATCCCCTGGCGGCGCCCCCGACCTCACAAACTGGGAGTACCTCCACCCGCTCGCCGAAGCGCAGCGCTCCGGCAATCGCACCTCCGCCACCGACCCTGTCGACACCGGCGAAATGTGGGAGTGCCCTGACTTCTTCGCTCTCGGCAACCGCCACGTACTTATCTACTCCACCGAGCGCAAAACCTTCTGGCAGGTCGGCGACCTCGACCCCCAAACCCTCCGCTTCCACCCCTCCAACTCCAGCCAGCTAGACCTCGGCCGCTCCTTCTACGCCCCCAAAACCCAGCTCGATGCCCACGGCAACCGCATCCTCTGGGGCTGGCTCAACGAGACCCGTCCTGAAGCCGAGTACACCGCCGCCGGCTGGTCCGGCATGCTCTCCCTCCCTCGCGTCCTTACCGTTGAAGGCGGCGTGCTCCGCATGCGACCCTTGCCCGCTCTCCGGTCCCTGCGCGAGCCGGTTGCTAACAACATCTTGAACGCCGAATCAGGTCCAAATATGCTCCTGAGCAGCGGAGGCCGCATCAGCGAGTTCACCGCCACTCTCCAGCAAAACGCCAGACCCGACATCCCATCCGCCTTTATCCTCTCGGACGCCGCCGGCCCACTCATCACCATCCGCAGCCCCGCAGGCCAGCAAGCGAGCTCCGCCGACTTCGTACTTCCCGCCAACACCCAACTCTCCAGGAACCCCACTATCCACGTCTTCTTCGACAACTCCGTACTCGAACTCTTCCTCGACAACACCCTCTGCTTTACCAAACGCTTCTACAAGCGCGACCCGGAGCAACCCATCGCGACCCTCATACTCCCCGGCAGCTACACCGCTGTCGAACCCACCACCTACACTCTCAAACCCATCTGGCCCGCCTGACCGGTGCCGCTCTCGAGACGCTCGCCAACCCTCCCACCCACTTTGCTTTACACTCGTGAGGGCGCTCAGTATCCTTAGGCTTGCAGCCGCGCCATGCGACCTCGCCTCGCTGCGCATCCCAACTCTCGATCCGTTCGTAAACAGGAGAAATACACAATGGCCGTAGTAGACGAAAAAGTTAAACAGATCATCGTCGAGCAACTGCAGGTGGACGAGGCAGAAGTCACCCCCGGGGCAAGCTTCCAGGAAGACCTCGGTGCCGACTCCCTCGACGTCGTCGAACTCGTCATGCAGTTTGAAGAAGCCTTCGACATCCAGATCCCCGACGAGGACGCCGAAAAGATCAAGACCGTCAAGGACGCCGTCGAATACATCGAGAAACACCAGAAGGTAGGAAAGTAGCAAATGCTCCCCCAGATCCCAGCGCGGCGCGTCGTCGTCACTGGTATCGGCCTCATCTGCGGTGTCGGCAAGACCGCCCCTGAGGTCTGGGAGGGTCTGCTCGCCGGCAAGAGCGGCATGGCCGAGATCAAAGCCTTCGACCTCACAGGACACCCCGTCCGCTTTGCCGCCGAGGTCAAAGACTTCGACCCTCTGAAGTTCGTCGACAAAAAAGAAGCCCGCAAGATGGGCCGCTTCATCCACTTCGCCCTCGCCGCCTCGCAGGAGGCCATGGACCACTCCGGCCTCGTCATCGACGAGTCCAACCGCGACCGCTTCGGCGTCCACATCGGCTCCGGGATCGGCGGCTTCGACGTCATCGAGCGCGAGCACTCCGCCATGCTCGCCGGCGGCCCCCGCAAGATCTCGCCCTTCTTCATTCCCGGCTCCATCGTCAACCTCGCCGCCGGCCACGTCTCCATCCGCTTCAACGCGCGCGGCCCCAACGAGGCCACCGCCACCGCCTGCACCTCCTCCGCGCACTCCATCGGTGACGCCTTCCGCATCATCCAGCGCGGTGACGCCGACGCCATGATCGCCGGTGGTACCGAGGCCGCCATCACCCCGATGGGCGTCGGCGGATTCGCCGCCATGAAGGCCCTCTCCACCCGCAACGAAGATCCCGAACACGCCTGCCGCCCCTGGGACAAGGACCGCGACGGCTTCGTCGTCGGCGAGGGTGCCGGCATCCTCATCATGGAAGATCTCGACTTCGCCCGCGCCCGCAAGGCCAACATCCTCGCCGAGGTCATCGGCTACGGCATGTCCGCCGACGCCTTCCACATGACCGGCATGGCCCCCGAAGGCGAGGGCTGTTTCCGAGCCATGACCGCCGCTCTCAAAGTCGCCGGCATCGCCCCCGACCAGATCGACTACGTCAACGCCCACGCCACTTCCACTCCTCTCGGCGACGCTCTCGAGTCCAAGGCCATCGAAAATGTCTTCGGCGACCGCGCTAAAAACCACACGCTCCTCGTGAGTTCCACCAAATCCATGACTGGCCACCTACTCGGCGGAGCCGGCGGACTCGAGGCCGGCATCACCATCCTCGCCATGCAGAACGGCATCGCGCCCCCCACCATGAACATCGTCGAGCTCGATCCCCAGTGCCGCCTCAACTACGTCCCCAACAAGCCCCAATCCGCAACCATCGACTACGCCCTCTCCAACTCCTTCGGCTTCGGCGGAACCAACGGCTCCCTCATCTTCAAACGCTGGTCCGAGTAAGCCGTCTCGTCCTTCTCAACACGCCTCCATCTGACTCCCCGTTCCTCCGCTTCGTTATGGGTTCGCGCTTGCCTCCCCCCTTGCTCAATAAGTGAGTAAGCGAATTTAGCTTGCTTTGTGCTTGGATGAGGAACATAGTGGCTCTCCCATGCGAGTCTCTGGTCTCTCTCTAGGCGTACTTGCCTGCTCTTTGGTCTTTGGGTCTGCGAAACAAATTCAGGCCCGACAGCAGCAGCGCCGTGCTTCTCGATAGAGAGGACGCGAATGCCCTCTGGCTCGGCGGCGCAAGCAACTCCCTTATCAGGGAACTAAAAGTATTCGGCCACAATCCTGCCGTTGCCGTCCCACAAATACCAAGGAGACTAGATCGTGCGAATTGTTACAGCAATGCTCTTTCTCTCGGGCTTGTGTGGCGCCGCTTCAGCGCAGAGCGATCGGCTCACATTGTCGACGTTTGCCGACCAGATAACCCGTGACTCATCAGACCAGCTTCCAGGCGCGTTGGAAGTATCAAAAGCTCTCAGTGAAATACCTCTGCTGCCCGAAGCAGAAATCACAGGCGCACTGCCTGGATTGACTAGGCTGCTCAACGGCCAACAGATCGAGAAGAAGAGAATTGCGATGGTGGCCCTGATGTGTATAGCGCGACGAGATGATGCGGAAAAGTTGATCTCTCCAATCACCGATACGCTACTTCACGAGGTGGATGATGAGGAAGACTTCGTCAGCACGCAAACCACACTGCTGCTAGCGGGCCTCTACCGTGATCCGCCGGCCACCCTTGTAAACAATTTCGTAGTGCGTCTTGGCCGCGAATCGGTGGACTCACCAAGGGGGCCCGTCATCGCGTATGGGCTCATAAAGATGGCACCAGACAGCCCTGCAGCTCAGGATGCGGTGGTAACATTCCTCACTCGCGCAGCGAGAAACCCGAAAATGTCTATTGACGCGTTGCGTGCTGTTGCTTCCCCTCGAGTGACGAATGAAAAGCTCATAGCGGCAATAGTTCAGCTGACTGTTGGATCTGTTGATCCTAGAGTGAAGATTGCGGCAATCACAACGCTTCAACGGATAGGTCCAAAGGCTATCGGTCAGGCCACGTCACAGCTGTCGGCACTGGCGAACAGCAAGGATGAGACGGACGCCGTTCGCACTGCTGCGCAGGACGCCTTGCATCTACAATCAGCGCAGTAGCCGGAACCGCGGCTCCGGCGGCATCGCGCCCCCCGACCATGAATATCGTCGAGCTCGATCCCCAGTGCCGCCTCAATTACGTCCCCAACAAGCCCCAGCCCGCAAAGATCGACTTCGCCCTCTGCAACTCCTTCGGCTTCGGCGGCACCAACGGCTCCGTCGTCTTCAAACGCTGGTCCGAGTAAGCCGTAGCTCCGAGTTGCCCGTAGCCACCGAATATCTAGAACATCGGCCGCCTGAAGCTGTCGATCACCGTCGCCACCTGCTGCGATTGGTCGTCCGGCTGATGATCCTTCGCCATCTGCATCGCCTTCGCAAACACCACCTCCGCCTCCTCATCCCGGTGCGCAATCTTCAGCGCTCCACCCAGCTTTGCCTGCATGTGCGCCGAGTCAGGCGCCATCGCCGCCGCCGCCCGAGCCTCGGCAATCGCCTCGTCCCCCTTTCCCTGACGAAGCAGCATCGTCACGCCGCTATACCTCGCCTGCGCTGCCACCAGCGGCACATCGAAGCTCCCCTTGTAGACCAGTACCGTGTTGCCGATCATCGCCTCTGGCCGGCCGTCCCGGAACTGCCGGTACGGGTTCATATCCCCATTCCCCCACATCGTCCCTGAGACGTCCATCGCTCCCACCAGCACCCTCCCCGTAATCCTCTGCGGAACGCTCGCCTGCGGAGCTCCTATCCATAGCGCGAACCCGGTAGGCAGCGGCTTGCACGGAATCCCGTAGTTCGCCTGCGGCACCGTCGGCAGGCTGTACGCGAACCAGCACTCCTCGCCGGGATTGGCAGGATGCGCCCGCAGGTACGCGCTCACCTCCTTCAGCTCCTGCCCCCAGTCCACATTCGAGTCCGAAAGCAGCCGGTACGATCTCCCAGACCCCCCAAACGCCTCATTCGCGTAAGGCAGGTAATCCGGGAACGCATGCACCGAGGAGATCGCCTGGAACAGCAGCAGCGCCGCAACCGCATACTGGCCCCCACGCGAGCCCTTGGCCAGCGTCCACCCGCTCGCCCCCGCCAGCACCGCCGCAAACGGATACATCGGCAGCACATGCCGAACTCCAATATCGAGGTGGGACGTCCTACTCGCCAGCAGAATGACTACAGCCGGCACCAGCAGAAACAGCAGCTCCCGTCGATACTGACGGAGTCCTTTCGAAAACATTACCGGAGCAATCATTGCCAGCACCAGCAGCGTCAGACTGCTCTTGATCGCGAGCGCCACCGGAAAGTAAAACCACACGCCGGTCGAATGCACCTTGCCCAGCAGAAACATCGGATGCATCACCTGGTCGATCGGCAGCTTCGTCCACCCGTACAGATACGCCTCCGGCAGCAGGTGCCAGCGCGCCAGAAACAGGATCGGCACATGGATCGCCTTCGGCAGAAACATCGCGAATGGTGTCAGCGGAGGCATGATCGTCAGCCCTGCCGGCCGGGCCGTGTATCGGAATCCGTAGAACGCCCACAGAATGCCATACCCCACCACCGCCGCCATCGCGATCGCCCCTGACATTCGCCAGGCCAGCACCCCACGTCTCGGCTGCCGCTCCCGATCCCTGATTAGAACGATCGCCGCGCAAATCACCACGATCGGCAGCACGATCACGCCGCTCATCTTAGTCGCCAGCGCCAGCCCAAACGCCAGGCCAAAAATCAGCGCCCCCCCCACTCCCGGCTCTTTCACGTATCGGTAAAACGCATACACCGACGCAAACACAAACAGCGACACCGCCATATCCGTCGTCACCAGCGCTCCATGCCCCAGCACCGTCGGCTCAAACGTGAACAACGCCAGCCCCATTAGCCCAGCCACTGGCCCGAACATCTCATACCCTGCGGCGAACACCAGCAGCCCCAGCAGCAACGGGAACACCACCACCGCCGTCCGAGCGCGCAGCAGCAGCCTGTCCGCATCGTTCCCATACAGCAGCTGGTCCCCGCCGATATACTCCTCCGCGAAGAAAAACGGGTTCGGCGGATGCGGCTGCCGCAGCTCCATGCCCAGCAGCGGAGCCGCCGCCACCAGCTTCACCAACGGAGGATGCTCCGGGTTTACTCCGAAATCATGCGCCCGCCAATGCTGGTATCCCGCATACAGGTGCGCCCCCTCGTCCGCCGTCTGCGACATCCGCCGCGACGACATCAGCAGCTCCGCCCCCAGCACCAACAGCAACGCCGCGACCGCAGCGGCATAGAACATGCGCAACCTCGATGTGGTTGCAAAGCTGCCATCCCTCATGCGACCTCCCACAAAGGCTGGCCCGCCTGCTGATCTTGTGTGTGCGATGACTCTATCTCACTGGCCGCTATCATGCCAGCTTCCGCCCCCTACAGCGCCGGCTGCTCCATCCGCCACGGCGACACCGTACCCCACCCCTTCAGCTCGTTCAACGCCCACGCATTCGTCTTGTCCGTATGGCACGACGTGCACGGATTCGGCACCTTGCTCTGCCCCGTCAGCACCGGCGTAATAAACCGGAACGTGTGGCTCCGCACAAAATTGTCCTTGATCGTCTGTTCGATCCGAGGCATATGGCACGCCACGCACTCGCTTCCCTTGCTCCCCCCCGCATGATGCGTATGCTCCGCCACCGTCCCCTTCAGGCCCGCGCCATTCCCCGCCGACGCCGCATGACGCCCAAGGCACAGCGCATTCCCCAACGCCTTTAGATTCGCCGCATTCGCATTGCTGTGCACCTCATGGCAGTCGAAGCAGCGCAGCTCCCGGTGGTACATCGTTCTCTGCAAAAAGTCGTTTCCCTGCATGCGATTCTTGTGCGCCGTCACGTCCGCGTACTGGAGGAAGTTCGTCACTCCCGGCTTCAGCTCTTCGAGCGCCCACACATGCGCCAGCCTCTCTCCCGCCGTGTACCCCACCGCCCAGTCGAACCTCTTCCCCCAGGCGTATTGAAGCCCGTCTGCTCGAGCGGCGGCCCCTGGCTATGGCACTGGATGCAGGTATCGTTCCCGCAAACATAGTCCAACGTATCCGGATTGACCACGTTCTTCCGCGTCGGATGTGCCGCATGCACGCTCCCCGGTCCATGACACCGCTCGCAGCCGACGTTCCACTCCGTCACCTGCTTCGTCTTTACGTCGTAGTTCACACTGTGGCATCCATCGCACAGAGCACCCGTCGGCCGCTCAGCATTGGTCTTACCGTGAAACGGCTCCCACCAGTCCGTCCCGGGCTCCACGTGGTACGGCAGCCACCGCCTCTTCGCCACATCCACTGCGCCGGCTGCACAAATAATCGTTGCCGCGCTTGGTAAAGTACCTCTGCTTCCACTTGCTCCCATAAACAAAGCCACATCCTTCAGATCGAACGTGACCAGCGGATCCGCGCGTGAAGTCCGCCAGCACCGCCTCCGCATGCACCTTCGGGTCTCGCACGACGTTCGCCATCCATCCGCGTCTGCTTCCACCCGGCATAGATCTCGCGTGGCATCCTTTGCAGCCCTCCGAGCCCACGTAGCGCGCCTTCTCCCCACCCGCCTGTGTTCTGGCCAGAACCGTCACCGCAAACAGAAGCAGCACCGAAACACGCAAGGCAAAATGGCCCAATTGCTTTTCATTCCTCAACCTAACTCATGAACGCCGCAACGCCAACGCTGATCAGCATCCCCACCGCCCACCAGCCCACCACCACCGCTGCCGCCTTGCCCGTCGAGACCCGCGCCACAATCGCCGTTCCAATCACCAGCAGAATCAGTGTCCAGATCCCGATCACGTCGAAGAAGCTTAATACCGACTTCAACCACGGAGCTCCATCCGGCATGAAGTAAGCCGGATTCGTTCCCACCGGATTCTTCATGTCATAGGAGTCCGCGCTATTGCCGAACATCAGCGTCACAATCGTCAGGATGCCGGTCAACAACTTCGGCAGCGAGGCATACATCACCACCGCAAACATCTGCCCAAACGTCGTCTGCGCTCCCAGACCGAAGTTGAAGCTCGCCCAGAACAGCAGAGCCTCGATCGACACAAAGATCAGAAGGAACGCGAACGATCCATAGCTCGAATACTTGTAGCCCTTCGCCATCCCCCGGAACTGCGCCGTCTTCTGCTCAGGCGTCAGCGAGGACATCCGCTCCTCCTGCTTCGGACTCTGATGAACTTGATTTTCCGCCACCCGCTCAAAGCCTACCTGCCGGTCCACAACAACGGTCATTCCTAGCGTCACCAGCACCATCAGCACGAACGGTACCCACCACCGTGTGCTTCGCAGAATATCCGTGAAAGTTTTGCTCGGCGCGATAAACGTGTCAGCAACCCGTTCCACCTCACTGAGGCCGCGTCCACCCGTGGTAGCTACCTGCGCATCCTGCATGGCAAACTCCTAAAATCGGTGGATTGTTTGGACCTTCTGTTCACGATTGCTTCGAATTGTATCCGCAACGGAACTCGGCCCACGTATTTGTTTTCTGCCGCCTTCCGCGCGGCATTCAACCCTGCACGGCTGTTTCGAAAACGCGGTTTTTCTTTCCGCGCCTCCCTTTAGCTCAGCAAAAAGCCTCCCCACCGGGGAGGCTCTCGCACAAAATAAACAAGCGGCTTACTTCATCTCGATGCCGCCCGCATCCTTCTTTTCCTTGGCCAGCTCGTTCTGCTTCCGCGCACCCATCGACTTCTGAGCCCACTGATCTGCCTCCGCAAGATCAGCCTTGCGAGCCGCATCGTTGCCGCACTCTAGATCCGCCTTGCGACGGAGGGTGAGTTGCAGGTACGACATCGCAGCATCGTCGTTTGGGCTGATCTCGAGCGCCTTGTGCAGATACTCCAGGCCCTCCGTTACAGGTCCTGTGTTCGCCGCGACAAGCTTCTGGCAGGCAGCTTTGCTCTTCTTCGGATTGCCCTCTCCGTCATCGACAAGCCCATCCGCGGCCAGGATGATGCGAGCCTCTTTATAGGCTCTCGACCAGTTCACGAAGCCGATCGTGTAGTACGCCTCGGAGTCCTTCGGAGCCAGTGCGATCACCTTCTTCTCGTACTCTTCGGCCTGATCCAGCTTCCCGATATTCCGGTTGATCGACGCAATCTGCTTCAGGGCAGTCAGATCGTTCGGATCCTTCGCCAGCACCGCGTTGAACCCATCCAGCGCCTTCTGCGCCGTCTTTAGGTTCTCGGGCGTATCAAGATTCGGCACGACCTGGTATGAGTAAGCCGTCGCCAGATACAGCTTCGCATTCTCATATCCCGGATCGAGCGCGATCGAGTTTTGAAAGTGATTCACGGCCTCCTCGTACCGGGCGTTCTTGAACGCCTGCACGCCTTTGGTCAGTTGATCGCGCGCCTTGAGCCGGTTACACCCAGTGGCAGAAGTCAATAGCAGTGCCACGAAAGCGGCCGTAACCGGAATCCGAGCGGTAAATTTCATGGGGCGTCACTTCTCCTTCGAATAGGGGAGCAAAGATTTTGAATCGATCAACTCACTTGCCGAATGATTGTAATGGTACATCGCCTTTCGTGACTAGAGTGCACCCATCCTCAGATTGCTCCACTTGTACAGCTTCGAGGGCACGATAAACCCACAACTACATCGACTCTCAGGCAAAAGCGTGCTGACACTACGATGCGCAGAATTGCTCCGGTGACATCTGGCTACACTTCGCCAGCCCTGATCGCACCCGCTCCACAGGTCCGCCGCCATGCACTGTTCAGTTAAACAACAAGGACAGCCCACACTCGGACTGCCCTTGAGAACTTCCTGTCCCTTACTGGCCGGCTTCCACTCGTGGCGTGATCAGGCCAATGTTATCGACCCCCGCCTGGTGCCCGAAGTTAATCATCTCCGTGACCTGGCTGAAGTCCAGATCCTTGTCGCCCTTCACGAACATGACCTTCTCTTGCCGCGCCGCGAAAATCTCCGCCAGTCTCGGCTCGATGTCCACCTTGTTCATCGCGGTCTCATTGATTTTGTAAGCCGGTGCTCCGGCCCCGTTCGACAGCACCTGAACCACAATGGTGCGATCGTTGTCCGGCGGAGGTGTCTTGTTCTTTGGCGGCTGCGGCACCAGCGTGTCCAAACCTCGCGGCGTCACCGGCACAATCACCATGAAAATAATCAACAGCACCAGAAGAACGTCAATCAGCGGTGTCACGTTCATATCCGACATCGCCCCGCCTGTATTTCCGCCGCCCATTCCCATATCGAATCTCCTCAATCTCTACTGTTTGTCCAGACTGCCGTCCTGGACGTTCCGTGACTTCCGCCGCTCCTCATCGCCGCAGCGATTATTCGGAACTCCGTCTGTATCCAAACTATTTCTTCTTCGTGGTGGTCGCCCCGGATTCATCGTTCCGCTCCGTCAGCAGCCCGAGCTGGCTCACACCGGCCGAGCGAATACCGTCGACCGCATCCATGACCTTGCCATAGTTGGCCCGCATGTCGCCTCGGAAGAATACCTCTTTGGTCGTTTTGTTCTCCAGCTTCGCCGCGATCTTCGATCCCATGTCGTCCAGCGTGACCTGATCGCCGCCCAGAAACACACGTCCATCCCGAGTCACTGCAATCGTTACCGCATCTTCCTTGTTCGCGTCTTCCATCACCACCGCGGCATCCGCCTTTGGCAGGTCGACGTTCACCTTGTTGTTCAGCATCGGTGTGATCACCATGAAAATGATCAGAAGCACCAGCATGACGTCCACCATGGGCGTCACATTGATGTTGGAGTTGACCTTCTTTCCTTCGTTCCGCTGAGAGATTGCCATTACGCGACTCCTGAAACCTTATCTGTCCATCCACTTCGTCCGGGGCGGATCCCTTCGCCCCCCGGATGCCGTTCGCTTTGTTGGCATCCGGGGAGCTCCAGGCTCAAACCCCGCGTCTATATCTCCAATCGCAACCCCAGACAGGCACTGCGTTTAGCGATGGCTCTGCTTGATGAAGTAGTCCACCAGCTCGCTCGAGCTGTTATCCATCTCAACGTCAAACGCCTCCACCTTGCCTGTGAAGTAGTTGAACGTCATCACGGCAGGAATCGCCACCAGAAGGCCGAACGCCGTCGTAACCAGGGCCTCTGAGATACCACCGGCTACCGCGCCGATACCAGAAGTCTTCTGCGTCGCAATCTGCTGGAAGGCGTTAAGGATACCGACCACCGTCCCGAACAGTCCGATAAAGGGTGCCGTCGACCCGATGGTCGCCAGACCGCCCAGACCACGCTTCAACTTCGCGTGCACGATCGCCTCCGAACGCTCAAGCGCCCGCTTCGAGCTCTCGATCTGCTCCTCGGTGATGCTGCCACCCGATCCAAAGCTCCGGAACTCCTGCAGACCAGCGGTAACGACCTCTGCGAGATGCGACTTCTTGGAACGGTCGGCAACCTTGATCGCTTCGTCCAGACGCCCGTCCTTCAACGCCCCGGCAACCTTCGGGGCGAACTCGCGGGACTGCTTTCGGGCTGCACTGAAATACAGAGCGCGATCGATAATCACCGCGAGCGACCAGATCGACATAATAAAAAGCAGAATAACTACTGCGCGGGCCAGGTTACCCATGTTGCCCCAGAGCTGTAGCGGGCTGAAGCCGACCTGCGCCTCCTGGAAGTACATGGCGAGAGATGCGGGTGCGTGAGCGAAGTTTGCGAGATGAGCGAGAATCACTGGGGTCTTTCCTCCTGGTTCCATTCTGAAAGTTACATTCTTGATGCGCTTGCCCTTGACGCGTATCCCCCGTCAGTGGCACAAGGGGAAGATCTTCCGCGCGAAAGACCCGTTGAACGGTGTCGTCGCTGCGCGAGCAGCTATCCACCAATGTTGAAGTTCACCGTAACCGTCGTATCCACTTCCGTCGGTTCGCCATTCAGGACGTACGGCTTGTAGCGCCAGCTCCGGACCGCCTCAAGGGCACTCGACCGCAACATCTCCGGTCCACTGATCACCGTCAGGTTCTGAATCGTGCCAGACTTCGAGATCAAGGCATGAAGCACCACTGCTCCCGAAACGTGTGCTGCTTTCGCGATCGGAGGATACACCGGCTTCGTCTGCGAGATCGCCAAGCCTGCGACCACACCGCTCGATACCCGGGCCGGACCCTTCGGCTTCTCAACCTTGACCGTCGGTGCCGGAGCCGATCCCATTCCGCTCATGACGCCTCCGGGAACACCGCCAGCCGATCCACCCGTCATACCGGACATCCCGGCCACACCAGCCATCTGCGGAGGAGGAACAGCGTCCTCCTTCAGCATCTTGATGTCCTTCGGAATCTTCGTCGGGGCATGCAAGCCCTGGTCGATCTCCGAGACCATCTTGATCGGCTTCACCACGGCCGCGGGTGGCGGTGGTGGAGGAGGCGGTGGTGGGGGCGGTGGCGCAGTCAGCATCGCCGTCATCGCCGTCTTCGGAAGAGCTTCCGGGTTGATCAGGGGAATCAAAATCAAAAGTCCAAGGATCGCTCCGTTGAAGATGAAGGTGCCAATCATCCAGTACTTGGACTTGGTCTTGATCTTCCCGCCGGACTCCATTAACGAGTCTTCAAACATGGCCTGCCTCTTTCTGGGGGAGAACAGCTACAAACTTAGACACCGCGCTGATCAAAAATGTTCCCGATGAAATTTAATGAAGCGAAGGTGGCCTAAGCAACGTCCCCAGTCGCCAATTCGCGCGCCAGGCATTTATACCTCAGATGACACACGTTCGTCCCGGAGCTACCCGCACCCAAGAGAGAAGAGGCCTGCCTTGCCCTTTCCACGCGCCCTAAACCTTACTTCGCTTGGCGGCCGGCAAGGCCGCCAGCTTACCCCGGCTAGCCCGCCAGTCCTGGTACGACACCAGCATCGGCGCCGCCACCGCAATGGACGAGTACGTCCCAATCAGAATCCCGATCACCAACGCAAATGAGAATCCGTGCAGCACCTCGCCGCCAAAGATATACAGCGACAGCACCGTCAGAAACGTCAGCCCGGAGGTCAGCACCGTCCGGCTCAACGTCTGGTTGATCGACCGGTTCACCACGTCCGACAGCGACTCTCTCCGGCTCAGCGCCAGGTTCTCCCGGATCCGATCGAACACCACAATCGTGTCGTTCATCGAGTAACCGATCAGCGTCAGGATCGCCGCTATCACCGTCAGCGTAATCTCCTGGTTCGTCAGGCTGAACGCCCCCACGGTAATCAGCGTGTCATGGAAGACCGCCACCACCGCCGCCACGCCATAAATCAGCTCGAACCGGAACCACAGGTACACCAGCATCCCGATCAGCGAATAGGCCGTCGCCAGCCACGCCTGCTTCTGCAGCTGCTTGCCCGCCGTCGGCCCCACGATATCGACCTGCTCCACCGCGAAACTCGAATCGTGGTAGTTCGCCGTCAGCGCACTCTCGACCGCCTGCCGCCCCGCGTCGTGCGCCGTGTCCTTCGCGGTCGACTCCGGCAGGGCGATAATCACCTTGTTCGCCGCCTGCGCGCCCGCTTCTCCCATCGAGTTGCTGATCCGCTGAACCCTCTCGTCCCGGATCCCGGCCTGGTGCAGCGCCTGCCGGATGCGGTCCTCGTTTGGCGTCCCATCGAACCTCACCCGCACCTGCGTTCCGCCTTTGAAATCCACGCCGAGCGGCAGATGGTGCCAGAACGCCAGGCTCAGCAGACCCGCAACCGAAAAGATCAGCGAAAATCCGAGGAAATACCACTTCTTGCCCAGCCAGTCGACATTGACGCCACGAAACAGTTCCACTTGCTCACATCCTCAGGCGGCAGTCGCCGCGCACATCTCAAACCCTCAACTAAATCGAAAGCGCCGCGCCGCGTTCCCGCTTCGCCAGCAGAGCGTCGAAGATCACCCGCGACACAAACACGGCAGTAAACAGGTTGGCCAGCAGACCAAACACCAGCGTCACCGCAAACCCCTTCACCGGCCCTGTCCCAAACAGGAACAGAATCGCCGCCGACACAATCGTCGTCACGTGCGTATCGATGATCGTGATCCACGCATGCGCAAACCCCTGCTGCACCGCCGCTGCCGACGTCTTACCCGCCCGCAACTCCTCGCGGATCCGCTCAAAGATCAGCACATTCGAGTCCACGCCCATGCCAATCGTCAGAATCACGCCCGCGATCCCCGGCAGCGTCAGCGTCGCACTCGAGAATCCCATGAACCCCAGCAGAATCACCAGGTTCAGCATTAATGCCAGATCCGCGTTGATTCCTGCTCCCTTGTAATACACCAGCATAAAAATCATCACCGCGAGCATCCCGAAGATCGCCGCCATCACTCCCTGGTGAATCGACGCCGCTCCCAGGCTCGGCCCAACCGTCCTCGTTTCGAGGTAGCTGATCGACGCCGGCAGCGCCCCCGTCCGCAGCATCAGCGATAGATCGTTCGCCTGCTCCTTCGTAAACCCGCCGGCGATCTCGCCCGAGTCGCGAATCGCCGAATTGATCCCCGCCACCTCGCGCACCTTGTTGTCCAGCACAATCGCCATCGATCCCGGCGTCGCGCCTCCCGTGGCATGCTCGCTCGTGTACTTGTAGAAGCGATCTCCCGCCTCCGTCGTCAGGTTAAAGTGGATGTTCGGCCGGCCATTCTGATCCGTGCTCGGCTGAGCGTCCCGGAAGTCCGTTCCCTCAACCTCGCTCGCCCGCTTCACCACCCACGCCGCGTCCGCCGACCCAGCCGACCCCGACCCATGCAGCAGCATCGAGTCCGGCGGAATCGATCCGTTGTTAGCCTGCATCGCCTCTTGGTCGTTTGCGTATGGACCGCCCGTCACCGCGTGAATCGCCAGCTTCGCCGTCGACTGAATAATCTCCTCGACCCGTGCCGGATTGTCGATGCCCGGCAACTCCACCAGGATCTGGTTCTCGCCCAGACCATACTTCTGGATCACCGGCTCCGCCACACCTAATTTGTCGATTCGCTCCCGAATCGTCTCGATCGACGTGTCCAGCGTCCGCGTCTCAAGGTCACGAATCGCACCCAGCTTCATCGTTAACGCCGTGCTTCCATCGGCCGCCGACGCAACGTCGTAGTTTCCGTAGTCCCTTCCCTGGATCACCGCGCGCGCATCGCTCACCTTCGCGATCGGAATGCCCGAGACCACAATCGTCTGCGGCCTCGTCGCG
>JAABUV010004234.1_pt1 | contig 17380 bp, 17 predicted proteins | sample 5559971 | NCBI WGS metagenome assembly JAABUV01 (sample SAMN10711881, study PRJNA513362) | rock metagenome | isolation source: Antarctica rocks | place: Antarctica: Victoria Land, Knobhead nord | collected 2015-12-19
CGCCGTCCTACCCACCGGCGACTTCGCCGGTGCCCCCGAGGACGCCCTCGACTGCGCCGCCGGCCTCTACCTCGACAATCCCCGGACTGACCAACCCCCGACGAACTTACAAACCTGACCACTAAGCGCCGGCCTGGGAGGATCGCCGGTGTGAGCGCACACCCAGCCTGCCAGCCCTGGTGGACCACCGCCGTCGTGTACCAGATCTATCCGCGTAGCTTCGCCGACTCCGACGGTGACGGAGTCGGCGACCTGCGTGGGGTGCTCGCCCACCTCGACCACCTGAGCGCCCTGGGTGTGGACGTGGTGTGGATGTCGCCGATCTACCGCTCACCATACGACGACAACGGCTACGACATCAGCGACTACCGCGACGTCGACCCGGTGTTCGGCACCCTCGCCGACCTCGACGAGCTCATCGCCGCGCTGCACGCCCGCGGCATGAAGCTGGTGATGGACCTGGTGGTGAACCACACCTCCGACGAGCACCCCTGGTTCGTCGAGGCCCGATCGAGCCGCACCTCGCCGAAGCGCGACTGGTACATCTGGCGTCCGCAGACCCCGGGTGGCCTCCTCCCGAACAACTGGGGCTCGGTGTTCTCCGGGCCCGCCTGGGAGCTCGACGAGGCCACCGGCCAGTGGTACCTGCACCTGTTCTCCCGCAAGCAGCCCGACCTCAACTGGGAGAACCCGCAGGTCCGCGAGGCCGTTTACGCAATGATGACGTGGTGGCTCGACCGCGGGGTCGACGGCTTCCGGATGGACGTCGTCAACTTCATCTCCAAGGTGCCGGGGCTGCCCGACGGTGCGGTGGCAGCAGGGGCGCTGTTCGGCGACGGGGAACCGTTCTATGTCAGCGGCCCACGGATCCACGAGTTCCTGCACGAGATGCACACCCGGGTGTTCGCCGGGCGCGGGCAGCACCTGCTCACGGTGGGCGAGATGCCCGGGGTGAGCGTGGAGCAGGCGCGGCTGTTCACCGACCCGGCCCGGGGTGAGGTCGACATGGTGTTCCAGTTCGAGCACGTGCGCCTGGACCACGCCGGCAGCAAGTGGGACACCCGCGTCCTGGACCTGCGCGAGCTCAAGGCCTCACTGGGGCGGTGGCAGGAGGGCCTGGCAGAGTCCGGGTGGAACAGCCTGTACTGGAACAACCACGACCAGCCGCGCGCCGTCTCCCGTTTCGGTGACGACTCCCCCGCCCACCGCGTTCGCTCGGCGAAGGCGCTTGCCACGGTGCTGCACCTGCACCGTGGGACGCCCTTCGTCTACCAGGGCGAGGAGCTGGGCATGACGAACGTGCCCTTCGCCTCGGTCGAGGACTTCCGGGACCTGGAGTCGCTCAACCACATGGTCGAGTCGGTGGGCCGCGGCGCCGATCCCGACGTGGTGCTGGCCGCGCTCGCCCCCGCCAGCCGGGACAACGCCCGCACGCCCATGCAGTGGGACGCAAGCCCGCACGCCTGGTTCACCACCGGGACCCCCTGGATCTCGGTGCACCCCAACCACACCGAGGTGAACGCCGCGGCCGCGTGGGCCGAGGAGGACTCGGTGTTGCACCACTACCGCCGCCTCATCGAGCTGCGCCACACCCTCCCCGTGGTGGCGCACGGGCGTTTCGCGATGCTGCTCGCCGAGCACGAGCAGGTGTACGCCTTCACCCGCACGTGGGACGAGGTCCGCCTGCTGGTGCTCGCCAACCTCTCCGGAGCAGACGTGAGCCTGCCCGGCCTCGACGGCGAGCTGCCCGGCCTCGACGGCGTGCCGGTGCTGAGCAACTATCCCGACGCCGGGCAGCGCACCGTGCTGCGGCCGTGGGAGGCGCGGGTGCTGCAGAGCACGCACGGATGATCGGCTCGTGGCCCGCTGAGCGAGCGAGCTGATCAGCCGCCGAAACGCCGGTGCCGTGCGCCGTAGTCGCGCAGCGCGCGCAGGAAGTCGACGCGGCGGAACTCCGGCCAGTGCGCCTCGGTGAACCAGAACTCCGAGTGCGCGCTCTGCCAGAGCAGGAAACCCGAGAGCCGCTGCTCGCCGGACGTGCGGATGAGCAGGTCGGGGTCGGGTTGGCCCGAGGTGTACAGGTGCTCGGCAATACCCTCGACCGTGATGGCCTGCGCCAGCTCGGCACGTGAGGCCTGCGGGTGCTCGGCGAGGAGGGCCCGCACGGCGTCGACGATCTCCTGGCGCCCGCCGTAGCCGACGGCGATGTTCACCTCAGCACCCGGCCGTCCTTCGGTGCGGTCGGTGCTGTCGCGCAGCCGCGTGGCGGTGGCCTCCGGAAGCACGTCCAGCGACCCCACGATGCGCAGTTGCCAGTTGGCCGCGGGCCCGGAGAGTTCGTCGACCACGTCGGTGATGATCTCCAGCAGCGGGTCGAGCTCCGCCGCCGCGCGCCGCAGGTTGTCGGTGGACAGCAGGTAGAGGGTGACGACCTCGACGCCAGCCGCATCGCACCACCCGAGCAGGTCCGCGATCTTCTGCGCCCCCACGCGGTGGCCGTGGTTGACGTCGACGAAGCCCGACTCGCGGGCCCAGCGGCGGTTGCCGTCCACGATGACGCCGACGTGCCTCGGGCGCTGCAATCCGCCGAGCTGACGCAGCACGCGTCGTTCGTACGCGCCGTACAGGATCCGGGGCGTCCTCACGTCCGGCGACCCTACGCCCGGCCACCCCGCTGCTGACGAAGGAACACCGCTCGCGCCACGCTCCTACCGCCGCGGCCGTCGGCTCAGTACCGTCGGGGCGGTGAGCGGGCCGATGACCACGTTGACCCCCGCCCCGTCTGGGGTGAAGCCGCGCGCCCGGGGGTGGATCCATTTCTGGTCGTTCGTGGCCTCGGTGCTCACCGGAACCACGCTGGTGGCGCTCGCCGCGGTCACGGTCTCCCCGCGGGCCGCGGTCGGCACCGCCGTCTACTCCGTCACCGTGTCCGGACTCTTCGGGGTGAGCGCCCTGTACCACCGACGCACCTGGCACTCCCGGCGCGTCCAGATGTGGATGAAGCGGCTCGACCACTCGATGATCTTCGTGTTCATCGCCGGCAGCTACACGCCGTTCGCGCTGTTGGCGATGCCGGAGCGCACCGGCGGCGTGGTGCTCGCCGTGGTGTGGACCGGTGCGCTGCTGGGGGTCGCGCTGAAGATGGCGTGGCCCGACTCACCACGCTGGCTCGGGGTGCCGCTGTACCTGGCGCTGGGTTGGGTGGCGGTGTTCGTGCTGCCCGACCTGCTCCAGCGGGCCGGCGTGGCCGCACTCGTGCTGCTGCTCGTCGGCGGGCTCTTCTACACCCTCGGTGGGCTGGCGTACGGGGTGCGGCGACCGAATCCGTGGCCTACCACGTTCGGCTTCCACGAGGTGTTCCACACTGCGACGGTGCTGGCCGCGCTCTGCCACTACGTGGCGATCTGGCTCACCATCTACGCGTGAAACCCCGGCTCACCGCCGTCACGACAGGTCGGGGCCCTTGCCCCGGAGTTCCTCAACGGCCTTCATCGCCTCGCGGAGTTCACCCAGCCATTCCTCGGCGTGCTCACCGACCAGCCGGACGGCCCAGGCCAACGCCTCTGACCGCGAGCGGGCGACGCCCGAGTCGACCAGGGTGTCGAGTACCTGGCGCTCCGGCTGGCGAAGCCGAGTCATCACCGGAACCGCAACCGTGGTGAACAGCTCCTCGCTGCCGCCCACCCGGGCACCCCAGGCGACCTTGCGCCCGTAACGGTGCTCCGCCTGCTGCGCGATCTCGATGCGCTCCTCTCGGGTCTCCTCGCGGAAGCGGCTGATGCGACCGAGTTCGCCCGCAGCTCGCGCGGCCGCATCCTCGGTGTCCAACTCCACCGCCGGCAGCTCGCCGACCACGAGGATCTCCTCGCGGTCGATGCTCACCTGCGGCGCGCTGACGAACCACCCGGCGGGCAGCCTGCCGGCGAACCAGGCCGCGGTGTCCTCCGTACTCGGCAGCTCGGTCACCGGCGGCCCACCTCGACGCCCACCTGCGCGACCGCCCGGTCCGAACCCTCCGCGACCGCCGAAGCCGCCCCGGCCTCCACGTCCGCCACCTGGGCGGAATCCGTGTCCGTGTTCCATGTCGATCCTCCATGTCGCTGCGTTGATGTATTGCTGCGATTACAGCATTACACGACGTCTAACGATGCACTGGCCGGTGGTGTTCCCGGTCGGAGCTGCAGCCGCGAGATCAGCTCGTCCGTGCTGGTCACAGGCTTGTCGCAGACGAATCCCCGGCACACGTACGCGGTGGGCTCGCCGTTCGGTTGACCGCGGCCGAGAAACAGTGGCCCGCTGTCGGGTTCCCCCCCGACGACCACCGACCCGCCCGGTGCATGTACGCGTGCAGCGGAAAGCAGCGCGCCACCACCCACCACCGCAACCTGGAGCGGGCCGGACTCGGCCGCCTCCGCCACGGCCCACCAGTGCCCGGCCGAGCGCGGCGCGCGCTGCAGGGCCAGCCCCGCCCGGCGCAGGCCGGCCGCTGCTGCGGCGGCGTAGCAGGACGACCGCTGCGGCCCGGTCAGGGCGGCCGCGGCCTGCAGCGCCTCGGTGATCGCCGACGCGCCCGCTGGTGTCACGTTGTCCAGCGGGTCCCGCGGGCGACGCACCAGCACCTCGGCATCGTCGGCGGTGTCGAACCACCCGCCCACCGCGTCGGCGTCCCGGAAGTGCGCCAGCGCGGTGTCCAGCAGCTCCCCCGCTTCGTCCAGCCAGCGCCGATCACCGGTGGCCTGGTACAGCGCCAACAGTCCGTGCGCCAGGCAGCCGTAGTCGTCGAGTACCCCGGCTGCCGAGCCGACCACCCCGTCCAGCGACGAGCGCCGCAGCCGGCCACCCACCACGTGGACGCCGAGCAGCTGCTCGGCGCACGCGCGCGCGGCGCCCACCCAGTGGTCGTAACCCAGCGCGGCACCGGCCTCGGCGAGCGCGGTGATCGCCAGGCCGTTCCACGCCGTCACCACCTTGTCGTCGCGGGCGGGCTGCGGGCGGGTCGCCCTGGCGGTGAGCAGCCGGGCCCGCACGTCCGCCCACCGCGCTGCACCGTCCCCACCGTCGGGGTCGGCGAGCAGCTGCAGCACCGAGCTGCCGTGCTCGAAGGTGCCCCGCGGTGTCACGTCGAGCAGCTGCGCGGCCCAGGCGCCGTCCTTCTGGCCCAGCACCTCGTCGAGCTGGGCGGGGGTCCACGCGTAGGTCAGGCCCTCCACCCCGTCGGTGTCAGCGTCCAGCGCCGACGCGAAGCCACCGTGGTCGGTGCGCAGCTCGCTGAGCAGGAACTCCGCCGTCGAGACGGCCACCCGGTGCGCCAGCGCATCCTGCGTGCGGCGGGCGAGGTGGCCGTACACCCGCAGCAGCAGCGCATTGTCGTAGAGCATCTTCTCGAAGTGCGGCACCACCCAACCCGCGTCCACGGAGTAACGCGCGAACCCGCCGGCCAGCTGGTCGTGGATACCCCCGCGCGCCATGGCCTCGCATGTGCGCCGCACCGCCGCCAGCGCCGGTGCCGAGCCCGTGCGCTCGTGGTGGCGCAGCAGTGCCTCGAGCACCAGGGACGGCGGGAACTTCGGGGCGCCGCCGAACCCGCCGCGCGTGGTGTCCTCTTGTGTCAGCACGGCGGTCACCACCGTGGTGAGCACACCGGCGTCGGTGTCCGCGGCGGGCAACACCCCGGCGGCCCGCTCCAACTCGGCCACCACCGAGGCGCCGGCGGCCTGCACCTCCGCGCGCCGCTCGCGCCACGCCTGGGCCACCGCAGCCAGCAACTGGGGGAAGGACGGCAACCCGTGGCGCGGCGATGGCGGGTAGTACGTGCCGCAGTGGAACGGCTGCGCGTCCGGGGTGAGGAAGCAGGTCATGGGCCAGCCACCCTGACCGGTCATGGCCACGGTGGCCTCCATGTACACCGCGTCCAGGTCCGGCCGCTCCTCGCGGTCCACCTTGATGCACACGTACTCGGCATTCATCGCCGCGGCGACGGCCTCGTTCTCGAAACTCTCGTGCGCCATCACGTGGCACCAGTGGCAGGCGGCGTAGCCGATGCTCAGTAGCACCGGCACGCCACGCTCGCGGGCCTCGTCGAAGGCCTCGGTACCCCACTCCCGCCAGTCCACCGGGTTGTCGGCGTGCTGGCGCAGGTAGGGGCTGGTTGCGGTGGCGAGTCGGTTGGCCATGACCCCATCGTGGCGGGTGCGCCAACCCGACGCACACCCACAGCATGTTCACAGGGTCCGTGCAGGGTGCACCCAGCCGGCCGGGACATGATGTGGGGATGACGACAGCGGCTGCCGCCGAGGCCCGGGTGCTTGTGGTCGACGACGAGCCGAACATCGTGGAGTTGCTCTCGACCAGCCTGCGCTTCGGATCACCCGGCTCGTGCAGGTGCTGCTCGTCATCGGAGCGGCGGTCCTGGTGTTGCTCGGTGGGCTCGCCTACCTCGTCGTTCGGCGCAGCCTGCGTCCGCTCACCGAGGTGGAGCGCACCGCGGCGGCGATCGCCGCAGGCGAGTTCGACCGGCGCGTGCCCACCGGGGGTACCGGCACCGAGGTCGGGCGGCTGTCACTGGCCCTCAACGGCATGCTCAGCCAGCTGCAGACCGCGCTCGACGCCAGCGCGGCGTCGGCCAGGCGGGCAACGACGTCGGAGCAGAAGATGCGCCGCTTCGTCACCGACGCCAGCCATGAGCTGCGCACCCCGCTCACCACCATCCGCGGCTTCGCCGAGCTCTATCGACAGGGTGCCGTCGCCGAACCCGCCGCCGTGGCGCGGCTGATGGGGCGGATCGAGGGTGAGGCCCAGCGGATGGGCCTGCTGGTCGAAGACCTGCTCCTGCTGGCCCGGCTGGACGCGCAACGCCCGCTGGAGTGCCGCCCCGTCGACCTGCTTGCCCTGGCCAGCGACGCGGTGCACGACGCCCGGGCGGTGGCGCCGGAGCGCGAGGTGCGTATGGAGGTGGTGGACGGGCCGGGCACACCGGAGGTGGTGGGCGACGAGGGCCGGCTGCGGCAGGTGCTGAGCAACCTGGTGACCAACGCCCTGGCCCACACCCCGGTGCAGGCGTCGGTGACTGTCCGCGTCGGCACCGACGGGCCCGACGTTGTGCTGGAGGTGGCCGACACCGGGCCCGGCCTGAGCGCGCAGGACGCCGAGCGGGTGTTCGAGCGGTTTTACCGCGCCGACTCCTCGCGGACCAGAGCCAGTGGGGGCACGGGGCTCGGGCTGTCGATCGTGGCTGCGCTGGTGGCGGCCCACCGCGGGACGGTCGGCGTCGAGAGCGGGCCGGGGACGGGTGCGGTGTTCCGGGTACGGTTGCCGCGGGCGGCGGATCCGGCGCGGACGCCCGGATCCACGGCCGTCGAGCCGGTCCCGCACGGGTAGGTTCGCAGCGTGTTCTACACCCTGCTCAAGCACGTGTTCCCGGGGCCGCTGATGCTGCTGTGGAGCCGTCCGCGGGTCACCGGCCGGGAGCACGTGCCCCGCTCGGGCGGCGTGGTGCTGGCCGGCAACCACCTCTCGGTGGCTGACTCCTTCGTCGTCCCGTTGGTGCTCCACCGACGGGTGCATTTCCTCGGCAAGCACGAGTACGTCACCGGCACCGGGTTCGGTGGCCGGGTCAAGGCCTGGTTCTTCGGCACCATCGGGATGATCCCCGTCGACCGCGGTGCGGCGGCGGCGGCTTCGGCGTCGGTCGAGGTGGTCATCGACGTGGTGCGCAGCGGCAAGGCGTTCGGGATCTACCCGGAGGGCACCCGCTCGCCGGACGGGCGGCTGTACAAGGGGCGCACCGGGGTGGCCAAGGTGGCGTTGGAGACCGGTGCACCCGTGGTGGCCGTGGCCGTCATCGGCACCGACAAGCTCAACCCGCCCGGAACCACCCTGTGGCGCCCGCACCGCATCGAGATCCGCATCGGTGCGCCGATGGAGTTCTCCCGCTACGACGGCATGTCTGGCGACCGGTGGGCCGAGCGGGCCATCGTCGACCAGATCATGACGGCCATCGCCGAACTCTCCGGCCAGGAGTACGTCGACGTGTACGCGTCCTCGGTCAAGGAGCGCGCCGCTGACGAAGGCGCCTGAGGTTCGCCCCTCAGGTGCCGGGATTATCGGTCGGGGCGGACCCCGGGTCGTCGAAGCTCGAAGGGATCGCCCGCACGTGCCGGTTCATCGAGCGGATGAGCAGGATCACGCCGATGAGCAGCAACAGGACGATGACGAGGCCGATGGGGGCGGCCTTGCCGAACTCCGCTCCGGTGCTGTTGCGCCCCGGTGGCGGCGTCGGGTCGGACTGGGCATCGAAGACCAGGGCGGAGAACTGCTGCCCGCGTAGCGTCAGCTCGGCAACGGCCCGCATCATGACTGCACCAGCTCCCTGACCCCGGCGAACAGATCGTCCTCCGGGACGGTCGTGGGCACCAGTGAGCGGGCAAGCTCGTACTCCTCGGTGGGCCACAACTGCTGCTGCAGCTCCATGGGCACGGCGAAGAAGCGGCCGGTCGGGTCGATCTGGGTGGCGTGCGCCCGCAGCGCCTCGTCCCTGGTGGCGAACCACTCGGCGCACGCCACCTGGGTGGTGACCCGCTCCATGACGTCGGGCCGCTCGGGATCCCAGTTCTGCAACCACTCCGCAAAGGGCGATTCGAGCCCGCGAGCCGCCATGGCGTCGTCGAACAGCTCCAACCGCTTCCGGGAGAACCCGTGCGAGTAGTAGAGCTTGAGCGGCGTCCACGGCTCGCCCGCGTCGGGAAAGCGCTCCGGGTCCCCCGCGGCCTCGAAGGCGCTCACCGACACCTCGTGGCAGCGGACGTGATCGGGGTGGGGGTAGCCGCCGTTCTCGTCGTAGGTGGTCATCACGTGCGGGCGGAACTCCCGCACCACGCGGACCAGCGCCGCGGTGGCCTCCGCGAGCGGCACCAGCGCGAAGCACCCGTCGGGCAGCGGGGGTGTGGGGTCGCCGTCGGGCAGGCCCGAGTCGACGAAGCCCAGCCAGCGGTGCTGCACACCGAGGATCGCCGCGGCCCTGGCCATCTCCTCGCGGCGCACCTCGTGGATGCGCTCGTGGACGCCCGGAGTGTCCATCGCCGGGTTGAGGATGTCGCCGCGCTCGCCACCGGTCAGGCTCACCACCATCACCTCGTGGCCTTCGGCGACGTAGCGCGCCACCGTCGCCGCGCCCTTGCTCGACTCGTCGTCGGGATGCGCGTGCACCGCCATCAACCGCAATCCGCTCACTGCCGTCCTCACCGCCGGTCGTACCCTGGTGTTCTGGTGCCCGAGCACCGGGATCTGTCACCCCTAACGCTCATCGCTGCTCCGATGATCCCACCCGGCCGGCGGTGACCACGCCGCCACCACCGCAAGGGACGACCCGGATGACCGCCGACCTGCCCACCAACCTGCCCCTCGACCTGCCCGCCGGCCGGTACTCCAGAAACGCCCGCCGCAGCGCCGCCCCGGTCACCGCGGGCAGGCGCAGCGTGCTGCTGTCGGTGGTCGGTGGCTTGGTGGGCCTGGGGGTGGCCTGGGTCGGTTACCAGAACCTCTCGGGGGCGCCGGTCAGCGGGGAGCAACTGGCCTTTAGGCTGGTGGATCAGTCGACGGTGAGCATCCGCTTCGACGTCACCCGCGACGACCCGTCGCGACCCGCCGTCTGCATCCTGCGGGCGCGCTCGTTCGACGGCAGCGAGACGGGTCGACGTGAGGTGTACGTGCCGCCGGGTCCCGACGCCGTGACCACTGTGGTGGCGACGGTGCGCACCTCGAAGCCTCCCGTGGCTAGCGACGTGTACGGGTGTGGGCTGGTCGTGCCGTCCTACCTGGTGCCGTGATGCTCCGCTGCGGGCGCTGAGCTGCACGAACACTCGACGCGCCCGCTCCGGTGGTATCTTCGGCCAGTGCACGGTCCCGATGAGGGCCGTGTTTCGTCGTCTCGACGGACGCCCGCGGAGGGCCGGCAGCGGAGCCGGGTCCCCGCGTCGTGCACCACCTACGAGGGAGTGATCACCCATGACCGACACCCAGGTGACCTGGTTGACCCAGGAGTCGCACGACCGACTCAAGTCGGAACTCGACGGCCTGATCGCGAACCGGGTGGCCATCGCAGCGGAGATCAACGACCGCCGCGAGGAGGGCGACCTCAAGGAGAACGGTGGTTACCACGCCGCGCGCGAGGAGCAGGGCCAGCAGGAGCGGCGCATCCGGGCGCTGCAGGAGCTGCTCAACAACGCGAAGGTCGGCGAGGCACCGACCAAGTCTGGGGTGGCCTTGCCCGGATCGGTGGTGAAGGTCTACTACGACGGCGACAAGTCCGACGCCGAGACCTTCCTCATCGCCACCCGTGAGGAGGGCAGCCACGGTGATCTCGAGGTCTACTCACCGAGTTCCCCGCTGGGCAAGGCGCTGATCGACGCCACGGTCGGTGAGACCCGCGAGTACGCGTTGCCCAACGGCGGCTCGATGAAGGTCACCCTGACCAGCGCGGAGCCCTATCACGTCTGAACCGGGCGGCCATTCACCGCGTGGCTGGCGCCTCGGTGACGGCGAACCCGGTCTCCCGCAGCGCCGCCACCACCAGCCTGCAGTGCTCGCCACCCCGGGTTTCCACCGTCAACGCCACCTCGACCTCACCGAGGGCCAGCGTGCCCGAGACTCGGGAGTGCGCCACGTCGATGACGTTCGCGCCGAGGTCGCTGACCGTGGTGAGCAGCGAGACCAGCGAACCGGGCCGGTCGGGGATCGTGACCCGCAGGGCCAGGAACCGGCGCGCGGCGGCGAGCCCGTGCTGTATCACGTGCATGAGCAGCAGGGGGTCGACGTTGCCACCGGAGACCACCGCGCACACCGGGCCAGCCAGGTCGTGCACCACCCCGTCGAGCAGCGCGGCCACGGCGGCGGCACCCGCGGGCTCGACAAGCATCTTGGCCCGCTCCAGGCAGAGCACGAGCGCTCGGGACAGCGCGTCCTCGCTGACGGTCACGACATCGTCGACCAGTTCGGACACGTGGGCGTAGGTGACCGGTCCCGGTGCACCCACCGCGATCCCGTCGGCCATGGTGGACATGTGCGCCAGCCGCACCGGGTGCCCGGCCGCCAACGAGCCGGGCCACGCCGCGGCCTGCTCGGCCTGAACGGCAACGACCCGCACGTCCGGGCGGCCCTGCTCCGCGCACAGCGCCTTGACGGCGGCGGCGACCCCGGCCACCAGCCCACCACCGCCGGTGCACACCAGCACGGTGCGCACCGCGGGCAGCTGCGCCATCACCTCCAGGCCCACGGTGGCTTGCCCGGCCACCACGTCGAGGTGCTCGAACGGGTGGATGAACACCGCGCCCGTGCGCTCGGCGAAATCGACCGCGCCCACCAGCGCGTCCTCCAGGACCTCACCGAGCAGGTGCACGTCCGCCCCGTAGCCGCGGGTGGCGGCCAGCTTGGGCAACGGTGCTCCGGTGGGCATGAACACTGTCGACCGGGCGCCGAGGAGACCCGCGGCCAGCGCCACGCCCTGTGCGTGGTTGCCCGCGCTGGCGGCGACGACGCCGCGCCCGCGCTCGTCGTCGGTGAGCCCGTGGATGCGGTTGTAGGCCCCGCGGATCTTGAACGAACCGGTGCGCTGCAGGTTCTCGCACTTGAGGTGGACCCCCATGCCGGCCCGCTCGCTGAGCACCCGGGAGGCCACCATCGGGGTGGCGCGGATCACCGGCTCGAGCAGGGTGGCGGCGGCACGGATCTGCGGCAGGGTCACGAGCTCCATGGCCGCTGATCCTGCCAGTGGGGGGTGGTCGCGACTGCAGCGCAGCGTGCGCGACGGTACCGTGGCGGGTGAGGTCGTCGTGAAGCGGAGCGGGAGGTGGGGGCGGGTGGGCAGGACCACGGGGTCGTGGCGCTGCCCGGCCACGCTGGTGGCCACCCTCGCGGTGACGGCGGGCATGGCGACGGCCGCGGTGCTCACGGTGCTCGACGCGGGCTGCCCCGACCCCGGCCGCCTCGTCGTGGGCGCGGACGGGGTGGTGGAGCTGGTGGGTGGCTGCGTGCGAGCAGGTGACCTCGTGGTGCCCGGCGCGCCGCTGACCACCCTGGACGGGCGCCGCGACGCCAGCGCGGTCCGGCCGTGAGCGCGCGGCCAGTCCTGCTCGTCACCTACCCAGTTGCCAGATTGTACAGACTGTCCTAGGCGGCGCGGGCATCCGCGTACCGTCGTGGCCTACCGCGCCAGCGCCTGCTCGAGGTCGGCCACCAGGTCGTCGGCGTCCTCGATGCCCACCGACAACCGCACCAGGTCGTCGGGGACCTCCAGCATCGACCCCGCGGTGCTCGCGTGCGTCATCGCCGCGGGATGCTCGATGAGCGACTCCACCCCGCCCAGGCTCTCCGCCAGGGTGAACAATTCGGTGCTGGTACACAGCCGCTGGGCCGCGTCCCGGCCCGCGCGCAGCCGCAGCGACACCATCCCCCCGAAGCGCCGCATCTGCCTGGCCGCCACCGGGTGCCCCGGATGCTCGGGCAGGCCCGGGTAGAGCACGGTGGCCACGGCCGGATGCCCACAGAGCAGCTCCACCACGCGCTCGGCGTTGGTGCTGTGCTGCTCCATGCGCAGCGCGAGGGTCTTGGCTCCGCGCAGGGTCAGCCACGCGTCGAACGGGCCGGGCACCGCGCCGGCCCCGTTCTGCAGGAAGGCCAGCCCGTCGCGTAGCTCGGTGTCGTCGGTGACGAGCGCGCCGCCGACCACGTCGGAGTGCCCGCCGACGTACTTGGTGGTCGAGTGCAGCACCACGTCGGCACCCATGGTCAGTGGGCGCTGCAAGTAGGGAGAGGCAAAGGTGTTGTCCACCAGTAGCTTCGCCCCGCCCGCGCGGGCAACCTCGGCCAGCGCGGCGATGTCGGCGATGTTCAGCAGGGGGTTGGTGGGTGTCTCCACCCACACGAGGCGGGTGGTCGGCCGCAGCGCGGCGCGGACGGCGTCGACGTCGGACAGCGGCACCGGAGTGTGCTCGATCCCCCACTGGCTGAACACCTTGTCGACCAGGCGGAAGGTGCCGCCGTAGGCGTCGTCGGGGATCACCAGGTGGTCACCGGGACGCAGGCACGCGCGCAGCAACGCGTCGGTGGCGGCCATACCGGAGGAGAAGGCGAGCCCGTGCGCCCCACCCTCCAGCGCCGCCAGGCACTCCTGGAGCGCGGTACGGGTGGGGTTGCCGGTGCGCGAGTACTCGTAGCCGCCGCGCAGGTCGCCCACGCCGTCCTGGGCGTAGGTGGACGTCGCGTGGATGGGGACGATGACCGAGCCCGTGGTGGTGTCAGGGGCCTGCCCGGCGTGGATGGCTTCGGTGGCGAAGCCACGAGTGGAACCGGTGGCGAAGCCACGAGTGGAACCGCGTGGGTCCGGGCTCATGACACGCCGCTGAGGTGGCCGAGCAGGTCGTGGCGGGTCAGCACCCCCATGGGCTTCCCGTCATGCACCACCATCACGGCATCAATGCTGCTCAGCGCCTCGGTGGCGGCCGAGACGGGCTCGCCTGCACCCAGCAGCGGTAGCGGGGGGCTCATGTGCCTCGCTACGGGGTCGGCCAGGTGCGCGCGGCCGGCGAACACTGCGTCGAGCAGGTCACGCTCGCTCACGCTGCCGGCCACCTCACCCGCCATCACCGGTGGCTCCGCGCCGACGACCGGCATCTGCGACACCCCGTACTCCCGGAGGATCTCGATGGCGTCGCGCACGGTCTCACCGGGGTGGGTGTGTACCAGCGCGGGCAGCTCGCCGGACTTGCCACGCAGGACGTCGCCGACCCGGGTCTGCACCGCGTGCCCATCCAGCGGCGAGCGCAGGAAACCATAGGAGCTCATCCAACCGTCGTTGAAGATCGTGGACAGATACCCCCGCCCGCCGTCGGGCAGCAGGACCACCACCACGGCGTCCGGACCCGCCCGCTCGGCCACCAGCAATGCGGCCACCACAGCCATGCCGCACGAGCCGCCGACCAGCAGGCCCTCCTCGCGAGCCAGCCTCCTGGTCATCTCGAAGGAGTCGGCGTCGCTCACCGCGATGATCTCGTCCGGGATCGACGGGTCGTAGGCAGCGGGCCAGAAGTCCTCGCCGACCCCCTCGACGAGGTACGGCCGCCCGGTGCCACCGGAGTACACCGAGCCCTCCGGGTCGGCGCCGATCACCCGTACCTTGCCGCCGGAGACCTCCTTGAGATAGCGCCCGGTGCCGGTGATCGTGCCGCCCGTGCCCACCCCGGTTACGAAGTGGGTGACGGTGCCGCCGGTGTCCGCCCAGATCTCCGGGCCGGTGGTCTCGTAGTGGCTCAGCGGACCCATCGGGTTCGCGTACTGGTTGGGTTTCCACGCCCCCTCGATCTCCGTCACCAACCGATCGGAGACGCTGTAGTAGGAGTCGGGGTGCTCGGGGGGCACGGCCGTCGGGCATACCACCACCTCGGCGCCGTACGCACGCAAGACATTGCGCTTGTCCGCGCCGACCTTGTCCGGGCACACGAAGACGCAGCGATACCCGCGGCGCTGCGCCAGCAGCGCCAGGCCAACCCCGGTGTTGCCCGACGTCGGCTCCACGATGGTGCCCCCAGGCTGCAGTTCGCCGCCCGCCTCGGCCGCGTCCACCATCCGCACCGCGATGCGGTCCTTCACGCTGCCACCAGGGTTGAGGTACTCCACCTTGGCCGCGACCGTGCCGCGGGTCCCACCGATGACCGAGCTAAGCCGGACGAGCGGGGTGTTCCCGACGAGGTCGACGACGTGCTCCGCGATACGCATGGACCCCATCGTGTCAGGCGGGCTCCGGCGGCGTGGAGGTCGACCGCGCGGAGACTAGCGTCGGGTCAGGACGGTCGGCGGCAGATGGAGGTGTTCAGGTGGCTCGGGCTCGGCGCTGGTCCATCGCCGCCGCGGTGGGAGCCGGCTCGGCGGGCACGGCAGCCGGGGCCGCGTACGGGCTGCTCAACGAGCAGTCCCGGCGTGCCCGCAAGGTCATCGGCGCCCCGGCCAGGATCCCGCCACGCGCCGACGGCGTCTACGCCCCCACGGGGGGGCACCCGAGCCCGTTGGCCCAACTGGACCTACCCGCGGAACTGACACTGGTGATGCTGGGTGACTCCTCGGCCGCCGGGCTCGGGTGCGACGACGCCGAGGAGGTGCCCGGGGTCCTGTTGGCCCGCGGGCTCGCCGAGGAGACCGACCGACCCGTCCGGCTGATCACCCACGCGGTGGTGGGTGCCACCTCCCGGGTGCTCGACGCGCAGCTGGACATGGCGCTGGACCGCAACGGGGGTGCGGCTCCGGACGCCGCCGTGGTGATCATCGGGGCCAACGACGTGACGGCCAGGCTCTCGCCGAGCGCGTCGGCCATCCGGCTGGGTGCCGCCGTCGGGCGGCTGCACCGGCTGGGCACCGCGGTCGTCGTCGCCACGTGTCCCGACCTCGGCGCCATCCGGCCCATCCCGCAACCGTTGCGCAGCATCGTGCGCACCTGGAGCCTGCAACTGGCCAGAGAGCAACGAGCCGCGGTACTGGCAGCCGGTGGGCAGCCGGTGGCGGTGGCCGACCTGCTCTCACCGGAGTTCCTGACCCGGCCGGACGCGCTGTTCTCCCCCGACCGCTTCCATCCGTCGGCCGCGGGATACGAGGCCGCCGCCGCACTGCTGCTGCCCGCGCTGTGCTCCGAGCTCGGCGTGTGGGGCGGGGGCCCGCTGGCCGAGCCACCACGGCGTTCCGTCACCGCCGACGCGCACCGACCCACCGCACGCCTAACGGCCGCGGTGAACCGGCACCTCTACCGCCGCGCCCGGGCAGGCGGCAGTGCGGCAGCGCGGGTCGGCGGCAGCGCGGCAGCGCGGGTACTGCGCCGCGGCGGCCCGACTACTGGTCAGTAGCCTGGACCGCGGTGACGCCCCGCACCCGTGGGGCGCCCCCGCACCCACGAACAGCGTCATCCACCATCAGTGCCCATTCACCAACAGTGCCCATTCACCAACCGAAGGAGTTCCGCGATGCCCGAGGCCGTCATCGTCTCGACCGCCCGCTCGCCCATCGGCCGTGCGTTCAAGGGCTCGCTGGCCGGCATTCGGCCCGACGACCTCGCCGCCCAGATGATCGCCGCCGCCCTGGCCAAGGTGCCCGAACTCGACCCCACCACCATTGACGACCTCATGCTGGGATGCGGGCTGCCCGGCGGCAAGCAGGGCTTCAACATGGCCCGGGTGGTGGCAGTGGCGCTGGGCTACGACGAGGTGCCCGGCACCACGGTCACCCGCTACTGCTCCTCGTCCCTGCAGACCACCCGCATGGCGTTGCACGCGATCAAGGCAGGCGAGGGCGACGTGTTCGTCTCCGCGGGGGTCGAGAGCGTGTCCAGCTTCGCCAGCGGCAACTCCGACTCACTGCCCGACACCCGCAACCCGCTGTTCGCCGACGCCCAGGCCCGCACCGCGCTGGCCGCCCAGGGTGGGGTGAGCTGGCGCGACCCTCGCTTGGACGGAAACGTCCCGGATGCCTACATCGCCATGGGTGAGACGGCGGAGAACGTGGCCCAGCTGACCGGCATCACCCGCCCGGAGATGGACCGCTGGGGTGTCCGGAGCCAGAACCGTGCGGAGGACGCGATCAAGGCCGGCTTCTTCGAGCGCGAGATCACGCCGGTGACGCTGGGCGACGGCACCGTGGTCACCACCGACGACGGCCCCCGCGCGGGCACCACCTACGAGGCGGTGAGCCAGCTCAAGCCGGTGTTCCGTCCGGACGGGCTGATCACCGCGGGCAACGCGTGCCCGCTCAACGACGGAGCCGCGGCCCTGGTGATCATGAGTGACACCAAGGCGAAGGAGCTGGGCCTCACCCCGCTCGCGCGGGTGGTGTCCACCGGTGTCTCGGGCCTCTCCCCTGAGGTCATGGGACTCGGGCCGATCGAGGCCAGCAAGCGGGCGTTGGCGATCGCCGGGCTGAGCATCGGTGACATCGACCTGGTCGAGATCAACGAGGCGTTCGCGGTGCAGGTCATCGGCTCGGCCCGCGAACTGGGCATCGACGAGGACAAGCTGAACGTCTCGGGCGGGGCGATCGCGGTGGGTCACCCCTTCGGCATGACGGGTGCACGCATCACCACCACGCTGCTAAACAACCTCAGCACCCATGACCAGAGCCTCGGGCTGGAGACGATGTGTGTCGGCGGTGGCCAGGGCATGGCGATGGTGCTCGAGCGGCTGAGCTGAGCAGGGGGCTGCTTCCGACCCCCCGACCCCGCCAGCCGTCTTGCCGGACTTCCGAAGATCATGGGCACATGACGGCTTGACCGTCTGCATCGTTGCAGGTGAGAGGCTTGATGGGGTCCCCGGAACGCGTTTCTCTGTAGGCACACGACTCTGGGCGTGTCGCT
>JAABUV010004235.1_pt1 | contig 17378 bp, 11 predicted proteins | sample 5559971 | NCBI WGS metagenome assembly JAABUV01 (sample SAMN10711881, study PRJNA513362) | rock metagenome | isolation source: Antarctica rocks | place: Antarctica: Victoria Land, Knobhead nord | collected 2015-12-19
ATACTGCTTACTTCATTTGGCTTCGACTGTTGTATTCAAGCAAGCCGTGGGAAGAGTACTGCACTATAGCAGTACCTGAAAGCGTCTTGCCTCCGTTGTACTTTAGTTCACTAAACGGTTTGATAGTGTCTACCAAGATGCTACTCGAGGCCGGGGCGGATGTTAATACACAGGCTGGAGAGTACGACAACGCACTACAGGCGGACGTTAACGTACAGGATGAAGCTTACGGCAATGCACTGCAGGCGGCTTCTAGTAGAGGGCACGAGACTGTGGTTCGGCTGTTGCTCGATGCTGGGGCGAATGTTAATGCACAGGGTGAACTCTACGGCAATGCACTTCAGGCGGCTTCTAATAGAGGGCACGAGACTGTGATTCGACTGTTGCTCGATGCTGGGGCGAATGTTAATGCACAGAGTGGAAATCACGGCAATGCACTTCAGGAGGCTTCTGCTGAGGGGCATGAGGCTGTGGTTCGGCTGTTGCTCGATGCTGGGGCGAATGTCAACGCACAGGATGATTTCTACGGCAATGCACTGCAGGCGGCTTCTAGTAGAGGGCACGAGACTGTGGTTCGGCTGTTGCTCGATGCTGGGGCGAATGTTAATGCACAGGGTGAACTCTACGGCAATGCACTTCAGGCGGCTTCTAATGAAGGGCACGAGACTGTGGTTCGGCTGTTGCTCGATGCTGGGGTGAATGTTAACGCACAGGGAGGAAAATACGGCAACGCACTGCAGGCGGCTTCTGCTAAGAGGCATGAGGCTGCGATTCGACTGCTGCTCGATGCTGAGGCGAATGTCAATGCACAGGGTGGAAAGTGTGACACTGCACTGCAGGCGACTATTGTTGAACGAGGTAAAAGTGTATCTCATGAGAAATATGAGGCTGTCATTCAGCTGCTTCTCAAGGCTGAGGCGAAGGTAAATGCAGAGAATGAAGAGCAAGAGAATCGCGCATTCAACCATCTTTCTTTAGAAGCATGAGACTCTAGTCTTATCGTTCAAAAGAAAACTATATAATCTCAAGAACAATTTCAGCCGTCTCATTCAACTCGTTCATTGACTTCACACTGTTAAGATTATTATGTGATTTACTTTTGAATTAAAGAGATTTTTCTAACATGAACAGTTCTCGTCTTCAGCAAACGAGAACTTTGCAAATCAAGGTATTGAGATGATCATCTTGAAGATTTATATCAAACAATCTGACATTGAGAAACGAGAAGCTCAAGTTCGCATTATGACGCGTATATATATTTTGACTCGACGCAGAGTGTTGCGAGGTTTGAATGCAATGATAGAGAAAATCAATGTTGGTTTACGAATTGATCAAAATGTGAACACACTTTGAAACAATTCTATTCAGATATGTATAGCATATTTCAGTCAATGCTGCATACATATCTACTTCTTATAAAAATACATATCTACTTCTTATAAAATCGCTTCAGATTCTTGAAATTTCTTTGCAGACTCTCTCTGATCTCTGAGCGCGATTTTTGAAAACTTCATGATTACTATCAGATTTATTAGTCAAGACTTGAAAATAGATATCTTCATCTGTTTCTTGCCTGATCTGTGATTGAGATCGATATGAATCATTCAAGAACATGCACTTAATTTTTGAATATCTAGTGATAATGTGTGTTTTGAAATGCAAGATTATGAGTGAGACATACTGATATATTGAATGTTGTTGTTGTTGTTATTAGAAGACTATCTATCTAGAAGATGAAAGGTGAAAACTCTACGAGCAAGATCTCAGCTCTATCGACACTATGAGACGTAGACTATCAACTTCTCTATCGTTGTATTCGAAAGTCTAGTTCAGTTTTCGAATTTTAGCGAATTTGACGGGAAAAACTCACAAATCAGTCTCAAATTTGATGCAAATAGAGCAAATATCTAGATATCATTCTCACATTCTCAAAACATTCTCAAGCTTCATTTTTGAAGCTATACAAATCTCAGTCTCACACGAGAGCAATTCTATTCTATCTATCATGTCTCAAGCTCTTATTCAGAATCTTAGAGACGAGATTCAGTTTCATCTAGTTCGTGATGATAGCACAACGTTCATACACAAAGTCACTCATGTTATCAGACAGCAGATTAATCATATGTGTAAAAAACATCTTCATTTTAGCGATGTGACATTTGCGTTTGATACAATTGATAAATCGAGACTTTTGAATAAATATCATGCTCAAAAGCTTCTTGACTTTCTCAATCAATGACTCATCATTTATCAGAATGACATAATTTGATTTCTGTACAACGAGTTTGACATTGTCATCAGTTAAAGCATAATCAGCAAACTGCTCAAAGAAGTTAAATACAGCAGAAAGATTGCTCAAAGAATCACTGCTGAATGCAATGAGAAACTTCATAATAAATAAAAACAACGACTTATGAATTAAACATCTGATCAGCTAGTCTTTCTCGATGAAAGCGTTGTTTGTAAATGAACAGATAAACTCAACTTTCTTCTTTATTCTTTTTAATCATGTTAATGCTTACTCATTAACTGATTGAAAGTATGATTGAGTCTTGATTGATTTATCTTTACATGTTATTTAAAGTTTAAAATAATTAAAAAGATAAAGCATTTTATTAACATTTTTCATTGATAAATACATTGCATGAAAAATGCATTACAACTTCATAACAAAAAAAATCTTTTTGAACTTCATGCAATTACAGATGCTTTTTATATGCAATTTTGAAGAAGTAAAATTGCATTCAATGATAATCATAAATAATATTAAAATTCATCAATCAACAGAACTTAATAAACTATGTGAAAGCTTTAAGATGCATCTTGTCAAATTGTCATTCTACTCATTTAACTATAATTTCATAGAAAGTTTATTTTTAATGTTGAAAGCTTGAATTAAAAAAAATAATCAGTTTGTTCAATAATATAACAAATTTAACAAGAAATTTGATGAATTTTTAAAAGTAGCAGTCAAGTCATAAAGAAAGTGAGTTAATGATTTTGAAACACTTTTTCATCTGATTGACATAGTTCATATATTCAAATAATATTGATTTTTATGAAAAACAATCACAACGCACGCAAAGCAAATTTTTGAAAAAGAGCAATACAATCAAGACAGAATGAATCTAGAAGATGAATAAATGATGATGAATTGCATGAACTGCAGCAATGCTGATTCAGAGACGATTGCGAGCGATGTTGACTCATCACAAAGAAACAGCAATGTAAGATCGAAAAGCTCATGCAATGATGAAAAGTATATTGTTAACATCATTGATCTTCTAATACAGATATCAACGTTAGAGAAAGAGAAGAACAAAGATCATTCATGAAAAGAAGTAGCAGTAAAGCTGATGTGATGTCTTTGAAATGATTCAGAAGAAAAAAACAACGAGAATCAGAACACATTCATTGCGAAGAATGTACAAGAACTGAAGACATTCATACAACTGCTTAACAAGCAGCTACAAACACAAGATAGCATGCAAATGCAAGATAGCACACACTTTTTATCAAAAATCATGTCATGAGCGAACGTGACAAGAGAAGAAGTAACAATGAGAAAGCAACGTTTCAGAGACGAATTGTCATCGCTTCGCAAGAAATGAGAAGTCATGATGAAGATAGCAGAAAGAAAGAAAATAGAGAAGATACAAAAGAAATCTATTGAACAGATTCTTCAAGAAATCACAAACGTGTTGACAGCTCAAAGAGATCTAATCATGTCTCTTTGCAAGCTTGAAAGCGAAGACATCATACTTCATGCAGTGAGCTCAAAAGCTTGAGCAAATCTGAAAAGATTTCAAACATAAGCAAAAGAAATCATGAACTTAACGCATATAGTGTGTTGAATCTTCGCTATGCTAGCACATGAGATACACATCACAATAAACACAAGCAATCAGAAAGTGATCATTAAAAGATTGATAAAAGACAACGTAAGACTTCATGAAAATCTAAAGATTTTAAGAATAGCTTGATTCAAGAAAGTAGTCAAGCGTGAGAAGATTCACTCATCACTCATCGTAAAGATCATAATCAAAGCGATGACAAATCAATTAATAAACAAGAACATGCTAAACTTGTATCAAGAATGCTTATATAAACTGTTTGAAAAGAACTGTTGCATCACTCAATGCTACAGATGCTTTGAATTTGATCATATGATCAGATTCTGCAAGAAGAAACAACATTATGTTAAATGTGCAGATAAACATCACATTAAAGAGTGCGTGATGTCTTTGAATAAAAGACGTTGCGTCAATTGCAATAAAGATCACGAACTCTGAAGACACATCTGTCTCAAATGACGACAGCAGATGAAACAGACATCAGAAATTTACAGAAACAAATCAATCAAATATTCAAAAGCATTGAAATACAAGCATGCACTTCTCTCGCTGTTTTCAAACTTTCTAAGCTTAATGAATTCATTGAGCTCAACAGACTTCGCAGATTCAACGAACTCTTCAAGCTCAGCAATCATCATGTTGAAAATACGTAATCAAAACGTTGAATCGACATGACAGATGATAAAAGTCAAGAAGAAATGAGTTGATCTCTTCTTATGCGCGACTAGCAACTCAGATGAAACAACATCTGAGCAGACTCAGAAATGCTCAATCAGAAAGTACAAAAGATTCTCAGTGATTGAAAGCATACAAAGAGTCTTTTCAGTGCAGAGTCAACAACAGCTACAAATAACTTTATGATAAAACAATTCTTTCTACAAATTCTACAGTACAACATCAGAAAGTCATTAAAGATTCAAGAGTCATTCTTAATCGACAGAAAAGTTCACAAATTCAATATAGTAATCATACAGAAGTAAGAACACAACATTAATGACTTGCAATCATTTAGTTCAGTTCACAACTTCTTTCATCTAGTGAAAAACTCGTCATTTCAATCAAAAACTGTCAGAATCGTGTTTAAATGATACAATCAATGAAGATCAGAATTGATAGTGCTTGATCTTTAAAGATAACTATAACTGAATATTAAGAATACAGAAGAAGATTGATACAAAAGCTTTTATTTATGTAATGTTCAAAGACTGTGCTAGACTTGAAAGAAATGTGTTTGTGACATAAGAAGAATGTGATGTAGATGAACAAGATGTTGATGAAAGAAAAGAGTGTTGAGAAAGAAAAAAGAGATTGAGTCATATCTGAGTCATATCTGAGTTAAATCTGATGCAAATTAATTAGAGCTTCAATCTTGTTCAGTCTTATCAGTCTTGATACACTCGTAACATTACTTCTTTCTTCGAAAATTTATGTTTGCATGAATGTAGTTCATTTGCTCACTTTTGTTGATAGTTATTTCAATATTTAGCGCGATTTGTTTGAATATAGCTTATGAAATTCGTTCAAAACTTTCTCTGAGTCATTGAATTTCTCTTTATTAACATAGTATCATTCATCGTTTCTATCTAGATCTGTTTATTTGACTTTGTACTGTATTCAATCTTAATAGCGTCTGAAGTTCAATATATCATTTATCTCTCAATGTTCATCATCTTCAATAGTGATTGATCTGAGTGATTCTGAATGCTGTTCTGATAGAAAGTCTTCTGAATATGATTGCAGTAGCTTCGAGCTGAACATCAAATGCAGATGCTTCATGCTAACTGATAGATGAAGATGATAAAAGATATTCACTTTGACAGTGATTTGATAAAGATCTAGCTGTTTATCTTTCAAATCTTTGCAGAGTCTCGTTGTCTTGACGTTTCTGAAAGATAGTCAAATTCAGTCATCTACTTCATAAATAATGTCTCGTCTATGTTTATTGATCTGAACTTTAATGATCAGCTTCGTTTTTTTCAATTGTTAATGATTAAAGTTCAGTAACTCTTTCATTCAAATGACAATATCATCTGCTTTTCTAGCTTCAAGTCATTCACAAGTTGTTTCGTAATCAGTCGTATCTGAATCGAAACTCATTCGAAGATGAAATTCTTTATTGAAGTAGAAGAGAATCATTGAAATGATTGAGAAAATATTGAAATTGTCGTTGAATTTCATCATAGATATTCATTTGACTTAGTCGTTCTGCATGTAATTGCAGTAGGTTCTAAGTTCGCGTTTAACGTCTTGATTGACTTGTTTCGATTGATCGTTGATCTCAGAATGATAGACTGTGAATAGACTAGCTGTGATTCTTAGTCGCTTGCAAAGACTTTTTCACATAGTCGATATGAATTGAAAGTCTCTGTTTGAAACAATAGAACTGAGTAGATCATGCAGTCGATAGACGTTTCATAGCATGATTCAAATCGTTTCTTTGACTGAAATGTCATCGTCTTCTTAATGACAGAAAACATAGTGATGTTCTTTAATGAAACAACATATGATTATGCAAATGATGTTATAGCTTTCTGACAAAGATAGTTCAATGATGAAGTTCATAGCTATATTTTTTCAGCGTTTCTATGAAATCGAAAGAGAATGATGAAGTTTATTGATGCTATTTCTAAAGACTTTGCTTCGTTGATAAGCATGACAGTTTCAAATGTATCATCAAATAGTAGCTCGATGATCTGATCAATAGTAGAAACGCTGAACTAGATCAATGATTCATTTATTGTTGAGATGAAAGATTGAAGATTGATAATGCACTTCTTGTAGTAATTTCGTGTGCATGTTCTTAGAAACTTACAGTAAATCTTTTTTAAATAGAACGTCGTCAATGATTTTGCAGTTCTTCAGTTTAGTGATATGAAATTTGAGCTTGTTTTCGTTCATAACTTGCTTATATTCGCTGCAGAACTCATCTGTTTGATTGATCATTCATACTCATTGATAGAGATTTGCTTTCAATTCAATAAATAAAACATCAATTCTATCAAGAATCAGAATAGTCTGAAAATAATCTTCAAGACGCTGAGCTGATTCAAAAACGTTCACTAGAGACATTCTGATTAAAGCATTGACTTTAGTGTTCATTTTGTCTGATTTAAAGATGATCTGAAAGTTGAACTTTGATAGAATGTTCAGATAGTTGACTTGTCATTGACTCAACTGTTTGTTTTTCATGAAGATCTTCAAAGTCTGATAATTGATAAACATCTGAATGAGTAGTTCAGTGCATTTCAGCTTGAATCATCAGTGTTTGAAGTATTGAATAATGACTAGTAATTTCTTGTCATAGATGTGATAATTGATTTCAGCGAGAATCATGCTTTTGCTGTAGAAGATCATCGAATGAAGAACTTTCTCATCATCATACTGAGATAGTATTTCATCTTTTACATAGTTTGAAGCATCGATCTTCAGAATAGCTTGTCGTTTGAGATCAAAGTGACGAAGTACTGAGATTGAGCTGACTTGTTTCTTTAAATTGTCAAAGACTTGAACACAGATCTTGTTTCAAACAAAAGACGTGTTCTTTCTAGTCAGCTGAGTGAATGATTTGACTAGCTTCGAGAAGTTCTTAATGAAATGACGATAGAAGTTAACAAATCTCACGAAGCTCTGAATTTCTTTTAGATTGATCGAAGTGATTCAGCTGACTATGACTGTCACTTTACTAAAGTTTATACGAAGATCTAGTTCTGATACGATGACTTCTAGAAAGACAGTCTCTTCTACATTAAATTCGCACTTTCAAATATTCATCTGCAGTTCAGCTTCGCGTAGTCGACTCAATACTAGTTTGACGTGATTTCTATGTTTCTTTCTCATTTTGCTATAGATGAGAATGTCATCTAGATAGACTTGACAAAAGTCGTTCAGAAAGTTTCATAGAATGTCATTCATATATTGCTGAAAGAAGATCGATTCATTAGTCAGTTTGAATGATAACATCTTGTATTTATATGCTTCTAAAGCAGTGATAAATGTGATGTAATTCTCGCTATCAAAATGCATTTGAAGTTTGTTGAACGCTGATATGATATTCAATCTAGTCAGATGCTTGCAACTCACTATTTTATCAATGATCTCATTTATCAGTGATAGAAAGTATCTATTTCTTTTGAAAATGACATTTAGCTTTCAATAGTTCATGCAGAATCGAAGATCTTCATTTGCTTTGAGAGCGAATAGAACGAGAAAGAAATAAAGAGTCTGACTAGAAGTGATAAATTTCTTCGACAGATTCTCGTTTAAGTACTTTTTTACTTTCAGAAGTTTGACAGAGAACATTTGATAAACTCGACAGTGAGAAGATGTTGAATCACTGATAAGTTCAATTTTATGATCATAGAAGCGATGAGAAGATAGTTTATTTGATTGAGTTCAATCAAAAACATCTAGAAACTCATGATATTTTGATGACAGCTTCGCTTTAATATCTTTCAAATTCTGAGTCGTTTCATTGATTGAAGAGATGTTTAGAGCATTCAAATCGCACTGAGTATTGTACGCGATTTCTCTATTGATGTTCATCATGAATAGAGCAAAGATTTCAATCTTGTTCTTCTTTGAATGATTCAACAATGTTTTGAACAAAGTTGCATTTATGCTTCAAATCAAGAATGACTCTTCTTGAACGAGTCATTTAAGCATCATAAAGATCTTAGTCTGAGTGATTGAAGAAGACGAAGTTGATCGCGATCAACTTGAGTGCTTTGAATTGAGAAGAATCAAAAAAATTGAAATAGAAGTATTCAATTGATTTGAAAAAACAATGACGTTGTTTTGCATATTCAATAATATTTCGTTTTTGTTCATTCAGAGCTTACTCAATATGATTTCATAATGATCGATATCAACTATCAGCATTGATACAGTCAATTTCTTATAACTTTCGATGATGAGATTGAGTAGAATTTTATGAGTGATGATCTTCTTAAATATCTTTTTATCATAATCTCTTATTAGCTTCTCTTTTGCCAGTGATATAGATTGAATTTTCAGTTTCTCGCATACTTTATTGATTAGATTAGAATGTATAATTGTGTAGATGATTGAATCACTGTTTATTAGAAAAGAAAGACTGAAAGATTGATTCTGAGACATGAGATGAACGTCAATTAGAAACGACTTTTTAAAGTAATTTTCTTTCGATAGAATTTCATCTAGTTTGCACAAAGATATAATCTTTACTTCTTTGATGACTTTTGAAGAGATGACTAGTTTTTTGAATTGAAATTCAAATCGAAATTGAAGCGATCATATTCATTGTTCACTGCATTGATTCTAATAGATCGATCAAAGCACTCTTTAAAGCTATGATCTGATTTATGACATATGAAACAGCTTTCGACTAGAATATCTGCTTCTTTGACGCTAGTTAAAATCGCGTCGCGCGACTTTAGCTGATCAAACTTCAAGTGATTGACTGATTGAATGATAACAGTCGCTTTATGAAAGATAGTTTTAGAAAGATCATTGACGCGTTTGATCTTGTTCTTGATCTCTCAAATGACTCGCTGATTATTATTCAAATGAATCAGATAGAAACGAATTTCTTTTAAAGAATCAGATTGAACTAGTTGATTTATTCAAATGAATTGAAGACGAAAATGTATTTTATCTTTCAGATCAGCGATCAGTTGCTTCTCGTGATAGTCTAGATAGAAAGATAGACGTTGAAACTGAGTATAGAATTCATTGAATTTCTTGAATTCTTGAATCAAGTTGTAGTATTCTCTACGAAAGTTGACTTTCTTATTTGAATCATTGAACAACTGAGCTAACTCTTTCAAAAGATCGTTGATGATTCTATAAAGATTGACACAGTCACGTTCACGTCTAGCTTGAATGATCTCAGCTGTGTCATTGAATAATCTAGAATGTATATAGCTCAATTTGACTCGTTCATTAGAAAAGAGATCGACGTTGATCTCTAGTTTATTTTGAATTTTTTCATATTAATTCTTTCAAGTAGAATTCTTTTCATCAGTAAACAGCGAAGAATCAGATATTTTTTGAGATCTAGAACGCTCAGAGTAGATGAAATCAAAAGAAGTGATTTCTTTAGCTTGAAGTCTAGTCTTCAACTCTTTGATTTCGTTTTCTTGTTGTTTATCTAACTTGTAGAGTCGATCTGTTTCTTCATCAAGAGCTAGACTTCGAGTCTTTCAGATTTCGTAGAACACGAAGAGTATTATCATTTCAGCGAATGATTCATCATCTTCATGAATGAATGATGCAGCACTTGATGATTTCGTTCGTGATTTTGATGAATCAGCATCAGAGATTTGAGAGAAATGATTTCGAAATTCTTCGAAACGCTCTTCAGTAAACGAACGACTAGACATGATAAAAGTTTTTTTTTTTGAAAAGAGAATTGAATGAATGACGATGCTTGACGGTTTGAAGAAGAAAGACGTATGAGATGAGATTCAATCTTCAACAAAGAAGATGAGATTTGTTTGTTGATTGATTTGATTGATTCTCTAGCAAACAACGAAGATTCTTTATCGTTGAATCTATCGATCGATTTAATTCTTGAGCAATTCACGAAGATTCTTTATCATGATTCTCGTAATCGAGTGAACTTTGCGTACTTAATGAGTGATAAGTAGTCTAGCAATTCAAACAGTCTTGTCGTTGATTTTATTCAATCTTCTAGTGTTGTTCTATCTTTCGATTATCATTGATCATCAGGTAAATGAATTTCTTTAGACTCATTCTATCTAGATGAGTATGTTGAATGAGTAATGAGATCAGTATCATGTGATTAACGAATTCTTAATATAATGTCAGAATCATGTCTAAATGATACAATCAATGAAGATCAGAATTGATAGTGCTTGATCTTTAAAGATAACTATAACTGAATATTAAGAATACAGAAGAAGATTGATACAAAAGCTTCTATTTATGTAATGTTCAGAGACTGTGCTAGACTCGAAAGAAATGTGTTTGTGACATGAGAAGAATGTGATGTAGATGAACAAGATGTTGATGAAAGAAAAGAGTGTTGAGAAAGAAAAAAGAGATTAAGTCATATTTGAGTCATATCTGAGTCAAACCTGATGCGAATTGATTAAAGCTTCAATCTTGTTCAGTCTTATCAGTCTTGATACGCTCGTAACAAAAACATGCATATATGTTAACAAATGCTTAAGACTCGATCAATGAATAATAAAGACAGCTGAATCAGACATCTGCTTAATCAAAATATTAACTCGCAACACAGATGACAAAACGCAAATGCTAAAACTTTTAAATGTTTACAATTTAAACTCACTATTCAGCACATTCACAGAGAAATTCTCAACTATTTCTCGTTTGAATGAACTAGTCAAGAATGACTGTGAACAACTAGTCATAGAAAACTTCAATCTACATCATTCACACTGAGAAGAATGAAGATGCTTCACTCAACATACAACGATTAATACTCTACTAAACGTCATTACAAATGCAAGACTGAAACTACTGCTGAAATCAAACACAATCATTTGCAAGATTTACAATCAGTTTACGATGATAAATTTAGTCTTTAGCAGCGAGAAAATACAGTCTATGACACGTAAGTGCGAAGTACAAATCAATCTACATCAAAGATCAGATCATCTTTCGATTATCACAGAGCTAAATTTACAAACAATCTCAGTGCAGCTCTTGACTCATCGACTTTGAAAAAAAATGAACACAGAAGCATTAAGTGCTTATCTGCAAATACATCTTTCGTCAGATCACTTTCTGAACAGCAAAGCTGAAATAAATGACAGAGCGACAAAGATCATCAGAGTATTACAAGAGATCATTGAGAAGTTTACTCTTTGAGCAAAATCATTAAATCAAGCAAGAGACTTTTGAAATCAAAGTCGCTTTGAAGTAGTAATGAAATCAAGACGACTGCAAATCATATGAAAAACGCAAGATACATTAGAAGCATGAAATGAATATCTGAAACATAATGATCACAAAAACAAGATCATCAAACAAACAAAATGTGTACACTTTAAATTACAGATGCATGAGTTAAGCGATGCATTGAAATCAATATGATGCTTTGCAAAATAAGTCAAAATTGAAAGTCAGCTATTTAAAAAGCTTTCTCAGTTTTCGTTGCTGAAACGAGATGATACTGATCACATGATAACAACGTTTGAAGAAAAAATTGAGATGCTGCAAGAAAAATTCTTCTCTTCATTCTCACAAGCAGACGTCAGCGACATTTCAGATTCATTCATATCTTTAGCAGTATCATCAGATTCACGCATTTCAGAAAATGAGATGAAGTGAGCAATTAAACAAGTAAAGATGAACAAAGCATCAGACATCTCTGAAATCTCAAACAAAGCACTTCAAGCAAATTTCACAGAACTGATCTCAGTGCTGACGAGTCTATTCAACGCATGTGTGATACATAAATATCACTTGAAGCAGTTCAAAAAGACTCAAACAATAGTATTATGCAAATCAAGAAAAAGTGATTATATTGATTCAAAAACATATTAATTCATCGCTCTGCTTGATATCATGAGCAAAGTTTTAAAGTCAATTATGATCAAAAGACTGAGTGATATAACTGAAACTCATCACATGCTTTTAAATGCTTAAATGAGAGCGAGATGCAAATGATTCATGATCTTGACGTTAGATTTACTAGTAGATCAAGTTCACATCATGTAAGACTGCAAAATTAAGTACATGATCTTCATGCTAAGTTTAAACATTGTCAAAGCATTTGATCAAGTTTTGCACATCAGACTGCTGCATACACTGAAAATGAGAAGAATATTGAGCTACATAGTCAAATGAGCATGCAGCTTTCTAAAAAACAAAGAGACGTTGCTGATATTCAACGAGCAAATGAGCACTATGTGCAAGATTAATGCAGACATATCTTAAAAGTTTCTCATTTCATTGATTTTTTTTCTATTTTTCAACGCAAGTTTAATTGAAAAATGCAAAGCATTGAGAATCAAAATCAAAATGCTTGACTTTATAAATGACATCAACATTCTAGTTTATGACAGATTCATTGAAGAAATTTGCAAAACATTGAGCAAGACACACGATATCTGCGCGAAGTGAATTCAAACTCATGATGCAACGTTTGCATCAGAAAAATATGAGTTTACACATTTCACTAGAAAATCGAGAAAATTCAACATGATAACTAGCATACAAATAGAAAGCTCAATGATTAAGTTGAAGTCAGACGTGCGAGTTTTAAAGATGCAACTGAACATGAAACTGCAATGAGATGCACATCTTCAACAGATAGAAGTGAGTCACGTCACAAGAATGCTTACGCTTAGTCATTTAAAAGTCTTCACATGAGAAGCAATCTTCATAAAAGTGAAACAAGTGTACTCAACTGTAATGAGATCAGAAATTGCATTCGAAGCATCAATCTGACATCAGCGTGACAAGAAGAAAGAACTGTCAGACAAGAAATGCAAACTAGAAACTCTGTAAAATCAAACTTTACATCACGTTGCAAAAGCATTTAAAAGAGTAAGCATTGAAACGCTAGAGATCGAAATGTACATAAGTTCGCTGCATGTTCATTTGAACATGCTGCAGAATAAAGTCACATTACGCAGTTGAGTCGATGACAAAACGCAAGAGACTAGATGAGCATGCAAACTCATACACGCTTGACTGACAAGAATTAATCGTTTCATCTTTCACTTTTCTGTCATCAAGAAAGTAGTGCTTCTGAACACATTTATTCAAGAAGACGTAAAAATGCAGTTTAGATGCAGATGATTCAACTCTTCTACAACAATATTAATAAGCAATAGCATTGCAATAATGTTATATCACAAAGATCAATAAAAGCAACAATGAGAAAAATACAAGAAACACATTGCAGATGTTAATGCAATCTCAGCACAAAGATCTCATCTATTCAACAAGATGATAAAGATGCATGATGATTTTCAGAAGATTGAAAGCACTCTTGCAATTCACATTAGAATTGAATGCATAGATTTTAATGTTTATCTGCACTCAAGAAATGTTTCAAGCATGAATAGCTTGCGATGCAACTGTGAACGAAGTCATCAGACAGCGAAGCATGTACTCATGCATTGCTTGAACTGAATGCATCTGCGATCAAGAATGTTACATGATGTCGACTTCTTGAACTATTGAATAATCATTGCGATCACGAAAGATCTTAAAGTAGCAGCGAGAATGATGATAAAAATGAAGCTTCTGAAGCAATTTAAAGTGACTAGAACACTCATTCTTTAACGTGCAATCAACGCGAACAAATTTGATACATAGTCTTAATCTTGTTGTTTTAACTGCGTGAAGCAATCATATAAATAATGAGTGATTTTCTATCTCAAAGAGTTTTGTTTACTCAACACACATAACATAAAGTTTCTCATGAGTCAATCTAATTAATGTCACAAAAATGTATGAATTTATTATTATTATTATTCAAATAATATTTAAATATAAATAAATTCATTGTAGTTAAACTCATCATGCTTCTTCATTATTTCTAAATAATCATTTAAAGTCTTTTTCATCTTCTTCATTTTCTTCATTTCTTTTAAACTTTCATCTTTAATCAATATTTGCAAGACTGAAATCTTAATTTAAAACTTTAAAGCAAATCTTTAAGCTTAAATATTATATAAATGACTTTATATTTGCATTGTTGAAGTATGAGCTTGATGAGTTGATGTAAAAGATGTAAAGCATGTTGTTAATGTATTTTTAATCATTGATTCAAATAATAATTTATTATTTGAATTAAAATAATCAGCGATGAAACTCATCTGTACGTGATGCTGACTACAAATCTACTGTTTAGCTACAGTAAAGTCTAGAAATTATCAAAAGTTTGAATGACATTGAGATGTTGCATGATGATGAAGCGCTGTGTGTTGATTGCATGCAGAGTTTTCACGATCATGCAGACTTTAATAATCTTAATGCGCATGTTACAAAGCAATCTGCACACAGATGAAAAAGTCAAATAGAACGCAGAACTACGAGAAAAATCGCTTATGAAAATCATTCAATTCAGCATCTCGTTGTCGTGATGACAAGAACTGATACAGAATATTCTCATGTTTGATCTGTTGAAGATGATTAGCAGAAAGAACTTGAATCATAAACATTCTTTAAATCTACATGCTAACTACGTATAAATCTTGTTAAGACTGCGTGTCTGTTACTACAACATAAGCAACTCACGAGTCTCATTAAGTTCAACATAAGCAAACTCAAGAATCTTATTGTTATGAGTCTGTATAGAGCGAATCATATGAGTGTATTCTAACTAGAAGTTCAAAGCTGAAGTAGAAAGAAGATGCAACACGACGTGAGTTTTACTCATGAAGACACGCTAAATCGCTAGCGTGTCAACAACAGCTTTACTCACAGCTTTATACTAATTTATGTTAGACTAATCAGACTAATCAGACTAATCAGAAGTAACAGAGATGCATGCTTGCAACATTACTTTCTCTCTTCATTTAGTAATGTTCTCATTACTGCAGTTCAATCAATTGATTCTTGTTGAGTCAATTTCTAACTTGACTTGTTTGAATACTTCTGATGAAAGTTATTTATGATCTTTAAGCAGTCTTTGAACTTATTTTCATCGACATTGTATCAATGTAGATTGACGTCATAGTCTTTTCAATTGACACAATATTGCAATCATATTCTGTAGTATCTGAAGTTCAATATGTTCTTCACTTCTCATTCGTCTTCGTCATTTATCACTATAAAATCAGACGACTTATTTCATTGTTCTTTCAGAGAATTTTTTGAATTCAATCATAGTAGATTCAAGATGAACTCTGAATGAATCTTTATTATCGATGACAGTTTCAGTTGATATGCATGTTCGATCTTAGTCAGAATCTTGAAAGATTTTAACATCTTATCATTCAGCTTCTTTGATGATCTTGCAATCATAATGTTATTTATCTTGTAGATTATTTTCTTTCAATGCTTATCAATCTGTTTCTTCATTGTGACTCTGACTTTTGCTAATGTCTGCTTGATTAACGTTAATGATCATTTCATGTGTTCAAATATATTCTCTGCTTTGCTCACTTGAATTCTAGCTCAAGTGATCTCATATTCAGTTGAATTCGAATCGAAGCTCATATGAGAGTGAAAGTTCTTATTCAGAAAGAACGCTGATTGTTCAATTGACGACGAAATAGCATTGTTATTGACGAATTCAGTCATAAATAGTCAGATGAATCAGTCATCTTGCATGTATAAGCAATAACTTCGTAAATATCATTCTACATTCTGATTCGCTCTTTTCGTTTGATCGTTGATCTGTGAATGATAGTCGATGAATAGTTTCATCTTAATGTCAAGTCTCAGACATAGAGACTTTCAGACAATCGATATGAATTATGAATCTCTATCGAACACTATTGATCTTGATAGCTCATGAGTTCTGAAAATTCATATCAGCAGCAGCTTGACTGTTTATTCAGCGAAAGTTTCTTCGTCATCTGATCAATAGAGTATATAGTGACGTTCTTTAGACAATCGATTTATCACTGTCAGAATCGCGTTGCTTTCATCATTTTTTAATAAATCAATAATGAAATTCAATGATATGTCTTGTCATCGTTGTTCAAATATAAACAATGACTTCAATAGTTCATTGATTCAATCTCTTGATGCTTTTGACCTACGACAAACGTAACAGTTTTGAATGTAGCATTTGATTGTTGTTCTCATCTTCAATCAGCAATATGATCGTTTTAACAAGTTTAATGTTTGATTCATGTTAGAATAATCATTAATTGAAAGATCATATGCTTTTCTTATCAATTGAGTGATCATTGACTGAGAAATTCACAGTCTATCATTCTTTCAGAGTACTTCGTTCAGTACTCTGCAATTGTCTAGACTCATATCTTGACAAGTTCTTTTGTTCTGTTCTATGACTGTTCGAATATCAATACATTGTTGATTCATTCAATTTTCAACTATAATTTGATTCTGAATAGAAATCATCTCTTCAATTGAATCTTCATTAGCTTTTGATTTCTGTTTTGAATCCGAGTCAAATATAAGTAAGATCTGAGTCAAATCTTGATCATCTTCTATTTATTGCAGTTCAAATGTGCTTGCTGACAATAGCATCTGATGCTGATATAGCTTTTGATCATCATTTGATTCAACTGACTTGACGTTTGACATTCTGATCAGCGCATCTGCTTTCAGATTCTGCTTTTCTGACTGATATATGATCTTGAAGTTATATTCAAATAACTTCTCAGCTCATCTAGTCTGTCGTCTGATCAGTTTCTTGATGATCATGAAGTACTTCAAATTCAGATGATTGATGAAGATCTTGATCAAAATATCAGTACATTTCAATTCAAGACATAGATTGATCATCAAGTCAAGTTTTGAGTTGACATTTTGAATTCGACTCGACTTGAAGTCGAGTTGCTTACATTTTTAACTCGACTCGAGTCGAGTTGAGCATATTTTCAACTCGACTTGACTAGATTCGAC
>JAABUV010004237.1_pt1 | contig 17364 bp, 6 predicted proteins | sample 5559971 | NCBI WGS metagenome assembly JAABUV01 (sample SAMN10711881, study PRJNA513362) | rock metagenome | isolation source: Antarctica rocks | place: Antarctica: Victoria Land, Knobhead nord | collected 2015-12-19
CTACCTTGTTTGAGACGCTCAATTACTGACAACACATTCTGCCCTTGCCGAGAGAAGCGTTCTATGACTTCCCCAGTGGGTAGAAAACAGTAGAGAGTAGGGGGGCTAGTTAAAGTGATATCGCTCTGTACCCAACAGCGACTTCGAGATAGAAGTTGAACTGTAGGTACTGGGAGCTTGGCGTTATCACCTGGACGGACTGACATGGCTCATATGGCGACAAAAGCACAAGGTTCATCGTCGCTACTGCACTAATCCCCTAAAGATCTTTTAATCTGTAGTGGCTCAGGCAAAGAAAAAACATGCGTACGGCACGCTCTATGAGCATTGCAGTGTATTGGAAACGTGTGTCCGAGCATTTTTGGATACTGGGAAGCTCAAGCGCAACTGAGTCTGTCTTTTATATCCAAAGCAATCGTCTCGGCTGTATATTCAAAGCCTTCGAGTTGGAAGACTTCCGAAATAAGGATTTCGCTTTGAATGGACTGTAAAAGGTACTCTTAGCCTGGCGCTAACATGAGAGCACGTGACTTTCCAGATCTTTTGGCTGGTTCAATCTCCATCCTAAGGTACGTCAAGTTCGACCATATTGGTATATCAAGACAATGAACTTGAGTCTTTGGCTAGAAGAGAATACGAATATCAATAGCGATGTCTTCAGTTGATAAGCCAAGAGGAGTCAAAGATGCTTCCATCAATGTTCGAATTCCAAAGCAGCTATGTCGAATGTTCTCTATCACTAAGCTCTCTCTTGATGAGAGATATTTCGTTCTCTTGCGTTCTCAAGCGACTTTTGTACGATAAACCTACCTCGCCGACCATATTTATCCCGTGAATTGGAACGTCTGCCACGGGTTTATCACAATTGGACGGTCGGCTCTCGCAAAAGGGATAGTGAGCTGAGCGTTCCTTCTATCCGCCTTGACCAAGATTTACTCTCAGAGCTTAAATTGTCATATTATCCAATAACCATGATTTCATTTGGGAAGCATCACCCTCAGTGGTAGCCTTGCTATAACTATACACGTTATCCGAATTGTTAGTGGAATGGTTTTGTGATTGGTCAATGACGTCGTCCGCTTGTGAAAAGCCTTCGAAGAAGTCGAAGAGGCTCTTCTGGGTTAAAGCCGCAATTCAGATGCAATTACTCGAACATGGGCAGGCGCTCCATCGCCGAAGCCTCCCGCTAACCCAAGCGACACACTCTGTTCGAACAAAGGGCCGTTCCACATTTCCTGTCGGTAAGTGATCATCAAAGGTGGGTAAGAACAGTCCGATTGTTGTCTCCCAAGCATTCCCTTTTGTTACTATAATTAAATTTGTTGCTTTGTTACAAGATGTGTTGCTGTGAGCATTTAGGCAGGGAGGACTAGGATCAAAGGTTTCATTGTCGAACTTGAACATGCCTAACAATTCACAACCATCTTAAAAAGGTCTGCTTCTCTCTTTTCTACACCAGCAAGTTAGATCCTCTTCTTCCAACACTCAATTCGAGATACCAGCATATACTATGCTTCAGATCGCCGAGACCTTGCTCCTCAGCTTTCCTATTGGAAACAGACCTCATTCAAGTCAAAAATCTACCAGGAAAGTCGACACAATGCCGTTCTTCAAATCCATCGGAAGAGTCATTTTCGGTCAAGCAAGAGCTCTCCCCGAAGACTCCGCCCCACAACAGAACTGCGGCCCTACACCTGCTAACTTCGAAGACTCTACCGAGCTCCATCTTCCCACTGAGAGCCCACATTCTCCGGCTATCATTCTCCACTCCTCGAAGCCTTTCACACCATCCGCCTACACCCCTGGACCCGCACCAGACCCAACCATCCCCTTCAACAACGGCTTACTGCACCCAGGCAGCTACATCTTCACAGATCTCGCCACGACGGGCACAAAAGGCAAGGGTAAGACTGTCCTGCCTCCCTCACGCCCACGTCCTGACCCCGCGTGGCCTACTTGCCAGTCGAAAGATTGCCCGCTAAAATTCGCACACGAGGCCGGGCCGTATAATTTCGATTTGGAGGGATGCAGCAATGGGCTTCCAACACCTCCGGACGTGATTTTGAAGGCCATGCTTGACACAAAGCGCAATTACGACCTGGAAAGGAACGCAGCATTGGTGATACAGTTCAAGCTTGCTCATGCGTGGGTTGACTGCTGAAGGTGAAATCTAGGGTTTGCACAAGAGAGTATATTACAAGCCAAGACAAGCATCTCCATACCACCAAAAAGGGAGACATGATGGTGTAATCTACAGGAAAGACTAAACTAGAGACGTGAGTGCACACTCGGAGTTGGGGTCAGCGCAGGGCAAGGGCTTTCAGGGGTTGAGGTGCGTTTCACCCCCTTTACTCGTTTCGCTAATCGCTTCAAAAACTCAAGTCTCATCGTAACAAGTAGAGGAGCTATGGAAGTACTGTAAGACCAAAGAATATAAAACAATCGATCCTCCCTTTACCCCAAACACCCGCGTCTCAAAACCCATGCGACCTTGATGTAATTAATTTGCAAAGCTTAGATAGAACAAAGTGCCTTTCCAGATCAATTTTACCGTTTAAGCAGTTGTAATATTAATCACGTCTTCTAATTGATGCAGTTATCGGTTTAATCATTAGAGAGACTAACAATCGTACTGTACACCAACTACATACGTCCTACAGTACATGTATGTACGCACCCTTATGTAGAACCCTTGGACTTTACCGTTCCCAACCCCGGCAGGATCTTCCTACTGTACATACAGTACTCACCCCTTTCCTTTAGACTGACTATACAGTTCCCACGACGCTTACATTCCCATCTCCGCCACCGGTGTAAAGATTTAAATGGGGGTTAATGACAACAGCAAGGTATACTAGAAAGATGGCTCCGTAGCCTAGTAAACCAACTGCTGCTATGAAATCTTAATCGAAAACACTTTTATCTAGAAAAGGAGGATCGTTGGTCCCAGACATCCTGACCTCTGCTGCCAATTGCCTAAGGAGTATTAGTTGCCTCACAGTCCAAGCACAACCGCACCTGAAACAGGTGGAAAACATTGATTCCACTACCTAAAGCTATGTACACACAAATCCTCCTCGCACACAGCAAAATCTCAGCCCGCAGCTCCAGGAAACAGCAGCAGCTAACCTGCACTTCAGCTGCCATGCCTCCTTTCCCTGCACAGCGTCAATCAACAAGCTCGCAATCAATCTAGAAATTTTGACCTCGAAGTGAAAAGCAAATTAAGTGAGGCCGGATTTCGCGTTTATACTTCCACATGCACCCGCTAAAGGCAGTACACACCACGTTCAAAAACCTAAGCGCCTTGATATGCAATTTCGTTGTGAGGGGATTGGGCACACTAGGCAAAACCAAAGTATTCGCCTCCGGCTGTCATGGCGGTGTAGACTTGCTGTCGTAGAGTTTCGTAGCTGTCGTACTCTGGCAGGTCAAGTTCTGTATTCAGGTTAGCTTCGATCACGTTTCAGCACTGAAGAGACTGCACTTACGGTTGAAGCAAGTATGTGAACTTGGCAATCTGTCCTTATTGCCATAGTCGCGGTGAACATTGAACCTACTAAATCCGTTCATGCCCTCGAGCTGTCCAAAACCGTTGAGCGGGACTTTACTAGTACCTGTAACGAATTGGAGAAGCTTGGCTCGCTCTTCTTTATCGAAGGAACGTACGGCACGCCAGAACCACTGGATTTGCGGGGATGAGGCCGAGTAGTTGTGGTACTCGGTGTTGTTTTTCCAGTCATCTACATCAATATCCGGTAGGCCGGAAATCAGGAGCTCCAACTCTTGTTCATCGAAGATGGAAATCAGCTCCGCTGGTACGATGTCATGGAAGCCTATTATGATTAGCCTGCTTAAAGTAGAAGTGTGGATATCAAGATTACCTTTCAGAAAATGCTCTAGTTGCTCTTGTACAGATTCTATCAGTCGATACTCGACCATAAGCTGGACATACTCGTGCTTGTTCTCCTCCGTGACAGGGATGTTGCGGCCATTTTCAATGAGGTCGACAATCTTTGTGACACCGAAATCGTCTGTCTCGACGGAAAAGCTGTCGGTTATTACATCGCTAATGTCGTTCTCCAACATCCATAGCAATGACTTGTAAAACTGAAGATCTAGAGTTTCCATATCTTTGATTGATACCGTTTTGCCGAGTATGCGCTTGTAAACGGCTCTGCTGAAGTGGCAATCTAAAGCCCGGCCTTCGTAGAGTGCTTTGCCGATGATGCGACCAATAAACTTGAAGTTCATCAGATGCTCCTCGTTGACCCCGCTCTGCTTGTTTGGGTGGAATGTGGTGCGATCAGACGCAACTGGAATGAATAGGTAGTAATCAGGGTTGAACATCTGTCTTGACAAAACTTGGAACCATTCTCGTGTGACACCACCAGCATCTACACCTTCTTCGCCATGGAACCGTATGCTAAGCTTGCCATACTTGACCTCTTCGGGATTCTTAAACCAGAAGAATTTAACGGAATCAAGGAAGACTTGATCTCGACGTACAGAAAGTTGCAATGGCGGTTGCGATTGTCTTGTCTCATTGCCGCGAGAGTGAAGGCGTCGCGTGAAGTAGTTACGCTTGTTGTCGAACTCAAGCACCTTTGGATTCTTGACGAGCAAGGAGAATGTCCCACTCATGAGCTTAGGATTATGTCGGACAAGGTCGTTCAAAATCTTACGATGGTCTTCAGTGAAGCGGAAGAAGAGGCTCTCCATTCCAGATTCGGGCGGAGGGCTTGTCACGGAAAATTCTTTGGCAGGCTTGACTAATATTGCATCCTTGAGAGTGGTGTTCTTACAAACTACCATCAATGCTTCGATAAGCGGCAGCAGAATGGTAGCAATATTCAACATGCCATCGCCTTGACTGAGGGAGCTCAGGCATTCGCTCAATTTCGTCCAGAGTGGGCCAAATGTCGAATTCTCATAGAGAGCGGTGAGTATGTCCTCGTTTTGTGCAGAAGCCTCACTTGCCGGTATTTGGTCGTCGGAAGACGGCTTGGTCTTGCCACCGTTTCGCTTCGGATCGAACAAGTAATCGAGCGCAGTAAGGACGCGAAGTAATTTCGCCTGGTCTGAAGAAGCCGGAGAGAATTTGGCAAGTGCCATGCCTTGGATATCTATACCAGACTCGGCTTGTTGGATTTGAGGGACTAACTCATCGAGGTCTCGCAGGATAGATTGGCCCAGATCTTGAGCTTGCTCGATCAATCCTTTCCCGAAAATCTCTTTAGCTCCAGGAATCGCCGAGAGATTATTAATGGTCGACAATGTGTCTCGGAATGTCTTCGCAGTACACTCACGAGCTGCAAGAATGCTGACGACAAGCCGAAGATTCTCTTCAGGCACAATCGGTGGTGTAAGACTCCGTTGCTTCTTCGCCTTCTCTTCGTCCGTTGAGGCCTTAGGATCGTCCGGCTTGGCATCTGTGTCGCCTGTGACATCCTCTTGTGGCGGCATAGGAGTGACTTGCGATTGATGTGTTTGTGTTCCGACATCGATCAAGGGAGGTGTATCGTCGGTCATGGGAGCATCCTCGGATTGCGCAGCTTGCTGTGTGGCGCTATTGTCGATTCCTGTGGCAGGAGACGCATTTTCGTCGTGCAATTGAGCAACGTCTCCAGATGCCTTTGTTGGCTCCTCCGCCTTCTCCTTCTCTTTCCGGAGCAGCGTTATCAAAGGATGAGTAACACTTTGTAATAAGCTTGATAGCTGTTCCATACAGCTTGAGCTCTCCATGATTAACTTGCGATCAAGCAGACTCAATAAGGCATTGAGAGCATATTTCGAAGCTTTGCTCTCTTTGCCTTTACCTTTTCTGCTCATTTTGGACTTCAAACCGGAGGACACTTCGTGTTCTGTGAGGAAGAATGAGGGAATGTGAGGGTTGTATTGCGTAAGGTAAACCAAGGCGCTTAAGCATTGTTGAATCACCATTAACGGTGTCATCTCAGTGCTATTCTGTGCTGCCATTGGCCCAGTGGAAGTTCGTTTGAGAGGTAGAGGGGTCTTTTGCGTAGCTGGCGGCTTGGCTCGAAGCGATAGATGGGTAAAGCTCCGCTCAATGGCATTGACATCAGCACTGCCATCTTGAAGTATGGAAAGCAATAGGCTGACAATCTCCGCACGGTTTTGCCGATTCTGTGAGACATCATGGAGAATGCCATTCAGTGACTGACGCGAGCTCCCCTGTTGTGGGATGAACATAAGACGTAACAAAGTCGCGACCCCGGCCTTATCAAGCATTTGCACGATTTGTCTTCGCTGGGTTTTCTTAGTCGGTACATGAGCTTGGGTACGCTGGGCCTCGCGTTCAAGAGCCCGGATTCGCTCAATGCCTCGAGGATAACCGTGCCCTAGGCGATGTAGGATCCGATGATCGCTCCCAAGAGCCCGGGCCTCGGCCGCAATTGCTTGAGGAAGTTGAGCAAGGACATCTTCATCCTGTTCCATGAGAACAGATTGCCGTAGGCTTGGATCTAAAGAGGCCAGGAAACTTGCAGGATCCATTTCTTCTCCACGATTAGCAGATCCACCATTACTTGCGGCGACTCTACGTCGAGCCTCTTCTCGTTCTCTCCGTCGACGATCTTGGGCTTCCTGCTGTAACAATTCTTCCCGGATATCTGGAGGTAAAGCTTCAAGAAATTCGCGGCTAATATCTGTCGGCTCCTCCCCTGCCGCTGCGGCTTGAGATCGCTGTAGCGCAACTTGACTCATAAGCACTTCCTCACGAAGATCTTCTGGTAGAGCATTAAGGTATTCTAAGTCAACACCCATACCAGTGATGTCGAGCTCACGCCCACGAATGGTTGTTCGGACCCGTTCTGTTGGCGCCGATGGTATAGCTATAGGTTCTTCCATTGAGCCTGGACCTTGAACCTCTTCTGCAGACGCTGGTTGAGAAGCCTCGGTATGTGTAGGCTCAACGCCCTCCATAGCCCCTTCATCTGTTGTTTCATCTCGCTCTGCACGATCTTCTTCTGGACTGGGAGCAGCTGCCGCGGCGGCGGCAGCAGCAGCTTCACGTTGTTCCTGCTCTGCCTTTTCCTTGGCTTCCTTTTCGACTTTCTCCCGTACCACTCGTTCCTCTTCCATCTTCCTCTCACGCTCCTCTTTAATTCGCTTGGCTTCCTCCTCTTCGCGCTTCTTCCTCTCAATCGCTGGAGGTACTAGGATTTTCAGAAGGGTATGTATTACGCGAAGAGCTTTTTCGGAGTGAGCATTGCCAAAGAGAAGTCGGGCTTCTTCCTGCCAACGATGGGGAGTCGAAGCAGGTACAAAATTGGTCGGTTGCATGTTTTCGTCCCGGGTAGTTCTGACAACATCTTGCGGAGCATGTCTCAGACCCAGGACAGCCTGCAACTCGCGGGGAATAAGGCCTCGTCCGCCGCCAGGGACGTGAATGTGCATTGCACCATGAGGACCACCCATGGTTGCGAATCCAGAACCACCTTGGTCGATCGCAGCAATGATGTTGTTGACAAACGAGACTGGATTATCAGCGGAAGAGATGCCGCGAGGCCCAGGTTCCATGCCATGAACCCAATAGTCACTCATACTTGCTACAGCTTCAGAAAGAGCTCTAGGCCCAGTTCCGAGCCTTGGACCACCGGGACCGCCTAGTCGATCGCTTCGCTGCAAAAGAGGGTTGACCCCATCGTCAGCCGCGCGGGGTGCGCCAGAGGGTCGATGAGGACGGTACATAGGTGGAATTCTATCTGAAGGGCCGCCAGGAAAGATAGTCCAAGGACTCGCGACCCGTCGAGAATGGTGGTGATGGCCTCGTGGCAATCCCATGCCTTGTTCATCATCAGGATCCCAGCCCCAAGGTGGGTCAGGCATCCCAGACTCTTCTTCGTCATATTCGGGCTCGTAGATGACATCCTCGTCGTCCCCGTCGTCTTCTTCTTCATCTTCGGCATCCTCGTCATCCCGAACGACGTCGTCCATATAACCATCCCCTTCAATATCTATGGAGAGATCTGGACCTTCAAGTCGGCGTAGACCAGCTTCGACTCCCAGTTCTCTCACCATATCCCTTACAGCACTCTCAGGATCTTGGCCTTGACTAAGGTCACGCTCCAAATCATCTTCCTCCCCGTTGTATCCTTCTCCCTCCTCATCGTCCTCATCCTCCCAACCTTCTACCTCTCCATCAGCCAGGCTATCATTCAGACTATCCCCGGTGATTTCGTCGATGACCTCGATATCGTCTCCGTCATCCATATCATCAGAATCATCCGGATCGTCATCATCATCACTTGGTTCCTCGTCGTCACCATCAATTACAACTTCAACATCCATGGCTGTGTCTCCAGGTATGCCTTCCATTGGACCTGCTCCTTCAATTTCCTCTTCTTCGTCGCTAATCACCTCGTCCCCATCGCGTTCTATTTCCTCCTCATATTCCATTTCCTCCTCGTATTCATCATCGAACATCTCCCCATCTCCTTCCGACGATTCAGAGCTCGATTCTTCTTCTCGCCCAGGCTCGAACATACCAAGCGTAGAGTTCCGGAAAAGATCAGGAGTCTCTTCTCGCTCATCATCCATTTCAGATACCGAACTAGCAGTCGAGATCTCATCATCATCTGTTTGACCCGGAGTAGAAGAGATGTCAGACGTCTCACTCAAGACTATTGCGGTCTGTGTGAGCTGCTTTAAGGGTCGTAAGATGTACTTGACGGCTCTCTTGGACCCAGGGAAGTTAAGATCGATGTCCGCAATTGAGCCCGTCAATGCGGAAAGGAAGCTCTTCTCAAACATTATCTTGGCGAGGAGTTTCTGAGTCGGCATTTCCGGTGGATGACTAGGCACGCTCTGAACAAGCTTCCCCAACAGTATACGGTTGAAGAGATCAGCAAGGCTAAGGAGCCTAGCATACTTCACGTCCAGTGCTTCATTTGACGTATTGCCGTCCTTGTACGCCTTTAAGGCATGTTCAAGGACAAATTTCCGCACAAAGAGAAGATCTGACTCGTCTTCTTCGTCTAGAGAACCCTGCTTCTTATCGTGTCCGTTTTCATTAGTCCTAAGGCAAAGAGCTACTATGACCGACATTGCCCAATTTGATGTGCTGGACTTCTTGCGGAAGGGAATGCTCTCATCGTGGCTCAAAGTACCCACCGGAACCACGTCGTTCAAGAGGTAATTTAAAACACTAGATCGCGGCTTAGAAGGCGTCGTTGCTTTGGGTTCAGCCTTGCGAGAAAAGTTGATGAACTCGATCTTGGTACGGTTGTAGCTATGAAGAAGCTCCGTTAAGCATTGAAGAATGAAACATCGGTAAACGTAAATGGGATGTTGTTCAGTCTTGAATTCAGGCTTCTCAGCTCTCTTGGTGTCACCGTTTTCCAAAGGCACAGAGGCGTTACCACTCAAGGTCTGAGCTGACGAGAACGAGCTGTTTACCACCATTAGGTTTTGCTGTGTACTGGATCCAGTTGCTAGATCCCCTATAGATTCTTTCATAGAAGACGCTGGGTCCTTATCCTCAACATCCTTGTACGAAAGTAATTCCTGAAGCAAGAACCATATTACGCCGCTTGGCTTCTCTACCACAGGGGCTTTAGCTTCGGAGGCTCTAGGTTTCTGTACAGCTACCTTAGAGTCCTCTGGAGGTACAGACTCAACTTCCTCTTCAGGCTGTCCTTCAAGGACCTTGTGACCATCACCGGTAGCATCATTTGTGGTCGCACTCACTGGCTGAACAGGAGCTGCCTCTTTGTTCTCGGGTTTCAGAACCAATGTCTGCGGGCGCTGGGTCGCATTGTATTCCTTGATCTCCAGCTTCTCATTCGTGACTTCTATGAAGATCTCCGGCGAGCGTAATACTAGGTGAAACATCTGTCTTACGTAGCCTGTAGTGTCTGAACCTCGTCTTGGATCGAAATTTGCCATTATTTCACTCCGCATAATCTGTCTGATGGTGTCATCATCCTCAACAATGTGGCGGAGCAGTAGCATGAATGAACTTTGCAGTCTATCATTCGTGATGCCAGCTAATTGCTTGATCATGATGAAGAACCGTTGGATAGTTTTCTTCTCTCCAAGCTTGTCTGCAATCCCGCGATTTCTAGATAAAATAACCATAGTACGTACGACCGACAATGCTAGGGACTCGTCTTTGCCAATTCGTGGAAGTATGTCGACCATTGCTTCGAAAAGACACATCTTCTCCGAAGAGGGAATGAGAGGGTCATCCATGGCGACAATTGGGCTATCTGGTCGAGCACTATCAATGCTGGGTGGACTCCACTGGATCTGCGATGGCTGCACATCTTCTGCTAATATTTTCTCTATGATCAGCAGGATTTGGCCTACCCACGGAGACGCACCCTCTGCTGCCTGGTCTGGGAAAATCTTGATAAAGCCTCGCAATGACTCGAAGTTACTCTTCAGCTCATCTAAGGTAGCTTCGTAGAACTCACGGTCCTGGATTACCAAAGCCAGTAAGTTAGCGTATGCAGCGATCTTTTTGCCGGCTGGTCGGAAGTCCTCATCCATTTGGAAAGAGATAAGAGATTGCACAAGCGTTTCACCAATCTCTCTTCGCATGGTGGCTGCGTCTGTAGCCTTCAAGGCAGCCGCATTGATCAGGTCAGCAAGCTCGAAAGTCACCTCGTCATGAATATTGAGAACGTCGAGAGCACGATCGATGAGGTTTCTTCTAATAGCTGAGCGTACTTCATCCAGATCTTCGATTGTCACAGGTTTTGGTAACTTTGACACTTCTGTAATGTTGACCTGCGAAGACGAGGGAGAAGGACGTTCGGAAGGTGAGTGGCCTAAAACAGCAGCTATATCACCACCAAGCAGCATCTCATTCACCAAGTCATCAATGTTCATGGCTTCATTCGAAGCACTGGCATCAGCTTGGGCAGGAACACCTGGAGCTGGCGGTGGAAGTGGAACTGATGTTGCTGCATGATTTTCGCGGTCTGGTTCTTCGATTTCTATCAGGGGTTCTTCCCTTATTGGCAGCTGCTCATCCGTTGATGTATCTGCCGCCATCGAAGAGTCATCTGTCTGAGCTGCGTGCTCCGAATCAGGTATTGTAGCCTGGGAGTCTTGACGCTGTGGTGTCTGTAGCGGTGCAGGAGACTTAGGTCTCTCTAAATCGTACGTTGGTATTGGATTCCTTGGCGCGCGCGAAAAAGCTTTCTGAGCTCGACAATATTCCTCCGCAGCGCTTTGAATGTTCATGCATCGGTATAAAGCCTCACGAGCGGCCTCGATATCGTATCCTTTATTCGTCAAGTAGCTTATCTTATCACTATGGATGGGGTAGGGTTTGAACGGGGCTTTGCCACGAGCCGGTAGCTTCTCGCCGCGTTTGAAACCGCCTTGCTCTTCTCCTGCATCCAAGATGATTCTTAGGATTTCGATCAGGCTCTTGATGATAGGACTCGAGGCTTTATCCACAAATTCTGAATCCCAGATAGACTTAACCTCGGGAAGCACCGCCATGCGCAATTCAACCAAGAACTGAGGAGGGGAGAAGAAATGTGGATGTGGACGATCGCGGTCGGTCAACGCGATAGCAACTGTCTGGCTTGCATCCAAGATACATTTTGAGCTGGTAATTTGAGTATAGAAATTAAGAATGATTTTGATTCCTCCATAAGCCGAAGCCAGCCGGGCAGCGCCGTCGCTCGGTCCTGCTGCATCGCTGGTCTCATTCGTAAAGCTCTTCACTTCCTCGGAGAATATGTCAAGTAGATGCTTGATAGCATCTAAGCCACCACGGTTCTTGAAAGCCTGGAGAACTAAGGTTAGGCATTGAGGGTGCGGTCGATCAATTGGACCTTCAATCATCAATTGCGAGATCGAAGTCAAGATGACGATCCAGTAAGCATAGCGATCCTTCGCTGATGCTGCATTCTTAGGTGCTTCAAATTCTAACTGCTCAAGGTTTGCTTCTGCCATTGCTTCCGCCACCATATACGCATTCTGCCGAGCATAGCCCTCTGGACGTCGTTTCGCTATTAGTGCTTTGCCGAGGCCTTGGAAGAATGGTATAATGGATGTAGGTATCTGGCTGAGAAGGTATCGCAAGGTTCGTACGTTCTTGAACTGAGCGGTTCTCTCCTCTTTGATCACTGACGGCTTTCTCGGCTTCTTGGTGGCTATTGAATTAGTATCCATTGTTGGTTGGCCGTGATTGTCGGATGAACTTGAGGTAAGATCATTTGTGGTACTGGTAGTCTCTGGTGGTGGCTCGTTGTGATTGATGAAGCCGAAAATTCTATCAGCTTCTTCACTTCCCATACCATATCCTTTGACTCTCGTAGCTTCTTTCCAGGCGTCGGGAATACTCTTCTGAAGCAGGATTTCCTCCCAAACGCAAGCACGATGTAAGCGACCAAGACTCTTTACAAGGGTAATGTACATGTCTGCAAGATTGACCTGGCTGAAAACTGTATGACTCGATCGAGAATTGTAGATAGGAGGGGAGAAAGCCTCAGATAGCACATTGCAGAGCGTGTGAACATAGATCATGGACTTGACGAGCTGACTGTGGTCGATCGACGAATGCCAAGGCACGTTCGAGGCATTGCGGTCAGTGGACGTGAATCGTTTGAAGAACGCGGTCCCGTCGCTATGATTTGATAAAGGATCAAGCAGGTCGACTTCCTTTTGAGTGCGCTTGACAAGCGAGGGAAGGACCAAATGAGGCTTCTGCTCTGCAAGCATATGAACCACCCTTGCAATCTCTTGGCTAGCGGCCTGATTGTTGAAGTCATACTGTAGACTCGAAAGTGTTGCAAAATCGAGTACAAATTCTACGCCACCTATTTCTACGAATGAAGAGCACAGAGACGAGTTTTCGAAAAATCCGACAAGAAATTTCATAGCAACGTTGATGTAAGTAGATGTACTGGGCCCGTTGATTTCCTCTTCAGCGTCAAGAGCACCTTCGGATTTCATGGTTGGTATTGGCACTGTACTCGAGTGAGGTGCCTCATCAGATGTAGCTTCGCTCATGACCACGTCATTGTCGCCCTCTTGCGGCGGTATACCATTTACGTTCCCACGCGATTGGCTGACATCTCGGGGATCCGAAGTAGAGGTACCATATTCTGGGCTTTCGGCTTGCCCATTTTCGCCCGTGATCCATAATTTGGCTCCAAACCCCTTTTCGAAGGCCCGTGCTTTGCAAAGATACCCAACGCGGCCGACCATAGCCATAACGGAAATCATTACCGGATTCTTGAGACGTGGATGATGTCGCACCAATTCATCAAATGAATTGCCAAGAAGTCTTGCTAGCTCCCCTTCAAGATTCATGGACTTGACGTGGTCCGGGCTCTCAAAGATCTCAAAGAAGCTATCAAGCGCGCCAGACTTCAAGAAAAGTTCTAGACCAGAGTTGTTAAGGCAAATTGCACCTAGTGCTTGAGGTATCGTTACGATTGAATCTGAGGCAGGTAGTATCCCCTGAGCCAGAAGCTTCTGTTCAGACCGTATAAATCTAGCTTGTAGTTCCTCCGGAGTGAAGCTCTGCGACATGGCAGCGCTTAGTGTCACGGGACCCAGCCCGTTGTCGTCGCCTCCAATTGCAGGTTGTGATGGTGCTATACCGTCTTCGGGGGCATCATTGGAATTTGAGGCAGCTGGATCAGTAATAGGATTGCCTGTAATAGCTTCAAGTAGACCCCGGCTGAGGCCAGCTTCTGCAATTACAGCATAGCTCGTAGGTTCATTATGGATGAAGCTGCTCATGATATTCACAGCGCCGCTCCAAACGCTAGAGCCGAACACTTTGGCATTGACAATGACCGTCCGAAGACCACTTAGTAGTTGTGGAGAGTCGATAAGATTTCGAAGCAATCTGTCAAAATTTCCGCTACCATGCGACATCATGTGGTTAACAAATTTGAATAGCCATCGCAGAGTCTGCTGCTGGAAATAGGGCACTTGATAATCGATAACCTGATTTTTAAAGCCCTGTGGGAGACCGTCTCCATTATTGGCACGTTCCAATGATGACATTACCTCGTAAGCGATGAGATCCGATATGGTGTCCAAGCCTTTCGAATTCGCAAGCGTTTGGAATGCATCGCGCACGGTGTAGATGGTGGTATTCAGGAAAGTAAGAACTCTTGGATGGCTTCGCTCCGCTTTACTAGTGCGCAAATTGAGAATCTCAATTAGTATGTCAAGCAGCCCAGCAGCGATCAGGATTTCGCCAGTCCTAGGGCTGGAACCTGGCAAGGCATCAAGCAATGAGAACAAGGCTTCCCGCCATTCGTTGTGTTCTGACCCATCATCTTCCGCATCCTCGATTTCCATGTCCGCTACAGCTTTGCGTAGAACGTAAAAGAGCACACCGTGATTGACGTTCATATTCAAGGCAGCACAGACATCAGCTGCTTTTGCCTTGTGCTTTGCAAGTGCTTCAAGTGTGCCAAGCGCCAATGTCTGAAGTTCTATTGGAATTCCCGCTCGTCCGTTACCAGGAGAGTGGATGAGGTCAGCGAGCTGATATGCAAGTTGCAGCCGGCGCGGTTCATCAGAGTCTTGGTGCAAGATTTTCTGCTGAAACGTTGCTTCCGGGTATATGTACGCTAGGTTCGTGATTGCTAACAGTCGTACCCCAACCATTTTCTGCCGTGTCGTTAACGAGTCAGTTAACGCATGAGCAACTCGAACCCTAGTCAACAGATCATAGTGAGAATCTTTGGGAAGATCCGGTAGCGTGACCTTAAGGATCTCCTCCATTGAAGTGGAGGACACCTTGGAAAATGGTATCTCAAGGCTCTTCATGCCTCCAGGCGCTGTTTCATCGGGCTTGAGAGTAGGAACGACGGTTGAGGTGTCCGTTGCATCATCAGAGATTGGCAGCCGGCTTTGTCTGGATAAGCCTGATGTTCGTCGCGCTGGAGTGGGTGTATCTGGAGGTGAGGAAGATACAGCTGCGGCATTCGGTGGGTTCATCTTCAAGTCTTCCTTCAATGCTATCGGCCTCTGGTAATACCTCAAGGAAACTCCACCCCACTCTTCCCATTGTGACTTTTCATGGCTTCCCCATGCTAACGCCTTTGCCTTGTTGTTTAACGCATTCGGTCGAGAAGTATCGTCGGTAGCCATTGTTAGCAGATCACTAGCATGAGCAGAGCTAGTCGAGCTCGGTTGTCCGGTCTCGGCTTTCTCCTTTCCTTTCCCAACAGGCGTCAACTCTTGGGTTTGAGAATTCTCTGAAGCTGAGAGGGTTCGAGACTTGACGAAAGGATTCGCCAGCTTTTGCACCTTTTCCAAGTCGATGTTGTAATGACTAGCTAGCAAGGCGTTGTTCAGATGTTGGCTAGCATTGGTACCTCGTTGTCGAGATGCATGGTAGCGCTGAGCTAGTCGGACAGCCAGATGAAGGGTACTTGAAAGTAAAGATAGGTCTGTTGTGTTCAGAATATCCCCAAGCCGGTCACTGCTATTGTATAGACTCCGATTGCCACAGTTTTCCAGGAGCCCACGGGAGAACACAAGGATAGTTTCCACCAGTTGTCGGTCGCCATCTGCGCTAAATCCTAAGCCATCAAGGTACTCCTGACACGGTTTTGTAGTCCCCGCAGCCTTAGTTTCATCTACTACCCCTTTCTCTAATAAAACCCGCGCAAAAGGTTGTGTCTGGGGGCCGGTGTTGAGACCATACTCCACGTTGAACTGCTCAAGAATCACATCAAATCGGTTGAATAATGGAATCCAATGATATAGGTCTCCCCTCGGAAACGGCCATCGGCGAGGAAACGAGTTGAGGTGGGTGGGTAGATGCGGCAGTGAGATGGAGGTAGCTGTTGCTACAAATTCTGCTATTGCAGGTGACTATGGAGAAAAGCGCGTTAGAAAAGTCTCACCCATTATATTCACAAGTGAGAAAGAAGCCAGACTTACCACAGTTGCTTCATGCTTAGGCCCCGCTGCCTTTTTGATTCGCCCCATCGTGACGGCTGAAAGAGAGTGATAGACTCATGTGAAGGTTTCTGCCCTTTGATGAAAGAACAACCCGGCTTGTTAGGTGTATTGCAAGCGTAGGCAGTTCAAGGCTGTTCGGAAGTAGATGTCTAAGTGTAGACGTGCTATAGCCTGGGGGCGAAGTTCCTAGCCTTCGGGATTCTGACTTGTTAGAAGTAACAAATGAGGAGATGGGATACCTTGGAAGGGAGTATCGTTTTTACAAGTTGAGTTGTTGTACCGTGTGTGGTATGATGAAAGATAAAGTCCGGCAAAAGAATCAGCTACGGTTGAAGGTGTTGCTGATGGATGTATCGCGAAAAGCCTAGTTGTGTCGTTGGCGGTAGAACAAAGCTCAGTGATGCAGGTCGCCAAGCTTCGTTTTGAACCGTTGAAGAGGGCTGATGCGATAACCGGTAGATAATTTGGTTTGGATACGTGTTGGAGTGATGGTGGTGTAAGAAGTCGCAAGAGCTTGCGGTTCTGAGCTCATGAAGGTAAATTGATATTCCGCACCCTTGTCAACGCCGCTACGGTTGAGGTTTCTCTTCCGAATTTTCAACACTACGCAACTTCACTTCACATGACAAGGTAGAGTACTTGGGTAGATACTTTTGATAAGGTAATGTGGGCGGAATTCCTTATGATTTACTATGAAATCAGACTTTAAGATGGCATCACCAGCTGCTTTGACAATCTCCTTCGGTGACTGCTTCCAAGTCGCCAAAAATCTGTTGAGATAAGATGCTAGCCTGGCTCTTACTATCGTCCTCACACAGCAACAACAACATCATTAGCAACAAACTTCGAGCTCACCTTGCAATTCCTTTTACGGGTCATTAAAATTACACTATACACTTCAGGCTTGAATTCTAGGCTAGTTACTTAGTTGAACATTTCTCATACCATAATGAACTGGATCCAGCGATTTGATCCCTAAAACCATTAACCGTATCGTAGACGTCAAGATCAGAGAGACACACCCTATGCATCAAGGTATTCTATTCATATAATGTGAAAACCCCTGGAATTGGGGTGTTTTCCGCTAAGAGCTTCGCAATGACAAGTTCAATACGAGCAGCCAGTTCCCCTATCAATCGCTCCAATTGAATCCAGACATTCACCAGATTCCTGGCAACATAACATACTTTTTCTTCTTATATACGTCACCAAATTCCTTCCTATACCTCTGCTCCTTCTTCTGCCCCCAAAGTCCCATTTGTGCTACTGCTACAACGGCAAAGAAAACTGTGCTCCAACTCCACGTCACCATTGCAACACCAATCCAGGCCATTGTTTCAAATCCATAATTGGGACATGTCACCCAGCTGAAGCCCAAGCCCTTGGGGATCTGTCTCTCAGTGCCGCCACTGCTGCGAAGGCCGCGCAATGTGAGGTGTGTAC
>JAABUV010004238.1_pt1 | contig 17362 bp, 29 predicted proteins | sample 5559971 | NCBI WGS metagenome assembly JAABUV01 (sample SAMN10711881, study PRJNA513362) | rock metagenome | isolation source: Antarctica rocks | place: Antarctica: Victoria Land, Knobhead nord | collected 2015-12-19
CACACATGCTTTCTGGGCAACATGCCATGTACACTCAATTTGCATTGTCAGCAGCACCACCCGCACCTGTGCTCCGCGCTGCAGCAGCAAGGACTGGAGCATGTACGCTGCAGAGACGCCACGGAGTTTACATGAGCCGGAGGTGCGCAGTGCAGCATGCAATGCTATTTTGCATATGAGCATATGATTCGACAGCTGCAGTAGTATCAGGTGGTGAAAATACAGCAGGCACTCTTGCGTGGTGGCCAAGCTGGCCGCACTTGTGGTCATGATGTGGTGACCGATGAACAGGACGTCAGACGGCGTGAAGGGCAGCAGGAAGAGCAAGCTGTCGGCGAGCATGTACGCCTGCTCATAATCGCGCAGCAAAACAATTGAAACTCGGCACCGCTTGTGATGTAAGAAAGAATGCATTAGCTGACAAGCAGGTAGTAATAAGGGGCAATCATGCGTTGGGGGAGCACCGTAGATATCTGCAGAGTTAGATTTTCGGCCTGGGTGTTCCTGGCGTCTACAACGACGGGCCAGTGCCAGAGCTGCTGTGCGGCCAGCGCCGAGGTGACCAGGCCATGGCACAGCGACGCTGCACAGGCTCCCAGCATGCCCCTGCGTTGCAGCGCTGCGCATTGTGGCTCAGGCAGTGGGAGCTGCGTGAGTTTGCATGGCTGAAGCCCTGAATAAGCTCATAGACAGCCTCTACATGTCCCCGGCGCTTGACCAGCCTATATCCTGCAAGACCACCTCCACAATGACAGCAACGGGGCAAATACAGCAGCAGCTCTCACACAGTTCATACAAGGACCAGCTGCAAGGATTACATATGCTACAGCTCCATCACAAGAACTCACTCAGAGCCGGTGCAGCGCAGAGCCAGTGCAGCGCAGTAGCCAACGCGGGGATGGGACTGCACCTGCGCTCGCCCTGGAGGCCCCAGACTCTGCCGAAGTAGGCGTATGACAGAGAGAATGCTACCGCAAACAGCGCGAACGCTGCTGGTATGTGCTTCAGGTCCTCGCCTGCACCCGGAAAGGCAGCCGGCCTTCAGCTGCGGGTGCTGCACTGCTGCAGCGAGAACAGGCACTGTGAAACAGGTCGTGCCTCGTTCACATCTTGGGATATGCAAACCAGTGTCAGCAGTTATGATACCACGAGAACCTGCTTACCTGTGAAAGGTGCACACGCAAGCGCGGAGCGCTGGAAAACGGCGTAAAGAGTGTCCATCCTGGGTGTGCGGAGCAAGCTCGCCCCCCTTGAGTCGGCAGGTGCACTGCCTGATGAGCGCAAGAGACACCACCTGTCTCCTGATCGGCCTTGCTGCCTGCTAATTGAGTGGGTCTGCACACCCGCTTTCCTATACTTGGGTCCTGCCTCAGGTCTTGTCACCCAAGGCGTGCTCTACAAATTGTGCCTTTACAGGCCTGGTAGAGGTAGAGCCTGCAACATATTTGCTGTTGCGGGAGCTGGCAGTACTTAGACAACCTTGGCTGGGCTGACAGAGCCTTGTGACAGGACGCCATGGTTGAGACAGAGCCCGACTCAACAAACAAGATCATAGATGACAAGCCCGTGGACGACAAGAATGCCACCACTCTGAAACGCATCTGCTTCAGCGACGTAGACGGCACTCTGGTGCGCCTCCTGTGCCAAGGCAGGCTGTCACCCACTCCTTCAGCGCGAACTTTCCCTAATTCTTGCGCAAGCAAGCACTGCGCCAGAGGCGTCTGACGGCCGAGCCAGTGTGCTGAGCAGCTTCTGCTGTGCGCGCAGGTGCACTACAGGGACGTCCAAGACAAGTATGGCGAGCTGACCACGCCTTCGGTTCTGGCCAACTGTATGCTGTGGGTTGAGAGGGTGCGCAGTGACGTCCCCCTTTTGCGTGTTCCTCTTTGCCATGTCTGCCTGTGTGCCAACTCGCCAGCTCTCGCACAAGGTACGCCTGCTTCAGACACTGGTGCAGCGCCTGCAACGGAGTCCACATTGCGTGTGGCAGGTTCATGTCTGCTGCTTGTGGCAGTGCTGTGTGTGTGCGTGTCCACAATGTGTCTGACACGTGTTGAATACGAGGCCAATGTGCCAAGGGTGCCCACTGTGCAGGAGTCCGGGCGCCGCCACAAGCTGCTGATGCTGCCGCCGTCGTCGACAGGCGCCCAGGTGGGTTTGCTGCGCTCGGGCGCAGGCTTGACACGCACCACTCTGCCTCCTTTGTCTTGGAGCCACCGCACGCGCTGACAGACGTTGTGTGTGCAGGGCTTCATCTCCATAAAGACGCTGACGGACCTGTCGCACATGCGCCATGCCGGCACGCTGCTGGTGCGTGCCGTGACCGGCTGCCCTTCAGGCCGTGGCTGCAGACGTGAGGGTGGCCTGGTAACCGACTTAATAATATGTGAGGGTAGGGCAGGGCAGGCTTGCCATGGTGGCCATGCTTTCTGTGCATGATCAGCGGTTGTGTTTGCTCGCGCACCACTTGGACGGGGATGCATATAATGCGTCATGTGGCTATCATCAGGTTGTGAGTGCAACATGGTAAGTGCAGTCAGTGTGGCTGCCTCGTTCATATCCAGCCTAGTCAGGTGGTGGCCTGATGTGCTACGTTAGCGTCCGGTGTGCTGTTTGTGGTGTGCTGCGTGAGCGTGGCGCATTCACAATTACAGTTGTCTCGCATTCCGCATGGTACTGCAGCCCCGAATAGTGCTGCTGCTGTTGGCGGGCTTGGACAGCTTGGGGCCTGGGCCGGCCTGCAGCGCGCGTCTCCAGCTGCCTGAGGCTGCTGCTGCGTTGTAAGCGTCCCGGGGTGCTCACGTAACTGGAAGTGCAATAAGATGCCGTGCATGTACGCGGCCGCGCAGGTGCTGGTGACCGGCGCGCGGACGGCCACGCTGCTGCAGCGCCTGCCGTTCCTGCCGGCAGCCGACGCGTACGTCTGCGAGGACGGCGGCCGCATCTTCTACCCGGACATGACCCTGCCCACGGCGTGCCAGATCGCGGAGGACGCGCGCTGGCGCGCGCGGCACACGCCGACAGGCGCGCTGCTGGCGCTGCCTCAGTGCGCCAGGCTTGTTGTGGTGCACCGTTGGATGTCACATTCTGGGGGGCAGGCCGGGCCTGCCAGGCCCCGGCAATGGGTGCATGCGCGTGTTTCAGGAGCAGCGCAGCGACACAGGTGCGGTGGTGGCTGCTGCAAACCCACATGCATGCCCTGGAGGGGCGGAGATGGCCAGCTGCAAAGAGAGGCCTCAGAAAGTTCCCATACGGTGGTGTGCAAAAATGGCTTCTGTGCGCGTTGCGGCAGTGGGCGCGCCCTCGCAGGAGGGCCTCCCAGCAGCGGAGCGCAAGGGCGTGCTCTGGGACGCGATGCGCGCGCTGCAGAAGCAGGGCTGGGAGCCCGACACCTACTCCTACTCGACGTCCTTCAGGCGCGGATGCCTCAGGGCCTGTTGAAGCTGCTGCCCTGGGGCCCGGACAGGACAAAAGTGCGCAAGTGCTGGCACTGCTGCAACACATGTTGTGCGAACTGACTGAGGCAGGTTTCATGTGCTGCTTACATGGCACGCATGAATCGTGGACGTGCGGTGCGGCCTGCATGGCAGGTCCTGGCGCCGAGGGACCTGCGCGCCATCTGGCAAGGACCCATGCGAGCTGTCGTGCTGTGCAGCCACTGCGTCTAAACATGCCTGCTCGTCGTCAGGCTGCACCCGGTCTGGGCCGCCGCGCTCCAGGCGCGCGGCGTGCTCAGGGCACGGCAACGCCCGCGGCGCCAGGCTGCAGGCTGCACATGGCCTGGGTCGCCGCGCTTAAGCCGCACGGCAAGCCCAGGCGTGGCACCGCGTGCGGCGGCAGGCTGCAGATCCCGGAGGGCAAGACGGAGGCGGAGCTGACAGAGGCGCTGCTGACGCTGCCGGACGGGCTGGCGCACTCGCGCAACCTGCACGCCGCGGATGTGTACCCGGCCACCAGCGGCAAGGACAACGCGGCGCGGCACCTCATGCAGCGCTTCGACGCCGCGCCGCACGCCTGCCTGCTGCTCTGCGACGACGACAACGACCTGCGCCTGGCCGGCCTGGTCGGCAAGGCGTTCGTGGTCGGCGCGACCGCGCCGAGCGTGTCGGCCGCCGCGCGCGCCGACCCGGAGCGCTTCGTGCTCGCGCAGCGCGGCGGCACGCTCGGCGTTGAGCAGCTCATGGAGCAGGTCGAGGACTTTGTGGGCTCGTTCATCCTGGGATAGCTTCTTCTTAGAGACGAGGGCGTAGCGGGCGCACCAGTTTGAGGCTGCCCTCGTGAGTTGCAGGCGCACAGGCCCGCCTAGAGGGGCGCGGTGCTGAGCATGGGCGTGACTCGTGCACTGGTCGGCGCAGGTCGGCGCAGGTCGGCACAGGCAGGCATGTGTCCTGCTTGGGGCTCGGCAGCAGCCTGCGTGCTCTGCCTGTTCCTTTTTGTCTGTGCCCACTGGGATGCTGACCCTCTATGGCTGCCCAGAAATTACTGGTTGCTGGGCAGCACGCCTGATGGGCTTGTGCTGTGTGGCAGCCCTCTAGATAGCCGCCTGGACGCTCAGTGGAGCGCGTGACATGGGCTAAGGGAAAATCCAACCTTGTTGCAGGGTGGTGATCGCAGGCCACTTGCAGCCATGCAATCTAGCCTTCTGGGAGCACTTGCAAATAGTTTCTGACAGCTGTTGCATGCTACTGCCATGTGAGGATCCCGCATCATTGCCTCTCATATCCATGCGCGACCGTTGCACAAAACATGCATGCATGCGTCACAGCTTTGGACAGATTGGGCTGGCAGCACAACACTGCCTGTCACTGCATGAGAAATCTGGAATCCTGCAATCATTTGCACCTCTCGCGCCACTTCAGCTTGCAGCTGAGCAGGGCGCTTGCTGTTGTTCTCGCGTCCCTATAGTAGAATGGATGCGCTCTATATCCCCGCCCTGAAGCTGCGCTAAGCGCTCGCGAACCATACGCGCTGTGCTTGATGATGCAGCCATACAAGATGCCAAGAAATTGAAGTGGGCAAAGCACGGCCCCTACTAAAATGCCATTGCGGCAGGAGCCAAGATGGCCTTGCCTCTTGAATATAAGCAAAGCTTCTATCTATCAGAGCAGCAGCATGCAAGGGCGGCATGCATCACGCACTTCTGCCAGTGCCCAGACAGGCACACCTCATCCGCTGCCAACACTGGAAAAGACCTTCAGACATCCCCAGCACGACCCAAGACAGCGCTCCTGCACACAGTGTCCGCCGCAACCAGGGCTAGGCAAGCACGACAGGCCTCACGGCTGGGTGGGGCCGGCCGGCTCGTCGTCCTCCATCTCGGCCGCGATCTCCTTGACCAGCTCGTTCTTGTAGTCCTCGAAGTAGCCGGGGTACTCGGTCACCCTGCCGTCCTCCACCAGCCACACCTGCGCCCGCGCGCGCGCGCCCGGCTCGCGCACGCCCTCTGGTGCCCGAGCGCGCTCAGCCACACCCGCTTCTTGCCCAGTTTCCTGCAGGTGCACCAGGTATCCTTGCACTCTGTGGAAGTGACGTGGCAACCCGTATGCGACAGGACGCTTGCACTGCATGCCTGATGGATGCGGCATTGCCTGAAACCGCCGGGCTTCAGATATTGCTCCTATTTATGAGTAGACGACGGGGCTTCAGATCATGAGCTCGAGGGCGCGCCTGCGCGCGCTCCTCGTCGTCGCAGACCACCGACAGCAGCTGCGAGTCGTGGCTGATCACCACCACGCCGCCCTCAAACTGCCGGCCCAACACCGCCCAGCTCTCAGTGACCACTTGCGGCTTGCAAGGCGCCGGCGTGGCCACCGGAGCAGCTGCGACAGGAGACTCCAGGCTCGGTACATGTGGGAGACACCGTACAGTGTGTCGGCGCTAGGTCCTTGATAAGTTGTGTGCAGCTGGACTTGGTTGCAGGGCCGCCTGGGAGGGAAGGCCTACGCACAATAATGCACCGCAGGCCAGCCCACAACAAATGCTGCCAACCAGCAGCGGTACCAGAGGTCGGCACTGACGCAGCCTTTGCAGCAGGCAGGTGCACCCGGCCGACGCGCCTGGCAGCTGATTCACACCCTGCGCGCCTGCATCCGCAGGGCCGGCGCAGCGCACGCATGCAGCCACCTGTAAAGCAGCGGGCGAGCGGCCGCACCTCGGCCAGCGCGTCGGACAGCGCGTCGATGCTCTGCATGTCCAGGTGGTTGGTCGGCTCGTCCAGCAGCAGGATGTGCGGGTGCCCGAGCGCGATGCTGGTGAACACCACGCGCGCCTTCTGCCCGCCGCTCAGCTTGCAGATCGGCTGCAGGTGGTGGTGCCCGCTCAGGCCGAAGCGGCCCAGCTGCGCCCGCATCTGCTCCGGCTTCATGCGCGACTGCGCGCCGCGGCGCCCCGGCCCGATCAAGGCAGCTTTTTTACGGATATAAACGTGTTTATGAACTGGCCACGAGGCAGAGCTTCGTACTTGAGACGAGCACTCTCCCCAAAACCAAGCTGCGCATCCACCCGGCTGCAGGCGCGCCGCAGCAAATGCCTGACAGGTCCCACAGCGCCACCCGCGTCTGTGCTTTCACGGACACTGCACGCTAGCAGGCAGCGGGGCGGGCGCCCGCGCGCGCCTGCGGGTACTTGCGCAGGAGGTACTCCACGGGGTTCTCGTCCATCTGCAGCGCATCCACAAAGTGCTGCGCGTAGCGGCCGACGCGCAGCGTGTGGCTGCGGCGTGCCTCCCCGGCCGTGGGCTCCAGGTCGCCTGCGGCAGGAGGGGCGACCCTGTCACAGGTTGCGGGCGCAAAGGCGCGCGCCTCCCCTGGTGACTGGCTACAAGTCGCCTGGACAGAGCGGGTGCCCGTCTCTGCAGAGCAGGGTCTCGGCCTGGAGGCCGGCTCCTGCAACGCCGCATGCGGGCCGCGCTGTTGCACATGCCCTGAAGCAGGGCAGGCCTCTGGCCGCTGGCTGACACGCCCCCGCCGCCAGTGCTGGGGCAGCTTGACAAGTGGCCACGTGTTCCTTGCAGTCCCTCTGCCCATCAATGGGGTACTTGAGGGCGGCATCGCCACAGACGCACCCAACCCACAGCATCCCAAGGAAGGAGGCCCCAGATGCCCAAGATCAGCAGCCCAACTGCTGCGCCTGGGAGCGCACCAGCGAGCAGGTTCATGAGGGTCGTTTTGCCCGCGCCTGGCCCCGGCACCAGAGGTCTGTTCAGCACAAGCCTGTGCCGCTCAAGCATGCCAGCAGCGGCCTCTGCGATTCTCTTGCTGCTGCAGGTTTACTTGGAATGTGCACTTGGCGCGACATGCTTCATGGGCAGCAATGCTCAGAACCACGGCACTCTGCACCTTGCGGTCATGGCTCAAGTCATGGCACATGCCGGCAGGAGAGCAGCATGCAGGGCCGCGAGCGGCGCGCGCCGTTGTTGGGGCCGACAATGGCCACGCGGCTGCCCATGTCGATGCCGATGTTCAGGCCCTGCAGGCCGAAGTCATCGCGGCCCGGGTACTTGAAGTCCGCGTCCATGAGCTGCAGCAGGCATGCGCACCCTCAGCCATTGACATAGCTATGAACCATGTTAGTAACTGCTCATGAGCAGTGCAAGCCTGCATTGCTGCCCCGGCTGGCTGTGCTATTAGACATCGGGAACACATGTAACCGCGGGCACATGCATGGTCATACGAGATAGGCTGATTCCGATTGAGCAACCCAGGTACCGACAGTGCCAAGCACTGCGCATGTTATGCGAACTTCACAAGACCTGACACAAGACCAAAACGTACAGGCATCACTAGCAAGGGCTCCACAAGCAGCACGTCTCCACGCGGCCGCAGCAGCCACTGCCAGACGCGGCACGGCGCGACAAGGCGGGGCGCGCGCCTGCAGCAGCGAGGCGGCGTTGACCTCGGTGGGGTCCGGGAAGTGGAAGTGCACGGTGTAGTCGCTCCAGCGGCGCGGCTGCTCCGCAGCGGGCGCCTCGTCCGCATACGCCGCGCCGGCGGCGCCCGCGCTGCGCGCCTTGCGCGCCTGCACCTGCTTCGCGTTCTTGACCACCTGCGCCGCGCCCACACAGTGCTTTAGCATTGCACCCACAGCGGCGCCGTATCAAGCCAGCCAGCATTGGCATTGCAGGCCGTGCGCCTTCGACACGCAGCCGCAGCAGGCACACGGCCTCAGACCAAGGAGCACAGAAAGCCACACTTTCATTGCGTTCCGAAAACAAGTGGCCAGGCAGGGCGGCGCGCGGCAGGCGGCGGCGGCGCGCCTTCTCCTGGTTGACGCGGTTGCCGCTGCGCTTGGCGGCCTTGAGCTGCTTCTCGAACTTCTCGGCCGCCTTGTTGACCTCGGTGCGCTTCTGCTGGTACATCTCCTCGAACTGCGCGAAGTTGCCGCGGTAGTAGTGCAGCTTCTGGTCGTGCAGGTGGATGATGTCGGTGGTGACCGTGTTGAGGAAGTCGCGGTCGTGCGAGACCACCACCAGCGTCTTCTTCCAGCGCGTCAGGTACTCCTGTGAGTGCAGGGTTAGGGTCAGGGTGAGGGTCAGGGTCAGCGCTGAGGTTCCAACCAACGGGGCGCGCGCGTAAGGTACTCCTGTGATACGAAGGGTTCGGGTCAGCGCCGGGGCCCCAGCCATGAGCGCGCGCTGCCGGCCCTGTGTGCGAAGCCGCCGGGCCGCCAGCGCCCGCTTGAGAGCACAAGGCTGAGGTAAGGCGGGCATCCTCGCGCGCCGAAAGCCGGCGCTCAGCACCTCGCCCGGGCGGCGGCGCGCGACAGAGGGTACACCGCGTGCGACGCATGCTGCGCGCGGTGGCCGCAGGTAACCCCGAGGCCTGCCCGAGCGCATGCGAGGCGGGGTGGAGCAGGGCCGGCGCGCCTCCAGCCACAGCACGGCGCGCAGGTCCAGGTGGTTGGTCGGCTCGTCCAGCAGCAGCACGGTCGGCTTGATGTACAGCGCGCGCGCCAGGCTGATCCGCATGCGCCAGCCTGCGCGCGCGGCCCGGCAGAGTCGAAGGCGGCACCTCGCGCAAACCAAAGCTGCCATACCAGCCGGGGCGTGGCCTCACCCAAGCGCATTATTACTCTAGACAACCACCTGCTACCATGTGCGTGACGCCCCCACTGGGACGAGCCGCGCGCATCAACCGGGAAGCCACGCTGCCATGGCCAGCCGGAGCATGGCCTCGCTCATGCACGTCACTATGGGGCACTCCCCGCACAGCTTGCTGTGCCGGGCGTGGCGCCCGTGCGGGGCCCGCGCGGGGCCCGAGCGCGCGCACCGCCAGAGAAGTCGCGCGTGGCCCGCCGCAGCATGACCTCCGTGAAGCCCAGGCCGTGCAGGATCTTGGACGCGCGCGCCTCTGCGCTCGCGGCGCTGACTTCCTGCGGGCGGGTGGCCGGGTCATGCGGCGCGCCACGTGCCGGCATCCGGTCGTACTCGACGCGCTGGCTTTGGACACGGAGGCACCAGACCGCTTGCGCTGCGGTGTGATGCCTTTGTCCTAATCGCAAGCATGGACATCTACATCTTTGTTAGGCAACCAGCCCATCTCGATACCTTTTCTGTAAGTTCTTTGCGACTAAAGCCTGCAAGAAAGTGGGACATCCAACACGTGCATGCACCCAGTCTGTGCGTCTGGCCCCGGCCCGCACCTCCATGCGCGTGTAGATCTCATTCAGCCGCTCGCCGTCCTCGTCATGGTTCGGCGCGCGCGCCGCCACAGGAGCCCCTTCCGCGCCGTCCGCCGCCGCCGCCGCGCCCGCCGCTGGCGCGGCGGCCGCGGCGCCTTTCCGCCGCCTCGCGCGCGCCGCCGCTGCGCCCGCGCCCGCGCCGGCGCTGGCTCCCGCGCTCTCCACAGCCTCCGCTCCTTCCGCAGCGCCCGCCCCGTTCTCCTCCGCCGCCGCCCCGCCCGCGTCGCCGGAGCGCTGCTCGTCCGCAGCGGCCGCGGCCGCGCCCGCGTTGCCGTTGGCGTGCCCGCCGCCCTTCGCTGGCGAAGCCCCCTCCTCGCGGCCCAGCACCCCCGCCTCGGACGCCGAGCCGCCCGCCTCGGGCGGGCCGTCCAGCCGCGCGTCGCCGAGGCGCGCGAGGATGGCGGCCTCCTCCGCGCGCAGCGCCATGACCTCCACGTCGGCCGCCACGACGGCCGCCAGCGCCGAGTCCGACGTGCCCACCACCTCCTGCGCGCGCGGCCAGCCCACCCGCACATCACACGCCGGGGTCCTAGACAGGCTCGCGGCGCCGCATGCACCCAAGGCAGACTTGCGGCGCCGCATGTGAGCAGCGCCATGGCACGTCAGCCGCACGGCGGCGGCCTACCACCGCGATGATCGGGCGGTAACAGGGCGTGCACACAGTTCTAATACGGGCGGCTGGCGGACGAGAAGGGCTGAAGGCAGGGCCTGGGCGCGCCTGCTCAACCAGCAGCACGTCCAGGCCCTCCGGCACGGGCACCTGGCGCCGCGCAATCATGCGCAGCAGCGTGGACTTGCCCATGCCGTTGGGCCCGACCAGGCCATAGCGCCGCCCGGCCGTCACCGTCAGCAGCGTGCTGTCCAGCAGCAGCTTGCCCTTGGCGCGGATGGTCATGTTGTGCACCTGCGCGCGCGGCGCGGGTCGGATCTCGGGTTGGTTTGCTTTGGCGAGCTGCCTGCGAGCGCTGCTGCGAAGTGGCTCGTCATGCGCTTTCCCACACTCGCTGCTGCCCGGGGTGAGGGTCAGGGTGAGGCTGCCAGCGGGTGCCTTGTCAGTTGCCCGCGCTGGCCGAGCTGCGCTGGCCAGTGCGGCACGAGCGTTGAGCGGCTGCCTGGCATGGCGCGGCATGCATGCGTTGCACGGGACGCACCAGCGCGCTCCGCCCGGCACACTCCGGCGCTGCAACAGCACTCCACCTCACTACCCACTGCCGGTATACACCGGCTTGCCGCTGCCAACAGGTGCGGCTCGCTCACAAGCAGCACCCCGGCGGCCGCCGCGGCGCTGCGCAGCGTGGCAGCCGCGCGGCCCGGCGGCGCTGAGGCGCGCCTTGATGTCGGTGGCGCTGACGGTGTTGGCGGCGTCCGCGCCGCCGCCCTGCGCCTCGAACGCGACGTCGAACACGTTGTCGTCGTCCGCGAGCGCGGCCTCCTTGAGGCGCGCAGCCTCCTCCAGCTGCCGGCGCTCCTTCTCGGCCAGCTTCTTGACGTCGCGCTGCGTCACCTGCGCGCGGCCCCGCTGGGCGGCCGCCTCACGGCGGCCCTGAGCTGGAGGCCCCGCCGCAAGCGGCGGCGTCGTGCGGCGCCGCGCTGCCCGGGCCGCTGCACGCAGTCCATGGACGCGCAGACGACGCGATCGGACGCACAGGTGGGAGCACGGCGGCCCTGAGCTGCCGTGCAGAGTGCGCCCACCTCCAGCGGCACACGTGGGTCGGCCAGTGTATCGGCTCCTGAGCGAGAAGCGCAGGGCCGAGAGCCGCCGGCGGCCCCTTGCTCGGCGCATCAACTCGCTCAATAACAGCCCCGCGCATGCGCCGCGGCGCGGCGGGGCGCCGCACGCTGGTCTGCAGGTGCGTCGGCTGCTCCTCGGGCGTGTAGTTGGGCCGGTACCGCGCGCCATCCTCCTCGTCCGACTCGGACTCGCTGCTGGGCAGGTCGACGCCGCCCAGGTACCCGCCGCCGCCGGCGTCGCGCGCCGGTAGCCGCGGCGGCGGCTCGCGCGGCTTGGGCTGCGGCTGCCGCGGCTCCGGCTTGGCCGCCGGCTTGGCCGGCGCGCCGCCGACCAGGCTGCGCAGCGTCTGGCGCACGCGCGGCGCTGGTCAGCAGGGCGCGCCCCTGCGGCTTGGGCTCCGCACCTGGTCGGAGCTGGGGGCCGCTCTGCAGCCTGCGCTGCAGTGAAGCGCGGCGGCCACGTGGCAGGCGCACGTGGCACGAGAAAGTGGCGCCCCGCCGTGCAAGCAGCGAGGCACACTAGACAGACGTGGGCGGAGGCAGGCACAGGCAGCAGGCAGGCGAGCAGCGCACGGCCGCGAGCGCAGGGGCCGCGCAGGGAGGCGGTCGCTGGCACCACGCAGGGCGAGCGCAGGCGTGCCTTCTTCTCTGGCTTGTCGTGCTTCTTCTCAGGCTTGTCAGGCTTCCCCTCGGCCTTGGCCTTCTTGTCGGGCTTGCCAGGCTTGCCCTCCTTGCCATCGCCACCCTTGCTCTTCGCTTTGTCCTTGCTGCTGGCCTTGCTGCCGTCCTTGCTGCTGGCCTTTTTCTCCTTGGCTGGGTCCGCCTTTGTCTCAAGCGCGCCGGGCGCCATGGCGGCCGGCCCGCGGCGCGGCGCGCGCTGTCTGCCGCCGCGAGGCTCGCGCGCTGCGGCGCACTACAGCTGTGTGCTGGTGTGCTGCACTGCTGTGTCGCGTATGATGCTCTTCCCCTGCGAAGCGACTCGGCTCAGCAACAGCACACTCTGTGATTTACCAGGCAAACCAGCCTGCCGTGATTCATATGGAAGGACAAGCTTAAGGCCTGATCACTTTTGTTGCTGGTCAGCTGCATGCACAGAACTGCCCTGCGCAGGCAGGTCTATAAGAGGATTCCTTTCTATATTATGTAGACTGGCCATGGGACAGTGCTGTACACACTGCTGCACACATAGGCTGCACATAACACCGACATCCTTACAATTCGTGGGCCCTTGCCACGTTCCCTCAAGCTTCACGACTTCACTCGTTCGACAGCTGAGCTAATCACAGGCTCAAAGTTTGCTACTGCTGCAATGCAACACACACCAGCGCTGCCAGGACTGTCCACTGAACGAGTCAGGAGCCTCTATGGGCACGACGACGCGCGCCACCAAATCAACGTGCTGCAGCGCGTGAACGCAAAGCGCCCTGTGTACACAGCTTCGGCCAAAGGCAGCCACACGAGATGACATAGAAAAACGCATACACACCGTGCCCGCACTCTGGCTGATCAGTGTCACAGTGGATGGGGGTACAGGCTGGGCAGCCGCATGCGCAACCACTGCCCCGCCCCATGCATCAATTCTGGCTCCAAACACGGCTGACTTTCGGCGCCGCGGCCCGCCCGCCCATGCGCGCCACCCATCAAATACACGCAGCTCAAAGCACAGCCCCGCCAGCACCGCCGCCGCAGAATCTAGGCTCGCTTGCCGCCGGCGGGGCGTCACGCGTGTCAGCACTCCAGCACCATGGACAGCGGCATGGTGCCGCTGCGCTCCAGCAGGCCGTCCAGCACGCCCGAGGGCCGCGCCAGCAGGTCGTCCAGCAGCTGGCTGGGCGAGCGCTCGTGCGCGCGCAGCGGCGACAGCACGTCCAGCGACTTGCTCATTGCCTTCTCCAGCAGGCTGGACGGCAGGCGCTCCGCCAGGCCGGCCGCGCCCGCCAGGGCCTCGCCCGCGCGCTGCAGCGCCGGGCCGGCGGCCGCGCTCGCGGCGGCGGCCGCGTGCGCGAACGCCGACGCGCCGAACGGGCTGGCCGCGGGCGCCGCGACGGCGTGCGTCACGGCCTGCGCTACGTCCGCGCCGGCCTGGTCCAGCAGCTGCGTCGGCGCGTGCCCCAGCGTCGACAGCCACGCAGACCACACCATCTGCGCCCGCGCACGAGCACTTCAGATATCACCCTCAGTGGCCAGTGACGACAAAACCAGAGCGTTGCATACAGTACGCAACAGACCTGGAGCTTGCAGCAGAGCAATCCAAGCACAGCAGTATCGCAGGCACGGGCGCGGGCGGCAGCACGCAGAGCGCACCGTCACGACGTGCGTCGCGCCGGTGCGGTGCTCCTTGGGCACAAACGTGCGCAGGATGTGGTTGGTCACCGGCCACAACAGGTAGTTGGAAAAGAGCAGCGAGACCACCTTGTCCTGCGCAGCAAGGCGTGCCCACCCTTCAGCAGCTGCGCCGCAGTAGGATCGCTTGTGCCAGCAAGCAGCTTCTGGTGTGCTGGCGTGCGCGCAGCAGTATCCTGTACCACACAGTGCTGGCGGTACCCTCGCATAGCACAGCACCCAGATAATTAAGCACGCAACAGGGAGCGCACCTCGCACGAGTGCACCAGCGCGGCCGGGTCGCCCTCCGCGGCCTTCAGCGCCGCGACCGTCAGGCATGCCAGCAACGGCGCCCAGCAGGCCTTGCCGTCCAGAACCGAGCTGACCTTGGAGCTGACCTTGCCGGCCATCGCAGCAGCGCCACCCCCCGCTCGGAAGTGGCCAAGCAGATTGCGCATGGGGCCATCAAGGAGGTAGCCAAACATTCCCAGCTCCAATGACCGCAGCGGGTTGAAATCGTTGCCAGTGATGCCCTGGCTAAGCACGTCGCCCACCTGCGCGGCCAGCAGGAGGTACCCATTCATTGGCCGGCAAGAAGCCAGCAAGAGGCACCCTAGCAGCGCCCAAAAGGCTACGCATTCTGCCTGCGCAGCCACCCAAAGCCGCCGGCCAGAAACCACGACCGACCTGCCAGCCCATACACGAGCTGCCAAAGAACCGCCCGGCACATGCTTGGTATCTGGATGTAGAATTGGCAATACAGCAGGTGAGGGGCGCACAGAGAAGCCCGCTGCCGAAGTCAGCTTTTGAAGCAGAGCGTCCTCCTTGCGCGGGGCCGCGGGAGTGGCTGCATGCGCAATCACCAGGAGCTGGTGCCTGCGGGGCCGCCGGGCGCGCGCCGGGGCGCACGCCAGCCGGCCCACAGAGCCTATCATTGCATATACCTCGCGGTCCTACTGCCTGAACCCAGTGTCTTTGTGCCAGACTTCTGCTATCCAACCCTCGGTGGGCAAGGAAGAGGAAGATGAAGACGAGGGCGATGAAGAGGAGGGCGATCCAGCCCGTGGCATATGTCTTCGCTGGCTGATACATACGCAAAACAACCACTCTGCAACGCCTTAAATCGCACGGCAGGCATATATCTAGGCGCTCGCGGTGTCAAAGCACGGGGCCGCAGGCCAGCGGGGAACGCGTGCACACACGTGACTGGCGGCATGGCGGATGTCATGACCAAGCGGACTGTGCTGGTGCCTGTGGATGATTCTGAGGTGAGCGTCAGGTTTCGCAGTGCAGGGCGCTCGCTTGATTGGTCACCCAGCAACGAGTGAGCAGCTCGCAGGACTCGGAGCGCGCCGTCGATTGGGCGCTCGCCAACCTGTATCACTCTGGTGCGTCTCTCGCCCAGGAAAGCGCCGTTGCCCGCTCACTGAACGCAGCGCGATGCACGCATGCAAGACGCGTGCGGGCGCGCGGCGCGCAGGCGACGAGCTCTACTTCCTCTACGTGGTCTCCGGCACGAGCTTCAACGTCCTGGGCGGCGACGGTGCAGGCGCGCACCCGCAGACCGCCCTTCCCGCCAATTTAGTGTCACCACGTCCAGGCCGCTCTGCCACGCTCGGCCTGCTGCTTCCACCAGCGCCAGGAACTCGGCGGTGCGCGCTGGCGCCCAGCATTGCTGCGACTGCAAGCGTGTGGCAGGGGCGCAGCGCAAGTCTCACAGCGCAGGCTCCGAGTCCGCGGCTAGAGTGACGGCGGCGCCTGCTGCAGAGACGCTCGTAGAGGAGGACACGAGCGCGGAGGACCGCGTCTTCCAGGAGGCCACCGCCACGGTGGAGCGCCGGTTCTCGCCCAAGGCCGCCGCGGCCTCGGCTGCGTACAAGGCGCTGCGCCCGCCCTGCGGGGAAGCTGTGTGGAGATCGTCGAGCTGTGGGGTACTGGAGCCCTCACGCTGCAGGAGCGAGTCCTGTGGCCTCTGAGCGGGGATGTAAGACTCGCTTGGTAGGCAGACCGTCGTGCTTCTTAAGATTTTCTGAGGGCGGTGGCGAGGCTGTGACGCGCGCCATGTGTGTTAATTATGTTGTTGGCAAAGCCGGGGCGCTGATGCAGTGCGGAGCGTGCTGAGGGCGTCACAAACACCACATCATGCAACCAGCGAGCTGCTGAGGACCGCTGGTGGGCCAGCGTGCGCGTTCTGTCCTGGGCGTGCCTGTGACTGGCTGCGCCCGGGGCGTGAGCGGGGGCTGACAGGGGGAGGCGGCGGCGCTGCAGCACTCCTGCCAGCGCGCTGCTGGCCCGCCGGCGCATGACCGCGGGCGTGCCGCGCAGATTGAGATTGCCAGAGGCCTGACAGACAACGAGTCCATCGGCGACATCATCTGCAAGCGCGCCGACTCGCTCAACGCGCTCGCCGTGGTGCGGGCCCGCTCTGGCACCGTTTGAGTTTCAGAAATGCATGCTGTCATCCACTGCTCCTTGCAGTGCTGTGCTCCAGATCCGATGCAGGCTGGCGTCGCACAGCACGGCGCTCTCACAGGGCCCCCGCGGGCGTGCAGGTGCTGGTGAAGCACCAGCGCAGCGCGCTCAAGGAGTTCTTCGTCGGCTCGGTCACCAACACCGTCGCGCACCAGTGCAAGCAGCCTGTGGTGGTCCTGCACTGACCGCCGGCGCGCCATGACGAGCATGCCTCTGTCAGCCACCGGGACAGGCATGCATGCGTGCGTAAAGTGCATAGGTTTGAGGAACCCGAGCTCCCTGCTGCTGACACCATGCGGATCCGAGCAGGGCGCTGTCAGATCCCTCAAGCAGCGCTTGCTGCTTCAAACCAGGTGCAGCGTGCTCCGCAGGTGCCGCTCACAGCAGGTTCTGAGCGACGCGGGCGCCGGCCGTCTCGCCGAGGGCAGCCTATGACATAATGGAGGAGCATCCCGGTCCCCTTGGTCACCAGCCTCCAGCAACGGCGTCTGGCAGCCCGCCCCACACACTGGTGGCTCCCCCCACCGACCAAACACTCTTGCGGCCCGTTTCGTACCAAGAGCATCTGCCTCCGGGCATCAGTCAATTTACAGGCCGCGCAGCAGCGGGCCCTCGAGGGTGGACAACCGGGCTACGCAGCACGGCCGAGACTGTATGGCGTGGGCTGGGGGTGCATGCATTGCAAATTTGGAGCTCAATGTTGGGGCTCAGTGCGCAGCCAGGGAGAGGCTCCCGGCCGTTTTCAGACGCCGTGTATGAAGCAAGAGCGCTGCGACGCGCGCAGGAGGAGTGCGAGCAGGTGCTGGAGCGGGCGTATGCGATCTCGACCACGCCAGACAGGCGCCTGCTGGACCTGCTGCGCCAGGCGACGGGCCTGGACGTCGGCCGTATTGGCGCCTGGTATGACCACCGCCGGCGCAGCGGCCGCCTAGGGGCCGCGGCCGCTCTGCAGCCGCCCAATGCGAGCGGTGCGCCCCAGCAGCGCGTGCGCCTCGGCGGTGCCTGGCGCCCTTTGCGGATGTCGCCCGAGTCGCCTGTCGCAGACACACAGGCGCCCTGACGGCGCCCAGGCCGCGCGCTGGCATAATTTTGGGCTCTGCCTCTGTGCAGTGCGCCCCGGCTGGGGCGCGCCGGGCCACCTGTTCGCCCCCGAAGCCGC
>JAABUV010004239.1_pt1 | contig 17359 bp, 16 predicted proteins | sample 5559971 | NCBI WGS metagenome assembly JAABUV01 (sample SAMN10711881, study PRJNA513362) | rock metagenome | isolation source: Antarctica rocks | place: Antarctica: Victoria Land, Knobhead nord | collected 2015-12-19
GCCCAACAATCGAGAATATTACCTGGCATAAAGCAGGGATTTTCAAATCAGGAAGCATAGCTTTTTCGACTCTTCAAGAAAATGCGGTTACTACGGTCCTCCAGCAGCGAGCAGCTGAGAAAGGAGTTATGTTAGAATTTGTTGGCATCGATTCTACACTCCCGATAGACGCTACGGCCCTAAAGCCAAAAGTTCAGAGAATAAATTGCTCTCTGGCACTCGCAGCGGTCCGGGCTTGGCTCTCTCTGAAGGCACCTGAAGCGCAGGGCTACACGAAAGACTTTCTCGCTTGTGGCATAAAGCAATTTCTCTGCCCAGGACGATATCAGCAAATCAACGATCGGAATTGCCAATGGTTTCTTGATGGAGCGCATAATGAATTGAGTTTGCAACTTGCAGTGCAGTGGTTTGCTAAGACTGTCTCGGAGGACGAAAAGTAGGTTGCGATATCTGGATCATAAGATGGGTATCATGACTTAACCATCTCTAGGAGCACGCGCATTCTTATATTTAGTCATTTTTCAGAACGAGATGGTACGGCACTCCTACGTTGTATTGCAAAGTCTTTACAAGACAGTAACCTTCAAATGCAACATGTCATTTTGAGTACATATGATGAAAGGCGAGATGGCAGAACTAGGATTGGTATTTGCTTTTATAATTTGTATGGAGATAGTACACGAGCTGATTCCGTCTGCAGACAGAAATCTGAAGAATCGCTTCTCCCCAGAGATCCAAGAGCGTTATGTTCAGGTTTGGAAGGACCTAGATCATCGGGCCACGATATCACGCGAACGAACAATTGAGGGAGCGTTGCATCGGGCGAGAGAAATCGGTGATCAGAACGATGGCATGCAGACATTGGTAACGGGAAGTCTGCACCTGGTTAGTGGAGCGCTCTATCTCTTGGAGCCTCTTCATTCGGTAGAGCACCTTTATTAGTACACGCCATTACATGTACGATCAGCAACTTCCACAGCGATGTTGTTGCGGTTGGCATTCGGTCCAAATGTGCACGATAGTCATGATTTCCTTCTCATTCTTGAACCCGATAGTATTCCAGTGCCTTCGTGTCGATTTGGCCCTCAGTACCCTCTGCAAGCCTTCACAACACACCTGTTCAGATTCGCCCTCTGCTCCTCTGCTGAGTTGAACAGGATCATCTACTAACCACACGCCTCCCGGATGGACGGAAATATTTTCCTTTGTCAATGCTTCATTTTTAGAAGCGGGGAACTTCAATGAATCAGACGAAGAGAGTACGCAATCAAAGAGAATAACAGAACGAACAGAAAAGTTTGTTGAAAGTTTTCATCTGTACTGGCTGCTATGACGGGCCACTATGAACGTACATCTGTCATCTAAAGTATGGTCAGAAGGTCGTGCCGTCAATGCCGTCTTCCCAATCAACTTATTCAACTCGCCCCTCGATGTCTAAGGCGCCTCCAGCAGATGAAGCAACCTCACTGTTCTTTTTGATGGACAAGAGCGTCACATCACTGTCAACATGTTAGACATACACACAGTATTTGCACAGAACAACATCAAGCTATGCGGTGGGCATCGTGCAGGGCGGACCGCGAAAGGTAAGAGGTGAGTTGCACTCACAACACTAGGGCTGAATTCGACGGGATAAGACCGGGGAAGCCGCTGTAGGTTGGAGAAGGGTGTGTCAGCAGTCCGTTCAATCAGTAGCCATGATCGTTGACATGTAGAGAGCTTACCGATCACCATATGCAAAATCACTTGACGAGAAATGTCAGCATGCTTCAACACAGAACAAAGCATGACTTGGGGGCGTCTACCTCGAGATTGTCAAGATGCTCCTCTCACCCACACTCATCTCCAAAACACCAACATCCCAACCTTTGCAGTCACTTAGCTCCTTCCTTCAACTACGGTATTTGATGGTAAGCACCTTTGATAACCTGCCCAACGCCGATCATAGTTTCAAAGACTCCATCCCCACGATCCTTAGAGGCATCAAATCTATGGGGGATCAGCAATCCACGTTGTGGGTTGACACAATTTTCATGACGTACTGTGCTCCCTGATAATCGTTGGCGCCTTTGGATCCATCGAATAGATAACCAGTATATTGAAGTCTGACCGTATCACCCACGTTTGGTATATCAGTACCGTTGCCTGGATCTAGGACCTTTCGATTGACAGCCTTTATGTCTGACTGTGATACTGATGACATTTTGGAGAATAGATGTTTGGAATGGGCGCAAAATCGAGAGTCACTCTATGGGCAGGGACGATAGGCTTATAAGATGACCACTTCTTGCTCGTGTTTGCAAGCCGATATTCCACGGGATGTGGCATAACGAGTGCATAATACAAAGATTGAGTGGCTTCAAGTCGACTGCAGACGCAGACATCGCCGATAGGATTGAGGCGTGGCTCTGGCAAATGTTTGAGCCGTGCTAGGTCAATCTTTGGGCCCGCCTTTGGCCTGCAGTCGGGCTTTAAGAGGCTCTGCTTCTAAACTTCAAGAGGGAAGTGGAGCCATGTACCTTGGCGCTGTTCGTCTGTTTTCGAAATAGTACAGTAGGATAGTGGAGATCAGCGGTGCAGTGTGAAACAGCGGTGCAGTGGTGCGATTCATCCACGCTGCTGCTAAGCTTTAAGAGGAGAATGGAGCTATGGGATCCGCTGCTAAGCTTGAAGTGGAAAATGGAGCTATGGGGTCCGCTGCTAAGCTTGAAGTGGAAAATGGAGCCATGGGTAAGTCCCTTCACATGCCATAGGATGCTCTGCAACTAGTAAATCGTTCCCATTGTAGATGGGAGTAAACCCCTGGCGAAGATCTCACATCCTGGACTCCCCTTTAATGTTCTAGTGATGCCTGTAAGCCATGAAACATGTGTTTGCCTATATAGATCCCAGAAGAATTGGTTGCCTTCTTTTCTAATGAGTTTGCCTTGTCTTACAGCCCGAAATGCATGCAACGTCGGCTCCAACGCCTCCTTCCACGCCTGAGCCTGAGGCCGCATGGTCAGAGTTCAGGCATATTCGAGTCACACGCGTGTTAGAGGATTCGAGGACTTCACCAGAACGCGATGTCGAGGTAAGACGCCCTGGCCTTTGTCAAGCAATCAAAGCTCACGTGTCTTGCTAGTTCCCAGGGCCGACTCTTGATTCAGACCTGTGCAATCAGTCATGGAAGCTCATTTGCGTCCCAGCGCATGAAATCGAATCGAGCCATTCCAGATGGCTCAATTTGGAGCCGGGAATCAATGTTGCTGGGAAGACCGAAGACGGCAAGTCCTATGAAGTTGTGATCCATGCATCCTATGTCCAATGGCTCTTCTTTTTCGGGTGCGAGCTGTACTTCGACTACGACCCGACGGCACCCATAAAGGAAGACATCTTGGTCCATGGAATCTGGGAGGCGACCCAGAGGGCTCATGCTCGCTTTCTCCTCAATGCTGTGAATAAGATCCGCTCTGGATGCTATCGGGGATACGAGGAATGTTGTCGTGATCTCGCTCGATCAAATGGGCTAGCGATACCGCTCGAGAGAGCATTGCTAATCTATGACATCCTGGTAAGCTCTCCATTGTTCGGCCTTCAAATTTTGTTGACATTTTTCAGGAGTCTGATCCACGAGTTCGCAGATTTTTCGTCCGATGTCTTGTGTTCCTTGGCCTGAACCGGCTTGAGTGTTACAACTCGTGTGACGCCCTCCGGCTTCTTGCGAAAGACGAAGCCGACTTGCTTGAGCCTTTCAAGGAGAGTCAAGAAAACCCGTTCAAGGCTTTATTAGAGCCCAAGGTCCCCGTCAGAAGGTTAAAGGGCTCAGAACTTCAAACAATCTCTCTCGTCCGAGTCCTACTTGAATTTTCCGGCGGTATGGTGGATTGTCGACAGCATACACTCGATCAAGAATATGCCATGGGCGACAACCTCAACCTGTATGGGATTCTGGTCGGCGTTACCGGTACAAATAGGTTCGGAGATTTTGATCCGAAGGAAATGTGTGATGCACTATTGAAGTCCAAAGTTTTTGTCAAAGACGTAGACATCGGTTCGCTGGATACGGTAGGGTGGAGTATGCAAATGATGGGATTCCTACCTATCGGCTTTCCAGAAGGATATTTGGTATGTTATTGTGAGCGACGAGCCTAACTATTGCTAACATCAGTAGGATCTTCCGTCCCAGGTGCTAAGCGGATTGGGCTCAGGAGAGGTGGATCTCGTTGGCATATACTTGTAATCCTCCCTACTATGAATGCAGAAGGGTAACACTAATGGGAGCCAGCGAGCACACCTACCACCGATGTCCATCTCTTCGAAAACCAGAGAACAATATACTATTGCTCCTTACTTGGAGTTCAATGATTCACGGTCGGCCTCTCCGAGTCCTTAGTGAATGGGCAAGCTCAGGGGATACTTCGAACCTATGTCAAAGACTAGTAGTAGATTTTCAGAATTCCCAAGAACCGGAGCAGCTCGTATTGATCCTAGCTACCTTGCTATGCCATGGACGACTTCTTCCTTACACTTCGGACGACACTGTTCAACCCATCAACGGTTGCTATCTAGCCGATCTAGATGTTCTTGAGTGGCAAATCTTTGAGCAACCAGCGAACGGTCTTCGAAAGGATCGGTTTTTCATTCCTACGGGTCCTTACCACCGTCGGCGATGAACATAAGGATATGATTCAGCTTCTCGCCACTGCACTTGACAAAGACCCACCCCTCCTGGAACCATTCGACGGATTGACGGATCAGTATGTGGCACAGAGGATCAAGAGTAGACTCCCTCACCTAAGCGCTCGCAAAGAGGTGAAGGGTTTGCGTTTGATAGAGGCGATGCTAGAGCTTAGCATAGATGTCGGCTCTCCCTCTCAACGTATTAACAACATTTCGGAAAACTACTGGATGGTAGAGTTCCCCGGAAAAAGTCGTGAGGATACCAGGCGGACAAGCGCTGCAGATACCGCAAATCTCGGTGAAGAGTTTTCGTGGTTGGATGAAGATTTGGAAACCTAATGACTCAATCCGAGTGTGAAGGCTTTCGGAGCGCATTGGGAAATATGAGATGGTGCTGGTGGGATTTGTGGTGTGTGTATTTGCGCTGGGCTCGTCTGAGGTCAAGTTCTGTAAATGGTACTAGCTTTTTCCTTTACACCATCCTTCACATACTACTCTTCACACATTCAGCTCTGCATTTGTAATACTCTTTAGGCACACATAGTTAGGGAATAATAAAGAATGTTAGATATCTGAATTAGGCTTCGTCTGACGGACCTGTTGGCCTCTTGGTCTGTGCATCGATCTCAGCCGCATCTAAAAACCGCTTTCTCTTAGCTTATAACGTCACGGCCTATCCAAGGAGACAGACTACAAAATGGCCTACATTTGGCCTTCAGGTGGCCTTAATATTTGATGTTATTAATGTACTATATCTATCTTCGACCGCCCTCTTTAATGTGATTTCTTCCATCCGTGAGGCTCTGTTCTGACAGCTTCGCCAGCGTTCCTGTCCAGAGGAAGAGAATCAAAGGTAAATATTTCCAGGAAGGGCTTATAATCCAGAGCGAGCCGAGAGCTTCTTGTCGTAACATCGAACTTTCTCCACGATCCTCAAGAGTTGTTCTAATAGTTAGCGGATAGCTGGCCTTACATCGCATCTAATAACACGCCATTTTTATCTATTAATGCTAACGAGGGCTTAGAGTTATTAACATAGTCTATAGTCGAAAAAAACTTAGTCACAGCATCGTATTATATATATTATGCGATCTAATCCTGGGTTAGTATAGTTTAGACAGCTTTAGTAGATAGACAAACATCAGCAAGATGTCGCCTAATCTATAGAATTCTCTCCACCCTTGGCTCGTTCATTGATAGTAGTTCCAATGACCGCTCCTCCTCGTCGACTCCCCCATCCGAGAACCATGTCTCTGGATAGTATTTTGCGGTGTATACCTGACCCCGAAGTAGGAAGTCCTCAAACAAGGGTCTGCTTGTTCCTGCTTCAGGCTGAGGAAACTTTACTGAATCAAGCCGGGCGTATACTCGGGCCAGGTTCTTAGCTTTCATCGTCTTATATTCGGGTACCAGAGCATTAAGAAATAAACAAATAGCATTCCATGGAAAATCTTTCTCGAGAAGCTTTATAGCGCCTTCAGTATTCGTCAGACTCTAAAAGAAGACCAGGGAAACATATATAAGAGGATATACATTCTTATCGTTGGTTCGTTTCAGCGCGGCGTTGAGAGTTAGCAACACAAGTCTCGAGGCCTAAGAGATAACAGACAGCGAAGCCTTAGATATTAGCACGGCCGGATTGTCAACGTCCATCCCTTAGGGCTCTGACGGATCCATTGGTTCTTCTTGAATAGCAGGGTTAACCTTTGAGACGTTCTCCTCTCATGGCTTGGCACCATCAAACCATTTGCGAAGGATGGATTTTGACGCTCTATCCCTTGGACTCTTATACTCGAATAGAGCTGCAAGGTTTGAGATAGAAGCGTAGACGCCATTCTCCTTAAATTTGGAACCGGTTTTAGTAATATAATTATTAAAGCAGCCGTCTCTTTCAAGCTCGTTCACGACAGCATGGAATTGATTCTGTAAATCCGAATGCTGATTGGTGAACAGAATAGCATGTGCTCGGATAAACAAAATCTCTGGCGATGGTTGCCTACGATGATTCGCATCCTTGCCTTAGAGGATGGGGTTAAATAAAGTCATAATACTATCCCAGGCTTTTTCGAATGGAGTAATACAAGTTAAAGATCTCGCATATAGTGAAAGTTGCTCCTAAGTATAAGGCTGCGCGAGTATAGCCAGATAGTGGTATAGTCTACTAATATACGGACACTTGTCGGAAGCCTTATTGTACCAGAAACGAGACACGTTAGACTATACCTCTCTGTCCTTAGGCTCTTTATCCTCAATAGCCATCCGATAACGGCCAAGATCACCTAGGGAATAACTTAAATCAGCAGATCTAGACGCAAGCCAGTCAAGCGGGTCTTACCTAGACATTCTATCCACGTATTTTCGAACGCTGACACCGTTTTATATAATAAAGCCATCATTAAATAGGTAATATAAATGAATGCTAATATATATTCCAGCGATTCGGGCAACCCTTGTCGAAGGACTTCCAGAAAGGCGTGGATTCCATGTCTCCACATTCTTGCGGGCATGCTGTATTTAGCAGCTAACCTGCTTAGCGCGGGGCTAGCAGAGGGGTGCTGTGAGGCTAAAAAGAAATCATGATGCTTATACAGTAACTGCTTGTGTAACGCAATCAATGACTGCTATTAGTCATTCTGAAGATTAGTTCTCCCGGCTAGGTCCTTTTCTTAAGCGGCTATAATTTGACGTTCATCGATATGGATATATTTTACCTCTACCATCACGAGACCTGCGTAGATACCTTTAACTTCTACGACAAGCTGCTTATAAGATATCGGCCGAGTCTCAGGCTGCAGCAGCATCTCCGGTTCGGGTTCTAAGGAGTCGGGATCACCAACTCCAAAAAGAAGCTCCTTAATCGGAGGCTCTCCGGAAACTTCATCTGCGCTGTGTTTCTCGGTGATAAGGCTCTTAGAAATGGTATGTCTATTACGAAGAGGATCTGGCTGCGCCCTTAATGCGTATCTTTATACTAACGCCTGCTCTTGCTGGAAAAGCGGCTGGAATAGCGACTCTGAAGACTAGCGAGCAAAGTTTCTCAGTAATGGTTCCTTGATCTCCGCCTCTTCCGTGTCTTTAGAAAAAGGTCCGCTTTGATATCTGGCGTCTATATCGGATGGTTCCATAACTTAACAGATTATTGGATGTGTACGGAGAAGATCTTAAGGTCGCAAGTAACAATTCTAAGAGTCCTAGGATAACTAGACGATGATTTGGTATGGCGGTGTAGCCTATGCAGAGTAATTCTCACTTGAAGTAAAAGAAGATCGATATTGAAGTTTACTTTCGGCAGTGGCGATCAATCGATCAGCTGGATAGGCACCAGCAGCGTCGTTTCACCGGCGGCGCAGACAATGTGGATAGATATACAGAGTGATATCGTTTACCGCCCGTCCAGTTATCCGTTTCGCACAAAGTCTTGAGGCTCTGCGATAAATCTGTTGGAATAGGAGGAACGACTTATTAATTATCTACAGAGGGAGTGGTCTATTTATATTTATTCGGCTAATCTATAAGGCTGTATATTGAATATTCCAACAGAATCTAAATGGTCCGCGCATAGCGGGCTGAAAAGAAGGCAACCGCGCTAGAGCGCCTTGAATGATGCGACCTTGCTCTAGCTTCTCGCTGAGACATATCCCTGTCATATATTGATAGTACTGTGGAACTTCATTCCCCGCTTGATTTGAAAATTGGGAATCGCAGTCATACTTACAAAACCAAAGGGAGCTCTTCAGGAGAATCCCCGCCGAAAAACCTAATCGGCAGGGTAAGTAATTAATGATGCGTCTTCCTACCTAGCAATCCTGTACTTATATCTCGTAATATATCTTCGACTTTGTACCGTACGCGAGTTGACTGCTCGAGGTCAATAAAGGGCCAAAGAAAAGTACACGCCGAACGATGTGAAAGGGATCAAGTACCTCGGTAACGTCACTACAGCCTCCTCGCCTGTTTTCATCTCCAGAAGAGCTTTCTCGAGACCTTGACAACGACGATGTCAGCAGTAATATATTTATAGCAGTCTGGAAGTTCACTTACCTTCAATAAGCTTGCCTTGACCAATCTCGACTTTGAAGCTTGGATCTTCATGAAGTCTGAAGGATGGAAATCAGCACGAGATCTCAACCATTTATTATGAAGCAGACAAATCTCCTTTGTATTCTTCTTTTGACTCCTCGTAACGGTACATGCGATATGAGACGACAACTTCGTCCCCTTTCAAGGGTGTATTGCCGTTACCGCTCTCGACGACTCGTTTGCTGTATTCCATACTGGGAAGGAGGGACTCATAGATGCAGACGCAGTGCCGTTCCAACACAAATTCAGGGTCAGGCCGACTATATATACCTGAACCCCCGAGGGAACGCTAAAGTATACCAGCCGGCTTAGCCTATGGCTCACTTACTAGTAGTTCCAAGGGACGTATTATAGGTCAGCACAGCCTTCGAGGGCGGGCTAAGAGAAAAACGTTGCGTCAAGCAGCCTCGCACTGCCTATCCACAGGCTAAAGTATAAAGCAGGCTCTACAAACAAGTCATTCCACATTCTGTAAGCGCTATCCTCATTTCCACCTAGACATTACAACTATCACAATTTCCACGTCATCCCTCGCTATATGCGTTCTGTAATGGAAGCTATATACCTAAGGAAGCGTGGGACTCAACTAAGGGCTGCTATCCAACAGTCAGAAATGTCCAGAGACAAAGGGTCGGAAGCCTACGATTGGCATCCTAGGTCTTGGCGCGCCTCTATATAATAGTCAGACGGCACGATGCATCAAGATCAGGTATTAGAAGGCCATACCTCTGTAATCTTCGACCTTTCGGTCGTAAGAGTTAGACATCTGATTCTGATATCGCCTAGCCTTGTTTGGCAACCGTATTCCTTGTTGTACTTCTTAGCGATCTCCTTCCATGATTTTCCTTCGTCCATATATTTGAGGAGCAGCTTCTCCTGCCTAATGAGAGAGTCCATTTGAGCTCGAACTTCGTTATGTGCTTAACGTTCTGGCATAGTTGAGTTGAATCAGTCGAACTTGGGCTTAGAAGTAGAATGGATTGTATACGTCTTGTTGACGGCGGATATTTAAATGATGCATCTCGGGCTTCCTCATTATATATGCAAGCGCCTCAATCAGAGACATCGACCCACGCCCCCCCTCCCGGGCTGATGCAAGCTCAGGAGCATATCACATCTGGACAGGGGTAGCTTCGGGGATGCTATGCCGTAGAACTCAGATCATACTCTGTCGCCGATTAGGGTTAGAGAAAAGTGGAGCACAGAATGATTGGAAGAATTAGTATATGTTCTTCCGACTGCGTCTCATTATTCTTTGCTTCTATTATACGAAGTTGAGCACCGCATTACCGCGAACATATCCTCACACAGATACTTCAGCTTCCAACTGTTCCACCACCCATTGAGATCGATTTGCTATGCCCCCATCGGAGCATGTCGAGCCTCCTAAACTACGACCAGAGAATGCGACAGTAGGCAAAAATTGTATGCGCTGTAAGAAAACTCTGTCTGGAAATGAAAAAGCGTCGAAGGTGATATTGAGGTAGTTTTGCTAATGGAATTCAGCATCCAGAATATTAATCGATAAACAGGTTGGGACTTTGCTACAAGTGCCAGGGCAAGGCCAGTAGGGCGGCCTCCGAGTGAGGGGACGTTTGTTAGACGGGCTGGGAACACTTGGATAGAGGGACCCGTTCAGAAGAGCATCAGGACACCTTTATGGTTGGCTAGTACTGGTCGTTAGCATATCTATGTCTGCTTTCATGACCAAATGTCTTGAGAAGCTATTGAGCGGTCGGATAGAATCGTCTAGCGAGCGGGGTGAGCCGTACTACTCGCAAAAAGCTAAGTGAATCGCAGAACGCTGCAGAGGACCGAGAGCACATGATTCTCTTAAAGGTGGGTCCCACACCATTTCTAAGGGAATCTGCCATTGGCCCTGGGAAAGGCGGCCACTTATGAAAATTCCAGGTCGGGAGAGCCAAATTAGACAACTTGCAATCGGGTGACCGCCATCAAGACGTGCATAGCCCCACGATCGCTTAATGCAGATGGCTAATAACCACGCTGAGATTACTAAAGGGAGCTTTCCACATCCGTTGGTACCGCGAGGGCATGCCCATGGGGTAAGGAAGCCCTCGTGCGGAAAGCCGAAGAGCTGCGTACCTATTCTTCCACGACGGGCGGCCCCATGAATACGTATATGGTCTTTGTTCCAGATAGGAGGGGAATATTTAGCCAATCAAAGAAGCTCCTGTCGCGTGTATAGGGAGAGCCAGTCAGCCCTCGGTGTTATGATTGCTGCTGTCATACGGAGCTAGTCCCTTCACCAAGAGCCAATTCTTCTAAGGTACCCAGAGCCAGCTCCTCCATCCAGATGTACTACGTACGTAGTTCTTCTCCTGGGAGCCAGACTATCTCTTCCACCGGGAGCTAGCCTAGCTCATCCGGCCCGGAGCCAGCGCCAGAGCCAACTCCCCATCCAGAGCTAGCCCTTTCACTAGAGTCAGTTCCTCCACCTGGAGTCCAATCCTCCGCCTAGAGGCAATTCCCCCACCCGTAGTAGAGTTTGCCGCTCCACCTGGAGTTATTTCCTCTATCCAGAGCATGCTCCTCCACGCAGAATCGGCTACACTACAAGGAGTCAGTTGTCGTCCTTAGGTTGGCATCTAACCTTGCAGGGTTGCAAAAATATGGAGATGGTTGTCAAAAGCTAATGTTTTCCTGGTAAACAGGGAGGTCTTCCACGATGGAGCAAAGCTAGTAGCGACGCTTACAACTTGGACGAAGAGGTGAGGATACTGGGTCCTTGTTTCAATGCAGTCTGGTTTACTCACTTCTCCGTCGACTAGGGCGTCGTTTTGCTCCCTCCTATCTCGACATGGAATCTTCGCAGCCATTCGCCAGGATCTCTAAGGATTGTCCGGTTCTCGACGCACCAAATAGTCACCAATGCTTTAGCCATCCAGAAATGGTTCGAGATAAAGGGGGTCGCTGTCTTTTATATTAGATTCGAATACCAAGGCTCGTGGGACATTATTGTCGTTGATGGGCAGTGTCTTTAAGCGCTCCCTCAGACATCCGTTGACTTCACCGTTAAGAGCATCAATCCGACAGAACCGAGTGGTCGCGAGAGGGATGTCTATGGCTTCTCTAAATCGACAATGAGATCCTCGCAACGTTTCCTCTAGAACGTACTGGATACAATCTTTCATATAAAAGACGACCGCGCTTCCTGGTATTACCGTGCTATTACCAAACAGAATTGGCTCCTAGCGAGACTCGAGGTCATAGTCTTCTAGGTTGAATTCGAGGTAACGTTGTCACTAATCTTTTCGGCCTTCTCACTAACAGTACGTAGAAGTCTTCCTCTACGGTCAAAAACTCTTTCGCTCGGAACGCCCTCATCCTCTGTCTGAACTTGCTCGGAGAATTCGATTCCTCTGTCGCCTGTGAGCTTCTTCGACGAGACTTTGAAGATTGGTATCAACACATTCTGGACGGCACCACACGTTTTCTCTGGCGTCCGCTTCCGGGTCACCTCCAGCACAGAAATCGGCAAGAGATAGAACTCCAAGTGGTCTCCCTGCTTCATGAGCTGCTCATCGTCTCAGGCGGGGAAGTGACCAATCCAAACAAGAACAGATTTAATCCCGGCTTGACATGCCTCACGCTATTAGATATTCTGATCTTGTATGGACATGCTTTCGAAGTCCAAACTCCTACTCCACAGCAGTTTAGAACATCCAACCTTCCTGCGCTGCAGAGAGCCCTCTCAAGATCCAGGATCTTTATCAAAGTTATAGATCAGAATGAAATCCGCGTAACGGCTGTTTCAGCAGTCGGAGAATGGATCTCTGATCTCGTGGAGTCCTTGCCAATTGCTTTTCCTGACTTGGTATAGATTCTATATCCTTTGAAACGAGGAGTTGCTGATGTCATCAAGGGTCTTCCTCCGTAATTACTCAACGAACTTGGTTTTCAAGAAATGAAGCAACTTCAGATGTTCTGGTATTTTTTTTGCTTGCCCTAAACCAAGGAATATTAGTACTGATTTAAGTAGTAAGCATACTTACGAGCAACTCCCATCTCTGAATCAATTAGAGAACAACATCCTCTTACTCCTCGTCTAGAGCTCCGATTGTACAGGGCGGGCTCTGAGAGTACTCCACGCATGGGCGATATCAGAGTACGGGCGGGTAGTATATCGGAGGCTAGTCGAATATCTCAGTCTCCCGAAAACGCCTGCTCAAGTTGCGTTGAGCTCGGCCGCTTTGCTATCCTTTCTACGACTGCAACCTTACAGATCTAGTAGGAAGGATGAAGTTGAAGCGAACCATCTCTCAGATTTCCATTCCCTACTGGAAGGTTCCCTAAGCAGCAAGGCGCGAGAGACACTGGAGCACGCGAGCTAGTCATTTTGGATTATAATATCCGATGGGATTAATACCGCCGAAGGTTAGAAAATCTCCCAGCTTCTTGCTTATATTCTCGATACCACTTCCATACTAGATTGCCCTAACAAAGACTTGGTTCGGTATTGGAAAAGTAAGTTTAATACTGCCCGGAGCCATAATGACGCGCTTTCGACCATCCCGGATGTTTCGGAGAAGTTCGCGTTACTAGTTAAATCAGACCCTCCAGCGTTAAATACGAAACGCTCAACGATCGAATCTAAAATCGTAACTAACGGGTCCTCTCAAGTCGGAGCTAACCGGTCGTCGGAGTATCTGGTGCAGAGCAAAATTGAGAATGTAAGTAGGAGGAGAGGTTGCTGGGGATGGAGGTGGTTCTGAGGTTGTGATGTAAAGCATTATTTAGTCGGGTGGTTGGTTTCACATTATTACGCAAGTACTTAGTTGAAATTAAGTCGAGGATGCCTCACATCAACTGCAAGCAAGTGTTCCCGTGCTTGAACAATCTAACTCGATATTCGAGAGAGTAGTCTTCTACTACTCACTACTGCCCGCTCTCCCGTGGTCGACAGTCATTGCCGTATACTTAAGCTTATGCGTGTCTCCGACACCATGTAGTAGTCCTTCGAAAGATGGGAGAAGGCGGTCGTCATCCTCCTTGCCGGCTATGAGATGGGGCTCAATTGAAAGGGGATCTAGAAGTCGTCATTGAACGCCTATCGACACCATGGGCAGTGGAACCCTTACCTTGGACATTCGACCCTGCAGAATACTGTTGGCCAGGCCGGTCAGCAGAGGGCGCAGAATGAACTCTCACAACGAAGCTCTTGATCGCCAAACTGTCGCGGACAATCTTTCCTGTAAGATCTGACTCTACAACTCTCTAGGCGGGAGTGCCTTGCGAAAGAGCTTTGATGAACCTTTAATACTCTATGTTCTCGGCGGGGGTCTGACCATCACTTCCGCACCCCCTGATGATGCAACAGCCAGCAGCTGGGGTGGGGTTAATTAGTCATGGTGATGACAATCGTATCTAAACTGCGCGATCATCCTTCCTTCCCTCTTAACCACCTGCCGTGCGTGAAGGTCCCATCCTCTCTGCCACGAAGTCCGGAAAAAGCGCCAGGATAAATGAATACATCTGTCAATTCTGCGATCGAGCATTTTCAGCTCCCCAGGATCTACGGGAACATATCAGAGCCTACAAAGTCCTCAACCTCATCCCTTAAAAACGGACTCCGCGCTGACTGCCCGCAGATCCAAATCCGGGAGTTGATTACAAAGCTCAACAATGCATGGGCACACACAGAGGAATACCAGCCGTCCACCCCTCTTACTAACGATGGCGATACGTCGGTAGAGGACGACTTTAGAGAGGGAGAGGACGACTCTAGAGACTAATTATGCCCTCAGGGAGAATGCCAACGCAAGTTCACAACGAGGTGGAATGTACGGCGTCACTGGTACACTCGTATAACTCTCTAAAACATTTGATACGCAGAGACTTATATGAAATAAATAGACGTCAAGATCGACAGCTTTTGCCCAATTTGCAAGAGCCCATATATTCTTCTAAGCACGCTGATCTCGCACACACATTCCTGCAGCAAAAAAAAGGGAATATCTCGGGAGACCAGTCAAGCCACGGAGCTGGTGAAGCGGTTGAGTAAAAAAGCGTCTACGAAATTTGATAAGAAACTGAAAAGCCAACGGGCGATGATCAAGGGCACAAAAAGTGAGGAGCGCTCCGTCGCTGTGGATACCGGAAGCTACAGTAATGAGGTCACGGAAGGTACTAGCAAGAGACGGACGCCAGGATCGTCGGCGCCAAACAGCCACAATGGCGGCGAAGAGGATGAAGGCAGTACTGATTTAGGTGCGTCAACTGTCTATTTCCGTACACATGGTCGTCACAGGAGGCTTATTCTCGGATAGATGACTCGTCTGGCGAGACATTATTACAAGCGGCAGAGTATCGACACCTTTAAAAACGCCGACGTACTGGTACAATTGTCTCCTCGGAACCCCTTTCCAGCGCCCAGTCTCATCGTGTACAGAAGGATGGCGATACCCGCGAGGCGACTGGTGCGTTAGAACTCTTTTACGTGCCGAAATGATCTAACGCGCGTACATAGGACCCGAAATGATGGTTACTGCGCCGGATTCATCTAGAGGCAAGCAGGCGACTCGGCCTCAAATTTTAATTCGTTGAAACACGCTAATTAGGACTAGACGGCCCTTCTTAAACCGTACGAAATTTGTAACTAGGAGATCTTTTCGGCTTCTTAACCGAATATTATGGAGGATGCGCGCCTCTAGCAATATAGCTTCAGTTATACGATCTCAGCCTATTGCCGTCAATTAAAGTAAAATTTGGCTTGTCGAACAGGCCAAACGTTAAGATCCTCCTCGCGAATGATACGTGTAGTACGCTACTCGACCATGTTATTAAGAAGGGAAAGTCGGCGTTAGAATTTGGCTATTGACTGCCTTACGTTCGAGGGCGAATATATAGAACTATAGAACTTCCGTAAATCATACATCGTTAATTAGCCCGTATCTCAGCCAAGACGAAACGACTCTCTTTAGGACCTATCTCTCGAGGACCTGTATTAACTCTTTGATCCGCGAAACCTCCTCTAGTGATTTGCACGAACCCCTCTTTACTATGCTTATCGACTATAACGGCGCAGACGTTTGGCGCTGATTCGGATGGGAAAGCGCCTTTCCCTTTGTTTTCTCCGGTCGTTTCGTTATAATCAATTTCAATGTTTTGTTTATAAGCTGTCTAGGCAGCTATCAGCATATTTCAGAACCTTCTATGGATAGGAGGCCCGCTTACCAGCTGTTCTGCCTCGTCTCTAAGTTTGTTTTAACTACTATTCCTCGTCGCCATCCTTTATAAATAGGTCACAAGTAGACCTCCTCGTGTGATGACGGAGTGGGCCTAGTAGAAATAGAGCTGGTGAGATATTTCGCTAGAGACTCTTCGAAGATCGCGTTGAATTGATTATATGATTTTACGTTCACTAAAGGGTGTTTCGGAGGTCGTTAGGCGATATGCGGAAGAAGACGGTTACTAAGGCTTTATAATTCAGAGGCAATTTGCGCTTTTCATTACACTGAAGCGTAAATGACGTGGGAAATGGGGCCAGTCTGCGGTCTGCGGCGGCGAGCGTGGCTCGTTCGGCTCCGACCGACGAGCAACGAGGAATCGCGAGCTTAGGGAAGGAGGTGGATGTGAATACTGAGCAATTGCAGGAGCCGACGTCGGACTCAATGCAGTCGTATACGAGCATATGCCCCCTGGAGCCCAGCAGGAGTCTAGGAAATGACCTCCTTGTGCTTCTTGTCTTTCAGGCAGCTTGCAGCCTCGGTCTTTGTTCAAGCGGTCCGATGGCGTACGATCTTACGTCGAAGGATATTATAAATAATTTCGGGCACGATGGTAGAAGGGATAGGAATTCGCGCACGGCTCTAGGGAATGTCAGCTATAGATTCTTTTATGTCAAAGTCAAACGCTATCGCGGACGAAAGGGATTACCTGCGAAGTATACTTATGCGCCAGATGAGGGATTGTAGAGGAAGGCCGGGAGATATGCGCAAAGCCAGCAAATTGTCGTCGATGCTGTAGAAGTTATTGTGCGTCTTTTTAAATTACTGAGGCGGCAAGTAGATGAGAAATGAGGCGAGCCAAAGGCTTGATCTCGTTTTGCTTCGCAGTGGGGCTCACCGAGGCACGTCAACTGGCCTCGGGCGGCTTTACTAGTCTAGGACTAGTGTGATCATCACGTGACTACTGCCGGTGCTAATGATTCAGCCCGTTCGTCTGTCCTTGTGGGTCACGACTCACGATTCTAGGACTCCGCTTTCTGAGAATATGATTGAAATAGTTGAAGCTGATCTCAGCAAAGACGAACTCGAACTGTTTCTCGTCACATTCACGTCCACGTATCCCAGTGCGAAACATGGCAAAGGCCTCGATATCTTCCAGCCGCGCGATTAAACTACTTTCCCTAGGGTACAGTTCTAATACGCTCTCCCAACAAAAGGTCTGATTAACACTTCCTAAACGCAGTGTTTAGGATCATGAGAAGCTCGTGACGGCCATACGTTTCCGTTGACATAAGCAGGGCCAATCGATAGGGCGTTTGCGTTCAAGGTATGTTTGGCCGGGGCATCTCTCTCCTTTACTATTAGGCTAAATCTTGAAAGCTGAGCGAGCAACGGATATGCAAAATGAAGCGGACTCACTGGATAAT
>JAABUV010004240.1_pt1 | contig 17359 bp, 10 predicted proteins | sample 5559971 | NCBI WGS metagenome assembly JAABUV01 (sample SAMN10711881, study PRJNA513362) | rock metagenome | isolation source: Antarctica rocks | place: Antarctica: Victoria Land, Knobhead nord | collected 2015-12-19
CGTCTTCGGTTGGGTGTGCAAGTGCCAATACGCATCGGCGATCTGTTTGGATAACATCCCCAACGTCAGCAAATCGTCCAAGACTCACTCGCATCCTCCAAAGGAAAGCACATTGCACGAGTCACTCGCATCCTCCAAAGGAAAGCACATTGCACGAGTCACTCACAGCCTCGGAACTAATCTTAGCATCCGGCCCCAAATTCCACTCCTTCGTCCTCGGGATATCAATCACACCGTCAATGATGGCGTGAGAAACATGCACACCCTTGGGTCCGAACTCTCGTGCTAAGCTCTGACTCAACGCTCTTAATGCGAACTTACCAGCCGCGAATCCGGCAAAGTTCGCTGAGCCCTTGATGGACGCGGTGGCGCCGGTGAATATGAGGGTGGGAGGGTGTTTTGGGCTGTTGTCACTGGCTTTTAGGAGGAGCGGCAGAGTAGCTTGGGAGAAGAGGAAGGCACCGGCGCTGATAGGAGGATGTCATTCAGTAATGATCCTAAAGAGGCCATGCGCAGCGTAAGGAAGGGGCACAGCTTCCATCGCGCTCCCACACAGACTCAAAGGAACTGTAGCTGAACCGCAAGACTGCATGTCTCAACACGAATACGCACCCACTGGCAAGATAGCCACTCATAAAGTCCTCCTCGCTCAATTCAAGGAATGGCTTCCTGACAAACCCACCCGCCGCATTGAGCACCGCCGCAGCGCATCCCTCGTTCCCAAATTCGCTCTCGATCTTCTTGACCGCCTCTTTCATGCTGTTTGCATTTGACACGTCCGCGCTGACACCAATGGCTTTGCCGCCGGCTGAGTTGATCTCCTTGACTAGGGGTTCGTAGCTAGCTGGCGTGCGCGAGAGGCATACCACCGGGTATGCGGCGGCGAATTTGCGAGCTACTGAGGCGCCAGTTCCTGGGCCGACACCAGCGACGATGGCGTAAGGGGACATATTGGGATGGACGTGTGTTAGGACGGATGACAGGCGATGAGATGGGCGCATAGGGAGCTTGGAGGATATGGGGAGTAGATGTAGTATTCCAAGGCTCAAGGCGGGCGGGGTTTGTAAGCCATGGTGGTGTGGTGTGGTGTAATGAATGATTAGTCAATCAAAGACATCATGAAGCCTTACTTCATCACCAGCAAGTAGCTTTCTCAACCCATGCCCCTGATGAACTGGATGCCTAAGCCCGGGCGCCGAGCGCAGCTTCATGGTGGATGATGGAGTCAACCTCGCTTTTGGACGAAAAGCTCGGTCGAACCGAAATCGCGTTCCGAACGGTGTTCCCATTAGAATAGAGATGGTCGAAAGTTCGGCCTTTCGGGCGTCCAAGATGTTGATATGATTAATCATTCCTCGAATTGCGAAAATTTTCAGCTTTCAGCTTTCCCTGTAGAATATAGATATATAAACCGGTTAGATGCTCCGATTGAATCCATTACGATTCGTTCCGCAATGGCTAAAAATCTTCTCATCTTAGGTGCGACTGGCAAACAAGGCAAGAACGTTATAAACTCCATCCTTGACTCGCCCTCTCACGACGACTACACTCTCCTTGCCGTAACACGCAATACCACCTCTGCTTCCGCAGCTGCCCTAGCGAAAAAGTCACCTCGCATCAAGCTCGTTCAAGGTAACCTCGACGACTGTCCTGCTATCTTCACCGAGGCGCTCAAAGCCACACAAAACAGGTCTATCTGGGGCGTGTTCAGTGTCCAACAAGCTGTCCAAGATGGCGCCACGCAGGAGCGTGAAGAGAGACAAGGGAAAGCCCTGATCGACGCTGCAATTGCCAACGGCGCCACCCACTTTGTGTACAGCTCAGTCGACAGAGGAGGAGACAAATCATCACAGAACCCGACCTATGTTCCTCACTTCATCAGCAAACACAATATCGAGAAGCATCTAGAAGAGAAAACTGCAGACGGGAAAATGTCTTATACAATACTGAGGCCAGTGGCCTTTATGGACGGGATGACCGCAGACTTTTCGGGCAAGATGATGGCGACGTGGATCAAAATCCTCAAACGTTCGAAGCCCCTTCAATTCATCGCGTGTTCCGACATCGGATTCTTCGCCGCACAGAGCTTCCTCCAATCCGAAAGCCCGGAGTATCACAACAAGGCTATTTCGCTAGCTGGCGACGCGCAGAATTACGACGGCCTCAACAAGATTTTCAAAGAGAAGATCGGGTACAACATCCCAACTACTTACGAATTCTTCGCCCGGTTTGTCAAATGGATGGTCACGGAGCTCAATGTCATGTTTCGATGGTTTGATGAGGAAGGGTATGGGGCTGATATACCTGCGCTTAGGAAGATGCATCCTGGGTTACTGGGTTTGGGCGATTGGCTGGTGAAGGAAAGCCAGTTTAAGAAATAGCTGTACGCTTGGTTGGGTTGTGAGAAGAGGCTTGTGATGGTTTGAGAAGCGCCAGGAGGCCACACGGGAGTCGAAGATGGACGATCGTTGGCTTGTGAAGAATGTACGATATATCATACTATAATATGAGCCTACTATACGAGAATCCACAGCGCAGTAATTCCATTTCACGTTCTTCTTCCTCCTTGTTATCTCCCTCGCCTTGTGTTTCCCCAACATTAACCCGTTCCAACGTCTCGCACGTAGAACGGAAGAAAGGTCAATACAGAGTCATCCGTTGTACCACGGAGGACGAGTGATACGACGGACGGACAATCACAACAGGCAGACATTTGCTTACTTGCTCTTGTAATGGTTCAATTTGATCTTCATAGTGGTATGGGGATTGAAAGACTTGGACTCAAATGACTGATCATCTTGCAAGCTCGAACCTCCCTCCTCTCATTTGTATGATGCTAGAGCCGACTTCCCTTTCTTGTCTAGAATGTCGTGGTATTCGCTGGCGACTGTGTCATGGATGTGGGCTTGGGAACAACAGACTGGAATCTGAAGCCGTGCGTTTTGTCCGCGTCGGTCTTGCAGTTTGTCGAGTGCCCCGTCGCCAGTAGCAATGACGTTCATTGAGTTTTATTTTTTCTTCAATCTAATATACATATTTTCAACTCTCATATTGAGTCTACTTCAAAAAAATTATAAAAACGTTAGGCTATAAGTTGATGTACTCGTCTGATTCTTGTGTTTCAACTTTCAACTGCATGTAAAATATTATTCAGTACACTGTACACTTTCAATACTCATTTAAATAAACGTTTATTTAATATGTGATTTTAGAAATTCCGATATAAATTGCTACGAAAGTATGTGCTAATTTATTTGAAAGTAGTCGAAAAAATTACTAAATCTCTACGTATGATGACACTTTCATATTGCTCGCAGTCAATTCTTCGTTATTTCGCACGTTTGCAATCATGAAGATGAACTGTGCTTTAATTTTCGCTTTGCGAACTATTCTCTTATTCACTGAATGATCGAGATGAATCAATCTATAGCAGAACGTCTTTTGAGTGATATCAATTCAATGAGCTCATTTTTTGACTTGATTCTTCACATTCACTGTGAACCGAAGTTTCATGATTATCACGTATCGAGCACGAATGCACGATGCATGGTATATTCTACCCTCATCATCTGAAACTCTTCAACAACTATCTCGAGATTCTCATTCTTATGATTGTTAGAATGTAGTTGTTGTTCGAAGGTGATTGTTACAAAGAAGAAAAAAAGTTGAATGATCTCATCTTCATTCTCTTTCTGAAAGGTGTTCATGAGCTTGTGTTGTGCTTAGTTGAGAGTGTCAGAGTGCATTCATGTCGCTTTTCGCTCAATCTTCAGAAGTCACTGTTGTAAGATTAATCTCTTCTTTAATGAAAATGTAGTCATGTGCATGATAAACAGCAAAGATAAAGCTTGTAGATAATGAGCAGAAATCAAAAGACTTATCAGTCAGATCATGAAACATACATAGTATGAACTTCATAGGCTTTTATACGGACCCTCGTGTGTATACTTGACATTGACCGGCTTTGGTTCCAGCACCTGGCGGACGCCTCACCAAACTCCGCCCGGTACTCTGCGAGGTCGTTGCAGGCCAGTATTCTCCTTTTCCACAAACGGACCTTCCTTCGTCACCATCGCTAAAGCTTTCTCAGTCTCTCAAGCTCGCTTCGCCCAAGACGATCTTTCGATCGGTAAAGGATGAAAAGCTATCAATCATATGAGGCTTCTAGATGCGTATACCGAGAGTGTATCAGTAACGCTTCTATAAGATAAGAAGTATAAGAATTGATCCCTCCGAGTTGTTCAGCACTTCTCAGTTGCATATAGTTTCCAAGTTTCAGGTGGGTGAGTTCTTGATGGCCTGGATGTGAAAAGTATAGTTGGAGATATTATGCGTCTTAGATCTGTTCTTGTTTTGAGGATTTTCTTATATTAAACAGTACGTGATTATCATTGATTCCAAGAGTCTCTTTCCTCTCGATCGTGTCTATCCTTTTCGCCTCTTATTTACCTTCTTGTTCCCTTAGAAAAAGTTTCATCACCCATGTATTCGTTGCTCAAAGAGCATTGTCGGTCTATTTCTCTCTTTTAATCGTTCTCATAATCATCGTTTGGTCTACTGAGCTCACAAGCGGTGAAACCCAGACGTCGGTTGTGCCGTCGCGGGTGTGCTGCCATGCTGAACAAGATTGGTCTTCAAGGCCTTCGTCGAGGGTCTCATAGTATTGACAATATTCTTCCTCTTCGAATCGTTTTCTAATTAAATCAACGTGTTTCCAATGAAACAGGGTTATGAATTGACTGAGTTTTCGTCGTAAAATTTTTCGAGGTACGACACATTAATGCTTCAGCTCTTGGATCAGGATTATAATAATAGCAGGGGTTGATTGAAAGTATTGAACAAAGATTAGCAGCGAAATATGCAAAAGAATACGGCCTCCAATTGCGACTTATCCCATTCAAAGCCTTTCTGACAGGTATCGCTCACAATATTGGGATGGGGTTGATCATACCAGTACTGTGAAGGCTGAATTGAGGTTTGAGCCACGACTGAAGTCATCTTAATATAACACTGTTGACTGTGCGTGGGTGAACGTCCCGGTTGATTGAAGCCAAACGGCTCAAGAAAGTTGAAGCATCCCGATCTCTTTCCCAAACAAAAATGAACATACTTCTAATCATCTGCGCCATTATAAAAGCGCCTCACGGTTGTTTCGCTCCGTGCAATGGTAGACTGTACCGCATGAGAGTCGCAACGGGGGCCATCGATCTTCTGCTTCGCTGAATCTAGCTGATGATGTTCAACTCTGTCTCTGTCTCTTCCACTTCTGCTTTTGGAATTCAGGGATTTGTGATAAGGCCTAGAAAATGAAAGTGTACGGTGAGAAATCGGCAGTAATGAACCCCCAAAACCGTGTGGCGATGTATCCTAACACAAGATGGTGGGAACGCTAGGTCCTGCGCATGTCAAGTATTAGGTCGATACAGAAATCACGAGGTCTTAAACGGGGAAAATGAGCACTGTGAACCTATATTTGTCCCTCTGTTCTTGAAGTTCTCAACGTCAACAATTGTCACCATATTGGTCGGCATAAAAGCCAGGGCCTCGATGTAGGTTCTTTTGGTACGCAATGCATATGTGTCTTAACTCGATAATGATTATTCCAGTACGTCCATCGAGCCCATTCTCATATATCATATTGACCTTGACCAAATTTGAATCCCTTCGCTAAATTTTGGAGAACAATGCCAAGTGGTTGATTGGGGGTTGTGCGTCCTCGTCTTTCTTCGCTGCTCCTCTGGTTATCTGTAAATTCAAGTCCTCAATATCCTCAAAGGTCATTCCTTGAACCCCATTGGCAGTGTATGTATTTTGGTGGGTCCATCGTGGCCATCTCCGGGTATCATATTGACCTGTTGAAGTTTGTTCGCTTGTTGCAATCCTAAGAATAGCGCGACAATATCGGTTAGGGGTTAATTCATTCTAATTTATCTTGGTTATTTACGATTCCTGGTAGTTACGTGTGTGGATGCTAACAGTATCCATGTCTTGTTCTCTGATAATTCGTACCCGGCTGGAAGCGGTCCCAGTCTGGCTCTCGGACATATTATATTTTTGTCATATTCGTGAGTCTCCCACGAACCTGGGATGTTTTCGTTTTAAAAGCCTTGTATATCAATCGTTCTTTCCGTGGATGCAAACTCAAAAGTCGGCTTTTCATAGGTCGTATGCAAAGCGAATGAACCCATTGGGAAGAAAAATCGTGTTAGATTTCTACATGTTGGGGACAGCTGATGTGGCATAGACGAAGTTTGTCCGCTCTCCGCGAGCATTGAAAAAGTTCCTGGCCAGGTCCAATTACGAAATATCAAAAGGAAATCACCGTCTTTAATGTCGGTAGGTAAACATGATCCTCGCTACTGGACGGTGTTTTGCAATTATTTCTTCCTGGGTTGAAATGGCTTGTTTAGTAGGCGAAAGACTTCCTCTATCGAAGTTCATCGTAACAAAGGCGTCATATCTGTCAGGCCGTTCGGGGCTCATTGCTTTTACTCGCTAGGCCGTTGAAGCGAGTTAAAAATAAGCTGAGGTAGGTATGGGAGACGATGTCCTTACCCCCGGATTAAAGGGACCTTTTAATTCGATCTTAAAGAAAACACGTATCTTAGTTTTGAAGCAAGTAAACATCTCAGCATCGCAGCAAATAGTAATGTCAGCTTTTGAGCAAATAGCTGGTTTTTTCACCAGGAGCAACTTGTAGGCGAAATAGCGTAGAAGTTGAAGGTTGGCTTGGTTAACACTTCAGTCTCATTGAAAAGTACAAGCTGAAGTTTGCAACAGTACCGTCAATTCGTTGTGCATATTGCCCCCAGTAATCCCCTTGGAAGCCCTTGCAAGCTGACGTAGCAGGAACACAGAAGTCGCATGAGTCTCTAGCAAGACTGCTTCCTTCCGTCAAGGCCTAAGACTTCAGTACAGAGACTTTTCTATTGGCCCGGGCGTGTAATTGCCAGTCCAGAACTGTTGCGATCAGTGAGCTGAGTAACAGCTGGTCGTCCATAGGGAAGTCTGTTGGCGCGAAGGCCAAGCTTTGAAAAATCCACGTTCTGGTTTCTGAACTCACTGTGCCTAAGTCTAAAAATTTCCACACCCAGAAATTGGTAAGTATAGTTCCAGCAACTGGAAATTTTTTTGGCTCAATCGTTCTGAAATACTGGTTCATGAACCTATGATACATCGGATAATCCGCAATGATTTCCATTTTGACGTTGTTGGGCGGAATATTGATGGTACTTAGGTTGTATTTGCTGGGATTGAATAAGGGTACGTGAAGGCAGCGCTCGTGGGGGTTTGTGGAGCGCCGAACGTGACTGATATCGTCTCGCTCGGCATGCTTCCACACATGGCGGCTGTAGCTACCGCGATTGGAGAAGGGCTCCGAGCAGATCTCCCAGGTAAACTCTTTATATTTCAAGTGCCAAGACTTGGTGTGGTTTGTCAATGCCTGTCGCTAGTATCTCTCCCATGAGCACTCCGTGACAATTAAACTCACACCGCCTGAAGTGTATATCGAGATGGGTCGCAGTTTCGACAAGTCGGCCCCACCTCGATGTAATGCAGCGATGACACTGCAACCGTCTATAGGGTATTGGTGCCCTAGGGTCGGACACTTCGCGGCGTTGGTGTAGCCAGGGGGCGGTACTATGATTAGGTTTTAGCTCAAAACCATGGCTCGGACGAAGCAAATAGGGCTAATGACCAGTATCTTGAGCAGGTCGGATCCTGTCTTCCTCACAGCCTGCTTGAAGTGTTCTTTTCTAGCCTATTTTCGGCGATATTTGAAAGTTTCTTCAATAGTCAAGAGTATACAGAAAGTATTGGGTATAAGGGTTTATCTAAGTAGATACTGACATGGTGAAAAGACTGAAAAGGTCTGAAAATTAGCAGATAGGCGAAGAAAAATACCCCAACAGGTACACGATGACATAGAGAGCTAAAGGAAACATATCAATCGCTATTGTTCCTTCCTTGTATATTGTTCCTGCTTTCTTAGCGGTTTCAAAACTCGTGTCAGTAAGCTTCCAAGACATGATTTCGTGGGCTTCAACGATTCGTAAGATCCCCTGTTTTTCGTTCCATCTGCTTAAGAGATTGTGCATTCTAGTTTCATAGGTGATGTGTTCTTTAAAGGCCCAGGAGCTAAGATGGGCGTATTGGGGGTTAGATACCAGGCGGTAGAAGAGGCTTCAAGCCTTTGCTGGCTAGTCGTACGCTCTGTTCGTATATTACTGTTTCTGATCATTGGTTAGAGATTGCTAGAGACTGGTGCGATGCCCTGGTTTGCGTAATAACATTGATCAATGGAGGAAACATGCCACATGTTCATCCAAGTCTCGATCAAAACAAAAGCGGCATTCAAACCAAAGGTCCCTGTACATATGGAGAATGTAAGGGTGACGTTCGCTCAAGCAACGAAGCCTGCTGACAGCCTCTGAGTTGAGGCTGGTGGGCGAGCTCTCAAGGTGGATTCGTGAAGTGAGGCAAATTTAGGCTGAGAAACCAGAGCAGGCGAACCCTGTTTATGATGTACGCAAAGTGAAAAAAACGTTCTGTACCTATCTCGATGACAGAAGAGCGTTGCCGTCGTATCATCTATTCAGGGAAAGGAAAACATGGAGTACCATTGTACTTTTACTAATCACGGTGCGCCGCCGTCATGAAATCTTTGGGCCACTCACTGCCCGCAATTGGACACCAGACTGCGGGCTCGGGGCCTTGATTGGCTACATCAAAAAGTGCCCTACGAAAACTCGTCTGGTCTCCACTTGAACGAATATATTCCTCCACTGATCCATCTCAGCAATATCTATATATGTAACACAATGGGTTTTGAAGCGTTTTGAGCCTAATCCTTCCCGTTCCGTGTCATACTTTGTGGTGTTTTGCCTGCCATTAACGTTTTTGAGTTGGTCGGTCGATTGCCAACTTGATACTACAGACACATTATTTTTCATTGATATTCCAGATGCCGCCTTTTTGTAAATGATATTCAGTGTGATCAGTTTAGATAAAGACTGCTTTGACTTTATTAAGGGACCTTAAGCTCGACGCAAAATACTTTGAGTTTTTCGTTTTGGGATTGAATTTTTTCAGATCGAACGAAGAATAGACAACTGCTTCAATAAGTATACCTTGATTAGGGTTAGGGGTCAGCTAGCATAGGGTCCGTGTCGTTCCTAACGGGCCAGCTGAGGGGGCCAGGCCAAGGTTGAGGACCTTCAAAGGTGAGGGTTGAGTGGATCGGCTACCAAAAGCTTGGTCTTTGGAACGTGGGAAGAGCCTCGCTTGTGGCAACACTGTGTATGGTTTTACCTCCTCTGGGTGTTGAAAGCCTTTCGTCAATTTTCCCAATTCATTGCGATTTCATCGGAAAATTGCTTGCGAGCTGGCCTCTGGTGATAGGGTTTGAATTTTGACCAGTGTAATTCTGGGATATCTGCTTTGTTTATATTTCTTAGTTCCTGAAGGGGTTTTGCCGCTTACGAGCCGACGATTTGCTCGCTCCCTCTCTGAACATGGCGATTTGCATAAGAACATGGGAGCAGGTTCATGGATTGCTAGAAACATGTCAAGCGGGTAATCATTTCAGATGCAAGATGAGTACCTACCGGAATATCTAGGTTTTTGTAAACTTAGTGATTTCTCGTGTTGCCCGGTTCACCTCTGTCTGGGCATAGCACGATGTATTTGCCAAAGTCTGTAGGTCTCTCATCGAGTCCACTACAGCTTCTCTCCTCTTTATATATATCAGCGAAGGCAAAACGCGCTGTATAGAGAAAAGCGACAGCCAATCGTAGAAAATGAGGAATTCATAAAGTGAGTGGATTTAAATAGTGAACTTTCCGGGACACCGAAATTTTGGCTTGACATCCAGATGAGATTTACTCCAACGGTTTCTTAGGACACGACAACCGGTACACCTCTACGCAATTCTCCTAGTATTTGAGAAGAGTCTACATTAGCATAGGCAGCTATAATGGGAAGTGGTAACATGCTTGCTACCGAATTGCCCCTTACGCTTCAAACGCTTTGTTGAGAGCTCACCGATCCGCTATGAATCTGTATCACTCGCTCTCTAGCTTGGATGATCAAGCTGTACGCTTCCGTGAAGAATGTAGTTAGTCTGAGCTTAATTCGGGCAATTTTCCAGCAGTAAAAGTAGTCCAACAATAAAGCCGGAGAAGCAGAATGAGAACAGATCATGATGACAACTCCCTCAACAGCTACGCTGAATATCATCAGCTCAGTTTTCTAAGGGAACAGTCCTTGCTTTGAAAATGGCAATGCCCGTCAGTGACCGATACATGTTTCGATACAGTCCAAGTTCGTCCTTTATAGCCACGGCAAGAAGTGGTGCTGAGTTGTGTTTGTTTCTGATCATCGCTAATAAATTGTGATAATTAAAGGGCATGAGAAGTAGAATGGCCGATCTTGAATATAGTTTACATCATAGGTCGAGCATTGTACGATTGATCGCATGAGTTGCTTCGGTATATAAAAAGTCGAAATGTATATTAGTTGTTGACAAGACCTGATATTTGAGAAAATTGACAATCTTCTTAGAGAAGAACAATTCTCATGCAGTCCAACCCGTTCCTATTGGGATATCTCGGTCTTCAATACTTGATTAAGAGATGTAGTCTGTTTATTTGGTCTCTCCTAGGTTTTCGTGTAAGCTCTTCTTGTTATATCTATGGGCTTCTCAATATAGTGGGAGAAATCATTCGCTAGGCTGACCAAAACGGCTAAGGTAGCGCCTGAACACTTCAAATCTTCGAGGTATCGGTGGGTTGCCTCGGAAGAGGTTTGAAAACATGGACAAAAAAACCGGCCATTTTTTCTGCTATTAAGTGTCCGTCAACTCGCACCCTCGTATGTTCGCTCATGGGCCTATTGTCGAAGTCTCAAATAAAAAAGGATAAGGACCGGCGAAGGTTCTGTTCTCAGTTGATTGCCCCTAAACACCCGCTCGAGAAGCTAATTCGGTTTGGAATGGGAAACCGAAGTGAAGTTTAGATGTTGTAATATTCACCACCAGAGTATCATTATTCAATAGTATGCTCAGTGCTACGACGGTCTTAAGCAGCTGAATCCAAGTAAATCGTTGGCAGCGCTTCTTTAGGAAATAATTCTCTTGCTGCATCGTGGAGCACACACTGAGATACTACACTAGGCTTGAGATTTTGTTCAACTCGACCGGGCGCTGTCATCTTTCTAGTGAAGGTATCCGTCCCATCCTAGACCAAGAGATGTCTTTTGAATGGTGAAGTGTCTGCTATCCCAATTGTATCTGGCTTGCCTAGAACGGACAGCTGTATTTTGAAGGATTTACCTCTACGGCGATTGCTGAGCGATAAGCAGCACCAACACGGCGGGACTCACTAGATATTGTGTTTATCAGTAACAACCAATAGATGGAACGACTTAGACTCATGTACAACAGATAATTCTTTAGCGCGTCGGGACACTTTATCCAATGGAATGTTCTGGCTGCAGTACTACCAGAAGTGGACATGGTATGGCGGAGGATTGTTAGCTACCGTAGCGCTTAAGGATAAAGCGAAAAGCAGTCGTAGCTTGTGCCGGCTGTTCTGACTTCACAAGCCACGATTTGAAAATGCTCAGAATGTGATCTAGGCCTTGCAGTCCTTGGAAATTGCTCAGCGCAAGCTATAACAGGGGTATATGGTCTGAGACTTCTTGCTACCCCTGAATCACGGTTGTTAATGACTGTATGCAATTTGAGTGTGATCGACCTGTTGAGCTTGGTGTCCTGCGTGAAGTGCCATGTTCTTTCCAGCTATCATTAGCTTTCAGTGAATGGTTCAGCTGAGGTCCTGCTTTGGTTCGTCCGAAGGACATCCAATGCTCTTCAGTGGTCGTCCATTGAGAATCAAACTATTGGATAGGGGCTATGGCAATCCCCGCCTGTTTTCACCTCCTTCCTCCTAGATAGACTCCTATCCAGCTTCAACCTACATACCAATGCGCCCATAATACCTTGCATTCCAACAAAAACTTACTGCCTTCCCTATCTGCAGCAAAATATATACTCGGGAGTAAGGGTATGTTTTTGAAGTATGTCACGTGCTGGATGACATGATAGCGCTTAGCCGCGTCGTAAGCGCGTACCAACAACGTAGCACGTCTCAGTACCCAACATTCTTCAACGTTCATGTAGAACATCTCAATGGCCGATGTGGAAGAGAACCAGAGAGCCGCCCAGTTGGCGGGTCATGCTGTAGAGCTTGTAGCCGCCGGTCGAGCTGAGGTCCATCACCAATTATGTAAAGCTCGCCACAGTCGCTGACTGAACCGCGGTAGGATGGTTCTCGAATATTACGGGAAGCAGCTTCGCTCGCTCCTGAAAACCCCAAAGTCAAAGAGGCTTTTCTGAAGATCCAATCAAATGATACGATACACCTGTTGCAGAAGCTGTGCGCAAGATTCGCCCTAGAGCACCATGAAGAGGCGGGAAAAGAAGCCGTAAACTATCTCAATATCTCAGCCGAGGTCCCTGGAGATGTTGCAACTGAATGTCTTGAGCTTGTTATCAAGCGGCGAGATCTTCAAGAAAACGAGAAAGCTATTCAAGATAGTATTGTCTCTGGACTTTTTCGCGAGTCTCGAGCAGCAAAGGCTTGGCTTGCGAAACGGCTGAAGGAAGCTGCAACGGAGAACTTTGAAGAGATCTACGAAATCGGAGATGGTTCTGCTAACGCTATCACTGCCGTTGTTCTCGACTCATCAGTCTGGGCAGCGGAGTCTGTCCGAGAGACGTGTGAAACAGATGTATTCCAGTTGTTCCTTGCAAAGCTGATGGAAGTCGGCCACGACCATGATGGAAGAGCTCTTAAGGGGATTGCTAGGCTTCTGGTGGCAGATGCGAACAAGTTATACGTATTAGTAGACGAAGCTACGTTTGACGCGATACTTGTATCTTTGGATGACCGCCTACCGATAGATGTCCGGAGTCAAGCTACATTGGCGACAGCAAAATATCTAGAGGCTTCTCACGATCAAGGGCAGGCTGTTCTTACAAAATTTATCACATCCAGAATCACGCGGCATAGCAATGAGGACCTGGTGCTCGCATTTTCCGCAGCCACAGCAGTATTTCCAATTGTACCATCTATAGCCTCGGCATTGTTCCTGACTGAGGGATTCGCGCCGTCATTGATACCACTTTTAGAACAGAAAGCCAAGTCGGAGAAAGTTGAACACGCAGCTTTGGATATGTTGAGCGCCGCTTGTCTCGATAGTGCATGTCGAGAAGCTATCGGCAAATACTGTACTGTATGGCTTTCACATATCATGGATACTGGCAAAGACCCGAGAGCGGCCCTTGCAGCAGTAGTCCTAGCTAAGATTCGAGGTCCCACCAGCCATGGACCAGGAAATGAAGGCGCAAAAATACAGGAAGACACGAAAACTATTGATGACCTTGTCTCCAGGTTCAAGCAAATGATGAGCAACAATGAAAGATTCACTAGGCAGAGCTCTATCGAGGGCCTTGCATACGCAACAGTTGATCCCAATGTTAAAGAAGCACTTGTGACAGACAAGGATTTTCTAGAAACATTCCTCCATGCGCTGAGGACTAGTCCAGTTGAGCCAACAACTGCATTCGGGGCTTTGACTCTCATTGATAATCTCACTCGCTATCTACCTACACTATCCGAAGAGCAGAAACGCATGACTCAACTAAAGGCTTACGCTAATGCCTCTAAAGCCTCGCTGCAACCAGATCCACTAAACGAAGATGCTGCAGTCACAAATCGCTGCAAGCTCATGGTTGACGCTGGTACAATTTCGGTCCTGGTCGCAATCAGTAAACATCTCTCGACTGCTTCCCTCACCCTTGTATTCAGCACAGTGCTGTCGTTGTCAAGGACTGCGTCGCATCGTGGAATTATTGCGCAGCAGGGTGGAGCTAGATTACTACTACAAACTTACACATCAATCACTGGAAACTTAGGCACGGACGTTCAATCTCGTCGCACAGCAGCTCATGCTCTTGCTCGTATCTTGATATCGGTAGACCCCAGCCTTGTATTCTCCTCATCTGGGTCACCACCGTTAACATCGGCCATTCGGCCACTGCTGTCGCTCCTTTCCGAGGATTCCTCCCAAATTGCGGATGGACCTCGTGATCTGCTTCCTACCTTCGAAGCGTTACTTGCCCTTACGAATCTTGCATCGGCTCCTTCTCACCAAGAGGCCGAGACTATCATCCGCCTTGCTTTTGCCAAGGTTGAAGAACTACTTCTAAGTAATAATACCTTGATTCAACGTGCCTCAATGGAGCTTGTGTGCAATCTTGTCGCATGTCCTTCGGGTGTTGAGATATTTGCTGACGAATCGAAAGTTGCGGCAAGGCGATTGCATATCTTACTTGCTCTTGCAGATGTTGACGACAATGCGACTAGGAAGGCTGCAGGTGGCACACTAGCAACTCTTACGGAATTCGAGGGTGCTGTGAAAGGAGTGCTTGAAAGAAAAAGAGGTATGGAAATTATATTGGCGCTCTGCCAAGACGAAGACGAAGAAATTGTTCATCGAGGCATCGTTTGCGTAAGGAATATAGCTTGTCTTGAAGGAAAAGAGGGCGTCAAGGGGAAACACAAGTTGAAAGAGCTTAAAGGTGTCGAGATCATAAGAGCTGCGCTTCAGAAGTCGAAGAACAGAGCCGTCTTGGAAACTGGAGTGGAAGCCCTGAAAGCTCTTGTGGGGTGAAATGGTGATGACATAACGACTAACGTGCTACGACTACGATGTGATATTAGACTCTATGTAGCTAATTAGAGGTTTTTAGATTTCATATCAGATGTTTCAACCTTCAGCAAAATATTCTGAACTTCAAAACCAGAAGTGAATATTCCCTCACCATCATCCTAATCATTCCAATTTGGGTTCATATTGATGTGATCCGTTGTGCATAGAGCATATCCGCTACCAAGGGAAGTGAATACGAATCTCCCACAAATACTTAAAGCTTTCTGATTGTTCCAGGTCTTGTTCTCTTTAGCACCCCGTCTGCCAAATCTTGAGGTTACGAAGTCACCTACGTCTTCCTGACCAGCTTCACAGATGCTTTCATTGTAGAACAAACTTCCTGGTTCAACCTTCCGGTATTTGAATCATAGTAATTAGTATATATTACCGTGTATCTTCCTTTCTACTACATCTACTCACAATCACGCTGCGTCATTTATAACAAAATTGTCTGAGCGATTCTCATCACGAGGACAATATCTTGCTCAAAGGCTGTTTGCTTTTACTTAGATTGATTCTAACAGACTCTAGGTTATTCCACATCTTTAATGACAGGATTTGTCTCAACAAGTTCTTGGTCTGATCCGTCGATAGTTTTTACAGAAATATCTACTCTTATGCCATCCCTATAACCCTTCTTCTTGCATATCTTGGTATCAGTTCTTTCAGCTTTTGGAATCTAAACCACAAAACCGACCACGACCAAGACCGTACCTGGTGAGAGCAATTTAGTGGCAATTACTGTCCGGACTTAGGTCAATGTCAGCTCTTTTCGGCTAAGTGGCGTACTGCTTCCCACTTTCTTTACCGTTAATGTGGCTTTGGTCCTATTGTGACACCTCCGCCTAGCACATGATCTCCGTCTTACGCTCAACTCTGTTATATCCGGGGTTTCTAGTGTTGAATTTTCAAGGACTACGATTTCGCCTTCATAGCAAATGTGCCCTCCTCTATCTACGAGAATTATTACTTTCACTCTAGAAAGCGGATAATCAAAAGAACGCTAGACCATTTTACGTTGATTCTTGGGGAGATAAGATTTGTTGCCTCGTAAGCCCAAGTTTGCAAGTTGGCCGAAGAAATATATGGAGAGTTACTGACTACTAAAGCTACGGGAATATGCGTAGAGGTTTGGAAGGTATCAAGGAGTCGGCCAAAGCGAGGGTGATGAGCCAACGTAAAGAAGCCCGCACCAATCGCAAGATTGGAAAGCTTTTCTGAGCGCAGCATAACCTCAAAATAAGAATACTAATAAGAGATTCTCGAATCGGTTGCCACACTGCTGGTTAATGTCGGATCTCATAGTAAAAGCATATCCTAACGTTAATCTTCACAATCTTACAAGTGAATTGACAAGAACCAACCACCCAGCGTAGATAGTACATAACACAATACTCGTTCAAGACATATAGCAACAGAAGAAGACAAGTCGGATAGCATAACCGCTATGGCGGAGAGGTTACGGCGTATCACCTAGGTCCATTACCCTGGCCCACTTCTCTCAAGTACAAGCATAGACGTACATTCGATCAAGACCGAAAGCATGCAAACTTGCTGGGACTGAAAAAGCCAATTCTAGGGCATTTGGCATTGTGATCCCTCCTACGAGACAATCACATGCAAGCATGCATATCTCATACGGCGTACATACAAGAGCATGACAAAGCCGCTCGTGATGTGAAAGTGTGGAATTGGTATCTTCACCCGCACATCCAGAATTCCGTTATGCCTCTCAAACACGTCCCAGGATTCCAGAACTGCTCTTAGATCCTTATCATCACTATCACTGAACACGATCCTAGACTACATCTGATCCACACCTAGGACCCATAAGACATCTTTCCCGACACACATTACGAGATCTGCTAGTCCCGCTCATGAAATCCTGGGCTTATACTGTATAAAGAAAACGAGTGATACGGAAATGCTCAGCGTCAGCCTTCGGATACGGCTTTGAGCAAGGAGAGAGCCATCGCGTAGCATGTTCCTGGATGAGCCTCTCCGTCTGGATCAAGATCGAAGCACTGATTCTCGGAGAATATTCTCTAGAGAAGATAGCGAATGGTGCAGCTGATACTTCTTAGAGAATACCATGATGGCTCGGTGACCCGCGCCACTGATTTGCAGCCACGCGTGATGCGTACGATCAATCAGCTTTCTCCTGGCGAAGAGCCCTGTCGACCCATCCAAAACAATCATGCGCAGTCTTCAACGCTATTGGCCTGTCTTTATTGTCGAGGCACAAACGACCTGTCAGTCACAGCTACTATCTCGCCGTTCATGCTCATTAACGCTAAGGCCAGATCTTTAAAGCAACAGTACCCCCCTTTCTAGAACCAAACTTAGCGAGTGATTTCCCTCTTTCTTAGAGATAATTCAGAGGAGTCTGAAGGAGCTTCAGATATTTCTCGACAGCCTTTTTTTTTTTTGCTTGATGAAACTTTGACTGTTGACAGTGGGGACTCCATCGTCCGAATCTGACGGATGCAACCTCGCAGTCTCGAAATGAGAGAGGAGAAAGATGAAAGAATTGGTGTCGAATCCAAGATCTAGTCGGAAGGATGTTGCAATAGCAATTAAACCC
>JAABUV010004244.1_pt1 | contig 17353 bp, 14 predicted proteins | sample 5559971 | NCBI WGS metagenome assembly JAABUV01 (sample SAMN10711881, study PRJNA513362) | rock metagenome | isolation source: Antarctica rocks | place: Antarctica: Victoria Land, Knobhead nord | collected 2015-12-19
GAGATAGAAGATGATTCAGGGGAAGTTTCGGAAACCACAAATGAAGACTGTGATCATCCTTTAGATCTGAATGACGGTAACTGCACTGTCTCACCCTTTGGTGATTCTCAAGCTGATATGTTTTCCGGCATCTTAGATCGGCCTGAGAAATGCCCAGTGGTGAGCTGTCGTTATCACCAAAAGGGGTTTGCACGTAGGTATGATAAGAACCTACACACCTTGACCCATTACAAAGGAACCATGGTATGTGGATTTTGTCCAGGATCCGGCTCGGCCGCCGAAAAGAGTTTTAACCGCGCCGATGTCTTCAAACGTCATCTGACCTCCGTGCATGGAGTAGCGCAAGGATCCTTGGACGCTCATAAGAGGAGTCTACCCAATGTCTCGGCTAAGAAGATGCTAGAAAACCCTTACGGTGCTACTAATGAATGCTTGATGTGCTCGTTCAAATTCAGTAATGCACAGAAGTTCTACGAGCATCTAGACGACTGCGTTCTCCGTATGGTGCATCAGGAAGGTCTGGGCGAAGCTGTTAGCGAGGCACACTTGCATGAAGCTGATTTCATTGTTGGGGATAAGTTGATTCGGGAGACTTTAGGCCTTGACAAACCTCCAACAGACGTCATTTCTTCGACCCGAGCGAAGCCTAAGCAACAATTTGGTGAAATGGTTGGGAAGCCACTCGTAGGAAAGGAGTTTACGCAATACTCGTCAATGAGAACCTCAAGCCCTTCGTCTGTATCTGACCAGTCTCGCTTTCAGAGTTTACTCTCCAGGCTTGGAACAAATTGGGATGCTATTGCAAACGCTATGGAAAATAAAACACCAATTATGGTGCGCGGAGATTACTATTATTGCGTAGAACGAGATAAGAGTGCAACGATCGAAGAAACTGCCCACCTTGCAGACATGAGAAATGCAGACGAGAGAAGTCAGGGACAGTATATAGTTGAGGCCGCTAGCTCTGCGGAGAACAATCGTAAAACGTCGTCTCAGATGCCTTCGAGTCCGTCAGCCTCGGTTGCAGATGATAAAGCCGAATCTGACAGGACCATACGCAGTCGAGACGAAACTCTTCATTTGAATGCGGTCAGAGAGGAAGCGATGTCGTGGGAGGAGATTGAAGGAGAGCAAATTGAGAACAAGTTTCAGACGGAGCTTAAGAGGGAGACGCTTGAGGATTTACAGCTATTAAGCGAGGAGCTTGAGAGGATCAGGCGAGAAAGGATGAGAGGAATGAGAGGTTAATGCTTGAGTTGAAGGACTTCGGGAGGAATCTGGAGAGACAGATAGCGAATATGTATGAGGACGAGCCTGAAAGGTTTAAGCTTAAGATAGTGGATATTGAGAGGGATCTGAAGAGGCAGGAAGAGAATATTTAGAAGAAGCTTGCGAGGGGGGAGGAGGACGTAGCGTCTAAGATGCAGAAGCATTTGATAGAGGTTTCTCAGAGGGTAAAGCATGATATTGAAAGAGCTTTAGAGAGAGGAACTTGTGGTGTTGATGAGGCAGAAGGATGAGAATGCTGATCCCTTACTTTCAGACTAAAGTGAGTTTGATATATTACTTGAACGATTAATTTCTCGCCTCCTCCCATCGCAAAACCCTGTTTCCTCGCATGAAAATCCCCGTTTCAACACACTTTCTTATCTCTTCTGCTATATCTTATGTTTTAAAAGAAAAGTACTTGGCCAGTATTACGTACAGATGAATCATAACGCCGATGGGTTTTCTTGAGTTGATGAAAAGGGAGGGGCGGGGGGGATTTTGATGATGGATATTGCATTCTTTACATAAAATCTCAGTCTTTCACATTTTCAACCCCCTCTCATTCCCATCCGTACTTCGCTTCACCACATACCCTACATACAACCTCACTCCCAAAAAATCACACACACCAGAAAATCACACGCCTATCTTCAGCCTTTGAACCACTTCAAACCAAGATATCCTCCCAAATCAATAAGTAATTGTAATTGTAATTCATACATCCTTGTGACATCGGTTTAGATTCGATCCATGAGGGAAACTATGCTATGTGTATTGAACGAACAAAATTCTCTAAGGGAGAAAATCGCTCGTCGACTACACGACGACTTCACGTCGTCGAAACAATAAAATTAACACTATATTATCAGTAATGAATCTATAGCTTCTATTCAGCGCGTGACGCTCGAGTAAACTCTTGATGAGAGTGTCTGTGCTGTTTGATTATGTCACATCATCTTTGCTCTGCTCTTCATTGACGATGTTTTATACAACGATGTTTCGATTCAATCTTCGATTCGAAGACGAAAGACGTTTTCTTTGCACTCGTGATGTTCATGATTGTAATGTCGAAAACTGCGTTTTCTCGCTCAATGATTGTGTGAGGCAACGAGATCTCTTTACGTGAAACTGCGTAGTAGAAGATAATAAGATAGCACTCTATTAATGATAGAACTAATTGCTAAGAAATAAAAGCGAAAGCTCGCAGAGTTTTCATCTTCTGTCAAGTCGTTATCTTTATTCACTCGTTAGTTTCTTCAATTTAATCTCGCGAGCTAGTCTTGCAGACATGCATCGTTCATAGCCGATGAGATGCATTCTTACAACTGCATTTCTTCTTAAAGACTTAATCTCTGAGTCTTCATAGCATCGTATTGTCTTTCTGTAGCTGATAGCGTAGTCATGACTTCTTCAACGCTCTAACATCTGTGTAGAAGTGTCATGAACTGATCGTGCTAACAAGCATAAACAGAGCTAGTGCGAGATTGTTGATATCAACTCTTCAGCTTTGCTTTCTTTCTTTCTTTCTTTTCTTCTTATCTTGTTTCAACATATTCTTTCGTGAATATTGTTCTTTCAAACTGACAAAGCATGAAATTTGCTATGCATATCATGCATAGCTTGCAGCTCATGATATGAACTTCTTTTGTTGCAACATTGTTGTGATGCAAGTCAGCTTATAAATTAACATGAATGACATAGCAGTATCATCATCATCATCATCATCATCATCATCACTATCATGATAAGTAGCAGCATTTGCATTCATTGAGATCATGTTAACATGCTTGTGAAGTCTGTTCATTTTCTTGAAATATACATTTCTCTTCACGTCATCATTACTGCAATGTTTATCATGTTTGCTTCTTCTACTCTTTTTACATCTGTTGCATTAATGATTGAGTTTACAACTTCTGATAAATACATTTATCTTTGCATATTTTGATAACTGCTGATGTATATTAAATCATTATGATCAGAAAATCTGATGCTGTTGTTACGTTTATCATTTGAGCGTAGTGATGACTCACACATGTCATGCTCTCATTGAATGTGCTTGCAAATGTGAGCATTGCTTCAAAGAAAAGCATGATTGCATGATGAATTTAGTCTTGCGTTCTTTTTAACTGATGATGCATCACGCTGTGTAAATGATAACTCAACATCTCATCATTCATGCTTGAAATCATTTCACTCTTCATCTTCAACAATGAGAAAGTGAGTAGTTTTTCTTCTCAACATGTAAGATTGTATTTAATAATTGAGTAAAGACTTTCATTTCTTTCATCTTCATCACTTCTTATTATTATCATGTTACTTCATCTTCATCTTGTAAGTATTGATTGAAGTAAGCAATGCATGATGAGATTTGCTGATGAATAAACAGCTTTCTTCTTCACTTCAATATTTTTACTTGCAATCATTGATTGCTTCTTTTCTTCATTCTTTTACAACATTCATCATCTTCTTTTTTAAAAAACATATGTTGTATGAAGTTTTATAATTGTAGTTTAATATTAACTTTTTAAACTTGTGTCTTTGCGCTTTTAATACTCTTTCAATCATGACTTTTACATGATTTATTTTTATTTTTTCTTTTTGACTTCTTTGCAATTGACTGATGTATTTGCTTTTCTATCTTATAATTCTTAATGATTTTTTTTGCATTGCTAAGATTTTTCATTGATTTTCAGAAGTTTTCATAGAAAGATGAATTAACTCATTGAACTAAATACTCAATCTTTTCTTTCTTGATTCACTGATTAAGTATCTTTTTTATCTTTTATTTCTTTTTTTCTTTTACAAGAATGATTTGCAACTTTAAGTTCTCATCATGCAAGTGTCAAAATTTCAATAAAGAAACATGAAAAATTAAGTGAATTGCATCATATTTTTCAAATAGTTCAAACTTATATGCTTGCATATTGATCTTTTTCAATATTCTGAATGATTTCAGTTGTTTATAATCAATTTTCTTCTTTGATTGAAGTGTATGAATATTTATACTTTGCAAAAGCACTTTGTTTTTCATTTAAAAGTTTACAACTTTATGATGAGCATTATAATACTTTGCTTGCTGCTCTGCTACTCACTTTCATAGTCTCATTAAATGTTCTCTGATATTTTGTAGTCATTCTGCTCACTTTATAGTCAAGAATGTCTTCTTCTTTAAAGTTCTGTTCTCAGATGTTTCTGCAAAGCTTGCAATGTATTTTTTTAGAAACTCATGTGAAGTTTTTTTGATACTAGCATGTACACTGTTATTATATGCAAACATCATTATTGATAAAAGCTTTGATCAGTTATTCATCTTGTAATTGAAATACATTCACAGATAATGCTCAAGCATCTGATTCTATCTTTCTGTTTGATCATCAATTTGCAAATGAAATGCAATGCTTAACTTTTGCTTCGCTTCAAGATGTCAACATAAAGTGATTCAGAAATAATTAATAAACAGTGAGTCTTGATTTAATATAATGCTTTGCATCATTTCATGCTGAGATATAAATTTTCATCATAGCAAATTTGCAAGTCTCTTGACATTCAAATCTTTGATCATTGAAATATAAATTGCATGCTTGATTAACTTATTTATTATTATCAATATAACATTACTTGTTTTTTCAATATATGAATTTTTTGCAGAAGACATATTTATTATGAAATTCATGATCATCATGTAAAATGAATTTACACTTTCTGAAAATATAAACGTTAGCTTCTTATAAAGTTTATGATGATGCACTTGCACTCACTGATAGTCTGAACAGATGCAAACATATTTTGTCATCTTTTTGAGCATTTTCAATCAGTAATATTTTCTTCTTATTGCAGTCTTGATATGAGCATATGCAAAATGATTTGCTTCAAAATTGTCATGATTTATATGCAGAACCTCATTTCTTGTAACAGAGTCATTGAATACATAAACTGCAAGATCATGATGTAGCAGTTCATCATTTTTCATACTTCATTTCAAAAGCTCATTCTTTCTAGATGCAAATTGTTGACATCACTTTTCATTCATAATAAAGACATCTTTTTGTTGTAACTTCAACAATCACGCAGTCATTAATTTACTCATCTTCAAATAAAATTTCTTCAACTTCATAATTTGATGAATCAGAAGTTGAAACAATGCAGTGTTTAAAATTCTGCAAGATCTAGCAAGTACTTTCTCATTTAAACATATGACTTAAGTATTTACAATGACTATGTCATTCAGTTGCATCATTAATGCTGCAAGTTTAATCACTGTTGAAACTTCTTCATTCTTTAATAGCTCAGATTGATATTTCTGATTATGAAGTTTATTTTGCAAAGTAAATAAAAAATAATCATTATTCTTCTCACTATCATTCAATTTTATGATGTTGAGTCTTTTTGATGATGCATTTGCAGAGTTTAATTTGTCTTTGCAATATTTTATATAAAAGTCAAATGTAGCTAATTTCTCAGCTCAATGCATCTGTCATGCATTGAACTTCTTCATCATCATAAAGTAATGAAGATTATTGTGATTTGTTATCACACATATGAATTACTTGCTACTTTGAAGATAGTGTTGTCAGTTTTTAAAATCAAGAACTATAGCATACAGCTTTTTATCATGCATATGTCATCATACTTTAGCTTCTTTGAACTTATAACTATAGTATACAATGAAATGTCATTGATCAGTCTTGCTCTTCTGACTAAGTACATCTTCAACTTCATGATTTAATGCATTAATCTTCATGCAAAGATTTACATCTTAATCATAATGTTTCAAAATGAAAGCATTGATAAAGATTGTTTTCAATCTTTCAAAAGTTTTTCTTGCTTTTGATGTTATTACAAAGAATGAATACATTGTTCTCTTCTTTGCATTCTTGATTAAATTTGTTAAAAGCATAATGATTTGAAAGAATTTTCTTATAAATCATTGATAAAATTTTGCAAATTTCAAGAATATGAAAATGTTCTTTGCAGACTTAAGCTCAGATCAGCTAGTGATTGCATTGATATGAAACTATTTCATCTGAATATCTTTTTACTTTATCATGAATTTCAGAAAGATAATTTTACTATGATTGAAAATGCATTTTGACAGCTTAATATACAGTTAATATTTCAGTAGCGTGCAAAGAATTTTGCACACATGCTCTCAATGCTGCTTTTTTGTCTCAAAGTATACTAAAACATCATTCAGATATATCATGCAGCAAATATTCATGAATGACTTAAGCATGTGATTTACATAAAACTGAAAGATCACAGAAGCATTTGTCAGTTTAAAGAGCATCATCTGATACTTAAACTGATCATATTATGTATGAAAAGTTGTTTTTCATTCATTGTTCTTGCAAATTCAAATGCAATGATAAATGTTGCAAATATCAATTTTAATAAAATGTCTTGCATGAGCAAAGTAATTCAATGTTTCAGACAGTAGAAATAATGAGTAATTGTTCTTTACTGTTATTTTATTAAAATCATGATAGTTTATGTATAAATAAAGACTTTCGTTCAACTTCTTTACAAACAACACAGATGTTTCTACAAAACTACTTAATAAACAAATTCATTTCTTCTTTAACATGCTGTTTAAATAGTTTTGTATCAACAATCACAACGCACGCATCACAAATTTTGAAAAAGAGCACTACAAACAAGACAGAGTGAATCTAGAAGACAATTGAATGACGATGAATCACACGAATCGCAGCAGTGCTGATTCAAAAACAATTGCGAGCGACGTTGATTCATCGCAAGAAAACAGAGACGCAAGGTTGAAACGCTCACGTGACGATGAACAGAACGTTGCTAACATTATTGATCTACTAATAAAGATATCAACGTTAGAGAAAGAAAAGAGCAAAGATCATTCGTGAAAAGAGGTAGCATTGAAGCTGATTCGACGTCTTCGACTCGACTCAGAAGAAAAACATCACGCGAATCAGAACGCGTTCATCGCGAAGAATGTACAGAAACTGAAGACATCAGTTCAACTGCTTAACAAGCAGTTGCATACACAGAAAAACATGCGTCTTTCAACGAAAACCACGTCATGAGCGAACGTGGCAAGAGAAGAAATAGCGACGGGAAAGCAACGTCTCAGAGACGACTCGTCGTCGCTTCGCAAGAGACGAGAAGTCATGATTAAGATAATGAACAGAAGAGAAATAAAAGAGATACAGAAGAAGTCGATCGAACAGATTCTACAGAGAATCGCAAACGTGTCGACAGGTCAAAGAAATCTAATCGTGTCACTTCGCAAGCTGAGCAGCGATGACATTTCCCTTCACGCAGTTAGCTCAGATGCTCGAGCAAACCTGAAAAAGACTCAGACATGAGCAAAAGAAATCGCGAGTTCGGCACGCGTAGCACGTCGAATCTTCGCAGTGCTGACACATGAAATACGCACTACAATAGACATAAGCAATCAAGAAAAGATCATTGAAAGACTGATAAAAGATAACGCGAGGCTTCATGAAGATCTGAAAGTTCTAAGAATAACCTGGCTCAAGAAGATAGCAGATAGTGAAAAGACTCATTCGTCGCTCATCGTAGAGATCGCGATCGAAGCGATGACGAATCGACTAATGAACGTGAGCATGCTGAACTCGTATCAAGAATGTGCATGCGAGCTATTTGAAAAGAACTGTCGCATCACACAGTGCTTCAGATGTCACGAATTTGATCATATGACTAAGATCTGCAGAAAGAATCAGCGCTGCGAAAAATGCGCAGACAAGCATCACATAGAAAAGTGTGTGATGCCTTTGAATAAAAGACGTTGCGTCAACTGCAACGAAAATCACGAACTCTGAAGACGCATCTGCCTCAAGTGACGACAGCAGATGAAACAAGCGTTCGAAATCTATAGAAATAGATCGTTCAGATACTCTGAGACGCCTAAATACAATTGCACATTCTTCTCGCTGTCTCTGAACTCTTTAGATTCAACGAACTCTTCAGGTTCAACGAATTCTTTCGATTCAATGAATCTCTTGAGCTCAGCAACAGTCATGCTGAAAACATGCAGTTGAATCGCTGATGAATCAGCTTGACAGATAGTAGAAATCAAGAAAAGACGAGTCGATCTTTTCTCTTGCGTGAGTAGTGACTCAGACGAGACAACATCTGAGCAGATTCAGAAATGTTCAATCAGAAAGCGAGAAAGATCGTCGATGATCGAAAGCATACAAAGAGTCTTCTCATCGCAGAGTCAACAACAGCTATGAATAACTCTATGACGAAACAGTCTTTTCTACGAATTCTACAGTACAACATCAGAAAATCATTAAGAATTCAAGAATCGTTTCTAATTGACAGAGAAGTTCGCGAATTCGACATAGTAGCTATACAGAAGCAAGATTGCAACAACAACGACTTGCAATCATTTAGCTCAGCACACAACTTCTTTCATCTAGTGAAAAACTCGTCATCTTAATCAAGAACATGCATATACGTTAACAAATGTTTAAGACTCGATCAATGAATAGTAGAAACAGCTGAGTCAGACATTTGCTTAATCAGAATATTAACTCGCAACACAGATGATGAAACGCAGACGCTAAGACTTCTAAACGTCTACAACTCATGCTCACTGTTTACTACATTCACAAAGAAATCTTCAATCATTTCTCGTTTGAATGAACTACTCAAGAATGACTGTGAACAACTGATCATAGAAGATTTCAATCTACATCATTCTCACTGAGAGAAACGAAGATGCTTCACTTGTCATACGACGACTGATACTCTACTAAACATCATTACAAACGCAAGGCTGAAATTATTACTGAAATCAGACACTATTACTCGCGAAGCTCACAATCAATTTACGACGATTAATCTAGTCTTTAGCAGCGAGAAAATACAGTTCATGATATGCAAGTGCAAGATACGAATCGATCTGCATCAGAGATCGAATCATCTTTCAATCATCACAGAGCTATGTCTACAAACAATCTCAGTGCAATTCTCAACTTGATGACTTTGAAAGAAAATAAATACAGAAGCATTGAGTGCTTATCTGCGAATACATCTATCTTTGAAACGCTCTCTAGACGACAAGACTATGATGAATGACAGAGTGTGCAAGATTATCAGAGTGCTGCAGAAGATCATCGAGAAATTTACTTTCTTGACAAAGTCATCAAATTGAGCAAGAGACTTTTGAAATCAAAGCTGCTTCGAAGTAGTAATGAAATCAAGACGACTGCGAATCATATGAAAAACGCAAGACACATTAGAAGCATGAAATGAATATCTGAAGCACAACGATCATAAAAACAAGATCATTCGACAAACGAAACGCGCACACTTCAGAACACAAATGCATGAGCTGAGCGAAGCACTCAAATCGATATGATGCTTTGCAAAATGAGCTAGAATCGAAAGTCAGCTACCTAAAAAGCTTTTTCAGTTTTCGTCACTGAAGCGAAGCGACATCGATTATATGATAACGACGTTCGAGGAAAAAATCGAGATACTGCGGGAAAAGTTCTTTCCCTCACCTTCTCAAGCGAATGTCAACGACATCGCAGAATCATTCATATCTCTGACAGTCTCATTCAATTCACGCATCACAGAAGATGAAGTGAAGCAGACAATCAGACGAATAAAAGCAGACAAAGCGTCAAGTGCTTCAGATATTTCAAACAGAGCGCTTCAAGCGAGTCTTGCAGAACTGATCTCAGTACTGACGAGTTTATTCAACGCATGCGTAACACACAAGTATCATTCGAAGCAGTTCAAAAAGACTCAGACAATAGTACTACGCAAATTGAAGAAAAGCGACTATATTGATTCAAAGACGTATCGACTCATTGCTTTGCTCGATATCATGAGCAAAGCGCTGAAGTCGATCATGATCAAAAGACTGAGTGACATAGTCGAGACTCATCGCATGCTATCAAATGCTCAAATGAGAGCGAGACGCAAGCGATTCGTGATCTTGACGTTAGATCTACTAGTAGATCAAGTTCACACAGTATGAGACTGTGAAACCAAATATGTGATCTTCATGCTAAGCTTAGACGTCGTCGAAGCGTTCAATTGAGTCTCACACGTCAGACTTCTGCACACGCTGAAAATGAAAAGAACGTCAAGCTACATAATCAAATGAACACGCAGCTTTCTAAAGAATCGAGAGACGTCGCTAATATTCAACGAACAAACGAGCGACATACGCGAGATAAACGCAGACATATCGCAGAGATTTCTCATTTCATCGATTCTCTTTCTATTCTTCAACGCAAGTTTAATCGAAAAATGCGAAGCACTGAGAATTAAAATCGAAGTGCTTAACTTCGTAGATGATATTAACATTCTAGTCTACGACAGATTCACTGAAGAAATCTGCAGAACACTGAGCAAAGCACACGACGTCTGCGCGAAATGAGCTTGCACTCATGACGCAACGTTCGCATCAGAAAAGTACGAGCTTACGCATTTCACTAGAAAATCGAAGAGATTCGACATGATGACTAGCATACAAATAGAAAGCTCAGTTATCAAATCAAAATCAGACGTACGAGTTCTAGAGATACAACTGAACATGAAACTGCGATGAGACGCGCATCTTCGACAAATAGAGGCGAATCACGTCACAAGAATGCTGACACTTAGTCATCTTGAAGTCTTCACATGAGAAGCTATCTTCACAAAAGCGAGACAAGTATACTCAGCAGTAGTGAGATCAGAAATTGCATTCGAAGCGTCAGTCTGACATCAGCGCAGCAAGAAAGATGAACTGTCGAGCAAAGAACGCAGGCTAGAAACACTTCAGAATCAGGCTCTGCGTCACGTAGTAGAAGCGTTCAAAAGAGTAAACATCGAAACTTTAGAGACAGAAACATACATGAGTTCGCTACATGTTCATCTGAACATGCTACAGAACAAGATCACGCTATACAGTCGAGTCAACGATCGAACGCAAGAGATCAGACAAGCATGCGAACTAATACGCGTTCGTTTGACGAAAGTTAATCGCGTCATTTCTCGCTCACTCATCATCAAGAAAATAGTACTTCTGAATGTCTTTATTTGAGAAGATGCGAAGATACAGTCGAGACGCAGACGACACACTCTCTTCTTCACAACGATTTCAACAAGCGATAGCATCGCAATAACGCAGTATCACAAAGATCAATGAAATCAACGATGAGAAAAGTACAGAGAACGCGTCGCAGATGTCAACGCAATCTCAGCACAAAGGTCGCATCTGAGCAATAAGACGATAAAGATGCGTGATGATCTTCAGAAAGCAGAAAGCATTCTCGCAATGCACATCAGAATCAAACGCATAGATCTGAACACTTATCTGCACTCTAGAAACGTTTCAGGCACGAATAGCTCGCGATGCGACTGCGAATGAAGTCATCAGACGACGAAGCATGTACTCATGCACTGTTCGAACTGATCGCATCTGCGATCAAGAATGCTACAAGATGCTGACTTCTTGAACTATTGAATAATCGTCGTCATCACGAAGAGTCTCAGAGCAGTAGCGAAGATGATGATGAAAACGAAGCTCTTGAAGCAATTTAGAGTGACTAGAACACTCGTTCTCTAACGTGCAATCAACGCGAACAAATTTGATACATAGTCTCAAAACTCACTGTTTCGACTGCGTGAAGCAGTCGTGTAGACTGCGAGTGATTTTCTACCTCAGAGAATTTTGTTCACTCGATACAGATAGCATAGAGTTTTTCATGAGTCGATCTAATCGATGTCATAAGAATGTATAAATTTATTATTATTATTATTATAGTTTTGTATCACAGTGAGTTTATCTTGTGTCATCTTGTAAATAAACTTGATGCAAAACATTTTGCTTTTCATTAAATTAATGAAATGTTTCATCTGATCATGCATGTTCAAACTATCAGAAAGAATTTCAGAAAACACTTTTTTAAAATCTTGAATAACAAAGAGTATTTTTGATTCTTTCGCTTGAAGTGCATCATATTTTGCAGTCTGATAATCTGTGTTCTGCAATAAGTCATCTGTAAATAGCAACTGATAAAGCAAAGCTACATAAGTTTCTTTTTTTCTCTTAGCTGCAAGCATTGTTAACTTGATAAATTTTGATATCTTGCACAGATTAACTTGTATTTGCTTTGCATGCTAAGTGCTGTTTTCTTGATACAATCAGCAATGCTTGCGTCAATGAATATTCAAATTGATTTCATTTAATCATGAATAATCAAGAATCATATCATATTCTTGCATGTTTACAACATGAAACTCAATGTTTCAGCTTTTGCAAACTTTCTTGTGATTAATCAACTTGATATCAATCTGATGTATATCATAGCAGAAAATTCAATGATCATTGATTGTTTAAATCTGTTTCAGAATTGCATGATTCTTTGATAATTTGTGCTCTTTTACTCACAATTGCAATATAAAGTTTCACTTGATCTCAAAGTCAATAAAACAATGAGCTTCGCGCACTTTCTCAGAAACATTTGTCAATATTGATATCATTAATGCATGTTGTTGAGAAATAAAATAATGATGTGATATAAAAAGCTTCGAAATCAACAGAATGAGCATGAATACATGCAATGATTGATTTAGTAAATAGATAGATCTAGAAGATAGACTAGATACAGATGACTAGATAAATAAATAAATAGATAAACAGATAAATATGTTTCTATCTAAATGCTCTTGTTTAGAAAAAAGATGTAAAGATGAGTAAAAAGATAAAAGATGCAGAAGAAAACTTCGTTTGAAAAATCTTTATAAATGATAGTCAATATTCTCATGAATTCTGAAGATGTAACTGAGTCATGCTCAAGAAACTTCTATTAATAGTAGTCAACGTTTTCATGAACTCTGAAGATGCAACTCAATAGCTTTGCTCAGAAAATCTTTATGAATGATAGTTTATATTCTTATGAATTCTGAAGATGCAACTGAGTCATGCTCAGAAAATCTCTATTAATAGTAGCTAATGTTCTCATGAACTCTGAAGATGCAATTGAATCAATGCTGTTTCATGAGCTATCGAGAGATGAGACTTCGTCTTATGACATTCTTTTCTCACTCATTTAATGCTCATTTCTTGAGCATCAATGTGATTCTTCTATGATACTAGCGAGGCGAAAGCGAAGATGAATGACGAAGATCGAAGTCACAGATGTAATTCAAGCGAAGTTACAAGAAGCGAATATGTTGAATAGTTAGTAGAATGATAGCTAAATGACGAAGTATTCAAGAACGAAGATGAGATATATAACTAGTCAGTAAATCAATAGCTAAAAAGCGATATTTTCTGATGCAAAGACGAAGCTTTGAACATGACTAGCTAGTAAATTGATAGTTAAAGAATGAAGCTTTGAACCTGATGAAAATGAATAAAGTCATCAAGATTTAACTTTAATCATTACATAGTGAATGTTAGTGACTATCTTGTGTAATAATTAAAACAAGCTTTGATCAGATGAGATAATAATCACTAAATCGACGATAAATTGAGAACGACAAGATATATGAAGACAACAAGATGTAGAGATGATTGCATGATTTTACAAGATAGTAGATGAGCTACTCTGTCACTAAATATTCAACTGTACAATCGAATGATGAGCTATATGAGAGCAACAAGATGTTTTAAATAGTCACATGATCTTACGAAGTAGTAAAATCTACTCTGTCACTGAATATTCAACTGTATGATCGAATGACGAGCTATATAAAAGCGATGAGATGTTTTAAATAGTTGCATGATCTTACGAAGTAGTAGAATCTACTCTGTCACTGAATATTCAACTGTACAGTTTCTTATTTTTTCTATGAAACTATTTTGTTTCTTATAAAATCATTTTCTTTCTTCTTTCTTACTATTTTTTATTCTTTATATATAACAAAAATGAAAATAAAATCAAGCAATGCTAGAATTTGAACACTTGATTTTCGCATTTACAGATCTGAGCTGAATTTATTGAACTCAGAAAAATAGTTTTGTCTTTGATTTTTGAAGAAATCGCTTTAGAAAACATGATGATGAGATAGAGAGAATTGAAATCGAGATTTCAACAGAAAGATGATATGTAAGCTTGAGAAAGACGTGTTGTCTTTGACTCTGTGATGTGTGATCTTCTTCGCTGAGTTTATGAAACATGATGTATAAATTCTTCACGAATAAACACGAAGATGAGTCGCGAGCTGAGAAAGTAAATAAATCATGAGAGAGAGTTCAAGCAGATGAGTCATGAAGAGAGATTCTTGTAGATGAATCACAAGATGAAGAAGTACATCATGAATCATGCAAGATGCAAGATGATCTAGAGAGAAAAACAGAGACATTTTGAGTGAGTGTTCAACGAGAATTTCAAGCAGATGAGTAGCGAGATGAGCTACAAAATAAGTCATGAGAAAGATAAATACGCAGCGAGAAACAAGATGAAGAAACAGAGAGTCTTTGCTTAAGTTTTTGACATAAATTTATAGCATCTTGAGCAGATGATCAAGCAGATGAGACAGAGACTGAAGTGAGAATCGAAGAGACTGAGAAAAGAGAAGCGATTTAAGTGAAGATTCGCTGCAAATTTCGAGCAAATGACGAGCGAAGAGACGAGCTTGCAGATGACGAAGTCGAGAATCTAGATGAAGATTGAGCGAAAGAAACAATAAACTTTCGAGCTGACAACTGAGCGAATTTCCTAGTATCTTGAACAGACGAAGCAGACGAGATAAACGAAGCAAACGAAGTCGATGAAGCAGATGAAGCAGAAGCAAATGAAGTTGAATAAGATCACTCAGATCAAACAAGCTTTCAAGTTTGCTGTTGAGTCATTTCTCGCTTGCACATTCGATGTATTTCATTCAAATCATCATCGTCATTAAGTAGCTTTAAATGCTCAGTTTTCTCTTGAACTATCTCTCTAGCTCAAGCTTTCTTTTGAGTCTGAGCTTTCTCTTAAGCTCAAGCTTTCTCTTGATTCAGCTCTTCAAACATGATCTGTCAATGTTCATGCAATTAAGTCTTTTGCTTCTTTGATAACTTCTCAAGCTGATTGAGCTGAGACTTTAATGTCTGAGCGATTCATTGATTATTCAAATGCAAAGTCTGAAGAATCTGTCTGCAAGCTTTTAAAGACAAGATCATCATCTGATCAAAGATCATTAATGCATTCATGTTCAGCTTGCTTAAGCTGTTCATCAATGCATTCATTGTTGCAAAGATGAACATGTTGCTTTCTGTTATTTCATCACTGTTCTACTCAATATCATGAAAATGATATTTTTGCGTTGAGCTTTAATGTTAAGAAATAAAATAATGATGCAATATAGAAAGCTTCGAAATCAACAGAGCGAGCATGAACATATGCAATGATCAATCTAGTAAATAGATAGATTTAAAAGATAAATTAGATACAGATGACTAGATAAATAAATAGATAAATAAACAGGTAAATATGTTTCTATCTAGATGCTCTCGTCTAGAAAAAAGATGCAAAGATAAGTAAAAAGATAAAAGATGCAGAAGAAAACTTCGTTTGAAAAATCTCTATAAATGATAGTCAATATTCTCATGAATTCTGAAGAAGCAACTGAGTCATGCTTGAAAAATCTCTATCAATAGTAATCAACATTCTCATGAACTCTGAAGATGCAACTCAATAGCTTTGCTCAAGAAATCTTTATAAATAATAGTTTATATTTTCATGAATTTTGAAGATGCAACTGAGTCATGCTCAGAAAATCTCTATTAATAGTAACTAATGTTCTTATGAACTCTGAAGATGCAATTGAATCAATGCTGTTTCATGAGTTATCAAAAGATGAAACTTTATCTTACAACAATATGATAATCATCTTTTCATAGTTATATTTAATGATTTGATGATGAACATCAGACTTTCTCTTTTCTCACTTCTTCATCATGATTGCAAATCTTTTGTTTGAATGCATAGTTGAAACACATCAAATTATTAATCTTGTGTTTCAGCTTTTTGTTACGAGCGTATCAGGGCTGAATAGAACTAGTCAGTGTCTCTAGCTCAGATCTGGCTCAGATCTGACTCAGTCTCTATTTTCTTTTCTCAACATCTTTTTGTTCAACATCATCTTTCTTTCTACATCACATTCTACCTGTGTCACAAACACATTTCCTTCGAGATTAGCGCAGTCTCTGAATATTACTTAAATAAAAGCTCTTGTACTCATCTTCTTCTGTATTCTTAATATTCAGTTATAGCTATCTCTAAAGATCAAGCACTATTCAATTCTGACTTTCGCTGATTGACTCATCTAGGCACGATTCTGACATTATATTAAGAATTCGTTAATCACACGATACTGATCTCATTACTCATTCAACATACTTGTACAGACAGAACGAGTCTAAAGAAATTCATTTACCTGATGATCGACGCAATCGAAAGACTGAACAACACTAGAGAGTTTGATAGAATCAACGACGAGACTGTTTGAATCGCTAGACAACTTATCGCTCACTAAGTACGCACAGTTCAAACCGATCAAGAGAATCAACCCATTCTCGTGAAACAGACGAGTGAAAATAAGCTGTTCAACTCGATTAAGAGAATCGACGATAAAGAACCTTCGTGAATTGCTCAAGAATCAATCAATCAACAAACAAATCTCATCTTCTTTGTTGAAGATTAAACATCATTCTATACGCCTTTCTTCTTCAACCGTCGAGCATCGTCATTCGTTCAACCCTCTTTTCAAACAAACCTCATCATGTCTAGCCGTTCGCCTACTGAAGAGCGTTTCGAAGAATTTCGAAATCGTTTCTCTCAAACCTCTGATGCTGATTCATCAAAATCCTCTAGTGCTGAACCATTCATCAGTGAAGACGACGAGTCATTCGCTGAAACAGTAATACTTTCTGTTTCTATCGAAAACTGAAAGGCTCGATGCATGATTCTCGACAGAGAAACGAATCGACTCAACAAGCTGAGTAATCAACGAGACGACGAAATCAAAGAGTTGAAGACTAGACTTCAAACTAAAGAAATCACTTCTTCTGATTTCATCTACTCTGAGCGTTCTAGATCTCAGAAAATACCTGATTCTTTCTGATTTACTGACGAAAAGAATTCTACTTGGG
>JAABUV010004247.1_pt1 | contig 17343 bp, 12 predicted proteins | sample 5559971 | NCBI WGS metagenome assembly JAABUV01 (sample SAMN10711881, study PRJNA513362) | rock metagenome | isolation source: Antarctica rocks | place: Antarctica: Victoria Land, Knobhead nord | collected 2015-12-19
TCCGGCGGGATCTACGCGGCCAGCTACGTGCAGGCCACCGCGATCGTCGCCGCCCTGGCCAAAGCACCCACCGGGCCGCCCGGCGCAGGGCCGGGCGGTAAGGGGGTGGTGTTGGTGAACGGGCCGAAGATCACCCTGCCGGCCGCGGCGGGAATCACCGGGACAATCACCGCGCCGAACGCGACGGTCGCCAAGGCGATCACCGCCGGGTTGAACTGGCTGGGGGAGCCGTACTCCTGGTCCGGTGGGTCACCGGCCGGCCCGACGCTGGGAGTGTGCAGCCCCGGCCTGGGGCAGAACGACTGCAACATCGTCGGTTTCGACTGCTCCGGGTTGATGCTGTACATGTGGGCGCAGGTCGGGATCACGATGCCCCGCAACTCCCAGGACCAGTGGGCCGCCGGTACCCAGATCCCCTACAGCCAGGCTCAGCCCGGCGACATGATCGGCTACCCCGGGCATATCGCGATGTTCATCGGCAACTTCGGCGGCGTCGACTACGAGATCGAAGCCCCGCAGTCGCAGATGGTCATCCGGGTCACCCCCGTCCGCAACAGCCCGTCAGATCCGCACTACGCCACCGTGTCCCGCGTCTGGCACTGATGATCATCTCCCGCACCGCGTCTGGACCGGCCACTGATGAACGCCTCCCGCACCATCCGACGAAAGGCTCCCGCATCATGACTGAGCACCTCCGGCCGCAGCCGGGAATCATGGCCCTGCGGGCTCGGCTGGGCAACGCCCTGCAGATGGCCGGGCAGCGCCGCGGCCGCCGCCGGGTGTGGTTCGCCGTGGTGATGTGGCTGCTGGTCGGCGGTGTGGTCTGGGCAGGGATGCTCGGCAGTGCGGTCGCCTTCCTGCACCAGAGCGCTGCGGTGGCGAACCAGGGCGGCAGCGCCGCAGGGGGCGGCGGAGCGGCGGGAATGGACCCCAGCCGGTCCACGGGCCTTGCGGTGAGCTTCGGACTGATCGCTGTCGGCACGCTGCTGTACACCCACTTCGCCGGCGGAATGTCCTGGGCGAGCTTGGGAATGCGGCGACGCGACGGGCGGCGGCGGATCTTCGGCGGCGCCGCCGGCACCGCCGTGCTCTATGTCGCGGCGATGGTGCTCGGCGATCTGGTGTTCCAGGCCTTGGCGACCTCCCAGCGCGGCGGCCCGCGGGGATACCCGGGAATGGCCACCCCGGATGCGCGCCTGCTCGCCGGTGACATCACCTCCCTCACGTTCAGCGGCGGTATCTGGGAGGAGCTGACGTTGCTGGCCATCCCCGCCGCGTTGTTCACCGCGCTGGTTCCCCTCAAGAAGATGGGCCGCACCCGCCGGTACGTCAGCTGGTCGGCGCTGGTGGGTGTGCTGCTGGCGGCGCGGTGGGCTCTGCACCTGTACTACGGAACGCCATCCTCGCTGTATGTGCTGGTCTGGGCCCCCGCGGCGGTCGCATTGTTCCTCGCGTCCGGAACGATCTGGCCGCTGATCCTGGCGCACAGCCTCTACGACGCCGCCGCGTTCACCACCGCCCGGATCCCCGCCGCCAACACCGTCGTCACCTGGCTGTTCTGGGCGGCGGGCGCCGCCGCGGTGATCGTGCTGGCCGGCACCGGCCGCAGCTGGTGGAATCGCTGCCGGCAGACGCGACAACCCCGGGACCTGCTGGCCAGTGGCGGGGGGATCTAACGATGGTTTTTCGGGGCATCACCGAGCAGGGCGTCACCCGGATCCGGACCCGGCGGCAGAACCTCCGGATCCTTATCCGGGCAGTGTTCATCGCCGTCGGCGTCGCGGTGTGTGTGTATCTGGGCGGCGCGGTGGCGTCGCTGGTTACCGGCACGGGCTGGCACCTGCCGCAGCTGCACCTGCGGCCGCCGCTGACCGGAAACGGTTCCCTGCTCAACCTTTCCGGGAAAAAGGGCAACACCAAACACTTCCAATTCCCCGCCGCCCTGACCATGCCGGCGCCGTGGCGGGCCACGCTGATCGGCGCGGCGCCGCTGCTGGCCGGCTGGATCTTGTTGCTGCGCAGCCCGCTGCTGCGCCGCCGTCGGCACACCGGCCCGGACCGGCACCGCGGGTTCGCCGCGGTGAAGGACATCCGCGAGCTGTACAGCGCCCGCGCGGCCCGCGCGGCCGGGATGTTCACACTGCCCGGAACCAGCCGGTGGCAGCGGATGGTGCTGCCGCTGGCCAGTTTCGGCTATCACGTCGGGTCGCCGCTGGAACCCCGGGTCAAACGGATGCGGTTGTGGTTCAACTTCGAAACCCGGCTGCGGATCGTCGCCCGCGCCGGGTGGGGGAAGTCGTGGCGGCTGCTGATCCCGATCATCCGGAGCCTGCCCGGCGCGGCGGTGGTCACCAGTGTGGAACCGGAAATTTTCACCACCACCGTCAAGGCTCGGATGTGGCGGCTGCCGCCGGTCCGGTTCGCCTGGATGCGGCTGCTGCGCAAAAAGTGGCGCACGCCGGTGCGGTATCCGGTGTATGTGGCGGACCTGTCCGCGCCGGAATCCAAGTTCGCGTCCGGGTTCCCGGCGGTGCGGTGGAACCCCATCGTGGGCTGCGAAAACTTCAAGGTCGCTACCAACCGGGCCCGGGCGTTGGTGTCCGGCGGCGACGGCGACGGCAAGTCCGACTCCGGCACCGACAAGTTCTTCCGTGACTCGGCCAGCGAGGTCCTCGCCGCGTGGCTGCAGGCCGCCGCGCTGAACCCCGCCAAGGACATCGAAGATCTGGTTCAGTGGCTGCGGGACACCGACCTGGCCACCGCGGAAAGCATCCTGCAAACCGCGACCACCGCGGAGGCGACCACCGCGATCATGAACATGGTCACCCACCTGGACCCGGCCGCCGGCCGCACCACCTCCGGGGTGAAGCGGTACCTGAACTTCGCGATCTCCTCCCTGGCCTCCGGGCAGGGCCGGGCGTTGTGCGGGCCACGGTCCGGGGTGCAGTTCGACCTGGCGAAGCTCATCGCAGACGGCGGCACCGTGTATCTGCTGGCCGAACCGGAGGAGATGGAGCAGGCCCGGCCGATCCTGACCCTGTTCGCCACCGAGATGTTCCGCGCCGCCGAAAGGGTCGCCCGCCGAATGCCCGGCAGCCGGCTACCGCAGACGTTCATGGGGGTATTCGACGAACTGTTCGCCGGGGTTAGGTTGCCGCTGCTGCCGTATGTCGCCGCGGTGCAACGCAAATACGGCATCTCCTACTGCTACGCCATCCAGTCCTCCTCCGATGAGGACGAACTGTTCGGCCAGGCCGGCGCGGAACGGCTCCGCAACCAGTCCACGACGATCATCGGCGGCTACGACGTCGGCTCCGCGCAGGAAACAACCCGGCGCGCCGGTCACCACGGGGTCGTCGGCCGCAGCAAAGCCGTCAACGGGTTCGGCGGATCCGAGCAGGTCCAGCAGGAAGAAGTCCTCCCCGAATCCGACCAGCAGAAGATCAAAAACGGGCAGAGCATCATCCTCGGTTTGGGAATCGCACCGTTCCTGGCCTACACCGACCGGATCGACGCCAAACGCGCCGTGCGCAAGGACATCCGGCAGCAACGCGGTGAGGTGGAGCAGTTCATCATCGCTCGGCGCAACGCGGCGCTCACCGAAGCTGCCGCGCGGGCCCGCCGGACCGTCACCCGCACCGCTGCCACCCAAACCAGCCTGCACAAGGAGAACGTGTGAACACCATGCCGGACACCCACAATTTCGCCGATGATCAAGGTGACAGAAGTGGAGTGGAGCAGCGCGACAACATCCGGCAGCTGGGTTCGCGGATCGGCGGGAAAACCCCCGGGCCGCCGCCGTGGGCGTGGCCGAACCTGTCCGCCACCGAAGCCGCGATCCTCGACGCTGCGCTGGATGAATTCGTGCACACCTACAACCGCATCCACGCCGGCGCCGTGGACAAGGTGATCCCCAGGTGCTGGCGCAAGCATCCACCGCTGGCCCAGGAGATGCCGGTGCAGTTCTGGGCCTGGTGGGGCAGCAACATCGACGTCCGCGCCACCATCGCGCTCGCCCTGGACTACCACAGCCGCAACCTGCCAAGCTTCAAATCCCGACTGACGGACCTGCTCGGCAAAGGTGCTGTCACCTGCCGCAAAGGAACCCACGTCAGCCCAGCCGACCCCGAACTCATCGCCGCGATCAGCTTTCCCGTGACCAGCCCAGCGCAGGAGACCGACCGGGGCGAAGCCACCCGCCGCACCCTGCACCGCACCGACTTCGGCACTTTTGAGGGGGTCACCGAATGACCACCGCCACCGCCGGACCCCGGTGACACCGCGTTCCATGGTGCGGGGGCCCTTCACGCTGTCGCGTTAGCCGATCGAGCTACGGGCCGAGGGAGAGCGTTGGAGTGGGTCCGCTTCTGGCACAACTGAGCTGAGCGACGCTCGTTGACGGCGCATGCGACGTTGCACCACCGTATTGAGAACTCATCGGAGTGCTTCGGCGATCTTCTTCTTGACGCGTTCGGGTAGCTGCATCTCGATGAAGCTGTTCAATCTTTCAGGGTCCGGCTCGAATCTGGTTGCTTCTTCGAGCTCTTCCCAAGTGCTGTAATCGCCCGGATCTGCGATGGTGATAACGCCGACGCCGTGGGAGCGCGCAACCGTGCGCACGCTCTGGATGCTCTCTTCGAGCGCGGCGGCCTGTGTTGCGGGAACGTGAAGGACGACGTAGGCGTGCGTAGAGGCGCGCCGGTGGGCCAGCGCTTCGTACACGGCTTGTACGTCGATCGCGTCCGCGGGCTTCACCTCGAAGGTGGTGACTTCCAGAATCTTCGTTGGGATGTACAGCAGATTTTTGATCTCGACCGTGACGATGTCGGGACGAGACCAGGTGCCTCCCGTGGAGCGGCGGCCTTGACGGGCTACGATCTCCACCGCGATCGGGTTGGCGCGGTGATCCTTCGACCAGTCACCTCGAATGACCTCTACCAGCGACGGGTATAGCTCTTCCTCTCGGCGGATCACCGCCTCGACGTAAGCCACCTGATCAGGCGTTGAGCCAATCTCGACGGGGACGACCACCGCAACGACCTCAGTAGCTGGAATTTTGAACACCCGCCGTAGAGTGCCGCCACGTCCCCGCCCGCGCAACAGCAGATTTTTATCTACCAGCAAGTCTCGCGTGCGCCAGTACTTCTCGTCCTTCCACATCAGCGTCTGCTGCGCCCGCTGGTTGCCGATAGTGGAGCCGTCTGCAGGGACCACTTTGAAAAGCGACACTTCCGCCGGGGTGAGGTCTGGTTCAGTCATCGTTGGTCCTTTCTCTTGATGTGCCAATTGATTGCGCGTTCTCGCCATCGTGAACGATGATCCCGTCTACTGGACTATCGCTCACCACCGGGCGCTGATTCTCTACTGGCTGCTTTCATTCCGTCGCGCGGCTGAATCGGGGGTTCGCTTACGGTCGGACCGGTCGGCTAGGAGATGGCGTTGCAGCCGTGGGGAGCGATGCTGTGGAGGATGCTGGCGCGGCCGGGATCGAGCAGAACACTTTCAGGGACCGATCATGCCGCGTTAGATGCTGCTGGGCGGCGGCTCCACCACATATGTACCGCGGGTCTCCGGCAATTCGGACAGGGAGCCTTGGGTCTTCGTCTATCGGCGGAGGGCTGCGACGTGATTGCGTCTTGCCAACGAGTTGTACGACTCGTACTCTTGGTACATGACGGTTGATGCTGCCTCCCTGACGGTCGCGCAGGCCCGCGCCGGGTTCGCCGACGTGCTGAACCGGGTCACCTACGCCCACGACCGGATCACGTTGACTAGGCGCGGCCGCGTCGTCGGGGCCCTGATCTCCGGGGAGGACTTGGCGCTGCTGGAGCAATTGGAAGATGCCCGCGACGCCGACGAGCTGCGCCGGGCGATCGCAGCCGACGATGGCCGTCGGGTCAACTCCGCCGAGCTGCTCGCCGAGCTCGACGGCGAGTTGCCGGACCTCTGAACAGCGCAGATCGGGTACGCAACATCCCGGGAGACCGGTTACGTGGAAGGCCCGCGAGATTCGCACCGCACCAAATCGAGTGGTCGCGGATAGGTAGGTCATGACTACCCCGCACCCCCGTTACCGGGTGGAATACACCGCGGCCGCAGCCCGCCAGGTCCGCAAACTCGAACCTGCTATCCGGCGCCGCATCGTGACTGCCATTGACGCCCTCGGAGTCGACCCGCGCCCCGCCGGAACCAAGGCTCTGCAGGGCACGGCTGGGCACCGGATCCGGATCAGCGACTACCGCGTCCTCTACACAATCGAGAACAGCACCGTCACCGTTCTCATCTTCCGCGTCGCGCACCGCAGCGAGGTCTACCGAACATGATCAAGAAGCGGTCCGACCTTGGCGGCACTGCCGTCGGACGACCGTGGACAGCTGTTCCTCCCGGCCAGTCCGACCACCGTCCCCCGATGTCTGAATCTGCCCTGACGCTTGATGTCAAAGATCAGCGTTCCATGCCTTGATCGGGCTGGGGGAAGGTGACATCACGGTCCCATGAGCTGAGGAATTCGTCGCCGGCTTCGGCTTCCAGGTCGGCCTGCTGCTCGTTGTAGATGTCCTGGCGGCGCATTTCCGCGGGCGGGTCGGGGTGTTCGGCGCGGCGGGTCTGTTCGGCGTGCATTTGTTCCAGCTGCGCGGCGAGCTGCTGCGCTCGCAGCTGTTGGCTGGCGGCCCATTCTTGGGCGTGGCTGATGGCGATGGAGTCTTCGTCTTTGGCCCGCTGCAGCTGCTCGTGAAGTTTTCGCTGGTGGCCCGGGTCTTGTGTGGCCAGAGCCTGCTGTTGTTGTGCTGGGGTGCCGGCCCGCTGCTCCAGGACCTGGCTGCGGCGTTCCAGCTCCACCATCTTGTCCTCCTGCCGTTGATGGGCGTCGGCGAGTTGCTCGATCCGCTGCTCAAGCTCAGCTCGGCGGCGTCCGGAGAACGCACCCCGCACCTGGACGAGTGCCTGTTGCGCTTCCAGTAGTTGCAGCCCGGCAGCCGCGGACCGGGCTTCAGCGGCGTCGGCTTCCCGGATGGCCGCCTCCGCGGTCCTGACCGCGGCGAGCCGCTCCGTGTCGGCCTGGACGCGGCTGAGGATCAACGCCACTTCCGGTCCTCGATCGGCGGTCACGTCGATGATCAACTTTGTGTGGCGGTCGGCGGCGCTGGTGGCCTGCCGCTGCGCCGTCGCCGTCAACGCGGTCAGCTGCGCGGCCTCCTCGGCCAGCACCTCATCCGGCAGATCCGCATAAGGGCTCGCCTCCGCGGCGGCGGGTTCCGCCGATTCTGGAACGGCTGTTTCCTGAGCAACAGAGTGGAACTGCTCCGACGGTGCCGCAGCGGTGAAGAGGTCCTGGTCGAGCACCTCGGCCGGTTCTTCTTCCACAACCCTTCCCTCGGTCCACGGTGGGGTGGACTGCGGCGCGGTAACGCCGGCCACTGCGTCTGGCTGCTCGGTCGGGCCTGTTGGGGGTGCGTCGTGGTGCAGGTCGGCGGGAGCATCCAGTTCGACAACGCCGCCGTCGACCACCGGCTCTTCGACCGTCGTTTCGGCGGCAGCTTCGGTCGGTGAGCGGGTGTCGCCGCCCGATGCGGCGTCGAGGTCGGTGACCTCGTTCCATCGCGGATCCGTGTCTAGGGCGTCGGGTTGGGCTGTTGCGTCGAACGCGGTGTCGAGGTCGGTGGTGGTGTGGGTGCGGGTGAGCAGCGACCCGGCCGCCGTTTCTGGTGCCGACGGTGGGGTGCGGTCGGTGGACAGGACCGGGAGGGGCGGCAGGCCGAGGTCGTCGCTTGTTGCGGTTGTCGGGTGCGGTGCCGGTGGGGTTGCCGGTGTGGGTTGTTCGGGGATGTGTTGGGCGACCCAGTCGATGGCGCGGTCGGTGTCCCACGGGACGGCGGCGGCGACCCGGATGGTTTGGTCGATGATCTGTTCGCGGGGCAGCGCGGCGATGACGGGAACGACGGCGGCCATGGCGTGGTAGCGGGATTCCACGGTGCCGTCGGCGGTGTCGAACTGGCCGATGATGCGGTCCAGGGTGGCGTCGGTGAGCGGCCGGTGCTGATCGACCGCGGCGAGCAGGGCGGCGGGGCCGGTGTCGGTGAGCATCTGGGCGGGGTCTTTGCCGGTGAGGCCGGTGACGCTGACCGCGTCGTGGATGTGCATGTTCGCCAGCAGGGTGTGCGCTTTGTCGGCGGCGGCGCGGCCCGCGTCGTCGGAGTCGAACGCTTCGATGACGGTGCGGTCGGCCAGGGGGGCGATCCGGTTCAGCGCGGTGAGGTGCCCGGCGGTGAGGGCGGTGCCGTTGGGTGCGATGGCGACGAGGTTCCGGCCGGCGGTGTTGCCGGCGGTGTTGACCGCTTCGGCGTCCATCGGCCCTTCGACCAGGACGATGTCGGCGCCGGCGCGGAGCGCCTCCGCCGAGGCGGGGTTCAATCCGTAGGGCAGGTCACCTTTGGTGAAGATGTCGGTGGTGGGGCCGTTCAAGTATTTGGCGGTGGTGTAGTCGCCGCGGTCGACGTGGTCGGGGTTGATCCGGCCGATGAACGCCGCCACCTGCCCATCTTCGGTGGTGATGGGCAGCACCGCGCGGTCCCGGAACCGGTCGATGATCTGCCCGCGCGCCGAGTATTTGACCAGGCCGGCGGCGACCAGCTCAGTGTCGGTGTATCCGCCTTGCCGGAGGTGATCGGCCAACGCCGTGTATCTGTTGGGGGCGTAGCCGAACAGGTCGGGGTCCAGTCCGCGGCCGGCGATGTAGCCGGGGACCCAGGAGGTGGGGGCCTGGTCGCGGTAGTACTGCGCGGCGGCGGCGTTCGCGGCGTAGAGGCGGGCGACGAGTGCGTCGCGTTGCGGGTCGGGCAGCTCCGGTACCGGGGCGGTGTCCGGGTCGATCGGGTCCACCGGTTCGGTGGGTGGCTGCGGCGCGGTCCAGCGCCGCGCCGGCACCGCCGCCGCGTCGTACAAATCTGCGGGCCGCTCGTCCTGCGGCTCCCGCATTCCGGCGTCGACATCAGCTTGTTCGTCGGCAGGGGCGAGGTCGGTGAGGTCGAGGTCGGCGTAGGCGGCGTCGATGAGCGCGGCCGCGGCGGCGTACTTGTCGGCGTCGAACGGGTCGACGTCCGGGAGAGCCCGGTCCGGCGGGGGCGCGATCCTCGTGGTGCTTCGCCGGCCACCGGTCGCGTAGGCGGCGTCCAGGAGTTGGTGCGCGCCGGCCGGGACCAGGAGGTCGTCCTGGGCAGGGTCGGGGTAGGCGGGTTCCAGGTCGGGGTCGGGTGGTTCGGGGTCGGTGAGGGTGGCGATCTGCCAGAGCAGCACCGTCGCCATCTCGTGGTCGGGAACATGGGGGCGGTTGGCGGTGAACATCGCGGCGACGTCGGGAACGATTCCGGTGGCGGTGCGGCCGCCGCGGACGGCCCGGTCGATGTGGGTGACGATGGTCGGCCACAGCGGGTCAGCCATGATCCGGGTGGCGTCGATCTCCCCGACGGTTTCCTCGAGCTGCGCGGTCCAGGCCGGTCGGAGGCGGTGACCGGAGGCAGGCAGCAGCGCGTGGTGGGCGGTGAGGGAGTTCAGGTGCGGTTCCAGCCGCCACCACAACGCTTTCGCGGGCGCTTCGACCGGCAGCGGGTCCCGCCCGTCGACGGCTTGACCGAGCAGGGCGGGAACGTCGATGCCGGCGGTGTCGGCCAGGGAGAGCCGCGCCGCCAGCACGGGGAAGTAGTCATCGGCGGTGACGGCGGGAATGTGGTGCTGTTCGGTGAGGTGCCGGGCCCACCGGTCCGCGCCGTGCTGCGGGTCCCCGGCGACCTTCACTGCCTGGTCGACGAACCGGCGGTGCCAGGTCCGCAACGTCAACCGGGTGGGGGTGGGCCCGGCCGGGCGCAGGTCCGCGTCGGGCACGGAATGGGCGGCGCGCCACACGGCGAGGTCGGCGACGAGGTCCCGGTCCGCAAGGTAGGGGACGGCCCAGGCGGGTGCGTCGTCGATCGTCCAGTCGAACGTGCGGTCCCGGACCTGCCGGGCCAGGTCGGTGACCAGAGCCTCCCGGGCGGGAAGGTAGGCGTCCCATTTCGGTTGCGCGACGAGGCGGGCCGGGATCTTCGGAAGCCACGGCAGCGGCCCTTCACCCAAAGAGTGGTTCCCGGTCTTGTCGAGGCGGTAGTCGACCACCGCCGCCACATCAACCGCTGTGCCCAGCTCGCGGGTGCCGGGTCCGACGGCGCGGGTGAGGCGCATCGCCGGGTCGCCGCCGTCGGCGGCGATGGTCGCCAGGTGACCGAGCAGCGTCTCCCACGCCGGTGCGGTGGTGACGCCGGGCACGATCACTTCCGCCATCTCGGTGAGCCGCTGCATCTGCTGCTCGCCGACCAGGTCCAGGCAGCCGGTGACGACGGCGTGGGCGTAGGCGTTGCCGGCGTTACCCGGCGCGCCGAGCTGGAACACCGGGTCCGCCGATTCCCGCAGGGTCGTGGTCGCGGACCGGTCGGATCCGTCCCGGCCAAGCACCGCGGCGAACATTTCCACCACGGTCTGCGGGGACACCGCGTCGGGGGTGGTCACCTCGTGGACATCACCGGATCCGGGAACAACACCGTAGAACGTGGTCCGGTCGGTGGCGCGGGACCCGGATGTGTACAGCTCGTTGCGGCTGGTCCCGTCGGTGAACACCGTGTGCGCGGTGCCCACCGTGGTGGCAGAGCCGACGGTCATTCCCTGCACGGAGGCTTCGGTGTGCGCGTAACCCAGCCGCACCCAACCCTTGTCGACATACCAAGCGGGCAGGGTGCGGGTGACACCGCGAGTCAGCTCGGTGGCGGTGATCGACCCGTCCCGGTGAACCTGCTCCACGGTCCAGCGGTAGTTGTTCCGAACGAAGTCGGTACCGCCCAGGGACAGGGTCCGCTTGTTCTTCTTGGTGACGATCAGGTCCCCGGCGGACACCTTCTCCCCGCGCCGCAGGTCCCGCTCCGGCCCGGTGAGTCCGCCGGCCGCGGCGATCCGGGCGATCCGGGCGGCGCGGGCCCGGGTGTTCAGCTCCGACACCATGTCCAGGGTCGGGGCGATCATCACCGAGTCGGCGCCCGCCGCGACATCGGCGGCCCACCCCGAGTACACCTGCCCGGTCACGGTGTCGGGGGTGGCGGCGCGGATCAGTCCGCGGTCGGCGTAGTAGCCCACCGCCGCGGGATCCCCGGTCCGGACGGCGAGCGTCGCGAAGCCCTGCAACGCTCCGGCGCCGGGAACACCGCGGTCCTGGAACCGCATCACCTCATCGAGCATCAACGCGCCATGCGCCGATTCGATATCTCGCAGCACCCCGCCGGCGCCGTTGGCGGCGCGCTGCCGATCATCGCCCACCAAAAGGACCCGGCCACCCAGCCCGGTGACATAGCGGACCGCGATGTCCAACTCCCGGGTGCCGGCCAAACCGGCCTCGTCGATGATCACCAACGTGTCGGCGTCGATGTCGGCGATCCACGCTTCCCGGGCGCCGGGTTCGGCTTCGGTGAGGGTGTGGGTCAGTTTGTGCAGGGTGTCGGAAATGATCCCGGGGATCGCCGCGCCGAGTTCTTTCGCGGCGGAGGCCTGCGGCGCCAAACCCACGACGGTGATGCCGCGGCTCTGCGCCGCCCGGGCCAAAACAGCCAGGGAGGTGGTTTTGCCGGTGCCCGCCGGTCCGAACAGCAACTGCAACCGCCGCCCAGACGTCGCGACCTGCGCCACCATCGCGGCCTGCCCGGCGTTCAACGTGCGGCCCTGATTGTTCGCCGACCATTCCAGCATCGAGATCTCGACGTCGGTGTCGGACAGGGTCCAGGCGTCGGCTTGGCCGGCGGCGGCGACGATCCGGGACTCCGCGTCCAGGATGGCGGGGCTGGTGTAGAGCTGCCCTTTCGCCATCCGGAAGATGGCCTTCCCGTCCGCGTCCAACAGCGCGGCGGGGATGGGTTGGTCGATTTCGGTGTCCATCCCGATCGGAATGGACAGGTCGATTCCGGTGGCCGCTTCGGTGAGCACGGTCGCCAACTGCGCGGTGGAGGCGGGGGGCACTCCGGCGGCTTTGGCCTGCCGGCGGGCTTCGGCGGACAGGTTGTTCTCCCGCCACTGCGCCCGATCCCCGGACACCACCTGCACTACTTTGCTGCTCAGCTCGGCGATCAGATCGGGGGTGATGTCGGCGTAGTCGGGGGTGTGGCCCAGCACCTCCGCGACGATCTCGGCCGGCCTGTCACCGCAGATGTCTTCGGGATAGGCCTGCCAGAGTTGCCGCTGCTCTCCGAGGGACATCGGTTCGTGTTTGGCCTGCCGGGTCGCCAACGTTGCCGTCTGGGACAGCGCGATCCGCTCGATCGAAGTGGGTACCCGGCCGTGGTCGGCCTGGAACTGGGCGATCAGCTCCGCCCGCCGGGCGTCGATCATCACCGCGCGGGAAGAGAAGTATTCGTTCAAAGCGGCGGGCACGCCGACCAGTTCCCGGATCTCCCGTTTCCCCTCGCCCGCGTCGCCGCGTTCGGCGAACCTCCCGCCCAGACGCTGGGTGATCTCGGATTCCAGCAGCAAGTTGTACTGCTCGGAGGCGGGCACGTTGTACCGGTAGAGCATCCGCGCGTCCAACGCCAACCACGTGCCGTCGGGGGTTTGCACCTTGTTGGACACCGCGACGTGGGTGTGCAGATCGGGGTCGCCGGCGCGGGAATCCCGGTGGGTGAACGCCGTCGCCAGGAACCCTTTGATCCGGATCTGGGAAACCCCGGCGGTCCCTTCCCGGGTGTAGCCGGCCTCCTTCTCCAACCATTCCAGCGTGCCGGCGACAGCGGCCTGGTGCGCCGCCTCGATCTTGGTGGCGACCTCCGGCGGGGCGATTGCCCACAGTGTTGACACTGACTTGACGGGGGAGAACGTCAGGTCGTACCCGGCGACCGCGGTGGACGAGGGGCGGGACTGCCGGACGATGTAGCCGGCCAGCTCGTGATCGTGCCGCGGCTCCCTGCCGAATTCCTTGGTGAACATCGCGGTACCGACGGCGGTGCGGATGGACTGCTTCTCCCCGTCCGGAACCTTCTCACCCTTGGGCAGCCCGGCATCCACGTTGTGCTTCTGGTATGCCGCGGCGAGCTTCTCATGCCACTCGGGGGACGCCTCGAACACCGGGAATTTGCTGCCCAACCGGCCGGCCCGGTCCACGGCGCGGCGGTGTTCCCGTTTATCGCCCGTCGTCGGAAGGTCCGCCAACGCCTCCGCCTGCAACCGGTCGGCGTCCGGGTTCAAGCCTTGCCCGAACAGGTTCTTCATCTGCTGCTCGGTCACCGTCGTACCGGCCAGACCCATCTCCACCGACTGGGAACCGATCCACACCCCGGGCGCTTCACCCTTCCCGGCGTAATAGTCACCCAACGAGGAATAACCCAGCTCCGTGGAATCGGCCGTCGCCACCTGCCGGGTGAGGTACGTGTACCCGTCCCCGGCGTTCAGTTTGTGCAACGTCATCATCGGCGCAGCCCACCCTGGCCTGCGTGAATGCGCCGCACATTGCTCACAAGGCTCAGGGTAGCAACAAAAGTCGCCAGAGTGCATGAGGTGTGTACGGTCTTGGGTTTTGGTTTGGCTGTGGCAGTGGTTTTGGCAGTGGCAGTGGTTTTGGCAGTGGCAGTGGTTTTGGCGGTGGCTGTGGCTGTGGCTGTGGCTGTGAGCTTTGGCTATGAGCTGTGGCTGTGGGTAGTCGGGTCAAGGGCCGGGTTAGTTGGCGGGACGTGCGGTGGTGCCGGGATTCGTCGGAGTCGGCGGATAGGCTGAGCTGGTTAAAGTGGTTACCGGTGGGCGTGGGGAGTTGATGGATTGATGGGGAAGACGACGAACGATGCGGTGACGGCGCGGGAGACTGCGCGGAAGCGGCTGTTGGCGTTGAACGCGGACCGGGCGGCGCGCGATGCCCGGATCGAGGCGGCGGCGGCGAAGGTGATCACCACGGCCGGGAAGCTCACCGCCGCAACGGCGGCGGCCGATGCGGCGCGGGCGGACGCCCGAACCGCGCATGAGGCGGCGCTGACCCGGATCGACGCCACCCGCGCGGCGGCGGTGAGTAAGGCGGAACCGGCCGTCGCGGCCGGGCTGGTCGAGCTGACCGCCGAGAAGCTGTCACCCGCCGATGTGGCTGCGTTGACTGACCTGCCCGTCGCGGAAGTGAAACGGCTACTCAAGTCCGCGCCTGCCGCCAGCTCAGCACCTGCCACCACGGCGGCGGTGTTGCCGGTGGCGGTGGACAGTGTCCGGGCCGACGCTGCGGCGTTGGCCGGATAACCGGGTCCAGACCGGGCGACGGCGGCGGGTGCGGTGAGTAAGTCGTTGGGTCGGGGGCTGCGGCTGAGCAACCGTGACCTGAACCGGTATCACCGGCAGGTCATCGGCACCGCCTCGTGCGATATCTGGGCCGGGGCGATCGGGTCGGACGGGTACGGCCGGTTCTCCATCACCAACCCGGAGGACGGTAACCGGATGCTGACCCCTCATCAGGTCGGCGCGCGGTTGGGGTTCGGGCCGTTACCGATCGACTGCACATTGATGCACGACTGCGAGGTCCGGCTGTGCTGCTCCCCCGCGCCGGGTCATGTCCGGATCGCCACCCAGCAGGAGAACATGCGGCAGGCCGTCGCGCGGGGCCGTTCCCGTGGTCCCCGGCCCGGTCTGGTCGACACTCGCGGGGTGGTCGGCGCGTCCCGCGCGATTCAGGCGGCCATCGTCTCGGCGGTCCAAGCCGATCCCGGGATCGGCAAGGCGAAGCTGGCGGCGGTGCTGGCGGCGGCGGTCGCGGCTGGTGATCCGCTGCGGCATTTGGTGCCGCTGTTCGACGCGCCACTCCCGGTCACCGTCGCCTGGCCGGACGATTTCCCGGTCGATCTGTTCGACGCACGGGCCGCGCCGATCCGCGAGGTTTCCACGGTGCACACGCTGTCGCTGTTCGACCTGGAAACCTGAACGGCGCAGTGCCGGAACGCGACCAGGGCCAGCAACTCGGCGGTCGAGTTGCTGGCCCTGATCGGTCCCTGCGGGTTGGTCAGGCGGCGGTCACCTCCGGGTCCTGCTCGGCGTCGGTGTGGTCGCCGGAGCTGGTTCCGGTCGGCCGCTCGTCGGCGGCGTTGTCGAGGATCATCTGCTCGACATCGGACAGCACGTAACCGAGGGACTGCAGGTGCTGCAGGTATCGGGCGCGAGACGGGGAACGCTCCCGGTGCGCGTCTCGCGGCAGGTCCTCCTCGTTAGCGGTGGCGACCTGCGCCCAGAGGATGAGTCCGTGCCGCGCGGCGGGTGTGTCGGCGGTGACCTGTCGGGGGTCGTCGCCCAGCAGCTCGGCCAGGATCGCGGGGCGGGAGTAGTACTCACCGGCCCACCGGCAAAACGTCGGGTCCCGTTGGATCACTCGTTCCAGCGCCCACCCGGCCATCGCCTTGTGCTTCGACTTCACGCTCAGGCACTGCCGCAAATATGCCCTTCGTACTTCCTGCGCCGAGTCGGCTGCTTGTTCCGGGCGATCAGCTCCCGCCGCTGCGCCTTCTTCGCCTCGGCTTCTGCTTCCTGCTCGCGGGCGAGGCGGGCGGCAGCTTCGCTGGCGGTGTCCCCCTCGGCCGGTTCGGCAGTGGAACTGCCGGGGCCGGGTGTGGGGTTGCGGTCCGCCCACCGCCGCGACGTGTGCCCGAACTGCGCCGGGTCGAGGCACACATACAGCACCGACACTTCCACTTCTTCGGGCTGCTCGTCGTCGTCCGGGTCGGCGGGGTAGTACTCGGCATCGACATAGGCGGCGTGACCCGGACACGCGGCGTGGGATTCGGCGGTGAGCTGCACCTGGTCGCCGTTCCCGTCGTCGATGGTGAGGTCTTCAACGGAACGGGCACCACCGGGTGCGTAGGTGTTCGGCTCGTCCTCCAACACGGTGATGCTGCGGGTCGCCAGCTCCACACACACCGGGCCGACCGCTGCGGAGATGGCGGCGTTCTCGACGCGGCGGGCGGCGAGCTGCGCCACGACGTGATCCATCCGGCCTCGTGGTGCGGCGTCCAGCAGGGCGGCGACATCGGCGGGGTTGTCCTGATGATCGGCCAGGACCGCAAGCTGATCCAGGGTCAGCGGATAGTCCGCTGCCTGCGCCGCGATGTCGGCGGGAACCTGCGCGGCGCGGCGCGCCGTTTTCACCTGGGCGGTGCTGCGGCCAATCGCCCGGCCGATCGCCGCGCCGGACATTTTCGCGTCGAACAGGGCGGCGACGGCGTGCGCTTCCTCGGTGGCGGTGAGGCCGTCGCGGACCAAACCGGTGACCGCCATCGTCCGTGCGGTCGCCTTCGCGGCGGCGAGGTCGGCGCGGACGATGCACGGCAGAAAAAGGCCGGCGGCTGCCGCTGCGGCCTGGCGGCGGTTCCCGTCCACCGCAACGTGGGTCACCGTGTCGGGCCAGTCATAACCGGGGACCAGGGCGACCGGAACGACGATCAGCGGGACAAGGACGCCGACCTCTGCCACGGAGGCGGTCAGCTCCTTGATGCCCCGTGATGGGTCGCGGATGTTGTCGGGGTGCTGGGCCACGGCGTCGGGGTGCAATTCGATCACCACCGCGACCGGACCGCTCGGCTCGGCCTGCTCGACCTGCGCGGCGGCGCTGTCCGGGGCGGTGGTGTCCGGTGCGGCGGCGCTGGTGGTGTGGTCAGTGGTCAGTGTGGTGGTCATCGGGTGATCCCTTCGGTACTGGTGCGGTGGGTGAGGTGCAGGCGGTAGGCGGCGAGCTGACCGACCCAGTCGGGTGCGTCGGGGTCCAGTTCGCCGGGATGCGGGCGGACGGTGCCGATCAGGTCGGCAATGACGGTCAACTCATCGGCCGACCAATCCGGGGACACCGCCAACGTCCAGGCGATGGCGTCCAACACGGCCGCGTCCAGCGGCGGCGCGGCGGGCTGCGCGGTGATCGGTGCGGCGGTCACCACTTCACCGGCTGCGGCTCGTCGGGGGTGCTGACGGTCGGCCAGCCGAGCCCGGCCAGCTCGTACAGCCCGGCGCTGTTGGGGGCCAGTGTGGCGCAGTAGGTGGTACCGCCGTTGCTCAGGTGGATCACTCCGTCAGCCACCGGGTGGATCTCCACTCCGGGGGGTTCGGTGATGTCGGTGGCGTGGGCCAAGATTTCGTCCAGCACCTCGGGGGTGACCACCGGGGACAGCCGCCCGGCGCGGCGGGTGAACGCTGCCGCCTCGTAACGGACCCACGGTTGCCGGGTCAGGTGAAACCACCCGGCCCGCACGGTGGCGGCGCGGGCGATGGTGGCGACGGTTTCGCCGTGATCACCTGGGTGCAGGGTGAACGTCATCCGCACCGGGGTGGCCC
>JAABUV010004248.1_pt1 | contig 17340 bp, 19 predicted proteins | sample 5559971 | NCBI WGS metagenome assembly JAABUV01 (sample SAMN10711881, study PRJNA513362) | rock metagenome | isolation source: Antarctica rocks | place: Antarctica: Victoria Land, Knobhead nord | collected 2015-12-19
GGCCCTGCGCCGTGTCGGCCGCGGCGTGCCCAAAGTCGGCCGCGCGGCCGGCCGCCGCGCCCGCGGCCGCCTTGCCCTGCTCAGCCGCCTGCTGGCCCAGGTCCGCGGCCGCCGCGCCCGCCTGCAACCTCGCACGCGCGGCTCACCACCGCAGCAGGTGCTGACCCTTGCGGCCTGACAAAGCACCCCAGGTGGCTTTCTTTGCATCGCGCTGCAACATGTCGCCTAGCCCGCTCGCCTGTTCAGCTTGCGCGCCAGGCCGCCACCAAGATGGGCGTCGGCATTCGTGCGAGGCATGATTATGCTGGCAACAGGGTACAGCGCGGCCTGCGCAGGCAACGCTGCACTCTGTTGCCAGCATAATCAGGCCCGCATGAAGGCGGACGCCCGCCTTGCCGAAGGCCTGGCGCGCGAGCAGAGCAGGAGCAGGGTGGTCCTGCACTGCAACAATGTCAAACCGTACGAGCGCTTGCCACGGGCAGGCGCGCGCCTCGCTGGCCTTGTCCTTGGCGATCGCGCCGGCCTCGAGCGCGGCCTGCCCCGCGCGCTGCCCGGCCTCGGCCGCCTGGTTCAGGCCCGCCTTGACGTGCGGCGCAGCCGCTGCCGCCACCTCCTGCGCCTGCGCCAGACGGACGCGGCACAGTCGGTTACACGCGCGCGGCCCGGCACTGCTGCACGCTTCTGGGACGGTGAACGGCGTCGGAGTGGCAGGCTGCTGGGGAAATCAGCCCATAGGTGCAAGACGTCGGCTCGCACAAGCACCACGGGCTCGCCACACACGCACAAACCTCGCACCCGCCAACCCAAAAACCTGACTGCGCCTGGACACAGGCGACACAAGGACAGCCAGCGACACATCCGGCAATCCTGCACAGAGTAGCAAGACACACTGTTTGGGCCGGCCTTGTGGGTCAGATGCTGCTACCAAGGGGCACACGCGTGAAACCCCTACTCGCACCGCCACAGCCAGCAGCTTAAAGGCACACGCGCCCAGCCCAAGCGTGCTGGCCGCGCCCTGCTTGGGGCTGCTCGAGGCTGCGTCCCTGCGGCCGCATGCATGGCACAGCCATGCCGACCCGCATGCAGAGGGCGCTGCTTCCGCCGCCATGCCCTGTCAGTAACACCCCGCGCCGCCGCGCACAGGCAGCGCATGGGCACAGGCGCGCCTTCTGCGCGGCGCCCTGCCCGGCCTCGGCCGCGGCGCCCAGGCCCGCCTGCGCCTGCTCCGCCGCGCTGGCGACGTACGGCTGCGCCTTGTCGGCCAGCCGGCCCGCGTGCTCCTTGGCGGCGGCCGCCGCCTCCGCCGCGCCCTGCGCGGCGCTCTTGGAGTAGTCCACGGCCGTGTCGGCCGCGTCGGCGGCCGTCTGCGGCGCCGCCGGCAGGTCCTGGGGTGTAAGTCGGCAGGGGGCTATGCTCGGACGCAGTGGACACAATGAGAGCTGCCCTGCATGTGCAAGACGCGAGCTCATCTCGTAATCATGCGGGAGGCAGCGTCTAACGCTGTGCCTCTGCGCGGGACAGTGCAGACCTCTCAGACACCTCGCGGACCAACCGCTGCATGATGCGTACGACACCTCCAGCACTGTTGCGCACAAGTGGGCAGGGCACGTCGAAGTCACAGCGCTTGACGCGCAGTCACAGCAGACTGCAGCTGACTGACGACACCTCCCGTGTCACACCAGCGCCTGCACCCAAACCAGATCGGTCGCCCCTTACTAGTATGTCCAGCACGCCTTGCACACGCGCGCGCACACAAGCGCACACGGCCGCGGCTGGGCGCGCACGGAGTAAACGGCGTGCGCAGCATGCTTGGTCATTGTGCCCGCCTCGGCGGCCGCGCCCGTGGTGAAGCCGGCCGCCGCGCGCACGGCCTGGCGTCCCGACGCGTGGCCCTCCGCCTGCTGCGCGCCGGGCGGCACGGCGCCAGTCGCGCCTGCGCCGCCGCCGGACGCGGCAGCCGGTGTGACGATGACCACGCTGCCGCGCACAGTCGTGGCCTCGCCCACGGGTGTGACGACGACTGCGCCGCTCACAGGCGACGCCTGGTGCACCACGCCGGGCGGGGTTCCCGCGTGCAGCGCGTCCGAGATGCCCTGCGCGCGTCCGGGAGTCAGCTGGCGCGGCTGAGGATGGAGCTGGGGCGTCGCCCGGCAGCTGCACGCGGCGTGCCTTCGCAGCAAGAGCGGGCTGTGAGACTTGCTGTAAGGCGCGGCAGGCAGTGCACAGGGACAGCTCTTTGTGCGACGACGCTCTCAGGCTCAGAGCTCTTTGTGCGACGACGCTCTCAGGCTCAGAGGAGGGTGGCTGAGGCAGGTTGCATGAACAGCCCATGAAACAGAGACCCCACAGCCAGCTAACAACACTTCCACGTGAGGCGCAGACGGAGCGCAGGCACGCTAGCAACGTGGCCGGCACGCAACACAGTAACCGCGCTCACCGTGGACGCATGGCCCACGAGTGCGCACCGCAGCACATACCACAACAGATGCACAAAAGAGGGAGCGCAGTGGCAAAACAGCTGCAGGCCACACCTCAGCTGCACTTCCGCCAGTGGGAACCTCCCCGGCGTCCATATCCTCAGTGGCCAGCGCAGCCCCGCGCATCGGCTCCGGCGCAGCCTTGCTATGAGAGCCCTTGTGCCGCGCCATGCTAGCCCGCTGCCCAATCTGGCCCGCGCGTCAAGAGCTGCACGTTAGCAGCCACACTGTTGCCCGGTATCTGGTGTCCTAGCCACACCGTCTGTCGTTTTTGAACCGTCTAGACGGGTAAACCATGGCACAAAATCAGCATCCCGCGGCGCTCCTGCAGCATACTGAGGCCCAGCCAGGTCACGCCTGCCCACTGCGCAGTGCGCACAGGGCCCCACGAGGTGGTGCTGCTCCCCAGCTTTGACATTGGGCGGTGTGAGCGGGCGCATCACTGCAGGATTGTGCGCTCAGTTGCTTCAGCGTGTGCCTCCCGCTTGCTTCTACACAACAGGTACCCCTAGTGCTGTCAGGCTCTGGCAGTCCTGGCACACGCACCTTGCTCTTCGCAACCGGTTGGCAAACAGGCGCAAGGTGATGCTCAATTGCAGTCTTTGCTGCAATGTCAGGCAGGCCAGATAGACGAGTGCCCTGACTGTTGAAGGAAAATGGTACTGGGTGCACGCAGCCCACAACCTGCAAGGTAGAAGGGGGTTCCCCAAGTACACATCAGCAGCTGGTTCGGTAGGGCTGGGCTGCACTGCTTCACAGCACTGCTTCACATTCCAAGCTCCTTGAGCAGGCGACCTCAGTAGATGGCAGCCCCTTGCGCGCGCGCGCCGGCAGCAGCCGGCCCTGCGGCGGACCCATTCTGCTGGCGCGCACATGGCGCGGGCGCCCCTGTGCGCCCGCTGACCTCGCTGGTGCGGCTGCGCGCGGCCTGGGGCGCTGTCGAGCCGTCCCCGCCCGCGCACGGGCAGCGCATGGGCGTTGGCTCGGGCGCGGGCGCACCAGCGCGGCAGGTGCGGTCCACTGCCGGGGCCAGCGCACACAAACAGCGAGGCATGCGGCTGCGGGCAGCACGGCAGCCTGCCCAGCTTTCCTGGGCAGCAGGGCTGGGGGGGCAGGCAGGAGCAGCAGGCAGGCAGGAGCAGCATGCTGCCCCGGCAGCCCTGCCCACGGCTGTGCGGCCTGACCCGGCAGGTGCTGGTCGAGGCGGTCGCGGCCAAGCGGGTGGAGGAGTCCGCGCCGCTGACCGCGCCCACGGCCTGGCAATCATACCGAGGCGACTTCGAAAAGGACGACGGCGAGCTGGCCATGTGGGTTCCCTGCTGCCCTGCTGTGTCCCGGGCGCCTGGTTGCGGGCCCAGTGCTGGCCACGCCGCTGGACAGCCCTCGACAAGTAACACGTACCTCCTCCCTCTTTGGTGCTCTTCACCTGGCTGTCACTGCGCGCGGGGTGTGCGGTGAACGGCATCGCGGTGCACCTGATGCCCGCCCCTGAGCCTGCACGCACCGCTGGGCGTGCAGGCTCCTGAACAGCATTCAGGCGTTTGATGTGCCGGAGCGGAGGGAGAGCGCATCGCCGCCGGCGCCCGCGCCGGCCCCGGCCACGCTGCTGCCCGTGTACGTGATGCTGCCGCTGGACACGGTGTGGCCTGTGGAGCGCGACGGCAAGAGCGTGCGCGCCCAGGTTTTTGCGCATGTGTGCGGTCCCGCGCCGCGAGTTAGGCGCCACCGCGTGTGCCGTACCAGCGGGGCGCTGCGTGTTTACGCGCCGCGCTGCGTGTGTCTGTTGGTTGCTCCGCCCGCGGGAGAGCGCAGCCCGACTACAGCTGGCCGGCACTGTGTTTGCGTGCTGCTGGCGCAGCCACCCACTAGCACAGCCGGCCCTTTGCAGGGCAGCACGCCGCGGCCTGGGTTCCGACGCTGCGCCCGCCCGGGCGCGCACAGGTCAGTGTCATAAAGCGGGAGAAGGCGCTGGAGGTGGGGCTGCGCACGCTCAAGCGCGCGGGCGTGGAGGGTGTCATGGTGGACGTCTGGTGGGGCATTGTCGAGGGCGCCGCGCCCGGCCAGTACGACTTCTCAGCGTACAAGCGCCTCTTCCACAAGGCGCGGCGCGGCCCAGGCTGCGGGCTGGCGCGCGCGCGGCCTGCTTGGGGCCGCGAGGCGCTGCCTGTGCCGGGCGCGCCGGTGCGGGGCGCGGGGCGCCACGCAACACGCTGCGGCGCAGCGCGCAGGAGGCTGCCGCCGCTGCGTTAAGAGCGCCAGTCAAGGCGCTGGCGGCTGCCGGCGCCTGTGCGCCCGCCTGCCGTGCAGGCGGTCGGCGCGTCGCCGTGCTCGTCCGGGGAAGGCCTGCGACGCACAGCAAGGCAGGAGGGCGCGCGAAGTTGTGTTGCCGGCCCGAGCGCGCGCGGCTGCGCGCAGGTGGCCGAGAACGGGCTCAAGGTGCAGGCGGTGACGTCGTTCCACGCGGCCGGCGGCAACGTGGGCGACACGTGCAAGATCCCGCTGCCGCGCTGGGTGCTCGCGGTCGGCGAGCGCAACCCGGACGTGTTCTTCACCGACAAGGCCGGCGTGCGCAACCGCGAGTGCCTGAGCCTGGGCTGCGACGGCGTGCCGCTGTTCCACGGCCGCAGCCCGGTCGCCATGTACCGCGACTTTGTCGAGGCGTTCGCGGACGAGTTCGACTACATGTTTGGTGCGGCCCGCGCCGGCGCCCCATGTCCCGCTCGCAGAGCCGGTGGCCGCCCGTATGAAGACAGCTTCTGCTGCAGCCTTTGCTGTGACTGGAGTTGATTTGACTTGGATCGGACTGGGTATCAGCGTCAGCGGTACCAGCGTGGAGTGTGCATGCTACCCGTGACGCACGCGTCATCGAACGGGCTGGGCTTACATGTGCCGACGCGCTCGCGCAGGCGAGGTCATCAACGAGGTCACCGTGGGCCTGGGCCCGGCGGGCGAGCTGCGCTACCCCAGCTACCCCGAGGGCGACGGCCGTTGGCGCTTTCCAGGCGTGGGCGAGTTCCAGTGCTTCGACCGCTACATGCTGGCGGACTTGCGCGAGAAGGCTGAGGCCGTGGGCCACCCCGAATGGTGCGGCACCTCGCATGCCTGCCGGCTCGTTGGCGTGGGTTGGTTGGCATGGGTGGGCTGTCGATGCTATGGGATGCAATCACCATGCTCCAGCGCCAGTGCTGACGAAACACACCGTGGAAAAGACGCTGCGCAGCGTCGCCCGAGACGTGCGGCCAAAAGCTCTGTGCATGCCGGCGCTGCTGGGGCTGACGCGCGGCGCGGGGGGCAGGGGCCTGGGCGGGCCGCACGACTGCGGGCACTACAACGCGGCCGCCTGGGAGACGGGCTTTTTCGTGAGCCAGGGCGGCAGCTGGGACAGCGAGTACGGGCGCTTCTTCCTGGGCTGGTACAGCGGCGCGCTGCTCGCGCACGGCGACCGCGTGCTCGCCGCGGCGGCCGAAGCGCTCGGCCGGCGAGGGCGGCCGCGCCGCGCGCGCGCCGTTACGGAGGTGCCCCCTGCGTCCGGGGAGCAGACACCACCGTGTGGACTTTAGAGCGGGTTGTTGTGCGCCATCCCAGCGCGTGCAGGGGTGCAGGTTGGCTGTGTGCAGCGTGTCTGTCTTGACCGCCCTCACACTGCAAAACAACAGAGAGGCTGGCTTGTAGGGCTTGTGCACTCGCGCGTGCTACTGCAAACACACCAGCAACCTGAGTGCGTCTTGGTAAGAGGCCCGCCGTCAACCCTGCGCTGCTTGCGCCGCGCAGCAAGCGGATGGGCACCTGGTGTACGAGTTTGAGGCTGCGTGTCACCTGGGCGCCAAGCTGGCGGGCGTGCACTGGTGGTTCAAGAGCCGCGCGCACGCGGCCGAGCTGACGGCCGGCTACTACAATACGCGCGAGCGCGACGGCTATGCGGACGTCATGGCGGTCCTGCGCCGGCACCGCGCGCGGCTCAGCTTCACGTGCGTGGAGATGCGCGACTGCGAGCACCCGCCAGAAGGCCGCTGCAGCCCGCAAGGTGAGCCCGCCGGCGTGTGGGGAACTTTTGAGCGCCAGCAGGCGGCGAGCCAAAGCTGACGCGCGGCGCGGGGCGCAGGGCTGCTGCAGCAGGTGATCGAGGCGGCCATGGCGGCGGGCGTGCCGCTGAGCGGCGAGAACGCGCTGCAGCGGTACGACCAGTACGCGTTTGACCGCATCGCGGAGAGCGCGTTTGGCCTGAACGCGCGCGCGGGCCGCCTGGAGCAGCTGACCTTCCTGCGCATGGGCGACCTCATGTTCGACAACTTTGGCTCGTTCTCGCAGTTCCTGGAGCGCCTGCGCTCGCCGCCCGCTGCCCAGGGCTGGACCGGCTACTGAGCGGGCGCGCGGCTCGCCCGCGGGATTTCTCGCCTGCCCACGCCAGCACTTGGCGAGGTCTGTGTGGCCCTGGTCCAAGGCCTTCACTTTTTATGACAGCTGGTGGGAACTGTTAGGCTCGAACAGCGTGTCAGGCCAGCATGGGGTTTGTGCCATGACATTAACGAATATGACCTGGAACCTAAAGTGGGCGGCGAGGGGCCAGCGCCGATGGGGCCGAACCTGCCAGCCGTCGAGGCAGCATGTTTTTTTGCAGTGTGGAGGTTGACACTGTCCATGCTTCTGGCCTGCCGGGCACGTGCGAGCATTGTCTGCGCTTGGACTGCAGGCCGTCACGGGTGGCAGCCGATGGGGTCTGATGCTGCCGGGACCCCAGCATGCGCGCCGTTGTGCCGCTGCGCGAGGGCAATTAGTTCATTTCGTTATTAGGAGGTTGTCTTGCGCGCTGCCCCGCACAATGCCGTATCCTTCAGCCCGGCTGCGCAGCGCTGCGCCCATGCGCACGCCGCGCGCTGGAGCAGAGTTTTGGTAAGCCGCATTCTGTGTACCGTCGTACCGGGGCGCTGAAGCGCACTTCGCAGCCACTCCAAAGGAGGCAGCTCGTGGGTGGACCTCGCTGGCCACGGCTGGACGGAGCCCATGTGCAGAACTGCGCGGTGCTCCAAGAGCTGGGCTGGGCTGCAAGTTGCAGCCTGCAACGCATGCTTGGGTATTGAAAGCTGATGGGGAGGCTGCGCTGAGTGTGTAGACGCACATGCTGCCCCCGTGTGTGGACTGTTCAGCGTGCGCACAATTGGCTGCCCTGCCAAGTGCGGCAGCCGCTTGTTTGCGGGACTGTCTAGGCTGTGCCTCTGAGCCAGACGGGCCTGCTGGTATGTCTTTGTGAAGCAGCACAGCGGTTGTTGCTTCACGTAGTGCGGCATGTTTGCATACTGGAGGCTGATTTCATATTTGTATATCAGGAGCTGCTGCGCGCCATGGTTGCTAGGATGTTGGGAGTCTGTGCTTTATGCAACAGCTGGATGAAAGGGCTGGATGAGAGGTGCTAGCCCAAAAAAGGCTGCCAGGAAAGCCGAGCCACAGCTGGCCGCTTTGATGGGTTGTTTAGCAGTATAGTTGATAAAACTTGCACCCCAAGGATGCCAGGTTCACAATCAAAACAGGCGCCTTGCCGGCTACTTCCCTTTGCCAATGCACGAGCTGTAAATTCGACCAAACTGCAACACGCAGCTCCCTTCCACAATCAACTCACAGTTAGTGCTCTTCAGCAGACAGCGCAAAGGTCAGCAGTGAGAGTTCCCTTTGTGGCCACTCGATGCAGCACGGCCGCACGTGTCTGCGCTGCCTGGCCGGCAGGCTGCAGAGCGCCAGCCCCACGGCGTTCTGTGAGCAGGGCTGGTCGGTGCAGGCCGCGCGCGCGCACACCGTTGAAGCGGTGGTAAAAAACCAGAGGGTGCGCGTCCTGGCGTGAGGCGTTGCTGCACACTCCGCGACCCACCTTGTAGTCCAAAACGCTTGAGCACGCGGCGAGCGTGCGCAGGAAGAGGAGGCAGTCAGGAAGCTCAACAAGATGTCTCTGCTGGACAACCTGGCCAAGGATGCTAACGACCACTTTCGGCGCATACCCCCGGCCAAACAGCGCGTGCTGGATGCCAAGGAGACCGCCAAGCGCCTGGAGAAGAAGCGGTTCAACGCCTACCTGAAGCTCATCGAGGACCGCAAGCAACAGTGCGCGCGCCTCCCGCCGCCCCTGTTCCCCGCTCTGTCTTGGTTACTCATATGTCGTTCCCGTCTGTAGCAACCAGCTTGCTGTGGCCAAGCAGTTTCTGTGGGCGAAGGCTGAGGCTGGTGTGCTGGCTGCAGGGGTTACTGATGGTGCAAGGCCTTTGCCTGCACGTCAGCGACCCGACGCCATGCTGCCTGCACTTGTCACCCTGTATGAGTACTGCTGGCGATGTGCCTTGCGTTGCGCGCCCTCATTTCTGTGAGCCCAGCAGAGTGCGCAGTTGTTTGCTCCAGTGCACTGTCGTGTCTTGTCTTTCGTGTCCTGTCTTTCGCAAGGGTGTGTGGTGGCTCAAGCGGGCTGTATGTGTGAGTGACCTCGGGTGCGCTGGTGTGCAATGAGCTCAGACATAGCTATGATCAGCTGCGGGGGCAGTGCGGGGACCTGTGACCTGCGACGCAGTAAAGAGGGTGTTTTACAGACGCTGTTGGGCTGGTCCGTGTTTGCCAGGATGTCTGCCACGCAGACCACCCTGCACGAGGCTGCTGCACACAGCGATGGTCACTGTACATAGCGCTCGTCGCCACACAAAGCGCTCGAGAGACCCCAGGGAGCGCGCGGCGGCCGGTCCCGCTGCCCGAGCCCCCACGCCGCATCATACAAGGTTCCCCAAGCGCACGTTGTTCGCGCGGTAGCCCATCTCGGACAGGATGGCCGCGCGCAGCAGGGGCACCAGCTTCCCCCGCTGGTCCAGGATGAAGGCGAGGCGGTGCGAGTCGCACGTGTACACCTTCAGCTGCACATGCTCCTCCGGCAGCAGCTTGGCCTGGCGCACGCCGTTCCAGTCTTGGGGCATGCGGGCAGGCTGCAATGCCAGGCCTGCCACCCCTGACAGGAGCGCCTAGGTATTTCCAGCGATGTGCGCGAGCGGACACATGATCATGGGCGCTCATGCTCTCGTCGCTCTCACACTGCCGTGCAGGGAAGCGCCTTGCACAAGAACGGCCGACCAGGGTCCCTGCGCGAGCAGCGCATGCACCCTGCGCCACGGGCCTACGGCAGGCAGCGGCGCGCCTGGTCGATGTCATGCAGGAACGACCCGACGTAGGCCGTGATGGCGGCCGAGGAGGCGCGCACGTTGTGCAGCAGGCGCTCCCGCAGCGCCGCCAGCCAGGTCAGGTCGCGGCCCGGGCGCAGCGAGGCGGCCGACATGTCCACCTGGGTGTAGAATTAGGTTAGGCCCTAATCCTAACCATGACCAACTGGGCGCCGGCTCTTGGCCGCTCGGCGCAGTGGCGCGCTCGCCGACTGCGAGCGCAGGGCGATGCGAGTGGGGCATGCGAATGATTCGCTGTACAGGCAGCACTTTGAGGCGCACAGGTGCACCCGCGCTTTGCAGCGTCAAGCCTGCATGCATGCGCTGGAGCAAAAGAGCGCAGAGCGCGCCTGGGGGCAGAACACGTGGACGGATGTCGCGAGCTCTGCACACAGCAGCGCCATCGTCGCGCCCTGCCGCCCTCACTCGCCTGTCATGCCTGATTGGATGCATGCCGCAGTGCTGCGTGAAGCGTTTGCGCCGTTTCTTACATGCGCTGTGCGGAGGCCGCAGAAGCGGCGCGCCGTCGCGCCAAGCGCGCCGCATGTGTGCACGCCGCTGACGCAGCCCCCGCGCCTGCTGCGAAAGCAGGGCGCCTCAGAGCGCAACACCGCAGCGGGCGGCGCGGCCATGCTGCAACCCTGCCCTACGCTGTGCACAGCAGGGGGCGCACCATGCTGTCCCCGACCATCATGACCTTGCTGTAGCGGCGCGTCGCCAGGGCCAGCCGCTCGTGCCACGCCGTGAAGCCCTGGTCGCCGCCTGCGCACGCGCGCGGCGAGCACGCCAGCTTGCAGACATGCCGTGCACGCGCCCCACGCGGGCAGGCAAACGCTTCACGCAAGCTGTAGGGCGCGGTTCGGCCCCGCCTCCGGCCTGCAGTGCGGCGCATGGGTCGTGGCACCGCCAGGCGTGTGGGAACCCTCGCATGGGGATGCGTCCTGTGACTGATGCATGCCTGTGGGCATGCGTCGCCCAGGCGCGCGGCTGTCGCACGGCAAGTCGTGCAGGCCGCCGCGCGGGCGGCGCGCGCCGCACCCGAGTACCAGCCGCGGCCCGTGTCGACGACGAACAGAACGTCGAAGCAGGCGTGCGCGGGGTCGTCGGCCGCCTTCGCCACGCGCCGCAGCGCGCTGCCCCAGTTGGGCACGCCCGGCGCGCTGCTAAACGAGACCACCAGCACACGCTCGCCTGCGCCGCGGCGCGCGCCTCTGTATAGAGTAGGGTATCCCCCAGCCCGTGGCGCCTGGCATGCACACGCTAGAATCGGTGTGGAGGACAAGGACGGGCGCGCGCGCGTGCCAACGCTGCCCCGCCTGGCCGTTTCTTGAAGCGCTGCCAAGCGTGGTCACAGGCGCGGGTTTGCACCGTCGCTGCACGCGCCTGAGCCAGAGCAGGTGCAAGCGTTGATGCAATCGCTGACACCGCATAAGACCAAGGCGGATGGACGCACCGGGCGCGCCGGCGGCGTCCACAATGCCGCCGGGCCGCGCGGGCTGCGCGCCGCGCGCCAGCTTGAAGTAGCCGGGGCCTGTGCCGATGATCTCGCCCACCTGCAGCCGCTTGCCCGCGGCCGCGCGCAGCTCCTCCGAGAAGCCGGCCACCTACGGAGCGGGGCGCCGTGGTCATGTGACAGCAGCGGGCCCGGCGCGCCTCGGGACACTTGCAAGACGGCATCACCACCGGGACGCCTCCAGCTCTCTAGCAAAATGCGTGGTCACGCCTGTCAAGGCGCACAGGTGTGAAGGCCTGCAGCAGCGCACGAGCGCCAGTGCGGCGCCCCGAATGCAACTCCAGTCGGCGCCCCAGCGCCCGCGCTGAGCCGCGCGCAGCCAGCGCGCGCACCTGCTCGGTGTCGACGCCGAGGCGGCGCGGCGCATCGTCGGCGCTGCCGACCGTCGCCGTCAGCTCCGCTGCGAGCGGCAGCAGCGCGAGCGACGGCAGCGGGTTGGCCTCCGCCCACAGCCCTGCGGTAGCGCCACCCTGTCTGTGCGCCCCAGCCTGCACAGCGCATGGAGCTTGCGCACACCTGCAAGCGGAGCATGCAGCCTGATGTGGTTCCAGCCCGGCGTGAGCCCCCTGCCTCTGGCTCCGTCCGTCGACACCATGCCAGGCACGCGAGCCAGATCCTTGGTGCTACAGTTATTTCGCCCGCAGCATGCATGCGCCGCGTGGCTGCGCGCAGCGAGCAGCGAGCGGGGCGCGCGCGCGCACCCTGCAGGGAGGGCAGGCGGACGAGGTCCTGCGCCAGCGCGCGCAGCCGGTTGCCGTACACGGTGAGCTGCTTCAGGCTGGCCAGCCGCCCGAGGCCGGCCGGCAGCTCGCTCAGCGCATTGTCCGCCACGTTGAGGTCCTCCAGCGCCTGCCGCGCGCCCGCGCCGCTGCTGACCCCGCGATGCCTGCAACGCGGGCCTGTCTCGCAGAGCCACGGGCGCCCAACAAGCGAAGCGGCTGCTGAAGCTGCTGGGACTGATGACCTTCTGAACAACCCTGCGATGCAGGACATGCGGCTGCGCAAAGCTGCCTGGCCGCACTGCAGGCTAGGCCGAAGACCACGCCGCCATGCAACCAATGCAGCAACGAGCCTGTCGCTCGCAACACATGTTTATTGGCACATCGTGCCGGCCAGTTCGAATCAGGGCTGGCAGGCGGCTGCTCTGCAGCGGGGGGCACAGCCTGTCCCGGGGGACGCGCCTTCAGGCAGCTGAAGTCCTCGGGCAGCTCTGTCAGCGCGTTGCCCTGGAGCGCCAGCTGCGTGAGCGCGGTCAGGGCGCCCATGCCCTCCGGCAACGCCGCGACCGCGTTGCCATGCAGCTCCAGCTTTCGCAGGCTGCCTGCGCACGCGGACATTGACTCCATGGCGCGGGCAGCCTGCCAGGGCCGCAGACCCCAGTGTCCAGGACACTTGGCTGCCCCAGCAGCTGCGCCGGATCTGCACCTCACGATGGCATGGGCTGCTGGCGGCGCCACAGGCCGGCTGCACGCCCGCGCTTTCGCAGGCAGGCCGAGCGGCACCCATCTGCAGGCGCGGGCGCGCGCACCCAGGCGGGTCAGGGCGGCCGGCAGCGCAGTCAGCGCGTTGCCGGCCAGCGCGAGCGTCTGCAGCGCCGATAGCGCCCCGAGCGACGCCGGCAGCTCTGTCAGCACGTTGCCGGGCGCGGAGAGCGAGGTGAGCGCGGACAGGCCGCCGAGGGTGGGCGGCAGCCGCGGGAGCAGGTTGCCGCCCAGCCACAAGCCCTGCATTGCGGCGAAGCACCAGTCGCCCGCCCGCCACCAGACCAGGTGCGTGCCGGGCAGGACCGTGCGTCACGCAGGACGGCAGAGGCGCTTCCATAAATTGCCAGCCTGCAGCGGCTGTGGCAGGCCAGGGAGATATCCATAAATCTCTGTACATGGGCATGTGCCATACTGCAGCGAGCGCTAGGCCGTGCCGCGAGCGGGGCAGGCCGTGAGCGGGCTGGTTGCGACAGGCGAGCTCGTGGGCCAGCACGGGCGCGCCTGCAGCTGGGGCAGCGTGCAGAGCGCGTCAGGCAGCGCGCGCAGCTGGTTGCCTGACAGCTGCAGCAGGCGCAGCGAGGTGAGCTTGGCCACGGCGTCGGGTACCTCGGTCAGGTTGTTGCCGGCCAGCGACAGCTCCTGCCGCCAACACACAGGCTGAGGACACAAACGTGACGGGACTTGGGGTCGGCATTTGCCAGCCACACTCCCCCACCACGCGGCAAACTAGGCGGCAGGGCCCGTCAGTTGCTTGCCCGACAGCCAGAGCTTCCCTAACGCTCACGCACACCAGAGGGTACGCGCTTCCTTCCGCATACCGCTTTGGCCTTGGCCACAGGCACAGGACTGCCCACCCAGGCCCCAAGGCCCAGCCGTCCCTGCAGGCAGCGCCGTGCCTGACCTAGCGCCAATGCAGTGCAAATGCCGCAGCCTGGCTGCCGGGCTGCTGGCTTGTGGCGCAGCCGGGGGCCCACCTCCAAGCCAGTGAGCTCAAAGACGGACTCTGGGATGGCGTCCAGCCCCTTCTCGCTCAGGTCCAGCTGGCTGGAGCCCTCCGCCAACATGATTTTCACGCGGATGGACACGTCAACCTCGGCAGCGCTGCATGCTGCGGCCCTCCTTCGGCTCCTCCGCAGCTCCCACCTCACAGCGCCGCCCGCCAACGAGCGCTTGCTGCGCGGCGTGCGACACCCCTGTGCGCACGACTTACCCAGTGCCGTGCTGCATAACATCTTCGCAACCAACAGGGGCGTGCTCCCAGCCTACGATGTTTTGCGAACGAGGGACAATGCCATAGAAATGCAGTACTCACAACGTGCCCCAGAACGCAGGCTGCCCTTGCAATCACAGGAGCCCTCCACCTCAGCACAAAGTAGCACTGGAGGGCCCGGTGACGTGCGCTCAGTTCCGGCTGCACAATTAACCATACACAAGCTAGGGTTGTAACCGCAGCGGCGGAGAAGTTGCAATTCGAGGCGCCGAGGCCATTGTGCCTCCGAGCTTGCGCCGACCTGTGTCGATGCTTCGTAGGCCAACATAGAGTGCAGCACGTGGAGCAACAGTGCGCACACGTGCCAACTGGCATTCTGGCATCATGCAAACTGCAGCGGAGTGACGCAGTCGCGGAGGGGGACCCCTGCGCTTGACGGCGCGGTGCGTGCATACAACTTTGTGTTGGCTAGGGCGGCAGGAGTGCAAGGGCATGCAGTCCGGCTACGCGCCTGCTATGTCTTCGCCGCTCCCAGCTTTGTCTCTGAAGTACATTCTTAAAGGAAACCCGCAGAATACGCGTGTATAGTCATAAGCAAGTGTGCACGTCAACGCTTTGCTAGACACAAGGTGCTGTGCGTGTGGTGCCTGCTTGAGGTGTAGCTGAGAACTGGCAAGCCGTGCGGGCCCCTGGACGCTCGCTCATAGAGTTGCGGCCCCTGCCTTGGGGCCCGTGCTGGTTGGTGTGTGGTTGCCACTTTGCAAGCACCAGCCACTGCCCCAAATAATCACAACTTCCTCTGCCCACGCGCCCGCCGTCTTGCGCAGGCGCTACCGAGGCGTTGCACATACGGCGAGCAAGCAGGAGCCCTGCATGGCGACGCAAGTGGGTGAAGGCGCCGCAGTGCCCCAGGTGCCCCATCGCCGCCACCTGCGATGCGCTTTGCTCGATCCCCCGTCTGCCTGCAGCGAGGTTCATGTTTTGGTGCTTGTTCGCAGCACACTTCCAGGCAGAGGGGCTGCTCACCGCCGCCTGTTGCTCAATGAGAACGCGCGGCGCAGGGCGCGGGCGTGACGTTCGAGGTACGGATGCCGCAAGAGGAGGTCGCCATCAGCCAGCTAGCGGTGCTCGAGAACTTTGCGGAGCATGGGCTGTACGTCAAGTTCGACGACTCCGAGGCCGCCGCGCTGGAGACGCAGGCGCTGGAGCACGCGCTGCGCGAGAGCGCCGCCGAGGCCGCCGCCGCGCCCAGCGCCGCCGCCGGGTGCGGTCGCCTGCCCGCCTGCGCCGCGCCCTCTGCACCGTCCCACCCTCGGCCAGCGGTCGCTGCTCGCTGGCAGTGCGCCTGCTTGTTAGTGCTCGCGCCACTCGTTGGCGCGTTTTTGCACAGCATGCAGTGAGCGAGCGGAAATGACTGCTATGCAGGTCAGGCAAGGCGGCGCTGCGCACGCCGATGGCCCCGCTGTCGCCGGCCGACGCGCTGGCCGCCGCGATCGTGGCCGCGGACCAGGACGGCTCGCCCGCGGGGGCGCCCGCCGGGGGCCCGCCGCAGCAGCCTGCCGGCGGCAAGCCCGCCGGCCGGCGGTGGGGCATCAAAGGCCTGTTTGGCGGGCGCGACGATTGCCCGGCCGGCACGCAGGCCGATGCGCAGCGCAGCTACAGCGGCCCCGGGGTCGTGAAGGAGGGCAAGGGCGCGGCTGCTGCGCCGGGGCCGGCGCCGGCGGGGCTGGCAAACGGCCACCACGGCAGCGCGGCGGCCGAGGCGGAGGGGGAGGAGGCGCGCGTGGCGCGCGCGCTGGCGCTGTCCGAGGGCACCGGACGCGCGGAGGTCTCGCGCAGGGACGGCGTTGCAGCGGCGGACGCGGCGCGCGTGGCTGCCGCCGAGCAGGTACCTCTCCCCAGTCCACATGCAGGCGCAGCCTTTTGCGATCCTGCAGAAGCCACAGAGCTTTTGCGGCTGTCCCTGTAAAGTGAGTGCAAGGTGCTGTTGATCTCGCCAAGGTCTTGGCTGCCACTCCTGCACATGCTCTGTGAGAAGTGCATGAAGCAAAATGAGGCCATCTCTAGGGACGCGCTGCATACTCATCAGCACCTGAGTCAAAGCTTCTGATCTGTTGGGCCGAGCGTCGTGGGCTCACAGCGCGGCCGCTGTGGGAGCAGGCGTCGCTACAGCAGCGCGAGTGGGACGCCGTGCTGCGCCCCGCGCGCGAGCTGCGGCGCGACCTGGAGGCGCAGCTGGCGCGCTGCCAGGCGCGCGCCGCCGAGGCCGCGCGTGCTGCAGAGGCCGCCCAGGTGTGGGCCGATTCATGCTGGTAGGTTTAGGGTGAGGCAGCATGCGGTGCATGCAGCGGGAGCGAAAGCCACATTGCGTGCCTCGGTGTGCCGGGTCCCGCGCGAAGGCCGCTTCTTGGCAGGCAACCCACGGCCGGCCGCGGTGCACTATTTGGACGGCGTCGCCTTCATGCAGCCTTGTGCGGTGGGCTGCGCACATGTGCGCCTTTGCATGGGCGCCAAGCACCGGAGTTCATCCCCAACACGTACAGCACAGCAGGCGGCTTGTGGCAGCCTCATGCGCTGTGCCAGCCTGACGCCAGGTGCCCCTGGGGTGCAGGCGCAGAGCCCGGGCCGGCGTGACGCGGCGGCGTCCGAGGCCGCGTCGGCGGCCGAGGCCGCCGCCATCCGCGCGGAGGCGGTGGAGGAGGGCGCGCTGGAGATGGGCGCGCTGGAGGCGTACATCCTGGCGCAGCGCCCGCCGGCCGCGCAGGCCCGCGCGCTCGCGGTGCGCCCCCCGCCCCCGCCCCCGCCCCTGCCCCCCCGTCTCCGCCCCCGCCTCCGCCCCCGCGCGCCCGTCCGCCCCGCCGCGCCGCGGCCTGCCCTTGCTCTCCTGCCTGTTGCGCCCGGCGGCCGGCTGGGCGCTCGCCGCGGGCCGCGCTGTCCGTGCGGGGCACGCGCAGCGGGCCGCCCGCCCGTGCTGTTACAAACTGTGTGTGGATGCGGGCGGCTGAGCGTGCGGCAGCGCACAGGAGGAGATCCTGCGCCAGCTGCTGGCATGCCTGGTCCACGTTGGGCTCGCGTTCCCGGAGCTGCCGCAGCCGCGCCGCGCCGCGCCCGCGTCGGCCGACCTGGCGCGCCTTGTGGACGCCTTCCGCGCGGGCGAGCCGCTGCCGCCACCGGGGGGCGCCGCGGCCGGCGGGCCCACCGCGGACGGCCCCCCGGGCGCCGGCCCCAGCGCGGCGGCCCCGCCGCAGCGCACGCCGCTGCCGACGCCGCCGCCGTCCCAGGGGCAGGCGGTGCGCGCGGCCGCGGGCGCACAGAGGCGGGCTCTTTGGTGCTGTCTCTGAGGTGTTCCGATGCTGCGCTGCAACATAACACCGTTCCGCCCCATGCGGACTGGTGTGCTGGGCAGGTGCAGGCACCGGGCCGGTGTTGGTGCAGTGCCAACGCACGCAGTCTGGTAAGCTGGGCAGTTTGATGG
>JAABUV010004250.1_pt1 | contig 17329 bp, 14 predicted proteins | sample 5559971 | NCBI WGS metagenome assembly JAABUV01 (sample SAMN10711881, study PRJNA513362) | rock metagenome | isolation source: Antarctica rocks | place: Antarctica: Victoria Land, Knobhead nord | collected 2015-12-19
CGATCTGCCCCGTCCAGGTCCCGTCGGCGGCCAACAACACGATGCGGGCCCGCTGCGCCAGACCCGCTCGGATCGACGGTGACCGCAGCCAGCCCTCGAGTACTTCACGATCGCGGGGCGGAACCTCCACAGCACCAGTCAATGACATGGTTCATCATCCCAGAACCGCTGCCGATATTCAAGCTACATCGTTACCGCGACACTAGCGAGGGCCTCGTTGGTGTTGTCCAACCACGCTCCGAGCGGGTGGTAGCCGAACCCGCCCTTGAAGTTGCCCCTGGCGCCTTCCTTGTCCAGGTGAGTGCGCCGTGACGAGCGTCGTCCAGGTCGATCACGACCTGCGCGATGGTCTTGCCGGCGGCGCGGGAGCCGGGCAGCTCGCTGCCGGTCAGCTCCCCACGGGCCAGCCACGCCCGGTCCCTGGCGTCGGTCCGGGCCTGCCGGATTGCGGCGAGCATCCCGGGAGCGTTCGCGATCCCGGCCAAGACTCGCCAGATCGTCGGGGTCGAGGTACTGCTTCTCGACGCACAACGCCCAGCAGCCGATGACGCTGCTCGACGGCACCGTGCTGTCCCATGCGCTGGGCATCGGGGCGTTCGCGGACAAGACCCTGGTCGCCGCCGGCCAGCGCACCAAGGTCGACCCTGCCGTGCCACCCCAGGTGGCCGGGTTGCTCGGCTGCGGGGTGATGGCCGGCCTCGGCGCGGCGATCAACACCGGCTGCGGGGTGATGGCCGGCCTCGGCGCGGCGATCAACACCGGCGGCGTCCGGCGCGGGGACTCCGTCGCCGTCATCGGGTGCGGCGGCGTCGGGGACGCCGCGATCGCCGGCGCGGTCCTCGCCGGTGCGACCACGGTCAACGCGGTGGACGTGGAGGACCGGAAGCTGGACTGGGCCCGGGACTTCGGTGCGACCCACACCGTGAACTCGGGACGCGAGGACCCGGTGGAGGCGATCCATGCCCTCACCGGCGGAAACGGCGCCCAGGTGGTCATCGACGCCGTCGGCCGGCCGGAGACGTACACGCAGGCGTTCTACGCGCGGGACCTCGCCGGCACCGTCGTGCTGGTGGGCGTCCCGGCGCCGGAGTGGAAACTGGAGTTGCCGCTCATCGACCTGTTCGGACGCGGCGGCGCGCTGAAGTCGTCCTGGTACGGCGACTGCCTGCCCAGCCGGGACTTCCCCGCACTGATCGACCTACACCTCGCGGGCCGGCTGCCGCTCGAGCGCTTCGTCAGCGAGACGATCGGACGGGGCGAAGTGGAAGCGGCGTTCGGCAAGATGCACGCGGGGGAGGTGCTGCGGTCGGTGGTGCTGCTGTAGCGCCCGAGGGCGCTGCGCCTCCCCTACCCTTTCCAGCGGTCGAACGGCAGCGCCAGCGCGGTCAGCCGGTCCCCGGGGGTGCCCCCGCGATGGGGATCGCGCGGGCCCGGGCGCTCCTGCCAGCCGTTGCGAGACAGCTCCCGGGACCAGCCGGCGAGCGTCAGCGGGTCCTCCAGGGGCAGCCCCCGCGGGTCGACCGGACCGGCGTGGTCCAGCGGCCGGGTCAGCAGCACCAGCTGCTGGGCCGCCCGGTCCATGGCGATCTCGACCAACCGGGACTGCTGGGGCCAGTCGATGTGCGAGGCCGTCGTCACTTGCCAGAACCGGGTCCGCCCGGCCACGACCGGGATGACGCGCTGCCGGTGGGTGTGGCCGGTGAACCAGGCCACCACACCGCGGCTGCGGGCCAACACCGCGGTGACGTCCTCGGTGAGGACCCGCGACCCGGCAGCGGCCACCGGTCCGGCGACGTAACCGTTGACCAGCGCCTCGAGGGGATGGTGGCTGAACAGAAGCGCCGGACCGCCCGCGGCCAGCTCCGATTCCAACCAGGCCAGCTGCTCGGCCGACAGCGACCCCTGCCAGCCCCCGTGCGGGTTCACCGTGTCCAGCACCAGGCAGCGGAACGGGCCGGCGTCGAACGCGAAGTAGGGGGGGCCGCCGGGACTCATGCCGTGCCCGCCGGCGGCCGCGGCCACGTGCGCCGCGACCCAGTCCGCGGGGTCGAGGAAGGTCCGGCCCGGGTCCGGGGTGACCGCCCACCACGGGCCCCCGGCCAGGCCGGCCACCAGGTCGGGGGGGCACAGGTCGTGGCCGGCGAGGAGGGCTGCCAGGTCCGCGCCGTGGGGCCAGCCGGCCGGCTTGCGGCCCCCGGCGGCGAGGCGGCGCAGCAGCGGGGAGGCCCCGATCGTGCCCGCCAACAGGCCGTCGTGATTGCCGTGCACCGCGTACCAGGGCAGCCCCAGGCCGCCGGCGGCGAAGGGTCGTCGGCAGGCGTCCAGCAGTCCCGGGACCAACGGGAAGCCGAACCGGGACCGGGGCAGGTCGGGCGGCTTGCCGGGCGCCCCGTCGGGGTGCCAGTACCGCGGCTCGTACGCCCCGTTGGCCCCCCCGACCCCTTCCCAGCGGGCCCGGTCGCCCGAGTCCGGGTCCACGGCTCCCCCGTCCAGGAGGGCGAGGTAGGCGTCCACTTCGTTGCGCTGGGCGTTGTCGGTGGCGTCCCCGGTCACCACCGCGAAGTCGGCATCGCGCCCGCTGCCGACCACCGGGCCCGCCCGCACAGCGGTGGTCATCGCCTCGATCACCTGGCAGGTCAACGACTCCTGCGGCCGGTAGGTGCCGATCCGGCCGAGCAGCGCGGCCAGCGGCGAGTCCAGGTCGAAGAGCCGGTCGAGGAACTCCGCCCGGGCCGGGCTCTGCGCGTCGGTCAGGTGCAGGTCGGACAGGTGCACGAACGACAGCAGCGGGTCCAGCCGGGGTCCGGGCGGACCGCCGCCCAGGTCGGTGCGCACCACCAGCGGGTCGGCCGGTCCCCGCCGCAGCCGCCGGTACCCCCCGGCGCCGGTCGCGGCCGCGCACACCGTCGAGCCGGGCCCAGGCGCGGGCCCTCCCGTCGTCGCGGGGTTCATCGGCGCTTGACGTAGCCGTCGGCCAGGGCGGCTGCTGCCTCCCCGATGCGCAGCCCGACGACGTCGAGCCGGCGCAACAGCTCCCGGTGCATGAGCACCGTCCCGTCGATCGGCTGATGGAGCAGGTCGGCCAGCTGCTCGTCGTAGCGACGCCGGATCGCGTTGCTGGCCTTACCCGCCCGCACCGCGCCGGTCGCGAGCTCCGGGCGCAGCGCGCCCAGGGCCACCACCGCCTCCCCCAAGGCCCCCAGCGCCGCTCCCAGGGGACCCATCAGGGGGACGCACGGCGCCAGGTCGGGCAGCGCGAACAGGTCCACCTCCCGGACGAAATCACGAAGGTTGTCCAGCACGTCGTCCACGGAACGGGACACTCGGAACAGATCGGCCCGGTCGATGGGGGTGGTGAGCGCGGTCGCCAGCGCCCCGACCAGGTCCTCGCGGGCCCGGTCCCCCTGGTGCTCCAGGACCCGCATCCGCTCCCGGGCCACGCCGGGTGCGCACTCGCCGCGAACCAGCCGGGCGCCGAGCTCGGCGGCCTCGGCGGTGGCCGCGAGCTGTCGCTCGAGATAGCCGGCGAACACCGGACCCGAGCGACCGCTGAGGTCCGCGGCCAGCTGCCGCACCGCCCGCCTCACGTCAGCACCAGCCGGCCGGCGGCCACCCCGGCCAGCAGCGCCACCGGCAACGTGACCACGACGGCGCCGACGAGCCGGGTGACCTCCTCCCAGCGCACGTGCCGCCAGCCCCGGCGGGCCTGCGCGCCGATCAGGCCTGCGGCGGTGGACTGGGTCATGCTGACCGGGGTGCCGGCGGCAGCCGCGCCGAAGGCGGACAGCGCCGAGACCAACTGGCTGGCAGCACCCGGCAGCGGGCCGTCCGGGCTGAAGCGGCGGGTCAGCCGTAGCCCGACCCGGCGGGCGCCGACCAGCGCGCCGAGGCAGAACAGCGCCGGGACGGCGACCAGTGCCGCCGCCGAGTGGTAACGCGGCGCGACGCCGGCACCCGCCCCGAGGAGCACCACGGCGAGCATCCGCTGGCCGTCGTTGGCGCCGTACGCCAGCGCCTGCACGGCGAACGCGCCGCGCGCGAGCAGCCGACCGTGCGGCCGGCCCGCGAGGCGGCTCAGCACACGCAACGCCAGCGGGGAGACCAACCCGACCAGCAGCGGGGCGAGGGCCGCGGCCGCGGTCGCCGCCAGCGCGTCGTGCCAGTCCACGCGCAGGACGCCGCCGAGCCCGCTGCCCACCACCCCGCCGACGGTGGCCAGGGTGAGGCTCGTCGGCAGACCGCGCGCGTTCAGGGCCAGCACCACCACCATCGCCACCAGCACGCCGAGCACCACGGCAGCGGCCGATCGGGAGGCCGGGCCGGTGACGAGGCTGCTGGTGAGCGTCGAAGCGACCCGGGTGCCCACCAGCAGCGGGGCGACCAGCAGGCCCGCCCCCAGCAGGGCCACCGCCTCCAGCGGCACCACCCCGCCGGCGGCCCCGACCCCGACCAGCGCGCCGCCGTTGTTCACCCCGTTGACGAAGGCGAAGACCGCGGCAACGGCGAGCACGACCCACGGCAGGCTCACGGCGACGGCCGCCACGCCGCGCGAGACCTCACCAAGAGATCCCCGGCACCGCGCTCAACCGCACCCCGCCTCTTCACCCGTTGTTCGCCAACCGTTCACCTTCCGTTCATGCGCAAGCTACCAGGCGCGCCGGACGTGGGCCTCCACGGCCTCCGCCAGGGCGCGCACGCTGCCGCTGAGCGCCCGCTGCCTGGGCAGGCACAAGGTGATCTCCCTCGGCACCAACCGCTGCGGCGGGGCCAGGTAGGTCAGCGCAGGATCGACCGCCCGACGGGCCGACAGCGTCCCCACGCAGGCGTGCCCCAGCCCCGCGGCCACCAGCCGCTGCAGCGCCAGCGTGTCGTCGGTGCGGGAGAGGATCTTCGGCGCGATGCCGCGCCGGCGCAGGGCCTCCTCCAGGTCCAGTTGGATCTGCCAGTGCCGGTTCCAGGCGACCAGCTCGGCACCGTCGAGCACGTCGAAGGTGGGCGAGTCGAGTCCGGCCAGCGAGCCGTCCCGGCGGGTGAGGATCACCAGCGGGTCATCCAGCAGGGGGACGGTCGTGATCCGGTCGTCCGGCTCGGGGCTGAGCGCGAAGGCCAGGTCCAGGTCCCCGCGGGCCAGCGCCGCGACCAGGTCGCGCGTCTCCCCCGCCTCGTCGAGCACCACCTCCACCCCCGGGCGGTCGGCCCGGAAGTCGCGCAGCGCCGCGGGCATGAGTTCGGCGGCGGTCGTCTGGGAGACCCCGACCCGGATCCGTCCCCGCTCCCCGCGGTCCGCGTCACGCACGTCCGCGGCCACCGCCTCCACCGCGCCGAGGGCCCGCCGGCCCTGGCGGTAGGCCGCCTCCCCGGCGGGGGTGAGGGCCACGGCACCGCGGCCCCCCGGGCGGCGGAACAGCTGGGCCCCCAGCGCCCGCTCCAGTGCGGCGATCTGATGGGACACCGCCGACTGGCTGTAGCCCAGCTGGGCGGCGGCGCGGTGGAAGGAACCGGAATCGGCGATCGTGACCAGGGCGCGGAGCGCCGACACGGTCACTGCCGATTCGATCGACGTGATCGATCGCTGCGCCGCCATCCCCGCATCCTATTGCGGACTTCTGGGGCACGGCCGCGACGTTCCCCCTTATACGATTTGCAGGTTGCATCACGTAGTACGTCGAGCACGCAGTACGTCGAGGAGGAGATCGGGTGGCGAGGCCGGGCAGGGCCGCCTCCGAGCGGCTGACCCTGCACGGCGTGATCGTGCTGACGGCGCTGGTGCAGATCGCGATCGTGCCCCTGCTGCCGACGTTGAGCCGCACGTACCACCTAGGCACCACGGAGGCCGGCCTGCTGCTCGCCGCCCCGAGCCTGGGCATGCTGGTGACCTCGCTGCCCGTCGGCCGGGTCGCCGACCGCTTCGGATACCGACAGGTCACCCTCGCGGCAACGGCGCTGCTGGCCGTCGCGGCTGCCTTGCAGGCCGCCCCGTCATTGTCCCTCCTGCTGGCCGGCCGGGTGCTGTTCGGGGTCGCCTACGGCGCGGTGTGGACCACCGGACCCTCCTGGCTGAGCGCGCTGGCGGCGACCGGACAGGGCGGCGCGGGGCCCGGCGCCATCGTCACCAGCTCGGCCGTCGGATCGACCGTCGGCCCCGTCGTCGCGGGCGTGCTGGCCCAGCACCTGGGCGTCCGCTTCCCGTTCCTGCTCATCACCGCCCTGGCCGTGCTGCTCTGCCTCGCCCTGGGCGCGGTGGTCGCCGGCTCACGCCCCCCCGGCTCTGTCATGCCGCCCCAGGCCCAGGCGGTGCGGTGGCGGGACGTCGGAGCAGTCGCCTGGCGCAGTCCGGGCATCGTGGGGGCTGCCATCGCCATGCTCGTGGTCGGCGGCGTCGGTGGCGTCACGCAGCTGCTGGTTCCCTTGCAGCTGCACCGCTCGGGCAGCACCGACGCCGGCATCGGCGCGTTGTTCTCGCTGACCGGGGTGGTCTACGTGCTGGTGAGCGCCGGGGCGGTCCGGCTCGGGGGCCGGCTCGTCTCGGCGCGGTCCACGGCCTGGGGCTGCAGGCTGGTCGCGCTGGTGCTGCTGCCCGCCGCCGCCGGCCGGGCCACGGCCCTGATGGTGGTCACCGTGCTCGCCTTCACGGTCGCCCGCGCCGCGCTCAACACGATCGCCTACCCGCTCGCCGCGCAGGACCCGCACACCCCGCAGGCCGGGCCCGGGGCGGTCCTCGGACTGCTCAACGCGGCCTGGGCCGCCAGCACCCTGCTCGCGCCCCTGCTGGCGGGCTGGCTGGCCGGCGTCGGCGGCATCCGGCTCGCCTACCTGGTCACCGCGGTGGGAGCGGCGGGCTGGGCGCTGCTGATCGCCGGCCGGCTGCGGATCCGGCGGCCGGCTCCGGCACGGGCGCTGGCCAGCATCGGCTGACACCGGCACCGGCACCGGCACCGGTTGCAACGACGCTCCACCGCGCCAGGTGGGCATTCAGGTCACATTATGACGAGGGGCTGTTGACAAGGCCCCCCGCTGCCTCGACCGTGTGTCGCACCATGCGAACACCGCTTCACGGTGCGCAACGCGACGACGGCTTGCCGGAGGGGGCACCATGGCCGCTGCGACGGCACCCGAGGGGGTCCGCACCGTCACCGTGGTCGGCACGGGGGTGATCGGCGGCGGCTGGGCCGCCTATTTTCTCAGCCGCGGGTACGACGTGCTCGCCTACGACCCTGGCCCCGGGGCCGCCGGCCGGCTGCGGGACCTCGTGGACGTCTCCTGGCCCGCCCTGGCGCGGCTCGGTCTTGCGCGCGGCGCGGACCGGAGCCGGCTGCGCTTCACCGACTCGCTCGCCGAGGCGTTGCGCGACACCCAGTTCGTCCAGGAATCCACGCCGGAGGACCTAGCCGCCAAGATCCGGGTGCTGGCCGAGATCGATGCGCTCACGCCGTCCGGCGTGGTGGTGGCCTCGAGCACCTCCGGGTTCGCGATGAGCGACATGGCCACCGACTGCGCCCATCCGGGCCGCTTCGTGGTGGGCCATCCCTTCAACCCGCCCTACCTGATCCCGCTGGTCGAGGTCTGCGGCGGCGCGGGCACCGACCCGGAGACGGTGGCCTGGGCGGAGCGGTTCTACGATCACATCGGCAAGCACGCGCTCGTCCTCGATCGGGAACTGCCCGGGTTCGTGGGGAACCGGCTGCAGGACGCGCTGTGGCGCGAGGCGCTGCACATGGTCGCCGAGGGGGAGGCGACCGTCGACCAGATCGACCGGTCCATCGCCCACGGGCCCGGCCTGCGCTGGGCCCAGATGGGCCCGTGCCTGACGTTCCACCTGGCCGGCGGCCCCGGCGGCATGGCCCACATGCTCGACCACTTCGGCCCGGCCCTGCTCGAACCGTGGACCCGTCTGGTCGCGCCACCGCTGACCCCGGCGCTGCGGGACGCGATGGTGGCCGGCTGCGACGCCGAAGCCGGCGGGCGCAGCTTCGAGGACCTCGTCGCGGAACGGGACACCTTCCTGGTGGACGTGCTCCTGCTGCGCGACCGGGACGCCTCCACCCGGCTGGGGTCGGGGAGCGGTAGGGGCGCGGACCCCCGGCAGACCCCGTTTCCCGGGCTGCGGACCCTGGTGCCGGCCTCCTGGGTCGACTACAACGGGCACATGACCGACACGGCCTACGCGGCCGCTTTCGCCCGGGCCGGGGAGGCCTTCCTCGAGGCCCTCGGGTACGGCGCCGACTACCTGCTGGCGACCGGCCGCACCACCTACACGGTGGAATCGACGCTGCGCTACCGGCGCGAGGTCCCGAACGGGAGCGAGGTGCGCGTCGAGTGCCTGCTGACCCAGGCCGACGACAAGCGGCTGCGGGTGGCCAGCATCCTGCGCGGCCCGGACGGCACCACGGCAGCGACCGCGGAGTACCTCTACCTGCACGTCGACCGCACCGCGGGGACGGTCGTCCCGTTCGGCGTGGAGCAGCAGCACCTGCACGCGGACGTCCTCGCGGCGCACGGAGCGCCGGCCGGCCCCGGATCGCTGGCCAGCACGGCGGGCGCCTCCCGTTGATCGAACGCCACCGGAACCAGCGCGTCACGGCGAACATCAGCCCCCGGCCGCACTGCGGCCGGCACACCAGGAGGCCCGGCAATGACTGATTTCTTTGGCACCCCTCGCGAGGCCGACCAGCAGCCGGACGACGCCGGGCAGGACGGCGGCGTGAGCCGGCGACAGCTGCTGGTTGGGGCCGGCGGGGCAGTGCTGGCGGGTTCGATCCTGGCCGCCTGCGGCGGCAGCTCGTCCTCAGCGACCGCGCCCCGCGCCACCTCCTCCAGCGCGGCTCCCGCCGGCACTCCCAAGCGCGGCGGCCACTTCCGCCTCGGGGTGACCGGCGGCGGTGCGAAGGACATGATGGACGGGCAGAACATCACCACCAAGCCCGACCAGGCCCGGCTGGTCACCGCCTTCGAGACGCTGGTCAACTACGACGATGGCTACAAGCTGACGTACGACGGCCTGGCCACGTCCGTCACCCAGGACAACCCCACCCAGTGGACGATCCGGCTGCGCCAGGGCGTGGAGTTCCAGAACGGCAAGAAGCTGCAGGCGCCTGACGTCATCTACTCCCTCAAGCGCATCCTCACCAAGAGCCTGGGGCTCCCCGGATACGGGAGCCTGTCCTCCGTCGACCCGAGCCAGATCACCGCGATGGACCCCTACACGGTCCGGCTGCACCTGAAGTCCCCCGACTCCACCATCGCCGACGCGCTGGCGGCGTACACGAACGCGATCGTGCCCGAGGGCTACCAGAAGTGGCCGGCCCCGCAGAACGGCACCGGCCCGTTCAAGCTGGTGAGCTTCACCCCCGGCCAGCAGAGCGTGCACACCCGCAACCCGAACTACTGGCGCACCGGCCAGCCCTACTTCGACGACGTCACCATCACCGACTTCTCCGACCCGACCGCGCAGGTGAACGCGCTGCTGTCGCGCCAGATCGACGCGATGACCGACGTGCCGAACGCGCAGGTGTCGGTGGTCAAGGCCCACTCCGGGCTGGCGGTGCTCATCTCCGAGACCGGGGGCTGGCTGCCGCTGTGCATGGCGGTGGACATGCCGCCGTTCAACGACAACCGCGTCCGGCAGGCCATGCGCCTGATCGTGGACCGGCAGGGCTACGTGGACCAGGTGCTCGCCGGCTACGGCCGGCTCGCCAACGACCTGTTCTCCCCCTTCGACCCGGCTTACGAAAGCGCGTTGCCCCAGCGTCACCAGGACATCGCGCAGGCCAAGTCGCTGCTGAAGGCGGCCGGCCACGACGGCCTCACCGTGGACCTGCACACCACCCCGGGCGCCGCCGGCATGGTGGCGACCGCGACCGTGTTCGCCACCCAGGCCAAGGCGGCCGGGGTCACCGTGAACGTGAAGAACGACCCCAACTACTACGGCGACTCCTACCTCAAGCTGGCCTTCTCGGTCGACTTCTGGGGCACCAGGAACTACCTGTCCCAGGCTGCCCAGGGGATGCTCCCCACCGCGCCGTTCAACGAGACGCACTGGCCGCCGCAGTCGGGGCCCGGCTCGAACTACACCAGCCTCTACCAGCAGGCCCTGGCCGCGCCCGATGCCGGCAGCCGCACCAATCTCATCCACGAGATGCAGACCCTGGAGTACAACTACGGCGGTTACATCATTCCGACTTTCGACGACCTGGTGGACGGATACTCCAAGAAGGTGGCGGGGTTCACGCCGAGCAAGGGGACGCTCAACCTGGACTCCTTCGGTCACGGGTTCCGCACCATCTGGTTCGCCTGAGACCGGGAGCAGCGCGTGACGTGGTGGCGATCGGGAGGCGTGCCGGTATTCGTCGTCCGGCGGCTGCTGCTCGGCGTGCTGGTCCTCTGGGTGGTCTCGGTGCTGGTCTTCGCCGCCACCCAGGCGCTCGGCGACCCGGTCCGGGCGATCCTGGGCCGGTCCGCCACCCCTGCCAGCCTGGCCGCGCTGCGCGACCAGCTGCACCTGAACCGCTCGATCGTCGCCCAGTACGGCAGCTGGCTCGGGGGGCTGCTGCAAGGCAACGCCGGGATCTCGCTGGCCTCCCGGCAGCCGGTCAGCACGCTGCTCGGCGGCCGACTGGTCAACTCGGCGTTCCTGGTGCTCGTCGCCGCGGTGATCTCCATCCCGCTGTCGGTCGGCCTCGGGGCGTTCGCCGCGTTCCGCCGGGACCGCCCCTTCGACGTCAGCAGCTCGCTGGTGCTGCTCGCCCTGGCCGCGCTACCCGAGTTCGTGGTCGCGGTGCTGCTCATCATCCTGCTCGCCACCTCGGTCACCCAGCTGTTGCCGGCCATCACGTCGCTGGCCCCGGGTGCGCGCCCGTGGACGGACCTCACCGGCCTGATCCTGCCCACCGCGACGCTGGTCATCGCCATCACCCCCTACGTCGCGCGGATCATGCGCGCCTCGATGGTGGAGGTGCTCGAGAGCGACTACGTGGAGATGGCCCGGCTCAAGGGGCTACCGGAACGGACCGTGCTGCTGCGGCACGCGCTCCCCAACGCCCTCGGTCCCACCTTCCAGGTCATCGCGATCAGCCTGGCCTACCTGGCCGGCGGCATCGTGGTGGTGGAATACGTCTTTAACTTCCCCGGGATCGGTAGCGCACTGCAGAACGCGGTGGTGAACCATGACATCCCCGTCGTCCAGGCGCTGGCCATGCTCATCGCGGGGGTGTACGTGGTGGTCAACCTGCTCGCCGACATCGCCACCATCGTGGTGACGCCCCGGCTGCGGAGCCGGCTGTGAGCGTGCTCACCGGCCCCGCCGAGGAAATCGGCGTCGACGTCACGGTGCAGGCGCCCAAGGCCGGCGCCGTGCTGCGCCAGTCCTGGCGGCTGTGGCGGACCCGGATCGGCGCCGGCATCGTCGCCGTCGTCGTCCTGGTCGCCCTCGCCGGCCCCGCCTTCTCCCCGCACGCCCCGTCCGCTTTCGTCGGGTCGCCGAACAGCACGCCGGGGGGCCGCGCGGTCCTGGGCACCGACTACCTGGGCCAGGACGTGCTCAGCCGCTTCCTGGCGGGCGGCCGGGAGATTCTCGTGATGGCCGTGATCTCCACCGCGCTGGGGCTGCTCGGCGGCATTGCCATCGGCCTCATCGCCGCCTACTCGCGCAGCACCCTCGACGACGTGCTCATGCGGTCGATGGACGTCATCCTGGCCTTCCCGCAGATCATGCTCGCGCTGGTCGCGGTGGTCACGGTGGGCGCGAACGTCTACGTCATCGTCATCGCCATCGCGCTGACTACCGCGCCGCGGGTGGCCAGGGTCACCAGAGGAGCCGCCCAGCCGGTGATCGAACGCGACTTCATCGCCTCCGCGGAAGCCCTCGGGCTGCCGCGGTGGCGGATCCTGCTCGGCGAGCTGCTGCCGAACATCTTGAGCCCGCTGCTGGTCGAGGCGAGCCTGCGACTGACCTACTCGGTCGGGCTGATCGCCTCGCTGGCTTTCCTGGGGCTGGCACCGGACCCCAATGGCGCCGATTGGGGGACGATGATCCAGCAGAACCAGATCGCGCTCGCCGTGCAGCCCTGGGGGGTGGTCATGCCCATCATCGCGATCGCGCTGCTGACCATGGGGACCGGCCTGCTGGGAGACGGGATCGCGAGAGCCGCCGCCGGAATCGACCGAGGCAGGGAGAGCGCATGAGCAGCCCGCAGCCCGCGGTCCGGGTCGAGTCGCTGCGCATCGAGGTGGCCGGCACGGGCACCGACATCGTGGACGAGCTGTCCTTCGACATCGCTGCCGGGGAGGTGCTCGGCCTCGTCGGCGAATCCGGCTCGGGCAAGACCACCGCCGGCCTGGCCCTGCTCGGCCATGCCCGGCACGGGGTCCGGATCGCGGCCGGCTCGGTGCGGGTGGGCGACGTCGACATCCTTCAGCTGGGCCCCGAGCAGCGCCGGCAGATCCGCGGCAAGGTGGTGTCCTACGTGCCCCAAGACCCGGCGGCGTCGCTGAACCCGGCCCTGCGGATCGGCACCCAGCTGCGGGAAGTGCTCGAGGTGCACCGCTACGGGGCGAACAACGCGGAGCGGGCCGCCCGGATCGCCGAGATGATGCGCGAGGTGCTGCTGCCCGACGACCCGGGCTTCCAGCGCCGCTACCCGCACGAGCTGTCCGGGGGCCAGCAGCAGCGGGTCGGGTTGGCCATGGCGTTCGCCTGCCGCCCGCGGCTCATCGTGCTCGACGAGCCCACCACCGGCCTGGACGTGACCACCCAGGCGCACGTGCTGAGCACCGTGCGCGAGCTGGCCGCCGCGCACGGGGTCGCTGCCCTCTACGTCAGCCACGACCTGGCGGTGGTCGCTTCCCTGGCCGCGCGGGTCGCGGTCATGTACGCCGGCCGGATCGTGGAGATCGGGGCGGCGGAGGACCTCTTCCGCCGCGCCGCGCACCCTTACACCCGCCGGCTGATCCAGGCCATCCCGCACCTGACCGGCTCGCGCACCCTGGTCGGGATCCCCGGCCACGCCCCCTCACCGGGGCAGCGCCCCACCGGCTGCGCGTTCGCGCCACGCTGCAGCCTGCACGTCTCCGACTGCGACACCGCGCTGCCCGTGCTCGCGCAGGTGTCGCCGCGACAGGCAGCGCGGTGCATCCGCTGGCCGGAGATCCACCGCATGCCGGTGGCCCGCGCCACCGCAGCCGGGGACGCCGTGGGAGAGCGGGGCGGCGCGGACGCCGTACTACGCCTGGAGTCGGTCTCGGCCTCCTACGGGCGGTCCCGGGTGGTGCACGACGTCAACCTGTCGCTGGCGCCGCGGGAGTGCCTCGCCCTGGTGGGCGAATCCGGTTCGGGCAAGACCACCATCGCCCGCTCCGTCGCCGGTCTGCACAGCGATCGCACCGGGCGGATCCTGCTGCGGGACGACGCGCTGGCCACCACCGCCCGCGACCGCAGCCGGGCCGCCCGGCGGGACATCCAATACGTCTTCCAGAACCCTTACGGCTCGCTGAACCCGCGCCGCACCATCGGGCAGATCGTCCGCCAGCCGCTGGACCTGTTCGACGACATCTCCTCCACGGACGCCGACCGGCGGGTCGGGGAGATGCTGGAACGAGTGTCGCTGTCGGCGTCGTTCGCCCGCCGCTACCCCGACCAGCTCTCCGGCGGGGAACGCCAGCGGGTCGCGATCGCCCGGGCGCTGGTGTCCGGTCCGGCGGTGCTCATCTGCGACGAGGTGACCTCCGCGCTGGACGTGAGCGTGCAGGCCGCGATCGTGGAACTCCTGGACCAGCTCCAGCAGGAGCTGTCCCTGTCGATGCTTTTCGTCACCCACAACCTGCCGTTGGTGCGCACCATCGCCGACCGGGTCGCCGTGATGAACGGGGGTCGGATCGTCGAGCTGGACAGCGTCGACCAGGTACTGCACTTCCCGCGGGACGAGTACACCCGCCGGCTGTTGCGCAACACCCCGTCCATCGAAACCCCCTCGCTCGACGCGCCAGCCGCCCGCCCGGCGGCCGCCCCACAGCAGGCCACTCCCGTCACCGTCGCGGAGTCGTAAACCTCCCCAAGAAAGGCCCGTCGTGCCGCAGCGCCGCCCCGACATCCTCATCGTGATGGCCGACCAGCTCACCCCGGGGGCGCTGGCCACCTACGGCCAGCCGCTGACCCACGCGCCGAACATCGGTGCGCTCGCCGACGACGGGGTGGTCTTCGACGCGGCCTACACGGCCAGTCCGCTGTGCTCGCCGGCTCGCGCGTCGTTCATGTCCGGGTTGTTGCCGTCCCGGACCGGGACCTACGACAACGCCGCGGAGTTCCGCTCCGACATCCCCACCTTCGCCCATCACCTGCGCCGGGCCGGCTACCGGACCGTGCTGTCGGGGAAGATGCACTTCTGCGGTCCCGACCAGCTGCACGGCTTCGAGGAGCGGCTCACCACCGACATCTACCCGGCCGACTACGGCTGGACCCCCGACTGGGACCACCCGGAGCGGCGGCTGAGCTGGTATCACGACATGTCGTCCGTCGTCGAGGCCGGGCCCTGCTTGCGGACCAATCAGCTCGACTTCGACGACGAGGTCGCCTTCTGCGCGGAGCGGGCGCTCTACGACCACGTCCGCACCGAGGACGACCGGCCGTTCTGCTTCGTAGTGTCCTTCAGCCACCCGCACGACCCGTTCGCCATTCCCCGTCGGTTCTACGACCTGTACCGCGACGAGGACATCCCCATGCCCGGGGTCACGTTGACCACGGACGAGATGCACCCGCACGAGCGCCGGCTGCACGAGTTGTGCGCGATGGGCGCGTTGACCGTCACGGAAGAGCACGTGCGGCGGGCCCGGCGGGCCTACTACGGAGCGGTGTCCTACGTCGACGAGCACGTGGGCCGGCTCACCGCGCTGCTGCGGGACACCGGCCGGCTGGAGAACACCGTGGTCATGGTGACTAGCGACCACGGGGAGATGCTCGGCGAGCGCGGCTTCTGGTACAAGATGAGTTTCTACGAGGGATCCGCACGGGTACCGCTGATCGTCCGCGCCCCCACCCTGTTTAGCGCCGGCCGGGTCGCGTCCCCGGTCTCCACGATGGACCTGCTCCCCACCCTGGTCGACCTGGCCTACGACGGGGACGCCGCGCCGCGCCCAGGCCCGCTCGACGGACGCTCCCTGCTCCCCCAGCTGACCGGCCGGACCGGCCCGGACGACGTGGCCGCCGAGTACCTGGCCGAGGGCGCCATCGCGCCGATCGTCATGCTGCGGCGGGGAACGCTGAAGTTCATCCACTGCCCCGCCGATCCCGACCAGCTGTTCGATCTCGCCACCGACCCTCAGGAGCGGCACAACCTTCTCGACAGCCCGTCCCACCAGCCGGTGCTGACCAGCTTCCGGGCCGAGGTCGCCCTCCGCTGGGACCTCCCGTCGCTGGACCGGTCGGTGCGCGACAGTCAGCAACGCCGGCAGGCGATCGTGGCAGCACTGGCGCACGGCGCCCGCGCGCCGTGGGACTACCAGCCACGGGTGGACGCCTCCACCCGCTACATCCGCAATCACATGGACCTGCTCGACCTGGAAGCGATGGCCCGATTCCCCCGGGTCGGCGTCGTCTCGTCCGAGTGACCGCGGCGGTCCCCGCCGAGGTGCTGGTCGCCCAGCGGAGCTTCGACCCCCTGGGCCCGGACGTGCACGCGGTACGGGTCGCCTCCGGCCGCACCGTCCGCATGATCGACGAGGGGGACCAGGACTGGCCCGCCATGCTGTTCTTCGGCGGCGCCGGCACCAGCGTCCGGGCTTTCGGACTGTTCGAGTTCGCCCGCAGCCTGCGCTGCCAGCTGGGCGTGCGGGTGGTGTCGGTGGAGCGGAACGGGCTCGGCCAGACCCCCTTCGACCCGTCGGTGGGCTTCGCCGAGCACGCTGCGGACGTGTGGTCGGTGCTGGACCGGCTGGGGATCACGACCGCCTCGCTGGTGGCCATCTCCGGGGGCGGACCCTACGCGGCGCACGTCGCCTCCGCGGCACCCGGCCGGGTCCGCTCGCTGCACCTGGCCTGCACCGTTGGTGCGCCTCCCGGCCCGGGGGCGTTCGACGTCGCGGCGGTGGCCGCAGACCCGGTGCGCTGGTGGGCGTTCCCGGCCGGCAGCCCCACCCGACGCATTCCGGGCTTCACGGCGGCGACGGTCGACGAGGCGGTCCGGGCCCGGTTCGCCCTCGGCCGGGACACCCCGCCCGACGGTCTCGAGCAGGCGTCCGCGCTCTACGCCGGCACCGCCCTGCCCGAGCTGTCCCTCCTGCCCGGCCCCGTTTTCCTGTATTGGGGAGAGGCGGACGCGACCGTGCCGCTCGCCCACCTCGACAGCTGGCGAGCAGTGCTCCCCCCCGGTCCCACCGTGCGGCTCTACCCCGGAGAAGGACACGACGTGCACTACCGGCACTGGGACCAGATCCTCGCCGACGTCGCCACCCTGGGTTACCAGATCGTGGTGACCTGGCAGGGGCAGACCCGGCTGGTCGGGCCGGCCCGGGCCGCGGACCTGCTGGCCCGGGGCGGCTCACCGGGCCTGGCGGCCTGGGCCTGATCCCGCCCGCGGTGCTCCCGTGTGATCTGCTCCCGTGTGATGCGCTCCCGTGTGATCTGCTGCCGCGTGATGTGCCGCCGCGGTGAACACGACCGAAACCGCGCCGTCGCTCGTGGAGGTGGCCACCGCCGTACGCCGGCGCGAGCGCTCCCCGGTCGACCTGGTCGAGGAGACGCTGGCGCGGCTGGCGGCCGTCGACCGCAGATCGCCGCCTTCACCCTCGTGGCCGCCACGCGGGAGGAAGCGCGCCGCCTCGCGACCGAGGCGGCGGCAGGCCGCTGGCGCGGACCGCTCCACGGGGTGCCCGTCGCCGTCAAGGACCTGTTCGACCTGACCGGCGAGGTGACCACGGCCGGTTCGCTCGTGCCCCCGACCGGGCGGCCCGCCGTCCGCGACGCAGCCGCGGTGGCGATGCTGCGACGGGCCGGCGCGATCGTCGTCGGCCGGACGCGGACCCACGAGTACGCGTGGGGCCTCACCACGCAGCACGAGAGCCTCGGCCGCACCCGCAACCCCCACGACACGACCCGGGTGCCCGGCGGCTCGAGCGGTGGTTCGGCGAGGATGTCCCAAGTCTCGTGGAACTTGGGTGGCGATTCGGGGTGAACCCTACGCGGCGGCTCCGACAGTTTCGGTGACCTCGGACTCTGCGCAGCAGCGGGGGACCACCCCGAGACGGGCCCGCGCCCCGGGAGAGCAGCCACGGCGGGGCGGCGCCAGCCAGGAACGGGGCGAGATGCCAGGTCGTCGTGGGCTCCCACGCCGCGAGCACCACC
>JAABUV010004251.1_pt1 | contig 17328 bp, 25 predicted proteins | sample 5559971 | NCBI WGS metagenome assembly JAABUV01 (sample SAMN10711881, study PRJNA513362) | rock metagenome | isolation source: Antarctica rocks | place: Antarctica: Victoria Land, Knobhead nord | collected 2015-12-19
CCAATGCGCGCCCTTCTGCTGTCAGCGGCTGTTCCAGGCGAGTCCGGGGTCGAGAGAGGCGCAGCTCGCAGGCTGCGCTCGAGTACACATCGGGGTCGTGCGACGGGGAGGGTGCACCTGTGAACACCGTGGTGCCATCTGCGCTCCATGCCGAGCAGAGCACAGGCTGCTCGTGCGCAGTTGCGGCCTTGGCCACGGCCTGGCCGCTCGCCGATACCTCCCAGCAGCGCACTTGGCTGTCCCACGACGTCGCCACCAGGTGGTTGGCCACGGGACTGAACGACAGGCTGCTGATGCCGTCACTCGGTGGCTGCGGGACCTCCAAGTCCTTGTTGGGGTTGTGCGCCCCGCCGCTGGCCGCAAACGCCGCGCCGAAGCTGGCCATCTATGGCCGCTCCTCTTGCGAAGGCTGCGCGCGTTGGGCCCGCAGCCTGGACATTCCAATTGGAGCGCACGTGAGGTCCAAACCCCGTATAGGCTGACTGACCATCCCATGTGGTTCTGCACCCACCTGCATGCACCGGAGCGCCGCGACTGTACGTAGGCTGCGCAGGAGTGTGAGCCTGGCGTAGAGCAAGCGCTGGTTTGGCACATGCTCTCAGACCACCAATGGAACGACAGTCACCATGCTTAAAAGTGCGTGGTGCTCCCGCCCAGCCCCCTGCGGCCAGTCGCGCGTAGGACGGGCGTATCAGCTGAGGCAGAGCCGGGACAGTTTTGCACACCGCACCGGGCAGGGTGCCTGGACGGGCCGCGCCAGGTGCGCAACTCAGTACGAGCGCCTCCTGATTGAGTGACGGAAGGAACTGCCTATGTATACTAGCCAAGCGCGGCTGGTTGTTGTGACTCCGCATGGGCTTCGCTTGCGCAGGCAGCGGGTCGTCAGCGCAAGCGCACGCAGGAACTCACGCCTGGCGACTCGCATCACCACCATACCTCGCCGCATCGAGTTTTACTTTGCAGACAACTTGCCCCGCCGGGCTTTGTGGGGGGCCATCACGTTCTTCGCTGGCTTCTATGCTGCCAACACAGTCTCCCTGTCTTTCGGCGCACTTGCCATCAACGACGTGGTGGCGGCTGCAGTCACTGTTGCCTTTTGTGAGCTGTGCTCAAGCGCGTATTATGGCGCTGAGCGCAAGACCTTGAAATTGCTTATTGTCAACTGCTTCAAGCTGGGAGTCATTGCTGCACTAGTTGCCGATGCACTCAAGCTGGGAGGCTGAGGTAACTCACACCAGCGTGCAGTACACTTGTAATTGCCGCAGCCGCCTGCAAGCAGGCCAGTGAGGAGCCGGACAGGTTCAAGCGTGTAGAGGCTCTGAGGGTGCTTGCAACTACAGGCTCGTGTATGGCACACATGGGCAGAGAACAGTGGGGCCTCGCTTGTAGTCGCGATGATTGACGCAGGGCCGGCTGGCCATATCGTGGAGCTTTGCAGCAACCACGCAAGCTGAAGTACTGCCGTACGTGGCCATGGGTGCGTTGCTTGCTTACGCAAACGGCTCAACGCGCAGAGTGAAGCTGAAGGCATGTCGTCAGATAGCTATTGCTGGGAGTGGGGCCACTCATGCCTTTTATATTGAGGCGCAGACATTGTTTGACTCGTCCTTTGCACCTGGCCCATATATAAGCACATGGCTTCAGCGCTGATTGTGTACCAGCACGCCGAAGTAAAAGTATGTCAGCATGGGGCTGCCCCCCCGCCGATCTTCATTCGCTGCGCCGCGCTGTGTCCGCCCACTGCAGTCTCATTGAACGAGAAGGGCCAGGCCAGGCCTTGAACGGCGCATGCATGCCTGAATTAGGGGACAGTAGGTGTTCAGTGGACAGACACTGCTACCCAAGGAGCGTTGCGCTAGCCCCGCGGAACTGGCACCGCTAGGCCGCACCCCGCGCCATCCACACGATGCGCTATGTGAACGCGCCTGCCTGCGAGCCCACGCCCGACTTTGTGGGCGAGGAGCTCCATAACTGGAGGAATTTGCCTCTTTGGCAGGGAGCGGCTGCGTGCTGAGATGCGGAACACAGCAGCGCCCTTTGAGCGCTTCAAGAGAGACACAGGCAGGCAGCTCAGAGGCCCGGGTGATGCGCGTACAATTCTGGTGCAGAGGTGCTGGCACGCGCAGCCCCCGCAAAGACTCCAGCGCCGGGTAGACCTGGAGGCTATGCGTACCTTGCGAAGGGCAGACATTTGCTGTGACAGTCCCTGTGGCAGTGTGGCTGGTGCTCTGCATGCCGCCGCAAATTCCACCCACTTGGGACATCTGCTGCGGATCCCATGCGGGGCTTGTCTCATAAGCGGCAAGTACCAATCGCTGAACGCGACATCTTGCTTTGCGTGGAGGCATGCGCCACATGCAGCCTTTGCGTTTACGTGCCTTGCCGTATTACACCGCACAACTCATTGCACCACCAAGCTACGGACGTGCGGCCCCGTGTGCCCTGAGTTCTCTTGCTGAGCTCTCTCCTGGTCGTGTCAAGTAGCCGGGATATGCACGTCGCGACCTCTTGCACCTCTACATTCCCTGTTGCCTGTTGGACACACAGGTCTTTCCTGTCCGTAAGGCTGCTGACGTGATTGATAACAGGATTGTTACAGCGCTGTCATAGCCAACTGCTAGGCTTGGGGTGGTCCGAATGGCTTGCATAGGCAAAAGTTTTGGCACGTGACCTGTGGGTGGCGCTGCGCCAAATTTAAAAGAGCCCTTTCAGAACTCCAAGGGAGCACGGGTAGCACACTTGCCCTGCCCGTGCGATTTTCCCCGCTGCAGCTACATTGATGGGTGGAAACCAATTTAGCATGGACCCGGGCAAACCCGCCCGATGCTGATCCGCGGGCACCAGGCGTGCTATCCACCCACCACTGAACGCAGTACTTGCCTGTGAAACCTCTCACGCATGCTGCATGACGTGCTGTGTCCCTTTCTCCCCACTAGCGGTGGTTCCGCGCTATCTTTTACACCCATGGGGGGACAGTGCAGCCAGCACAGCCGCTGATGGCTTCTAGCTTCTCTTTCGCACTAGGAATGCGCTGGCACGGCTGGGGGCCGCTTCACTTCGACGCACGCATCTGTGGGTAGAAATCCAACTCACCTAGGAATTGAGTTCACCGCACACGGCGCTAACAAAAGCCATGGTCTGTACGGACGACACGGCAGCGATGCCCAGCGATGCAGTCAAGCACAGTCTTGAGCGCAAGCACATCGGACTAGCGCGCAAGCGGCCGCACAAACGAAAGCTCAGAATAGTCATGCAACAGGATTCCTAAGTATACAAAGCTGCCCACAGACAACTCGGGCGGTGATCCGCACAGGCCCTCACTTGTGCACAAGGTGCATGGGCGCTTTCGCGTTAACTGCACATTAGTGAGTGGAAACCAACCTGCCCTCGGGAAGCACGACCTTTGATGCTTTGCTGCTATGCATCGCTCGTGGGATGCACCTGTCATAGTCCTCTTAAGGACAGTTATGCCAACCATTATGTCCTGGGTGGCCTCTTTATGGCCAAGGTGGTGCCACATTACCGGCGGTGCCACAGCTGAAGCAGCCGGAGCAGGCACGCGGCTTCACACCTCATAGCAAGGCACACCGACCTTTGCCATCGGCGTAGGCATTTCAAGAATGATGTACAGTCTTGCAGGCTGTACATGCCATCTGCGCTTGAGGCCGCAGGGTGCCTAGGCGCGGCAGTTGCCCACATGACAAATAACAGGACCATTTCGGACCATGCGTGATTATCCCCACTAGCACGGGTTGCCACCCACGAGGCGTTAATGGTGTGTCGCATTATAGAACGGAGTGCCTGATACAGCATCACGAGTTACAGGTGTGTGACGGGGTCTGTTTGGGTGCGCGTGTGTAATGAACACTGGGGACGCAAAAATGCCCTTGCATCTTGTGCACAAGGGCTTTTACGGACCGCAGCCGTCCGTGGGCGGCTTTGGAATGCCGCGAAGCATCACAGAAGTCCCTATTCCCATGACTAACCATGCAGACGACGCTTTAGCGCCAATGCACCGGGTACACATGGACCTGTATGCCACCCTGACAGGGTCTCAACGCACGGCGTGCCACCTGCGCAGGGCGCTGTATGGCTTGCGCCAAGCGCCCCGCCGAGCCTGTCTCAAACAGGCGCTGAAGAGTTGCGGCTTTGCAGCCGCTGACGCTGACCCAGGGCTCTTTGTAGAGCTGACAAGGGCAGCCCACTCTTTCTACTGGTGTATGTCGACGACATCCTGATTGTCGGCAAGTCTCCTGAGGGATGTGACTTGGGCGGCCAACGCCATCCAGTCCGCCTTTGACGCGCGTGACTTGGGTGAGGCCCATGTGTACCTGGCATGACCATTGCGTGTGACAGGCACGCGCGAACGCTCACGCTCAGCCAGCAGAGAATGAACAAGAGCCTCCTAGCCACGTACGGCTTGGCGGACGCCAAGCCTCTGGTGGTACCGCTCAACACCAGCGTCAAGCTCGCCAAGGACGGGGGCGAGCTCCTGGACCAGGCCAAGTAGTGGCTCATAGGGAGTCTGCTGCATGGGTACTTATCCTGATCCAGCAACTCGCCCCATCCTGGCGGGCTTGATGCTAGTGTTGAGCAGCACAGACAGAGACTTGGCCTCTTCCAAGCCGTATGTGGCCAGGAGGTCCTTGGTCATCCGCTCAAGCTGAGCATTAGTATTCGCAGGTGCCTGTCATGCGCGATCGTTCTGCCCAGATAGACATGGGCCGCACCCAGGTCACGCGCGTCAAATGCTGACTGGATGGTGTTGGCAGCCCAAATCACATCCTCAGGAGACTTGGCAAAAGATGTCGTTGACATACACCAGCAGAAAGATTGTGCTGCCCTTGTTATCCCTAACAAAGAGCCCCGGGTCAGCGTCAGCGGCAGCAAAGCCGCATCGCTCAAGCGCCTGTTTCGGGAAGGCATGCCACTGGCGGGGCGCTTGGCGCAGGCCATATAGCGCCCTCTGCAGGTCGCACAACGTGCGTTCAGACCCTGTCGCATAAGCCAGGGCTGCGCGACATATGGGTGATTGACTCCGTTCAGAAATGCCGAATTGCTACTGAGCTGCTCCACCTCCGTAGGCGGCAAGAGCAAGCAAGGCAAGGAGGGAGGCATACTTCGTCACGAGCACGAAGACCTCATTGAAGTCAACGCCACTGCTTGAAGCCCTTCGCAGAAAAGTAGTAGCGTTCCACCTGGCTCGCAGCGTCGGTCTTGAGTTTGGACACCCACTTCACGGGTACGGCGCTAGCATGCGTGGGTGGCAGGCAGGACCTCCAAGATCCTTGCTTATGTAGCAATTACGGACGAGACTTCTTCCATAGCTGCACGCCACTGCGCAGCATGGTCAGAGGCAATAGCCTCCTCAAATGCGACAGGCTCACTGCACGCAAGCATAGCCCTGCCCTGCGTACCCCTCCAAACCTGAGCCGGTGCTCGGCGCTCGCCGGAGGCACAACAAACAGGCGCAGGAGAGGTGACAGGAGACGCAGGTGCTTCGGCGGGCTCCTCAGGATGAGCATCCTCCGCATCAGCGCGCTCCCGAGCACGCCGCCGCACTCGCAAGCACATTGTCCGTGATGAGGACCACTGCGACGCATAGCTAGTTAGCTCTTGTTTCAGGTGCATCTGCCTGGCTGTGCTCTGCGCAGCATACACGCCCTTTAGCATGGCCCACTCTTCCGCTGTAGCAGTGGCCCGGCTCACCAGCCCCCCTGCGGGCGGGCCACATACAGTGTGAGAAAAGACCTTAGCCTACCTGTCAACCGCCCTGCGCTGAGCTGCAGCCTCGGCGCTTTTGGCCTCACCCTGGCCACCATCAGCATCCGGAGGACACACACTACCTCACAGGGACTTGACAATCAGCACCGCTTCTGTCTGCGCGCTGTAAAGCACGTAGTCATTTGATCCCAGCATGACAACTCTTTTGTACATAGCATAAGAAGAGGCTCCTGTCGAGCTGAGCAGGTGCATATCCATCAGCCGGTTGTCAGTAACATGAGTTGAATGAATGAATCATAAGCCATTTGCCTCTCCATTTTGTGGATATGAACCCTGAGACCCCTACAGCGGCTGACACGTGCCGGGCTCGTTGAGTGTGATGTCAGGCCTTCGTCGTGCCTTCAACACTCCCACGCAGGCTGCGTGATATGCTATGTCAGCCACTGTATCCTCACCGGGGGCGTTGCTGTGAGCACCACCCCCGGTGGGCTTCCCGACTTTCCCTTTCTCTCAGTACGCCTGCCGTTTTCGAGTGCCCGGCCACTCGGGCCGCCTGTGCGCCTTTTGCGCACTTATTCCCGCCAGACACCACAATGCTTGCGTTCAATCGGAACCGGGACACCTTGGCAGTCGCCCACTGCATCCTCGCATGCTTAGCTGAGATCAAAAAGTTGATAACTGCGTAGCCCTGTTCAGGGCTGCGCCCGTAAGCGGCCAGTTTTGGGCTGATACACGGTTGTAATTCATTCATTCATTCCTGCGCTGGCTGGAGGCTTCTGTCCGCTTTCTGTGAGTGCTCCACATAACAAATTTATATCCTTTCTTCCGCTACTTTCCTTGCGAGCCCCCCGCTCGCAATCTGCGACTTGCGTGCGAGCGGGTTGACGTTGCATATCAATATGGCAAAGTGATACGCAGTGTCAGTATGTTTAGAGCGCATAGAGGTGATAGATGCAGCCTCCAGCGCTCGCAGGGCGCAGTGCCCTGATTAGCAGGTTAAAGGCACATCATGCCAGCGAGCCAGAGCTGTACTTAGTAGGAGGAAGCACATGGTGCAGGCTGCGCTCGAAACAGCATTTAGCAAGCCATCCTCCAATACAGTGCCCCAAGCACGCGAAAGGCTCAGAGCGCAGGGAGCAGCCTGAACAGGGAACGAATAGTTCATGTGGGTGGGGGTGGTCCAGAACGCTGTGGACATGGAGGCCCTGAACCAGGGAGCGATGCAGCCATGCCATGACATAACACAGGGCCACCACATCGCACCAGTAACGCAGCACTGGCGCACAACGATGCTGGCCCACGTGATAGAACGGCTGTTAATCATGCGGCATAAACAGATAACGCTGACATGCACACCAGTGGTGTACTTGAATGCCGAACTTTTAACGTAGCACAACGGCACCTACACGGCAGCCGGGGAGCTGGTGTGCGACCGAGGCTCACTCAATCAGTGCATTCACCAGTTGGCCATGGCGTTCGATCGCATGGGCCGTGTGGGAATGTGGGATCCGGCCAAGCCTATTATTTGCTGCTGCAGCAGGTAGACATGGGGGCTGGCAACCCCATGAGAAGCTAGCAAGTGCTGAATTCAAATGAGCTACCGCGCCAAGATGGTGGCAGCCGGTGAGCATTCTGCTGTGCCCCGCAAGCGGCCCTGGCAAGCGGCCCAGACACTGGACGGATAGCAGGACCCTCACGTTTGGCCAACAGTGGGCAATGGCCTTAAAAAGTGGGCAACGGTAAAAATTTCGTGTGTCTGTGGGTGTCACGTTGGCCTTAATCCCCACTAGCGTTGGTTTCCACCCACCCAGAAGGAGGAAGTTGACGTTGCGGCACCTTGTCGGGGGCTACAGACAGCGAAAGCACATTCAGCAGAGACGGGGCCAATAGAGCTGCTGCGGCGGACCAAGCTGCGCGGTGGTGAAGTGGGGGCGCTGCACCTCAGTAAGCTGGCTGCTGGCTGCCTGATGGGCAGCCAGCAGCGCCCGAGCTGATGCCCGTACATACGTTGGCGCCTGGCGAGGTTGTGGTGATCCGACCAGACCGGACCAGCCTTGCAACCGTGTGCTGGACCGCACTGTGACAGCACTGGCCGACCCTGAGCTGTACCTGACGCTGTGGTTGCACCGCATGCTGGTGACGACTGCAGCAGCAAGCTCATCGGTGCAGGGCTACCTGGTCCTCTCCAGAAACAGCAGCCAGAGGGGGTTCAAGGAAGCTCCATACAGGAGCTCAGCATTGAACAGCACGTCCAAGAAGCGCATGGCAGCAGCAGGTGTGCTGAGTGGGCACACACCGCACACCAGCAAGCGGGGTGCGCTGCAGGCAGAGGAAGAGGCTGGCAAGCAAATGCCAGACCTGCTGAAGGATGCATGCGTGAAAACACCTGCACTTACGGGTTGGCCAAGGACCGCCACACCGTGTGAAGGTGGTAAGGAGCATGCCATGAGCTCACTGCTGTTATTATATGCTGCTGCAATGCTGTTATCATGCATGTGCCTGTCTGTGGAAGGCCGGTGAGCCCCGGGATGTGTGAGCACCAGGCTAGCCTGCTGGGCTCACACGCAGCAGCCTTCACAGCACAACCCAGCAGCCTTCACAGCACGGCTTTCCACCCACCAGCATGGCAAAAGCAGCACAGTCTGATGGCTAATAAGGCACAGCACCGGCAACATTGACAGCAAGGCTATGGTCAGTGTCGTAGCAGGGGCCCGCCCACAGCCTGCTGAGCTGTCAAGCAGCAGCACCAGCTGCATGCAAGGCAGTGCCTGTTCCTGTGTGGCAGCAGGGGGGACTTCCAGAGGCAGCTGAGCTCTCAAACTGCAACACGTGGGTGCAAGCACCGCTGGTGGGGGTAGGTTCGGTGGAACGCAACGCATGGGTGTGCGCCCATTAGCATGGCCGGCACCCGCTCCAAGCGCTCCGCAGCGAGCAGAGCCATGCGATGGGACAACTGATCACCAGCCACGTTTCGTGGCGCCTCAGGCACGCCTTTGCCAGGCTCCGCCAGGCTTCCAACATGTAGCTTGCGGCGAGGGTGGAACGCAGTGGATGCGCCGCTGCTGTGGGTGCGTGGTGGATTGGTGAGGAGGTTGGTTGCGGGACCACGACCGAAACCGTGGCGGGGGGGCGGTAACCCTGTTGTTGGCGCCCCACGGGTACCCCGCGATCAAAATGCAATATAATATATTGAGAGCTACAGCGGGGCCTCCGGGGACGGAGGGTGGGCGCTGGGGAGGGGCTTTGCGTGCCCGCTGCGTGTGCGCGGGGTGGCTGTGGAAGCTTGGGCCTTGGCTAACGTAGGGGTGAGGTCTGCCGGCAAGCGGGAGCAGACCTTGGCTCCGTTCGGTGCACGGATTTCACCAATTAAGCCTGTGCAAAAAAAGCCGCATGGTTGAAAGACGCGCACGAGACGCCGTCCGCGGCGGACCATCGCGACGTGGTGGAGTTGCCCGGAGGTGGATGTGGGTGTTGAAGCCGCGTCACACGTGAAGAATTTCAGGGATGGTGCTTACAAGGATTAAAGCCTGGCTACTCGACACGTCAAGCCCGAGGCCCAGGTTGCGGGAGGGAGAAGAAGCCCACAAGGGGCGCAAGGCCGTCGCCAGGTGGTGCAATCGTTTATGCTACATGACACCCACCGGTGCAGGGTCATGGCAATGCTGCATGTGGTGTATGTACCTCAGCAGAGCAGGATGGTGCAGCGGCTACAGCAAGCCTGCAGCAGCCCGCAATTACGCAGACATGCGGTACATCGGCTATGTACCGGTACCGTCCCAAGACCTTATACTGATTGCATCCAACGAGCAAGAGTTCTGCCAGACAAACGCCGTAGGACTCTGCTCACCCTCTGCCAGGGGCGGCCCCGCATGCCATGCCAGGAGAGATATGAATGTCGACGTGAGGAGCACTGCTGCACGCAGCATAACAGGATATTAGGACGGAGCGCCACAGCCACGACAGAAACAAACCCTCACGGCCGCACGGCAATGCGCACGCAGCTGCGTGGACATGAGTGACGCAGTGCGTCCATGCTCAGCAGATGGCGCACTGTACATCCATAGCGACTGGACCTGACAGAACGGCCAATCGGGCTTTACGACCCACTGTGCGCATGAGCGCATAGCTATGCTAGTAAGCCCTGTGGTGGGTGGAAACCGAGGCAACTCACGATTATCTTTTGCTCTTCGCCACGGTTTCCACCCACACGTAGCCATATAAAGGTGGCCCCAAACTTTGTGCGTGGATCATGTTCGAGACCTGCAACACCACTGTTTGGCAGGACCGTCACTGCAGCACTTGGACAGGGACGACAGCTGGCCAGGCCCTGCAAGCCACTGTGCGCATGAGCACACAACCTAGTGGGCCCTGCTCTGACCGCGTGTTGGGGTCGGTGCAAACAGTACATAATCCAGGAACGCCTCTCCAAGCCACTGCAAAGCTGCCTGTCAGGTTTGAAGGTTCTGTTGCCAGTATCATCTTCGTGGTAAATTAAACACCCATTCAGTAGTAGCTCTTTGGGCGGGTGGAGAGCGCTTCGATTCAGCTGCGTTACCTCCGGCCCAGTGCGCATGGTGACTCGCCTCGCGCGCGTTGTCAGCTTCAAGCACAGGGCGTTAGAATCAAAGGCTGTGTCCGAAGAATTTCAAAGCCAGCAGAGCTTGCCGCTGCCTCCGCCGGCCCAGCTGAGCTGCCAAGCCCTGCCTGATAAGGCACGCTAGGGGGATCGAGCAGTGAGGCCCCGTTGCTGGTGGTGCGCAACTCAGCATCGCGTGATGCGCTCTGTACACGCCCTGCAACATCTGAGGATCCTGATGCGGGCCACCACGCAACCAGGTCCACGTGACAGGTGCACGGCATCACGAAGATCACATGACAAGCAGGCAGCCATCCTGGGAGTGTACGAACGATTCGGTACTCCACCGATACTCCATCAAACCTCAATGTCGTGGGGTTTCCTCGGTTGTGGGAGCCCCTTTTAAAGAGCCCATTTTAAAGAATACCGATTGTGCTTCTTGTTGCATAAAGCGTTTGCGGTCAACGGTGCATCTGCTGGACCCCTTGTTGCAACCAGATTGGTTGTCTGTGGTAGCAGCAGTCCCCACACGCTCAGATAACCACCAGGCAGATGGCCAGCATTCCTGAGCAAGCGGTGGACGCTCGCAGAGCAGCCGTGGAGGAGGTGGAGAAGCTGCTGCAGCACCCGGAGGACCTGAAGCGCCTGCCGGACATGCTGGAGGAGTACACGCTCAAGCTGCAGGTTGGCTGTGCTCAATCACCTGCCCAGTGTGGTGCAGCACCTGCCCAGTGTGGTGCAGCACCTGCCCAGTGTGGTGCAGCAGCGGCAGGGCTCACCAGCGGTGAGCGCGCAGACGAACAAGGCGCAGCTGAGCGCAAGCGTGGCTTCCCAAGTCGATGCTGCCAGGTCGGGGCTGGAGCTGCTCGACAGCGCCCAGAAGACACTGAAGAAGCTGCAACACTGCTACCAGGCACGGTCGCTGACATTTATGCAACAGAGCCTGGCTGAGCGCAAGGTGTCAGGAAGCAGTGACAGTTGCCTCTGCCCGCGCGTGCGCAGGTGATCGACACGCTGTGCACAGAGTGCTCCTCGCTGATCGAGCACCATGAGAAGATCCAGGTGCTCAGCGCGGTGCACTACAACCTGGGCAAGACCCTCCAGGACGTCGAGAACATTGCTGCGCTGCCCAACGAGGCAGCAGAAGCTGAGGAGCTGCTCTGCGACGACATGAACCTGTTGCAGGCGCGCCCGCACGCCGCGAGTATGCAAGCTGCCCATGCTGGCGCCCCCGTTCGACGTGTGCGGGCTGACAGAGCTCGGCCTGCATGCTCCTCGACAGGCGTTTGAAAGCCTGTCAATCCTGGAGGGCACGAGCAGCATGGCGCAGCGCGCTCTGCAGAACAACCACAAGCTGCGCACAGAGGACAGCCGCAACCTCAGCACGTATTTCAACAAGGTGCGCCGCATTCCCCGCTGCCCGCCCCGCTCCCCCGTTTTCAGCGGGTCCGACGGCGCTCCTGCCGTGCCGCAGGTGCGCGAGACTATGGGCAAGTTCGAGGAGAGGCTGTGGAGCCTGATCCGCAACTTCATCGTGCTCGGGCGCGACAACCCGGGGGTGCTGGTCAATGCCGTGCGCATCATCGAGCTGCAGGAGCTGGTGGACAAGCAGCTGGAGGCGTCCGGCCACGGTGTGCGCCCCGGGCGCCTCTGCTCTGCTGGCGGGCGCAGCTCGCACTCCGCGTGCCCGAGCGGCTTGCTGCCTGCACCCGCGCAGGCGCGGTGAAGCCCAAGCGCTACCGCAAGCGCTGCGAGCAGCAGATCGGCATGTGCATCCAGGACACCTTTGCGCCGCTGCTGCGCAACTGCGCGCAGCTGGCGGCCGCGGGCGAGAACACCGACAAGCGCACCAACGAGATCCTGGACAAGGCGCACGAGTTCGTGATACAGCTCGCCGACATCTACGACTTTGTGTCGCCCTGCTTTCCAGAGAAGTACGCCATCTTCCGCGTCATCTTCACCGAGTACCACCAGCACTTGGCCTTCATGCTGGACTGCATCGGCGCCTGCGCGCAGCAGCTCGCTAACAGCGACATCCTGAAGGCGCGTCTGGCAGGCCGCTTGGTTTCAAGGCGCCCCCGTTGGGCTGCCCTTTGCCGGGCGGGCGGGGCGGGGCGCGACGCGTCCCGGCGCACAGGTCATGGGCTGGATCAGCGCATACCAGGAGACGCTCGGCGACCTGGGCCTGGAGGAGGAGGTGGCGCGCTTCCCGCAGGGCGGCTCGCGGGGGACCACTCTCCTCATCGACAAGTACATCGAGCGCATGCGCGCCACGCTGCACGCATGGTTTGTCAACATCCTGGAGGTGGGCTCGGGCGCCACCTGCAGCCCCCTTCCCAGCATGCATCTGTGCCACTCCTCACCGAGCGCGCGTGCGGCGGTCCAGGCGGACATCAACAGCGCGCCCAAGCAGGCCGACGACGGCCGGCTGTGGACGCCGGGCGCGGTGGACTTTTTCCGGATCGTGAACGAGCAGGTCGCGGTGGTGGAGGAGGTGTCGTCCGCGGACATGCTGCTGCGCACTGGCGAGGCCATCCTGCACATCATGCGCGACTTCCAGGCGCGCTCGAGCCTGCCGCGCTTGAAGCGGGGGGTGCACCGTCGTGCGCGCCCCTCACGCTCCTGGGCCGTCTCCCCAGGAGGCGCAGCAGCGCCACCTCGCGCGCGACCTGAGCGACGCCCTGCTCTGCGCCATGATCAACAACAACTTCCGCTGCTACAACGAGTCCACCGAGTTTGCCGAGCACCTGGACGCCGTGCTGGCCGAGCCTCTCAAGGCGCGCCTGCTGCCCGCGCGGCCCGCACCCTGTGCACAACGCCGCGGGCGCCAGCGGCAGCAGCAGGGTGAGCGGCGTCGCCGCCGCAGGGCAAGCTGGACATCGAGGCCCAGTGCCGGGGGTTCCTGGTGCTGGCCAAGTCCGCGGTGGCGCACCTGGTGGGCACCATCTTCGGCGACAGCGCGCTCGCCGAGCTGTTCCAGAAGCTGTTCTGCACCGAGGAGTGGCAGCAGGGCACGATCACGGGCTCCATCCTGGCGACGCTGGGCGACTACTTTGACGACTTCAAGCAGCTGCTGGAGCCCACGTTCTTCAAGCGGTGCGCGGCGCGCGGCCGATTTTCGAGCGGTCGGCCGATAGTGCGCGGCGCGCTGACGCCGCGGCCGGGCAGGCTGGTCGACCTGTGCTTGGAGGAGGGCGTCGCGCATTTTGTGGCCGCACTGGTGACGTATGCCAGGAACATCACGGACGCCTCCCTGGAGGCCATCCAGCGGGACCACGACGACATCAGCAGGTTCTTTGAGGCCTACTGCAGCAAGGAGCGCGTGCGTGCCCGGCCTGCGAGCCTGCCGCAAGCACTCGCCAAGAGGTTGTCATGCGGCGGGCCTGATGCTCCCGCATGCGGGGCTGGCGCCCGCAGGTGCAGAAGACCACGCAGGCGCTGGAAGACCTGAAGGAGCTGGCGGCGTCGGACAGCGTGGACACGTTTGTGCTGTCCTACACGTCGCTGCTGCAGGCGAGGCGCTCTGCGTGCTGCCAGGCCCGCACTGTCTTGCCTTGCTGGGCTCACCCCCGTTGCGCTCGCAGGTCGCGCCCGGCATCACGCCCACCTTGCTTGAGCGCATAGTGGCCGCGCGGACGGACCTCACAAAGGCGGACATCAAGGAGGTGTGGCCCTGCCATCGCCGCCAGCGCCAGTGCCCGCTCTGCTGCGCGGCGCGACGCACGCGCGCGTGGCGGGGCAGGTCATGGAGCAGTGCCGGGAGATCTATGCGACGCGTCAGAAAACCAGCGGCGATGAAGTGGCCAGCCATGTCAAGGCCAAGAACACCGTCAAGGAGTGGACGGCCTTCCACGTCGCGCTCGTGGCTGCAAAGCGCCGGCCGACATCCGCCCTGTATCATCAGCAGTGACAACAGGCCTTGCGGGCCTGGCTACCTCTGCACCTGCCGCACGCATGAGCGGTGCGCTCCCCGCCTGTGCAGCCAGCGGCAGGCGTCATACCGGATACGCTCAAATGAAGTGTGAGTGTGCCATTGGAGCAGGGTGGACCCGCGTCCGCCATGAGTACGTTGCGTGAGTGCTGCCGCGCCGTCTGCTGCAACCTGGCCTCGGTCTGCATGACTGCAGGCGCGTTCCCTCTTCTGCAGCCCTGCCTGCTAGCTCTCCAAAGCAAGCGCTGAAGTATGTGTTTGTGCGTGCAGAGTCTGGCGCCCAGGCCCGCTCTCATCACTGTTTGAGCACGCTGGTCGGACGCAGCCCACTCACTTGTCGTGCGTGACGTGCTGTTGCGTATTGGCAGGGGCCATGGTGCATGTGCCATGGTGCACTTGCCAAGCGTTCTTTGCAATGTAACATAAGAGCAGAGCGCCGGCCCATGCTGGCGCTCTGATCAAGTCTCCAACAGCCCCTTGACAGGCACCTTGCCCTTTTCTAACAGCGCCAGCTCCCTCCGCAGCCGCTCCACCTCCTCGTCCGGGCCCATCACCTGTGCACGCACGTTCAAGTTAGCAAGTTGTATTACCAGTGTGCGCAGCAGGTGCATGTCAGGCCACCGAGCAGGGCCAGGGCAGCGTACAGTGATGTCTGTTACAGCCTCGTCGTCGCTGGTCACCATTTTCACCTGCGCGCCAAAGGGCCCACACGTGGACCCCCGCAAAAACTGAGAGCACACTGCATCTCAAGGAAAGCGCTTGGTTGGTACCTGGATCTCCTCCATGCGCGTACCCCGCTGCCAGTAATATACGCCCGCCAGCGGGCTGAGCGCCGTGAGCAGGTACCACTTGCTTCCGCCAAAGGGCACCGCGATGCTCAACACCAGCGCGGTGCTCGCCAGGCCTGCACCGCAGCGCTTGCTGCACGGCTTACAGCAGCTAGGCTGCTGGCTGCTCAGGCGCCGGAAGCGGGCGCTCACCGCAGAAGACGTAGAAGACCAGGGCTGCCGCCTGGCCGCGGCTGGCCTTGTAGTTGCCCACGAACTTTATGATCTCGCCCGTCTCTTTGACCTCATAGTTGTACTTTTTAAAGTAGACGAACAGCTGGCGCGCGCGGTCGTCCAGGGCCAGGGCGCCCTGCCTCGCGGGGCCGTCCACCTCGTACACCTTGCGTACCTGCTTCGCCTTTGGCGCGCGCTTGATTTGCGACCACAGGCCTGCGCACGCCAGGCCACGGTGTCCACTTGGCCTGTGGACACGCTGCTGGCCATGCAGGCGCCACAGGGAGGGCTTGCAGACACGTGCACGCAGCTGGCCCATGCGCACCTGGCAGGGAGAGCAGGAACAGGCCCAGCGTGACATAGTAGCTCTCTTTAGCGAAGCCGCCCTTGGAGAAGTCAGCGCCCTGGTCTGCCCGCGCTGCCGCCTCGCCCAGGAACCACAGTGCGCCCGACAGCGGCAGCCAAGCACTTGGCTGCTCAGCAGCGGCCCGGGGGCCGCTGGCTGGCCTGCGCTGCCGTGCCTGCATCGGGCCGGCCCTGAAGCAGCAGCTGCGGGGCAGCTTTATGCAGGGCGCCGCGCATGTGTGCGGTGACGCCAACCTGACGCCAGCGTGCGGGGAGGGCGGGACGATGCACCGCATCATGTGAGCGTCCTAGTCTGTAATGATGTGACAGGTCCACGCCACGATTGAAACGAGGTGAAAGGGGAGAGCTCCGTATTCCAAACACAAACCGGACAGATGGCGGGAGTCCTTGGACTCCGAGCTTGACATGCACGGGCACTGTTAGCACGGGATTAGACAGACACAAGTGCGCTCTGAGTGTGCTGCAGCTACAGCACAGTCAGGCCCACATGTCTGCCCACTGCGCTCCTGCTGCGATACTGCCACGGCAGGCGCGCCCTTCAGCTCAGTCACCATGCAAGGCCAACTGGCCAACCTGTCTGCCTACCTCAGCACTGTGAAGCCTGAAACACCCCCTACAGACATGCAACACCGCTTGTCCCCATGAACAAAGCCCTGCACCAATACGCAGCAGCATGCGCAGATAAATACAGAACAACTTCATTAAGAAACAAGACACACAACACACCTAGTCAACAAGCTGGGACAGGTGCCAGGCGGTGGCACGAGCAGACGACAAGATAGATGGTCCTGCGACAAGGTATGTCAGGGGCGCAACAGCAACCAGGTTGGGCAAGCTGACGACGACCTGGCCTGTGTAGTTCGCGGGGGAGGTCACCTGCGCCCGCCGGCGCGACTCAGCAACGCTTGGAGCAGCGGCCTGAGCCATCGTGCAGGGTGTGGTAGCGGCCAGGGGCCAGCGCACCGCGATGAGGTAAATGCCCGGCTGGCTGGGCCCAAAGGCATATACCTCGGCCGCCGCGCTGCTGCTGCCTGGCGCATCGCCGAGCGCGACTGCCACGTCCGTTGCTGCCAACGTGGGCACAGGTGTGCCCTGCAGCGCGGCGACCAAGATGGCGTCGTCGCTGCGGGTCTGTGGCAACAGCGGCGGCTGGTTGGAGAGCTCCATTGACGTGGTGTAGAGGGCGCCGCTGATGCCGTTGCTCCCGCCCTGGTCCACGCGCATGCATCACGGCCTGCTGCACCCAGGCGTACGCAGCGAATGCGTCACCGGGGGCACGCGCCTGTCCTGCAGCGCTCTCAACGGCGGCGCCGGGGGACGGCGCAGCAGCGCTCGCTGCAGCCGTCGTCAGGACGATGTCGGAGACGGAGATGCCGAGTGCGGCAGGGAAGATGGACGGCGAGCCAGACAGAGCAGCCTGAAGGGCCGCCGCCGCTCCGTACTGGGATGCAGGGAAGAGCACGCGCACAGCGTACACAGACGTGCTGGTCGGCGGCGGCCCCGGAGCCGGTGACGGCGGTGCAGCAGTTGGAGGCGCCAGAGACAGAGCGGCCGCCAGCGCGGGTGGCGGCGTGGCGGGAGCGGGCAGCAGGCCCGGCAAGGGCGGCAGCGGCGGAATGCTCGCTGGGCTGGCAGCCTCGGCCTGAGCCTGCACAATCGCCACCCGCGTGTCCACGCCCGCGACGGTGAAGCCGCACACAGAGGCCAGCGTGGCGAGCGCCGAGCTCGGC
>JAABUV010004252.1_pt1 | contig 17315 bp, 20 predicted proteins | sample 5559971 | NCBI WGS metagenome assembly JAABUV01 (sample SAMN10711881, study PRJNA513362) | rock metagenome | isolation source: Antarctica rocks | place: Antarctica: Victoria Land, Knobhead nord | collected 2015-12-19
GCCGGCGGCCGTGGACGCCACGTTCGCGCGGCTGCGCGGCGGCGTGGACGCCGTGCTGGACGCCGAGGACCCGCTGCCCTTCCTGGCGCTGCACTACGGGCAGGCGCGCAGCCCCCGGCGGCCGCCCACACACATTACTCACAGCAGGCTGGCTGATTTGTAAGTGTCCGCTCGTTGTTAACTGTCTCCTGCTCTTGCAAAAGTGCTTGCTGCTGAAAACCTGCTGCTATTCCAGCTGCTGCGCCATGGCCTTGGGAGCAGCCTCGTGTCTGCCAATAGCTCGTTGGTATGTACTAACTGCGTGGCGCTGCTAGGTGGCGCTGCCTCAAAAAATTTGGGTGTCGCAGACTGCCAGGTAGCGCTTGTAGGGCTGTGCAAGACCCTAGCGGCAAGCCTCGGAGAGCATGCATGCAGCGCCATCCGGGTCCTGCGCTGGCTCCGGCTTGCGTGACAGCTGTGCCTGCGGCGGGCTTTGCAGGTGCCCCTCCTGCTCGTGCGCGCGATCCGCAACGGCAACCCCTGGATCAAGGTCGACCTGTGCACCGGCAAGCTCGTCGAGCTGGGCGGCGACTAGCCAAGCAACGAGCGCCGCCCTGCAGCCTTCGCGGCACGCTGCAGCATGTGTCGGCAGTTTACTGCAGTGGCCGACCAACATGACGTGCACATGAAGTGCAGCTGCTGGGCCGGCTTTTGCTACTCATCACCGACTTCTTGGGTCCATGCGAAGTGTGCATGCATGCGTGTGGGACAACGACGAGCGACGTGCGTAGACGGTGGAAGGCAGCTGCAGACACCATTTTGGCCTTCTTGTTGGGGTCATCCTGGGCTCCCTGAACTCTGCACTTGACAACACCCTGCATGTGCACCTTGTGTGTTTAGTCCATGCGCCCATTTTAATCGTGGGCTTTGGGGTCAGAAGGGGATGAGCCTAGTAGAGAACTGAACTGGTCGCTCATGTGCGGCATTTTGTGGCAGGCGAAATGGGTCTTTGGACTTTTTGAGTGAGCCAGGTGAGGGGTTTGTTGTAGTGGTATTGCTTTATTCTACATGTTGAATAGGTGATGCGTGTCTGCAGTGCGCTTGACAGGGCCAGTACTCATTAAATTTACTTAACTAGCTGACAGGACGGACATGCATGTGCAGGCCCTGCCTGCCCTGCCTGCCTCGTCAGGACGATGCCAGTGCCGCTTGCAGCGCCAGCGTGCGCGCGGCCGCATTCCAGCCGGACAGCTGCAGGCGTGTGGCGTTGCGCAGCGGCGCCGGCCAGTCCAGCCTCACGGCCATGGCCTCCAGCGGCGCCAGCGTGATGTAGTTGTCCGAGTAGAAGGCTGGCAGGATGCGCCTGGTGTGCGCAGGACAACAGTTAATAAAAATCATAAGGATCATGCAATCAATGCGGGGTTGCCATGGATGGCACTGGCTTTTGGTATGCGTGCATGCCGCTAGCGCAGCAGGCCAACATGAGGTGGCTGTGCCTCGAGCGCACTTTGGCACTGCACATGTCCACCAAAGCCAGTCGATCAGGCTTGCTCTCCCTCCTTCTATCACAGGCAACCCAGTCTAGAGAGAGCAGCGGCGCGGCACACGTGGGGGCGCAGCCAGCGCCGCACTCGTCCACCAGCGCCAGCTTGACCCAGTACGCGACGGTGGCGGGCTCAGTGTTGTTCAGCTGCAGCGTCGCGTTGCAGCGGTCTGCGCCGCACGCCACGCCTGTGACGGCGGCCGCCAGCGCGGCCGGGTGCGACGCCGCCCACGCGCGCAGCGCGCGGAAGTCGCCGCGGGGGCGCTCCGGCAGCCAGTACCTGCGCGCGGGACGGGGCAGTGCTTGTGCTTATTTGCTCATGCTTCTTTGGATGTAGTGACCTGGTTCTACTAGACTGTTGGCACATGCTGACAGCAGGCCCCCCGCACAAAAGGAGCAGTGGTGATAAGAACACATAAGACCACAGACTTTCCATCACCCAGCATGTGCCACAGTGACTGTTGCGCGACGGAGCAGTCCCGCAGGCGTCAGAGCCCTCTGCACACGAGTTGTTCGGCAGCGCTGCCTTTGACCTCAGCTTGCTGCTGCGGGTCAGCTATCCGGCAGTCGCTGCGCTGCTTTGCGACGCAAGCTAAGCGGGGGCATGGCGCCAGCCACCGGTGAACTGGCAGCTGCAGTGCTAACACGCGCAGGCACGGCACACACTGCGCAGCCCGCCGGCGAGGTCGACCGCATGCACGGCCACGCACGAAGCAATCTGCAGGCCCAACCAGCCACCCCACGAGGAGGCGCGCACGCGTTGCGCGACAGCAGCCCGCCGCCCGCGTCGCGCAGCCAGAGGAACACAAACCAGACGGCGCCGTCGCCCGCGCTGCCGCCGCCGCCGCCGCCGCCGCGCGGCGCCAGTGGGTCCCAGCGCCAGCCGCTCACACTCGTTGCGCTGTTTGCCGCCGCCGCCGCCAGCGGCAGCCGCAGCGGCGCCGTGGCATTGCGCGCGCCCTGGGTGTCGTTCAGCGCCGGCGCGGCAGCGAACGACGCCACTTCCACCGTCAGGTTGCGCGCTGCGGACAGCGCCAAATTCACCACCTCCGCCTGCGCACGGAAACACAGTTTGTGATATATACATTATATATAATGCTGCCACTGTGACCGCGTGCGCCAGCGCATCACATGTCCACGGACCTCATAACGTGCGTCTGGATACGCGTTGCCACGCCCCTCCTGTTGTTGACATGACCATGCAGACCCGGCCTTGAGCCGCAGCGCAGGCATGCAGCGGCTGTGCATCTCCACGCTCACCAGAGCGCAGCGCAACGCAGCTCTCCGCCTCTGGCATTCTAACGCTGCGCCACCCACGACCCGTGTGCATGGCGCACTCGCGCCGCGCACGTCGGCGGCGCGCCTGCAGCGTGTGCAGGCTGAGCTGCACGTGCATGGCACACGTTTGCTGCACTGTTGCCGCTCGGAACGGCGGCGCGCCTGCAGCGTGTGCAGGTTGAGCTGCACGTGCAGCGGCTCGCAGGCGGCGCGCGCGCCGTACAGGCCGTCCGTCTGCGCGAGCAGCCAGTCGTACAGCTGCCCGCGCAGGCCGGCCCAGGGGTTCTGCGTCTTCCAGATGACCATGCCGCTGTAGCGCGTCCACATGCCCGACGCCCAGCCCTCCAGCAGCGCCCTGCGCGGCGGGTCGCCTGGAAAAGGGGCCGCAGGCCCCATGGGCGTGGCGCATGGGCTCGGCTGCTTGCCCGGCGCGGCACGCTGCCACGCCCCAGCAGAGGTCTAGGCATCTGCATGTGCCATGTTTGTGGTGGAATTCCAGCGGAGCCTGGATCCAGTCGGACGAGGTGCGAACGTTTCAGCAGATGCAAGCAGCAGCTTTATGCATGGCATGCGCTGTAAAGAGATATCGGCTGTACACGGCCTGACGCTCCGTTAAGCAGGCGGTGACCTGCAGAGAGCCTTCGGTGCGCGTGCAAGGGAGGGGCGGCGCAGGGCGCGCCTGTACTGCACATAGTTGACGATCTGCGCCACGTCGCAGTAGTCCTGCAGCGACTGCGGGGCCTGGTAGAGCCAGATCTGGTTGCGCGTGTACGGGTGCTTGACGATGTCCTCGCGCGAGCGGTTCGGCTGCCCGTACGGCAGGAACGTGTGGTTCACCCACGCCTTGTTCGGGACCTCCTGCGCGGCCCCGGCGCAGCCGCTGGCCCCGGCCGCCCTGGTGCGAGCCTGGTCTGCGAGCCGCCTGGCATTGCAGGCAGCCGCTTGCTGCATGCCCGCAGCTGGACGGGGCAGCGCCTGCGGCGAGCCTCTGGCGCGCAAACTTCAGGAAAATTTTAGGAAAAACCTTGGCAGAATACAGGAACAGCATTGGCATAGGGTTACGGTTAAGGTCAGGGTTGGCACGGATGCAGTGCGGCGCGGCGCGCCAGCGCGTCCGCAGAGTCGTTGCCCGGCAGCGGCTGGAAGGCCGGCGGCTCCGCGTCGCCCGGGTCGGGGAACATGGCGCGCATGCTGGCCGCCTCGGGCACGCCAACCGAGCCCAGCTGCGGCGCGGCACACGTGGCGCATGTTTGCTTTGCATGGGGTTAGCTTTTGCTGGTAATCCCAGCTGCGGCGCCCCCACGCGTGGCGCATGAGCGCGTGCGCCCCTTGGCCGCTGTGCACCTAGCATGCCTGCGCAGCTGCCTCTACGGCCACACATGGCGCATATGTGCGTGCGCCCCCCTTGGCTGATCTGCACCTGGCATGCATGCGGAGCTGCCTCTGTGGCACACCCTCGGTCCGGCTGCATCACAGTCCCCAATGCATCGTAGACACCCAGCTGGTTGCAGTCCCAGACAGCCACCGCTCTGACTCTCACGTCCAGTAGTGCACAAAGAGCTGCAGACGTGGAAGTGCCAACACAGCCATTGTCAAAGCGTGCAAATACGCGCCTGGAGGGACAAAGCAACTCCTGCTCGGCCCTCTGCATCATGCGCTGAGGGGCTGCATGAGATGCAGAGAGGCGGTGCCTGACGCACATTCAAGCGAGCGTACCTCGGGGTTGAAGGAGTAGTTGTAGAAGTCCGGGAGGAAGAAGCGCTCGGGCTCTTGGATCTCGTACGGGCCTGTGACAGGGCTCACGCTTGCTTCCAGCCTTCGCCCAGTCATTGACTGAGCGGAGTGAGCGCGAGGCTCAGAACCCCTCAGAAACCCTCTTGTTCCAAGCCCAACCTTTCTTCAGCCACCTGAGACATGATGCTGTGAGAGCTGCTGAGCGCGCGCGGGCGACGCGAGGGCGCGGCGCCGCGCATGCGGGGGCCGCGCACCGTCGGTGAAGTTCCCGCGGCCGTTGCCCAGGCCCGCCCACAGCGAGCCGGGCACGTAGCTGCGCGTCGCGTCCAGCGCCTGCAGGCCGTCCAGCAGCGCCGACGCGCCTGCGCGGGGCGGGGCCCGCCGGTAAGGGGGCACCACGTCGAGCCGCCTGCTCCCTCAGCTGGCGTCGGCATGGCGTGCGTGCAGTGCCTGCTCCGCGCATGGGCAGGCCGGCCTGCCCAACTCTTGCAGCAGGCCTTTAGCAATAATAACACATGTAGCATGACTGAAGGTTCGAGCGCACTTTGCCAAGTACCCTCTGCTGTGCATGCCCGTCTTGCGTAACATGGCCGGCGCACCATCGCTGGGCGTGTCGTCCTGCCAGTTGGCCGGCGCGGTGGGCAGCATCCTCCGCAGCGCCGCGTTCAGGTCCGGCGCCGGCACCTGTGAGTCGAGGGGCGGCGAATCAGCAGGTGCTGTCGAGCAGCACGAACAAAGACATTGAGCCTGGCTACAGAGGGGCACTGCACACGTTGACAGCAGAAATAGCCTGCGCATGACCCCCTGATCGCATGCTTGCGACTACACATCATGACAGCTGACAGACCTTGAATTGCACACTTGCCTTTTGAGCATACCAGGGGAGGCCATGCCGCGGCCCGCGCCTGTTCGTTGCCGCCGCACCAGATTGCCAGGCAGGCGTGGTTGCGCAGCCGGCGGATTGTGTCTGCCGCGCTGGCAATGAACAACCTATGGTCGAGTGGCCACGATGCGTTGGAGACCGGGGAGTCCTGCGCGCGGTCAGCTTCACGGCTCAGTGCGCTCCTGTGCACGACCCCACAGCAGGCAGGGGTGCACAGGTAGGCGGGGCACGCGCACCGGCGTGACTCCCCTGCCGTGCGTGTCGCCTGCAATCCAGAACTCCTGCCACACCTGTGAGTGCATGGCCGCCCCCTTAATGTGTAACAGGCGCCTCCCCACAGCGTGCCGGAGAGTGTGAAAGCGCATTGTGCAAGCTGAAGCGCGCGTCTTGATGTAGGGTCTCGCCATGTCAGCACTTTGCACATTTGCGGACCTGCCAGGGCAGGACCGAGCAACCTGATGCTTTCCGTTTGTCTGCATGCTGGTAATCCGTACGATGCTGCGTTCTGAGCAGTCTGGGCAGGCGCTTCATCGTGCACAGCACACAAGCATGAATGCATTGGACAAGCGCGGTGTGCTTGGGGAGCGCGCCAGGATGCCGGCCTCGTCGCAGGCGTCATAGAAGGCATCGCGCGCGACCGCCGCGCCGCCCCAGAGCCGGATCATGTTCAGGCCGGCCTGACGCACGCGCGCCCGAGGCGGCTCGCCGCCGTGACCAGCACCTGCTCCTGCCTGCCAGGGCTGGAGCACAGCTGGGCAGGCATGGCATGCACGCGCATGCACGACGGGAGGCAGGCCACATGCGGCGCTCTGCGAAGCGGCGCCTTACCCGCCCTAACCCATCGTCACATCATTCCTGCTTGACGGACGGGTGGCATGTGCGGGCTCCACCTTCCACGCCTGACGCGAGCACGGTCGGCAGCCCTGGGCGCGCGCCGCGAGCGGGCGCGGCGGCGGGCGCGCACCTCGGCGTGCATGCGGACCTCGGCGCGGTAGCGCGGCGCCGAGAAGCGCAGCATCCAGTCCGAGGCGATCCAGTTGCCGCCGCGGATGAAGACCTGCGGGGCGCCCGGGGCGCGCTTGCACGGAGGCTGCGCTGCATGCTCTGATACTGGCGACGGGCATAGATGCAACAGAAGCAGAGCACAAGCAGCCTTCGTCTCGTCCCCCAGCGCAGCAGCCCAGAGCCTCTGACTGGGATCCTCCCGCATGCACGCGTGAGTGTTGATGCCGGCCAAGCCATCAGCATCCCCCGAGCCTGTCCCGAGCGCGGGGGCGCGCCCGCTGGCTGTTGACCGAAAACACGTGGCCCTTGAGCACCGGGTCGACCTCGGAGCGGATGTCGCGCACGCCAAAGCGCGCGGCCGCGCTGTCCGATGCGACGTGGCCGTCCAGCTCCAAGCGCAGCGTGAGCCGGTACAGCGCCTGCGCGCCGCTTAGTGTTGGGGTAGGGCCGCCCGCAGCCTGGCCGCGCCCGCGGAGCGCCGCCGCACACCTGCTGCTCAACCGTTCCCAGAGGGGACTCGAGCATGCAAAGGCTCGCACCCGCCGCTCCACCCCTGCTCACCACAGCGCGGTCGTGACAGCGGGGGCGGCCGCGCGAGTCAGCACAGACCTAGCACGAGCACCCGTCCGCCGGCGCGCGGCGCTGGGTGCGGTGATGCCGTCACGGGCGGGCCCGGCCGTCGCGCGCCTGGTCGCCCAGGTGCAGGGGCCACCACAGGCGCGGCGCGCGCAGCTGCTGCGGCTGCAGCGCGTGCACGCTCTCGCCCGGCGGCACCACCACGGCCTCGCGCCACTCCAGCACGGGCGTGCGCTCCTCGCCGGCCGCGCCGCCTGCGGGGGCGTGCGGGGCGCTGAGCGCGGGGGCCGCGCGAGGTGGCGAACCGGGTTTCCGCCGCTGCGTCGCCTTGCTGGCCTTTGCGGAGCAGGGAGCCACGTCTGGTGGTGTTGACCCTGGATGCTCCTGCCCATCAACAGACGACCACATGCTGAACATGCTTGTATGCACGCTCCAGACATACTGCAGACCGCACTGACATGCGCCAGGCCCCTCCAGCACGCTCCATGCTGTGCAAGTCTGTAAAACTCGGTGTCGCAGATTGAGTCAGTCATGCAGGTATGAGGCGCAGGGTGTGGCGGCACCGCCGCGCAGGCCGGCATGCGGCGCCTCCGCAACGCTCGCGACGAGCACGCCGCGCAGCGGCGCTGCGCCCGCACTGACAAATGTGACCTCGCCGCTCAGGCGCGCGGCGGCGGCGGCAGCGGGGAACCCTGGCCCTGGCGCAGGGCCTGCCGCCGCGGCCTCCAGGCCCTGCAGCTGGTCGACCACCACGCCCGGGTCCTGCAGCGCGACCGGGCCGACCAGCGCGAGCTCGACGGAGTCAAAGACGCCGGTGTCGCGGTCGCGCACCGGCTGCATCCAGTCCCAGCCCTCAGTGAACAGCGCGGTCACGTCGCGCGCGATCATGTGGTCGCCGCCCTGGCCCCTGCGGATGCAAAGTACGCCTAAATGCGAGGCGTGACTGCATAGAGCTGCAGTTCGGTCCTGACCTCGGTGCAACCTGCGCGCACAGAACGCGCAGTGCTGCGCTTGCTGCAGCGGTTCCCAGCGCAACGCGATATTGTTGAACACCGATATGACCATGGGGACCTAATTTCATGTGCAGCCGCAGTCCCTGAAATACCGCAAGGTTGTTGGCTTGTGTGCGGCGCTATGTAAGGCGCATCCGCCCAAACCCTGCAGCTCTGTCATCATAAGCGCCCATTGCTCAGCAGCTATGCAGGCAGCCCACATGCTCAGCCAGCCATGCTCGGTGGCAAGCACGGATGCACTGCAGCGCTCATCGCACGGAGGACGCACCCGCGGTCGACGTCGCCCACGTTGTCGGGCGGCGCCACGAGCACCGTCAGCGTCACGTTGGCCGCCGCCTGGGACGCCGGCAGCGCCGCCGTCACGTCCACGCGCCGCCGCAGGAACATGCCGCGCGGCTCGGGCAGCGCAACCTCCTGGCCGTCGACGAATACCCTGGCGCGCGCGCAGCGGCGCCCGCTCGCAGCTCAGCATGTGCGGCCTAGCCAGACAGTGTGTACGAGCCGGACATGACCCACTCATGCTGCCGAGGTATAAGATCCTAAAACGATATCTGGATGCTGCAGCAAGTGCTTTTCATGTTTCCCCCCATACCTGCTCGCTTGCAGAGAAGCAGGAAAACAATGACAAGCGAGGCTGGACGAGACCTCTTCGCTATGGCGGCTCTCGCCATCGGGCTGGCACATCTCAGGCACAACCCGTCGCACGACAGGGGCGCAACGTGGACCTGCCGCGCCCTCGCCCCACCTGGCGCTGTAGTTGATGCCGAGGAAGGTGAGGCGCGCGCGGCGCCCGCCCGCGGTCGCATTGGCCGGCAGCGTGAAGTTGGTGGTGAACCAGTAGGTGTAGAAGCAGCGGCCGGCGTGGAAGACGTCCGGGATGTGCAGGTTGGTCGCGCCAATGTTCGGGTCTCCAAACGTCCCGTTGCTGACCAGCGTTGTCAGCACCTGCACGGCGGCTGCATCACCTCCCATGCGCTCGCACTCCCGGTCATGTGCGCTTGCTGCAGCGGCCATATACTCAAGAAACAGGAGCAGCTCGCAGAGGCGCACACCGTGCCCGGCACCACTGCGGGTATCCAGCCGCCCCGCCCCTGCAAAGCAGCCAGCCCAGTCACAAACACTGCTTTGCAGCGGCTGCAAGCTCCCATACGGCAGTCTCCTTCTCTCAGCCCGCACCATGCTGGAGTGCCTGGGCGCCACCAGGCCGCCTGTGGCCTCGCACTCTGCTGCGCGAGCTGGCAGAGCAAACCACTGCCCGCTGTCAAGCAGCAGCGTGCCCATGCCATTGCTTCCTGCCTGTTCAGGAGCGCCTAGGCATGAGCTGGCAGCCAACAGCGCCGCCAGCAGCAGGCGCAGGCAGGTGATCGCCTGCTGGCCACCCAGCATGGCTCACTGGTTGAGCGAGCGGTGACTCATATAGCCCCTGCTTGAGTATGCCGGCTAGGCTTTTTGTGCAGGACCTGCTACAGACATTCCGTGATGCGGTGATGATCTGCAATGCAATATATGCAGCGGCGGTTCTGCTGCCGTGCTACTTTCGCACTGTCTTGAGCAAGTGCATCAGAGGGCATAACGCATGGAAACCAATCTGGCACATTTTGTGGTTTCGCTAGTACAGTTCGGAAAGCTGTCGAGGAGGGTAAGTAGCAAGGGCTTTTTGTGAGCTGTTTCCTTTCTCTGACGGCCGTAAGCAGCCCAAGTTTGGCTGACACACGGTTGTATTTCATTAATTCTGAGCAAGCAGCAGTTCTGCACGCAGCAGCCGCACAAAGCAATCATTTACAAGCAGTCAACACCAGACAGGCTGAGACCAGCCTGAAAATATGCTGTCGTTATGAGCGCCGACAGGCAGGCACCGCAATACTTCTCTCACCAGAGTCCGGCACAGGCATATGCACCATGCGCTAGTACATACACACCTACCTACACAACACGCAAATGTTTAGCAGCAGGCACACATATCTGCTGATACGCCTTAGGCACCAGAGCATGATCAAATTCAGGTGTGCTAAAACACCAACAGGGGAGCATGATCCGCACGCTGAAAAGCGATTAGCAAACCATGCATTCTTGCAACCAGTCTCCAGTACTAAACCTGCACAGGGCACTGATTCCTTAAAATCAAGAACAGGGCAGCAACTCAGCCAGGCCTATCTTGCGCTCACAAATGGATGCGCACACTCGGAAGGTGCCTCACACTGCACGCATGCACGCTGGTAGAGGAACAAGAAAGCTCTGCCATGGACCCAGCCAGGGCTTGAAAGGCCATGACGGCAGGCAGCGCCTTGGCTGCGCTTGCCACAGTGCTCGCACAAGCACAAACATGCACATGCTCGTTGCCCAGCACAAGCGACCCTCCAAGCGCTTACAACCCGGCCTTGGTCGCACCCACCGTAGCAGCAACGACGTGCGCGTGCGCGCCGCCGGCACCCCGCCGCTCGGCAGCCCCGGCCGCCTGGTCGGGCGCGTCCTCTTCGCCCCCCAGCTCTGTGCTGCTCAGCTCAGCGCCAGGCGGCAGCAGGCCCATGTCACTGGCTGTGGACGGCTTTGTCTCCAGGCTCAGGGCGCGGACCGGGTAAGAGGCCGTTAAGGGCGCCGCTAAGGGCGCGGGGACCTCCGGGTCGCCTGCGGACGCTCTGCAAACAAGGCGCGTCAGAGGCAGCCTGGCAAGCTCATGCCCTGTTGCTGTTCTCGAACTGAGGTGAAAGCGAGCACAATTTGTCAAGCCATGCGGCGCCTAGACTGGCAGTGGCAGCGCGCCTAGCTGCAGAGATCATAGCACGGAAAGACAGTAGCCTACCTGCGCATCCGGTGCGCCCGCAGAGACATTTTCCCGTTGCAGGGCAATAAATTACTGCCTAATGATAGCAAAGCGCCGGCAGGCCAGGGGGTGCGCACCTGGGTGACTTGCTGCGGAACAGGCAGCAGAGCGCGACCTGGAACAGCGCGAGCGCCGCGCCGAACGCATTGGGCCCGTACACGAACGGCTGGCCGGTCGCGCAGCCGTATGCGGTCCACAGCAGCCCGTTGACCAGGTTCATGCCGCAGAGGGGCGCGTACAGCGACGCCGCGCTCCGCGTCCTGAACACCTGCCGCGCAGGCACAGGGTAGGGTGGGATTAGAATAGGGTAGGGTAGGGCGCGCCATCTCCTCTCCAACAACGGCTGTTACACCACTGCGTTGAACAGCACGAGCACACACGGCACCCCTTCCAGCAGGATACAGGGCAGCGCATGCTGACAAAACCGGCATGTGCCTTGCATGCAACCCATGCTGTCTTCCCATGCGCATCACCAGCCGCGCCGCACCCACACTTCAGACGCTATAGTACTGCTCGGGAGACTGCGGGGTTGAGGCGAGGGGACAGCAGCCCGAGCGGCGACCAGGGCGCAAGCGCCCATGTAACAAAGGCGGCGAGCTGCCAAAACAGCGCCAGCTGTGGTGCACAATGATGAAATTGGGCAATGCCCTTTGCCACGCTGCGTCAGCTCTCGCATCCATGTTGTGCAGGTGATGGACGAGCTGGTCACCGCGGCAGAGGCGATGGATGCAGACCCGGCTGTGCGGGTGATCATAGTCACAGGCGATGGGCCAAAGGCGTTTGCAGCGGGCGCGGACATCAAGGAGATGTCCATGCTGACCTACAGCGAGGTATGCCAGCCTGGACCAGCAACCGAAAGACTGAAAATTGACGCTTTATGTGCCCCACCCGTCCTCCCAGTGAGCTGCGTCACGCTGCTGTGCGCCTCCAGCACGCAGACTCGCGTGCCTGACCTTGCAGCAGGTTGTCTCGTGGGCAGGCCTTCCATAAGCAGCTTGGGCGGCGCCTGGCTCGGCTGGCGGACGTGCGCAAGCCAACCATTGCGGCGGTTGCGGGCTACGCGCTGGGGGGCGGCTGCGAGCTGGCCATGCTGGCGGACATCCTGCTCGCTGCTGACACGGCGGTCTTCGGGCAGGCGCGGTTGGTCTCCCGTCTGGCCTTGCGGCAAGGAGCGTTGCTTCTTGGACCTGACAGGCGTCCACATCTGCTCCATTGCGGCGAGGGGCTGTGGGTAACAGCTAGCCTCTGCCTGGCACCTGGGCATCAGGCTGCAACGCTGAACAAGCAAAGAGCTTCTCTGCCTAGTAGCTCGTGTTGGACTCTGCATGCGACCACAGCCTGTTGAACTCCTGTACTCCCAAGGTCGCCGCCCAGGGCATGTTTGACCTGGAAGGCTGACGGCCACGCGTCGGCGGGCTTCGCGGGCGCCTCCGCTGCCGCCGGCTGCGGCGCTGACGCGCCGCGCGTGCCAGGCGCGCCCGCGGCGCCCGCGCGGCCGCCGTTGTTCGCGCTGTGGCGCGCGCCGGGTGGCGGGTCCGGGGCGCGGGCGGCGTCTGAGAGCCTGTCGGAGTCCTGAAAACCCTCAGGGTCGCCGCCCAGGTCGCCGCGCAGCGCCGCCTCCAGCATGGACTGGAAGTCCGGCAGCGCGCGGCCGTCCTCGCTGCCCTCTCCCAAGCCGTCCCCAAACCCCTCGGCAAGCCCGGCCTCCGACCTGCTCGCGCGGCCGCTCCCGGCAGCCGCCGCGCCCGCGTCCGGCCCCGCGCCGCCGCCGCCAGCGTCTGCCGGGCTCCTTTCGGACCCCACGTCCGCGCCTACCGGCGCCGGAGGTCGCCAGCCCGGGATGAGCGGCCCCAGGCCGCCGTGCGGGTCCTGCAGGTACTCTGACGAGCCGAACAGGTATGGCAGCGGCCGCGGCGGCGCGCTCGGCGCAGGCTCCAGCAGCGCGGCCGTCGCGGCCTGCAGCGCCTCACGCACCGCCAGAGGCACCGCCTGCAGAGGTGAAGCGACTTGAGCGGCTTGTGGAGGTGCAGGGGGCGGGCACAATGCTCGGGAGCAGGTTGCAGTGTGGACCGCGCCTCGTCAGGGTCGCCCGCAGGTGCGGCAGGGGCGCGGGCGGCCGCCTCGCGCCGTTCGTGTCTCGGCAGGCTCTCGGCCACGCTCGCGGTGCGCTGCGCACCGACGGCAACTCGAGTTTGCACAGGAGCAGCAGCAGAGCCTCAGAGAGCTTTGGCCACGTGAATCGAAGCTGAACTTTGACATCCCCACTGTTTTGAACACCGCTCTTACGGGCCCGCAAAGACACCGGGCACAACCTCACAGCAGCGCACCTGCTGGATGAAGCGCGTGTGCGACAGGAGCCGGAACTGGCTGGCCGTGGCAGCCACGTTCACTGCGGCTGCCCCGGCCTCGCTGCTCACGCTGTCGGCTGCTGCGCGGCAGCCGTCCAGCGACGCCAGCAGCTCCTGCGACATGTCCTGCAGCACATGCAGCAGCTGCCGGTCGGATTCCAGCGTCCAGCACGCGCACTGCGACCGAAGCGCCTCCAACCGTGCTGCCACTCCGTCGGCAGAGGCGCACGCGTCCATCACAGCTGAGGCGGCTCAAGTGGAGTGTACCAAAGTATATCACTCAAGCGTGGTGCAGGGCTCGACGGCGACAGTGCAGGCAGCCCAGGTGCTGTGCTCATAGGCTATGCAAGCCAGTTGGAGGCCTCACGCCCCTGCAGTGGCGGGTCCATTCGAGCCGGACCAGAACACATATATACTGCTGCAGCCTCGCTCAACCGATCGGGCGAGCCATTGCGCTGCTTCAGCTTCAAGCTAACATGCACAGCTCGGGGACAGTGTCTCAGAAGAGACACCTAGAAAGGATGCTCACCACCGCCACATGCGGCGGTATTTGGGCCCCCTGATCACATCTTGGGCCCGACTTATTGTTTGAACTCCCGTGCTGTGCCTGTCCTGCCCTTCTCCGAGCAGGCTGCTCGATGGAAGCGCATTGGACAGGCTGGGGATAGCCTAGCTGCGGACGACAAGGCGCCGCGCTGGGGTCTGCTTGGTGGCCATCTGATGGCCGCACAGCCCAGCGCGACAGCGCGACTGTGGGTGCACGGCAAGGCTCACAAGCCAGATAGCGGTCGCTCCAAGGCGGCCGGCGCGGAGCCTGTGGACGCTGCCTCCTCTGGCAGCAAAGCAGAGGTCGCTGGGAAGGAGGCCGAGGCATTGGCAGCTCTTTCGGTGGTGCGCACCAACAGTGTGCAGCTTCTGGGGCGCTATAAAGACCCCTGCGTACACCACGAGTAGTCCTGGCTGCCCCGAGGCAGTAGCTGGGCTAGGCGAGCCTGTCGCGCAACCCGTGGCGTGTGCGCCGTTGCAGGCCGAGGCGGAAGGGATGCTGAAGCGCAAGCCCAGCGCGCTGCAGCAGACGGCCAAACGAGCTCGCACAGGCGACCAGCAGGCCGATGCGGCGGTCTGCGCTGAGCAGTATGTCATTGACCTTGATCTGGAGGATGAGACAGCTGCTGAGCCTGCTGCGCTTGGCGCTGCGACGGCGCCTGCCCCCGTCACCGGTGCGCGCACAGGAGCCGCGCTGCGGCCGCGCCAGCCAGAGCCGGCTGAGTTCTCGACGAGCGGCAGCGCGCGCTCGCCGCGGGGGCCCTGCCATGGTGCAGATGACGCCTGCCGCGATGACGCGGCCTCCGCACTGGCGCTGGGCACCGCTGCTAGCGGCGGCGGCGCAGGCAGCAGCCCCGTGCTGCGCAGCGCGGCGTGCCAGCCCGCCAGCTCCACGGATGCGGCCGACGCAGCCGCGGCGGGGCCTGCAGGGCCCGTGAAGCACCAAGAGCCGCCTGAATTGATGTATGCAGCAGCGCACGCGCTTGCGCCGGCGGCGCCAAGCGCGTCCAGGGCTGCCGCAGGCCCGACCGGCAGCGCGCCTGCGGCGGACCTCGTGCCGAGCACGGCGGAGGGCCGCGCGGCGCTTGCGGCATCGATCGAGGCGGAGGCAGCGAGCCTGCGCACGACGATTGCCAGCCTGCCGCCGCTGGCCGCGCTCTCGCCGTCGGCATGCCGCACCTCGCTCAACCGCGCGCAGGTGCGCCAGAGCGGCCGCCTCCCTGCCAGGAGCCTGTGTCCTGCGCGAGGCATGCGGGCGCGATGTGCGGGCAGCACCAGGACCTGGGATGCATTTGGCAATTGCTGCAAAGGCAGGGGTCTCGTTCGGCGCCGGTCAGCGTTGCTGGCGCAGCCTGGGGGTGGGGTGGCAACTCCAGGGCATTCCAGCACTGGATCTGCAGTGCTTGCACGGCATGTGATGGGCCGCTTCATTTGGGCTGCGCGGCGCTGGACACACCGCGCGAGGCAGCGGCAGGCGCCGCGGCGCGCCGCGCTCAGCCAAGCGCCCGTGGCGCGCGCGGGCGCGCAGGTGGCGGGCCACCTGGTGGGCTGCTCGGCGCCGCTGTCGGGCCTGGAGGCGCAGCTGCTGGCGCTGCACGCGGGCGTGGCGGGCCTGACGCCCGCGGCCGTGCGCAACCTGGTCCTGGACCTGGCCTCGCGCAAGAGCTTTGCCGGCAAGGCTGGTGCGCGCGGGGCCCTGGCAGCGTCACGCAGCCACTCTGCATGGCGCGCCGTCGCGGCTGCGCGCGATGCCAGCGATTTGGTCCACGCCATGAGATTCCGTCCAATAACGCGTACGCCATGCGCGTCACGCATGGCTGAGGCTGCGAAAGTGGCCTTAGTATATTTCACCTATGCCAATCCACTCACATGCGGGCATGAACATGAGTACAACCTGCATGATGTGTTACGGCAGCCCTGGCCCAAGCAAACCACTGAGACAGCTTATTATGGGTGCGAGCGCAGCCGCGGGCAAGGGCGCTCTGACCGAGCTGAACGCGCTGGAGGACACGAGCGCGGCCATGCTGTGGCAGTGGGAGCTGCGCGACGCCAAAGTGCTGCCCAGGGCGCTGCAGCCGGGCGCCATGAGCCGCAAGAGGGCGCTCCACAAGGCGCGCGCCCCGCTCGGCTGCACGCAGTGCGGCGTTGGGAGGCTGGCAGGAGACATGGAGGCCGGACCGGCCTGTCGGATGAGGCGCTGGAAAGCGGAAGCAACTGCGCGTGTGACCTTGACGGTGCTGCGGTGTTATCAAGCGGAAGCCTTGCTGCGGCAGGCGGCGATCCGGCTGACCGCGCTGGCAACGGCGTCAACTGCGCTGCCGTTTGCCGGCAAGAGCCGCGCCGCGGATGCGCGGCTGCACAGGGCCCTGGAGAAGCTGGCCGCAGCCGAGCGCCCCTGGCCCGCTGCGCCGGGCGCCGCCGCGGGCGCCGCCGCGGGCGTCCCGGGCCCCGCAGGCTTGGCGGTCGACCCTGGCACCGCGGCCCGGCCTGCAGTGGATGGGGCTGCAGTGCGCGGACCGACTGCGGGCGCTGCAGCGGCCAGGGCACCTCAGCAGGGCGGCGATGCGCCAGCCATGGCCGGGCCGGCTGAGCCCAGGGCCGGCGGAGATGGCCGGCTGGCGGCGCCCGGACCGGCGGAGGCCCCTGCTGCAGGCGACACGCGCCCAGGAAGGCTCGGGGCATGCGCAGCAGCTCCCGCAGCAGAGCGGCCCGCGGCGGGAGCCCGCGGTCAGGGCGCGGGAGGCGCGTGCGCGCTCGACACCAGCCTGCCGCCCGCGGGCGGCCCGGGCCCCGGCACGGCGGCGACGGGCGCGCTCATGCCAGGCTGCGGGGGCGCGGATGCGCACGCCTCCTTGGTGGGGCCCATGCACCTGCCAGGTCTTCATAAAGATGCAGAGCATGCCCTCACCCTCAATATGGTCAGAGTAGGGCCTATGCTAGAGCGGATTGCATCATCATGGCAGGTAGCAGGTGCTGTTGGTCTGGACACAATGTCTGGATCTCCTAGGCCAGTGTGCTTGTTTGCACCGCATTTTTACAGTGGTCAACATGCACGCGCTCGTCAATACCTGCTGAGCATGATGACGATGCCGTGCATGTCACTTGGTTGCAGCAGCCCAGCGTGCGTGACCCTGCATGCGCAGGAGGGCGGCGCGGGCTCGCGGGACGGCTCCCCCGCCGCCAAGCGCGCGCGCGGCGCCGCCGCGTCGGGCGACCCGGCCGCCGCGGCCGCAGAGCGCGAGCGCAAGCGGCTCGAGCGCGAGGCTGAGAAAGAGGCCAAGCGCGCCGAGAAAGACGCTGCGCGGCGCGCCAGGGAGGCGGCCAAGGCAGCCGAGGAGGCGGAGAAGAAGGCGCACAAGAGCGGCTTCCGCTCCGTGGAGGCGCTCGGAAAATCACGCAACTTCATGGACCGCTTCGTAAAAAAGCGGCCGGCGGCCGCCACGCCGGAACCCGCGCGCGGCCCCGCGTCCGCGTCCGCGTCGCCCGGCAGCGCCACGCGGCCGCCCCGCAAGCTGGAGTACCACGAGCTCTTCTCGCCGCCGCCGGCGCACCTGCGGCTCGCGCCCGGCGAGGCGCGCACGCGCGAGCT